>Ga0210407_10002267_pt1 | contig 16696 bp, 17 predicted proteins | sample IncBWC27MmetaG_FD_150860 | JGI IMG/M metagenome (GOLD analysis project Ga0210407, IMG submission 150860) | Forest soil microbial communities from Barre Woods Harvard Forest LTER site, Petersham, Massachusetts, United States - Inc-BW-C-27-M | ecosystem: Environmental > Terrestrial > Soil >...
CACTGATGGAGGCCTGCGGCACGCCCGAGCAGAAGAAAAAATATCTGGAACCAATCTGCAGTGGGGAAGCGCGATCGACCGTTGCGTTGCTCGAAGCCAGCGCGAGTTGGGACCCGGTGGACGCGCAAATGTCCGGGGGCAGCGGCCGGCTGACAGGCACCAAGCTTTTTGTTCCAGACGCCGCGGGAGCAGGTTCCATTCTTGCGGTCTGTCACGATGGCGTTTTTGTTGTTGATGCCAAGGCGCCAGGCATTGCGATCAAGGCGATGACCGGCATGGACCTGACACGCAAGTTGTATTCCGTGCAATTCAGCAATACTCCAGCCGAGAAGCTGGGCAATCCCGCCGGCCGGCCGCAGGCCCGCCAGATCGCTACGGTCGCGCTGGTAGCAGAGATGGTCGGCGGGATGCAACGCACGCTGGACATCACTGTGCAATACGCGAAGACGCGCAAACAGTTCGGCAATCCGATCGGCATGTATCAGGCGGTCCAGCACCAGTGCGCCGATTCCTACCTGGAAACCGAAAGCTCGCGCTCAGCCGCGTATTACGCCGCGTGGGCGCTCGAGGAGAAAACGGCAGACGCCGCGGCCTCCGTTTCCATTGCCAAGATTTACGCGAGCGATGCCTGCCGGAACGTGGGCAATCGCGGCATACAGGTCCATGGCGGCATGGGCTTCACCTGGGAAAACGATTTGCATTTGTACTACCGGCGCGCCAAGGCCTCCGAAACGATGTTGGGCGATGCAAGTTATCATCGCGAACGGCTCGCCCGCCTGGTGATCGATGCAGGCGCGGCAGCGGCGAAAAAGAGCGCTTAATGAGAATTTGGTAAGTGAGTGAGTTGGTAATTGGTTAGTTGAAAACCTGAGACGACCGCTCAATTTACCCAATTACCAATTTCCCCAATTACCCAATCGCGGCAACCGCAAACCCAAAAGGATTTTTATCTCATGAGTGATCTCGTTCAGCTGACGAAAGACAACGGCGTTGCCATCATCACCATCAACAATCCTCCGGTCAACGCACTGAGCCCGGGTGTGCCGGAAGGCATTGCCGCGGCGATTGAGCAGATCGACAAAGACCCGAGCGTCAAGGCGGCTGTGTTGATCGGCGGCGGGCGCACTTTCATTGCCGGCGCGGACATCAAGGAATTCGGCAAGATCACTTCGGGTGCGAACAAGCGCGGCGTTGGGCTGCTCCCCACTCTTTTGCGCATGGAAGATTGCACCAAGCCGGTGGTGGTGGCCATCCACGGAACGGCGTTCGGCGGAGGACTTGAAGTTGCCATGGCCGGACATTATCGTGTCGCCGTTCCCGAGGCCCAGGTGGGCCAGCCGGAAGTGAAGCTCGGCATCATTCCCGGAGCCGCGGGGACGCAGCGGCTGCCTCGCCTGGCTGGCGTCGCCAAGGCAGTGGAGATGTGCACGGACGGCAATCCGGTAAAGGCCACCGAAGCGTTCAAAGTCGGGATTGTCGACAAGTTAATTGAAGGTGACCTGCTGGCGGGGGCGGTTGCCTTCGCCCGCGGAGTTGCCGGCAAGCCCGCGCCTAAAACGCGGGAACGCAATGCCAAGCTGGGCAGTCCGGAACAAAATGGCCCAATCTTTGCCGCGGCCCGCGAAAACGCGCGCAAGAAACAGCGTGGACTGATGGCGCCGCTCGCGGCCATTGACGCCATTGAGGCTGCGACCAAGCTTCCCTTTGAAGCAGGCTGCCAGACGGAACAGAAGCTGTTTACCGAGTGTCTCTTCTCCGATCAATCCAAGGCCATGATCCACGTCTTCTTCGGCGAACGCGAAGTAGCGAAGATTCCCGATATTCCCAAAGACACTCCGGTCATTCCGGTGAACAGCGCGGCGGTGGTGGGCGCGGGGACCATGGGCGGCGGCATTGCCATGGTGTTTGCCAACGCCGGCATTCCCGTATTGCTCAAGGAAGCCGACCAGGCGGCGCTGGACCGCGGGATGGCGACAATCCAGAAGAACTATGCGAACTCCGTGAAGCGCGGCCGGTTTACGCAGCAGTTCATGGATGAGCGGTTGAAGCTGATCAAACCGACCCTGCGCTATGACGATTTTGCGGGCGTGGACATGGTGATCGAAGCGGTATTCGAAGGCATGGCCTTGAAGAAGGAAGTTTTCGGCGAACTCGACCGCGTTTGCAAACAGGGAGCGATCCTGGCGAGCAATACGTCCACATTGAATGTGGACGAAATTGCCTCGGCCACATCGCGCCCGCAAGCCGTGATCGGCACGCATTTCTTCAGCCCGGCGAACGTCATGCGGCTGCTGGAAATCGTTCGCGGAAAAGCCAGCAGCAAAGAAGTGATTGCCACCTGCATGCAGCTTTCCAAGAAGATAGGCAAAGTCGGCGTGCTGGTGGGCAATTGCCGCGGCTTTGTCGGGAACCGCATGTTTGGGCCGTATCGCCGTGAAGCACAGTTTCTCGTTGAGGAAGGCGCGAGCGTGGAGGCCGTTGACAAGGCGCTCTACGACTACGGCATGGCGATGGGACCGCTGAGCGTCGGCGATCTTGCCGGCTTGGATGTCGGCTGGCGCATTCGCAAAGAGTACCGGCATCTGGAAATTCCTGGCGTCCGCCAGCCGCTGGCGGAAGACAGTCTGTGCGAGCTTGGCCGTTACGGCCAGAAGACCAGCGCCGGCTGGTATAAATATGACGCCGAGCGCCGCGCGATTCCTGATCCGGAGGTGGCCGCCCTGGTCCGGAAGTGGGCCGCCGCGGCTGGCATCAAGCAGCGACAGATTGGCGCCGAGGAGATCGTTGACCGCTGTCTTTATGCCCTGGTCAACGAAGGCGCGCGCATTCTGGAAGAAGGCTTTGCGCTGCGCGCCGTGGACATTGACATCATCTACCTGAACGGCTACGGGTTCCCGGCGCACCGTGGCGGTCCCATGTGGTATGCCGACACCGTAGGCCTGAAGAAGGTCTATGACCGTGTCCGCGAATTTCATCAGCAGCACGGCCATTGGTGGGAGCCGGCGCCGCTGTTGAAAAAACTGGCCGAAGGAGGCAAACGCTTCGCCGACTTCGATAAGGCAAAGAGCGCAGGAGATTGAGTCCTTTGAAGGTCTAAGTAAATCCAATGCAGAGGCGCGGCATGTCGCGTCCTCAAAGCCCGCACCGCTGAAATTATCTTTGGAGAACCCATGAGAGAAGCAGTTGTAGTTGCCAGCTCACGTACGGCGCTGGCCAAATCATTCCGCGGATCGTTCAACATCACTCGTCCGGATGATCTCGCAGCGCACTGCATCAAAGACGTGCTGCGGAAGACGCCGAAACTCGATCCCAAGGAAGTTGACGATGTAGTCCTGGGATGTGGCCAGCCCCATGGCGCCCAGGGCCACAACATCGCGCGGATTGCGGCCATGCTCGCGGGTCTGCCAACGTCGGTTGGCGGCACCACGATCAACCGCTTTTGTTCTTCTGGACTGCAAGCCATAGCTCTGGCGGCCCACCAGATCATCAGCGAGGGCGTGGACGCCGCGATAGGCGGCGGCGTCGAAAGCATCAGCATGGCGCAGCGCGACAGCAGCCCCAATCCCGTGTTGCAGGAAAAAATGCCCGGCCTCTACATGGTCATGGGCGATACCGCGGAGGTTGTCGCAAAACGCTACAAGATCAGCCGCCAGGCGCAGGACGAATATTCACTCCTGAGCCAGCAACGGACCGCGCGCGCCCAGCAGGAAGGCTTCTTTAAAGGCGAAATCGCACCGATGCGCGTGAGCAAGGCCCTGCTCGATAAGAAAACGGGCGAGATAATCGGGAAGGAAGAAGCCAACGCGGACAAAGACGAGTGCAACCGTCCGGACTCGACCCTTGAAGGCCTGCTGGCGTTGAAGCCGCATTTTGATCCCCATAGCGGGCAGGGAACCGTGACGGCAGGCAACACGTCCCAGCTTTCTGATGGAGCTTCCGCCACGTTGCTGATGTCACGCGAGCGCGCCGACCAGCTGGGAATTCCATACACACTCGTCTTCCGTGGTTTCCAGGTCGCAGGCTGCGAGCCCGACGAAATGGGTATCGGTCCGGTATTTGCCGTACCCAAGCTGCTCAAGCGTACAGGCTTGAAGATGGATGACATCAACATCTGGGAATTGAACGAGGCTTTCGCGGTCCAGGTCGTTTACTGCCGCGACCGTCTGGGCATTGATCCCGCAAAACTCAACGTCAACGGCGGCTCCATCGCGATTGGACATCCGTTCGGCATGACCGGCTCGCGCATGGTAGGGACCATGGCCAACGAAATGGCGCTCCGCAAAGCCCGGTACGGGGTTGTGACTATGTGCATCGGCGGGGGACAGGGAGCGGCGGGGTTGTTTGAACGCGCGGGATAACGCGCAAACACACCTCGAGTGGACTGGAGTTTGAGCGATTCAAGCTGCATTGCTATAATCAATTCGTTCGGCACGCAGACAGCCTCACTTGTTTCCCACCGAAGCTCGCGTGTGCAATCAACCCATTCTGGCCAGGTAGCTCAGTTGGTAGAGCGCAGCCCTGAAAAGGCTGGCGTCGGCGGTTCGATTCCGTCCCTGGCCACCATCTTTATTATTCTGTTTTCAATAACTTACCGAACGGGCGCAAGGAGGAAGAAAATGCACGCATATGGAGCAACCTCAACAACAGAAGAGGTTTTGTCGGGCGTGAACCTGCGGGGCAAACGGATCCTCGTTACGGGTGTTTCGGCCGGGCTCGGCGTGGAGACTGCGCGGTCTCTTGTCGCGCATGGCGCGCAGGTCGTCGGTGCGGCGCGGGATTTGATCAAGGCTGAAGCAGCGACCGCGCAGGTGCAAACGGACACTGCGATCAACGGTGGAAGCTTCGAACTGGTTGCGCTTGATCTTGCCAGCCTTAAGAGTGTGCGTGCCTGTGCCGATGGATTGCTGGCGAAGGGTGAACCCTTCGACGTCGTCATCGCCAATGCGGGAGTGATGGCCACACCGTTTGGCCATACGGCGGACGGTTTTGAGACACAGTTCGGCACCAATCACCTGGGACACTTTGTCCTGGTCAACCGGGTTGCGTCTCTTGTGCGCGCAGGAGGACGGCTCATCAACCTGTCTTCTTCGGGTCACCGCTTCTCCAATGTCGACCTGGTGGATCCCAACTTTGAGCGGACGCCCTATGACCCGTTCATTGCGTATGGCCGATCGAAGACGGCGAACATCCTCTTCGCCGTTGCCTTCGACCGACGGCACCGGGAGCGTGGCGTGCGCGCGGCTGCTGTGCACCCGGGAGGTATACATACCGAACTAGGTCGCCACGTGGACCCCAACCGCATACAAGCGATGATCGAGCAGATGAATAAACAGCTGGCGTCGGAGGGTAAGGCACCTTTCCAGTGGAAGACCATCCCTCAAGGAGCCGCGACTTCGGTGTGGGCGGGTGTCATTGCTCCCGCTGACGAGATCGGTGGCCGATACTGCGAGAACTGCCACGTCGGCAATATCGTTCCGGATCACGTGACCATCAGTGCCATTAGCGAAGGAGTACGCGGATACGCGCTGGCTCCAAACAATGCTGAGGCGCTCTGGAAGAAAAGTGAAGAACTGGTCGGAGAGGCCTTTTAACGGTCACCCTCCGGGGCCTCGACTCGCTCTGGATGCCCAACATCGGGCTCTTTAACTACTACCGCGAACAACATCAAAAAATAATGGCGGGACGCTACGCATGAACAAGGTTTACTCAACTCCGATCTGGTTCCTGATTTTTCGGATGACGGCGCTGGCGGCGATGGCGTGCGATGACCCCCTGTTCCTCCCCTGTTCTTCCCCTGTTCGCTCCCTGTTACGGATTGACTCCGTCCGGGAAAAAGGTTCACGAAAGGCCCATGGAATCGAGGTTTTGCATGTCTGGAGTATCAAAGCGCTCGCATTCTCCCCTGTAGTTTTCCCTGTTAGCAGGGAATCGGGGCGGAAGCGAAACTGATTTCTCCGACAACCGCCTCGAAAGCTCAACCAGTCGCGAGCCCGACCAGCTCCGCGTTAGACCTCAACCTCTTTCCCCGAAGGATCGCTGTGGAACCGTGTGGCGCCTCCTGTTTTGAACGAGCCTGCAGTGCCGTAGCTGTCCTCGAGAAATTGGAGGTAGCCAACCTTATCCCCCTCGAAACGCGCCAAGAAACCGAATGGAGATGTAATCTCCTTGCCGGTCGCGTTCGATTTGTAAGTAAAAGAGCCGAAGAGGGCGACACGGCTACCCTGCTCAATGGTGTCGGTGACTTCGAAATCGAGTGTTTTCCAGCAGCGTTGGACTGCCGCAAATACGTCGAACAGCTCCTGAGGCCCCTTGTGAGTGCCGGCCCAGGGCTCAACTTTCTTCAGCTCAGGGTTGTTGAAGTTCAATGAAACGTAGGTGGCGTCCGGCGTCATGAGTTGACTGAGCACTTTGAGATTCGATGTGTTCTGCAAGAGCTTTTGAAGCACAGCAGCCAAGGTGGTCGACATGTCTTCGTCCTCTCCTTCGTTTATTTGTTACCGAACACGGCATCACCTGGCGCACATGCGGCAACGTAACTACCAATCTGCTCGACGACCCCTGAAAACTCATGACCAGGTATCCACGGCAGGTCGATCGGGAGTATCTGTCTTGCCGTTGCGGAGGCCTCAACAAGATCCAGATGATTGACGGCGGTACTCTTGATCTTCACCAGGATTTCGTCGCGTGCGATCGTCGGCGTCGGTACATCGTAGAACACCAACTGCCCACCGTATTCCAACAATCTGGCAGCTTTCATGCGAGCTCTCCTTGAGTCTGCCCGGTGGGCTCCACGCGCTCAGGCGCGTGGAGGCGTGCCCAGTCTGGGAGTTTCGTGAGCGCGCGGCCGAACTCGCGTTCCAGGCCGGTGATGTCGGCGCTGTAGCCGACGCGGTCAAACCATTGCAGCATCAAAGCCATCTCCTTGCTGTACTGCCGGACCTGTTCGATTGGCGTCTGCGCGAACGCAATCGGCCGACCCAGTGCCTTCGTCAGGATCTCCGCCGCCTCCGGCATCGTTCGTATGTCACCGGCGAGATCGATCTCGCGGCGGTTCAAGGCGGCGGCGGCGGTGAACGCGCGCGCGCCGAACCAGCCGATGTCGTCCACCGCAATCATCTGTACCTTCGTGCCTGGCCCGAGCGCCCAGGCCAGAGTGGAGCCCTGGAGACTGAAAGGCGCTACCAGGTTCTCCATAAAGAACACGGGACGCAGGATCACATGCGAGTGGAAGCGGAGGCCGCGCACGGTTTCCTCGATGCGCCACTTGTTGTCGAAGTGCGGGACGCCGGTCCGTTTATGCGCCGATCCCACCGATGTGTAGACGAAGTGTTCGACGCCGGCCTCGCGCGCCAGCGTCGCAAGACGTTTGCCTTGCGCTTCTTCCCGTTCGACGCCCGCCTCCCCCGCGTTCTGCACGCCGAAGACGCCCCACGCGCCGGCCAACGCACGGCGCAACGTCGTCTCGTCATCCAGATCGCCCTTGACGATGTCGACGCCGTGGCGCACCAGCGCCACCGCCCGCTCGCTGTCCGGCTTGCGCGTCAGGCCACGCAGATAGAACCCGGTGCCCTGCAGCGCCTGCGCGACCGCGCCGCCCTGATTGCCTGTCACTCCGGTGATGAGAATCGTTCGATCGGTCGTCTCTTGCATTTCTAAGCTCCTTTCCCTCGTCAGACTCTATCTTCGACGTCATGAGCGCTCGCCATGCCGCGCCTCCTCAGGCCCGAGGCTGCAAGCGCGATTGAAACAACCCGGAAAAGGCCGGTCGCACGTCGATGAAGATCAAGGCCCACAGTACGGTCACGAAGAGGGCCAGCGGAAGCCCGCTCGGGGCCATCAAGGCGTGGAAAGTAAGGATGTTGACAAGCACCGGCGCCAGTACCGCCACCGCCAACGGTACGTAACGGTTGATCAGCAGAAGTACACCTGCGATGACCTGGAATGCGAAGATCACCCACAGATAATGCGAGACATAAAGGGCGCCCATGAACTGTCCCGCGACACCATCCGGAGGTGGTAGCGGAATGAAGTGCAGGAAGCCGTTCAACCCAAAAACAAGAAAGATCACGCCCGCCAGGTAGCGGGCGATTACGGAAGTGGTTCTCATAACCGAGTTCTCCTTTTCTGTCGGCGCCATTGCATGGCGTCAAGTATATTGATGTCAATATAATTGATGAGATATACTTCATGGGGATTCAAGCTTTTTATGGCCCGAGGCATTCAAGGGACGGACCACGTCTGGCTAGTGATGATGAAGGCGATGCGCGCCCTGACCAGATACGCAGCCGCCGGTATCGAAGAGACCGGCCTCGGCCTCTCGGATTTCGGCGTGTTGGAAGTCCTGTTGCATAAAGGGCCTTCGCCGGTCAATACGATAGGCCCAATGGTAGATCTCACCCCAGGTTCGATCAGTATCGCCGTCGATCGCCTCGTAGCGAAGGGTCTGGTCGGCCGGGTAGAGAGCCCGGAAGACCGACGCGTTCGGATCGTTGCCCTTTCCCCACGCGGCAAGGATCTCATTGTTTTCGCCTTTCGAAAGCATTCCGGGCAGATGAAGAGAGTGTTCTCAGAACTAAGTCCGGAGGAGCTTCGTGGCCTTGAAGCGACGCTCAAGAAAGTCGGCAAGCGTGCTGTTACGCTGAGGGAGGAGACTTGACCTGCTCCGTGCCAGTGCGCAGCTTGAAGTCTCACGCGCAAGTCAGACATCGCGGGCTTGAGCGGACAATCGATGGCTATCCTCAGCATGGAGTTCCCTCAACGGATCTCATCTCACTTGTCGGCAACCTTCCGGCTCAGTAGCGGTCGATCAAAGCCCGGCTGTCGACAGTCGCAAACAACATGACAGTAGCGATTGCGAAGAGCTGGATAAATTACATATTCCTGGTAGTGCCAAGCCTCTTTGCTCGCGCTAGCCTAGCGTTGCGGGTCCTTGGCCGGAAAAGCTTTGGAGATGCGGAAGGTCACCTTGATTTCACTTGGACGATTGTGAACGTCCGTTTCGATGTAGCCATTCAGGCGGAACAAGAGTGTTCCGCCGCCGAGCTGGATTCCGGGGCCAAGGCCGACCGTGCGCTCCCTGGAATTCGGCACGCTAATGCCGCTGATTTGGTGATCGGTCAACTGCTGCAGCCAGTACCCGTTAAAGCCAAGCCTGAAGTTTTTCCACAGCTCGTAGGAAGTCGCATAGTTGACATGAAATGCCTGCCCCGGCTGCATGTTTCTAATTCCGAATCCTACGAATGGTTCGTTGTTGGTCGAATTCCAGAGATAATGGAGTCGAGTGCTGAACTCCACCTTCTTGCGCTCATAAGTCACGGCGTAATAGGGATTGACCACAACGAAGTGATTGCCGATATTTACTGGCCGCCTGTCGCTGTACTTGCCCGTGGGCAAACCAACGTCGAGTACCACGCGATGTACTAACACTCCCTCCCCAATTTTCTTGGGCGCCCACTGTAATCCAGCCCCGACCTCCAGGTCGGCGAATGCACGTACCCTTGAAGAGGTGCCATTGGCGAGCTGTACATCGAGATCCACTAACGGCTGCAAAACCTCTCCCGACAGCCATCCTCCGAGAACACGCTTCTTGCTTACGAAGGCCACGTGCGTGGTGGTGCTATAGGCTGTAACGCGGTTGCTCCCGGGAATCGTCTTCCCGTGGGAGTCCTTGAGCTCGCTTGCGACGTCAGCTTCCGGGAACTCCTGCAGGAGCCAACCCGGACCGCCAAACGCATCCTCAAAGTTCGTATCGCCCAGATTGACAGTCGGTAGCTGGACCTGAGCAGAACAGAGCCCCGTCGCGGCTAGCAGACAAAGAGCCCGCAAACAGCAGAGCAGCGGTCGAGCCGCAACGCCGGTAATCCGGTTGTTGAGGTTCATTTCGATCTGCTTCCTGTCAGGCATGACCTGACTACTTCTTTGGCGGATCAAGGAATGTGTAGAGAGCGCCGATCTTGTCGCCCTTCATCACAAGCACATCGATGCCGGTGATAACTGCCTTGTCTCCGGCAGGGCCGAATCCCCAATCGAGCTTTCCGACGCCGTTGAACGCTTGAAGCTCCCCGCGCTCCGTAAAGACAAACTTGGGAAACTTTTCGACAAGCCCCGCAACCGCACGGTCAATACCCGAGTGTCCCTCATAGCGGGAGTTGTGATCGACAAAGACGCCGTCCTCCGCCCAGAGTCGTGCGATGTTGTTCCGCCGCTTTTGAGCGTCGTGTTCGCCGAAGACACCGTGTAGGTTTTCACGTAGCAAGGTTTCGATTGTTTGTGGCATGTGGACATTCCCCTTAGAGGTAGTTTGGTTGTGGATGAGTCCCGTTCCTGAAGGCGAGCCTCATCGAGAGTGCCGTAGCGACGAGGGCGGTCATAAATTCACGCCGCGTGGGTCTACACTGGTCGCGCTTCCGTTGGTAACCGTCTCGTATTTTCGCCATCTATTTTCTGTATATTTCGGAGGAAGCAGAGTTGGGCCCCGATCAATCACTCGTCCGGTATTACTCGCCGGCGTGATTCGTCGTTACCTCACCTTCAGCCTGAAGCCAATCATCCAAGTCACGACCGGGCTGCTCGCTACGTTCTAGATAGATTTCATATGCGCGAATTCGGATTTGTTGGTGGCGCGCCGAATCCGCTACTTTGGTTTCCGCCGCCTCCGCCTCGGTGGCGGACATCGCATGGAGTTCCACTCTTCGATGTTCTCTCGGCTTCGATGACATTACTCACACCTCCTCGTATTTGAATCCCGCTGAAAGCCTCTGGACCTGCTCGGCCGGGCACAAAACACGCGGTCATCGGCAAATCTGCAGCTTGTCGCCATTGGTTGCCAGAGAAATACCTGGAGCGCGATCCGATCTGAGGTCTTTCAATGCGTGCAACCTTGCTGTAACGACCGCCCGTTCGCTGCGATCTAATAATAGAGAGCATTCTTTGATTGAGTAACCTTCCAAAACCGCCATCACGAAAACAAGGCGTTCCAACGAACCAAGCTGCGCCACAGAGTTGAATGACGCTCCGGCATCTGAGTCCCACCAGGAATCGCTGGTTTGACCGTTATCCCCGGGTCTTCGCAAAACTCCGTGAATCGCGACTTTGATCAAAGTTCTCCTTATCCAGGGACGGACCCAATCTCTGAACACCGTTGCCTCAGATGCCGCCTCCAACACCATTGCAAAGCATTGCTCGGCTTCCTGATGATTCGCGGTCAACAAGAAGGCGAGCAAATACAGTGGCCTCATATCCTTTACCAAGGCGTTGCAGAAATCACCCCAAACAGCGTGGTTCGCTTTGAGCGTACTGTTCGGTGCATATCGATACATGTGTCGCTTCCTCGATGCCGGCCCGGCCACCTCAAGCGAATGAAATCACAAGCCCAACTTCCTAGGCTCCTTTCACCTCTGTCGCCTGCAGGAGTTGCATCTCCCAACCAAGTACTGATCCAGACGCGCCGGCGTGGTCGAACAGGATCTGAGCCACCTCATTCAGCTTGGCGGTGCGAGCCCAGTCCCGCTGCAGTTCACCGGACATCCCCAGCCAGGTAATCGGTTGAGCGCCCGCCGCGACAAGGCGGCGGATAGCCATGTCGTGTGCTTCCACCGACACGCCGCCGGACGCATCCGTTACTACATAAACGTCATATCCTTCGCCCATCGCGTGGATTGCCGGCATCGCCAGGCACATCTCGCTCCAGAGAGCGGCGAAAACAACCTTTCGCCGGCCCGTTTTCTTCACGGCTTCGACGACTCTCTTGTCTTCCCAGGTGTTGATGAAGGTGCGATTAATGGTTTTTTGATTCGGAAAAACATCCTGGACGGTTTTGAAAATTAGACCGCCACGCTCCTCGTTCACGGTCGTCAAGATCGTCGGAATGTCGAATGCTTTCGCCGTCTTCGCAAGGGCAGTGACGTTGTTGATAACCATTGTTGGTTCGTGGCTGTGGACGTTTGCGAGTTGGAATGGCTGGTGGTCAATCAACACAAGGACGCAGTTATCGGGGGTAAGAAGTGCTTCGAGTCCCACTTTGCTGAAGTTGCTCGTTTGTTCTCCTCCTGATTGTTTGCCTGGTTGCAATGGTTCTCGGGCTCTGGTCTTGCTCGTTCCGTCTTTAAGTCCACACGTCTAGCCACTTACGCTTTCAAGCCAACCATACGAAGTCGAATCTCGTCTTGCTCGGCGTCGGATTTCTCATGGATAAGCCGGAGAACCTCTTCGGCGTCCTCTCCCACAGGCGCGCGGCTCGGTGCAGGTCTTTGTTCCGCGAGGTCAATCACGCGCTTTGCGGCTGATTCTGAGTCCAGCCCGCTGCTCTGCATCTTGTTGAGCGTTCTTGCAAATGTGCCGAAGGCCTGTCCATATAAGTCGCGCTGTTCAGAGTTCATGCCGTCGGCGACTCGCTTGAGCGCCGAAGCCGTTTTTTCCGGCCCACCCGTCTTCATGTTGCCTGCGGCGGCAATAACCACTTCAATGTCGAACGACTTCAACTCAGCGCGATAAACAGCAGCGAAGGCCTCCATAGCTGCCTTCGACGCTCCAGATGGCCCGTTGAACGGGAGTGGCAGGCTTGCAGTCCAGGTGCTCACCTGGACGATTCGGCCGCACTGCCTTCTTAGTGCAGGCAGAAAGGCATTGACCACCGCGAGAACGCCAAACACATTGACCTCGAACTCCCGTCGGACTGCGCTAAGCGGCAAAACCTCAAGAGGCCCTGGCGTGAGGACTCCAGCGTTGCTGATGAGTAGATCGAGCCCACCTCTCGTTTGCGCGACAACCTCGCGCACCCAATTCCGCACTGCAGTTTCGTCTGTAATATCGCATTGACTCAGGCTGACTGCGCCGTCCGATGCATTCCTCAGGTCATCGATTTCCTGGGGCGACAATGCTGTTCCAAAGACTCGGTAATTTTTTGCCGCGAGCCCGAGCGCTATGTCTCGACCCAGTCCACTACCCGCGCCAGTAACCGCGGCAGTGAGTTGTTTCTGCTGTGTGACATTGGCCATGAGCCCTCTTTTCCTCACGATCCGTATTTCCCAAGCGGAAGACCAATCGAAAAAAGAATGGAACTCATTCCGCCGGTCTCCCGTTCCCCGCAACAAGAATGTTCATCTCCAACTCCTTTTCTGCCGAACGAGGAGATGGTAGCAATCATGAAGGACCGAATGAATTACATGTTCCTAGTATTGCCAGGCCGTCGGTCGGAAGCTGAGAGTGTCCGAGTGCTCGCCCACAGGAGACGGGAACGGCGCAGGGGACTGAACTCATGTTTCAACACGACATACAGCTTCTGAAGATGAAAGCGAGAACATGAATTTTATAAACAGGACTAACGAACGATCGGGCAGACCTATCTCGCCGCGGGAAGCCAGGAGCCCTAAAGGAATCTATTCCATATTCATGTAATGAACTGCCCCTGATCTGGGACCGCTTGCGCCTCTATAATTCTTACCAGAATGGCTTCGGGGCGTTGTTCCTGAGTAAACGTGCCGGGCACTCGGGTTCGATCAGAAATGCGGCGTGCGCCAGTTTATGAATGGTCGGGTGCTTCTGCCCCAGGGGGTCTACATGAAACCCACAAAAGAGATGGTCTATATCGTCGACGATGACCACAGAGTCAGGGAGGCCCTGTCTTCGCTTTTACGAGCGAGCGGCAAGGGCGTCCGGATATTCAGTTCGGGACAAGAGTTCCTTGATTTTCGGCGTGAGGACTCATGCGCTTGCTTGATCCTGGATCTTAAGATGCCGGGACTGGGCGGGCTGGAGGTGCAGAGGTCGATTTCTGCCAAGACATCGATTCCCGTCATCTTCATCACTGGCCGGGGCGACATTCCATCGACAGTGACTGCGATGAAAGGAGGAGCGATTGACTTCCTGACAAAACCGGTTGATGAAGCTGCGCTACTCGCTTCCGTGGCAAGAGCGCTGCAGCAGGATCGCGCGAATCGCCAAGAGGCGATTGAACATGCAAGGTTGGCCGCTCGCTATGACTCTCTGACCCCGCGAGAGCGAGAGGTACTGCCGCTTTTGGTCAGCGGCTTGCTGAACAAACAAGCTGCATTCGAGTTGGGGATCACCGAGTACACCGTTCAAATTCACCGGGGACACATTATGCGGAAGATGGAGGCGGACTCTTTTGCCACTCTGGTCAAGCTCGCGGCCAAGCTCAAACTTGAGCCGGCCGGGGCACCTAACAGGAATGCCTGAGACAAGATTTTCATGGATTCCTGTAGAAGTGCAGGCGAGGATTGGGGTTGAGATGAACGTACAGGCTCGCACGATCGCGGTCATAGACGATGATCCCCGAGTCCTGGAATCATTGGTAAATTTTCTTGCCTCATGTGGCTATAAGGCAGAGAGCTATCTCTCTGCGGAGCAGTTTCTTGGATCGGGTGGACTCTCAAGGTGCATGTGTATCATCGCCGACATCGAGATGCGAGCAATGAGTGGGCTCGGCCTTCTCCAACACATTCGGAGCAGCAACTGTGCGGTCCCGGTGGTGATCATCACTGGAAAGCCCTCCGAGAATTCCGAAACGTTTTATCTTGAAAGAGGCGCACTCGGCTTCTTCAGAAAGCCTGTGGACTGTGATGCACTTGTGGATTTAATTGGGTCAGTGTGCGGTAGATCAAATCCCGATTAAGTTGCTACCGCTCGCTTTGCATCGCATCAGGCCCTGGCTGCAGCTTGCACAGTGCGGGAACGCTACTGTGCCGTTTTGCGCAAGACGGCGTACTCCGCTTTTGCTTCCTTATATATAGGCAGGTCGGGATCGGCGTTCTTCCAGAGCGCCAGGAAATCTTCATACGATTTTCGCGCTGCGTCTTCGTCGTGCATGACTACCTGGGCACGCGCCAACTGCAGGATGGAAAGAGCGCCAGTTACGAAACTGTTACCGACCCCGGAATGATCGAGAACTTTTCGAAACTCGGCCGCTGCAAGTTCCCCTTGCTTGAGTCGGAGATAAGCGAGGCCTCGAAGGTACGCAGGATATGCATAGTAAAAGCTGTCGGTGATAGCCAGGTCGTACGGCATTACCGGCCGCAGAATTTCAATTGCAGCCGCAGGATCATTCTCCTCGAGCTTGATCGCAGCTCGCGTCGCAGGCAGGCTAAAAGCTTGAATCGTAAAATCGTCGGGGAAGAGCCGATTCAACTTTTCCATTAGCTCTTGAGACTGTTTTGTATTTCCTGCGCGAGCGAATGTGAATGCGGCCAAAACCAGGACAATGCGGTCCTGGCTCTTCCGTGCTGCGTCTGTAACCAACGTCTGGCTCTGTCGCAGATTCCCGATCTCGGCATCGTTTAATGCCTCGAGGCTCTCAAAGCCGGCAGCATCCGACAAGAACCCGGCTTTCGTGGAGGAGTCTACATCCCTTTGCGCCAAGCGATGAGCGTTACGGGAACGCCCATAGAGACCCTCAGTCCTCGATTCGCGATACAGGACGAAGCGGCCTCGGACGGGGTCCTGCAACGCCCAGTCCCACTCCTTCTGCATTCCGGACTTGTCATTCTGAAGAAATGCCAGTTGCGTGTGATACAAGTGGAGGAAAGGGGAGTCCAAGCCACGCGAGATCGCCTCATCGTATGTCTCTCTTGCTTCGTCGACACGCTGCGCATATATTGCGGCAGCCAGCAGGTTTGTTAGAGTGGGCGCGCTGGGAAGAAGCCGCGCCGCCTCGCGCGCCTGAACCAACTCCTCGTCGTGCCGTCCCAGGTATCGGAGGCAGGTGGAGAAATTGATTCGTGCGATAACGTCGCGCGGAAAGGCTTGCACCCATTCCTGAGCGACAGGGCAATGTTTAGACCACTCCTGTCGATCTGCGTAATAGACTGTTTCCACTTGAAACCGCGAGGGGACCGTTAAACGGCTGCGCAGTTCGAAAGCCTTAGAGGATACGATCGAAGCCAGCTCATGCTTATGAAGCCAATTATTCCCGCTGGCCTGGGCTGCGTATGCGAGTCCGAAGTTCGGATCCTTCTCAGTCGCGCGGCCGTAGTAGGCAAGGGCGCCGGGGATGTCCCCGCCGAGCTGCTTCTTGTAGCCTAAGGCCAGAAATTGTAGAGCGTCCGGTGACGAGCTGGTCGCTTGATCCAGAGGTTGATTGAATCTGCGTACGGAGTCGCTCGATTCACCCAACTTCAAACGCAGTTGAGAAGCAGACAAACCAAGAGTCCGCACGATGTCTTCGCGAGTTTCCGCTTCATGAACCACTTGCTCCAGAGTTTTGCCGGATTGGCAGTCAATTGCGCTCAACCCGATTCGGAAACGGTTGCCCGCGTCGCCAATGGAAGGGGAAATGACGGCGCGACTATTGGTTTTCCGGCAAACCTGCAAAGCCAGATCCAGCGTGATCCTGGCATTGATCCTGGTATCTTCGCTCAGCCCAAGCAGCCGAAGGGTCTCATGGACCTTATCGCCGCCCAGGAGATTGAGATACGGAGTTTGCTCCAAAGCGATTTGCAGAGCTAGGTCCATGCCGTCATTCAAGGCGGTGTCGCCGGTTTGATTATTCACGTCGGCAAGAACCAGAGTGTCGGAGGAAGAAAGCGCAATCCTGCTGTGAACGCGCCAGTAAAGAGCGCCAGCGGCAAAGAGAACCAGGATCGCCGCAGCCACTGCCAACCAACTTCGCGCCAAATGAATGCCGGGACGCAGTTCTTTCTGGACTACTCCGCCGCTCCGACTTGCTGGAAGGAGTACCGAG
>Ga0210407_10002269_pt1 | contig 16689 bp, 13 predicted proteins | sample IncBWC27MmetaG_FD_150860 | JGI IMG/M metagenome (GOLD analysis project Ga0210407, IMG submission 150860) | Forest soil microbial communities from Barre Woods Harvard Forest LTER site, Petersham, Massachusetts, United States - Inc-BW-C-27-M | ecosystem: Environmental > Terrestrial > Soil >...
CGGCCGCAGGCGAGCCATTCCCTGGGTCAGAATCGCGCGCAATTCAACTTTGATTCCGCGCTCCGCATTGCCGCGATCGGAGTTGGTGTCCAGTTCGATCTGCCGCATCGATCGCCGAATCTCCGGCTTTGATACGATTCCGCCCCGAACTACCACCAGGCACTCGACATCGCTTAACCAACGGCTTGTGGATCGAGGATCGGTGATGACGGTTCCTTCGCCGCGCGCGAAACTCCCGGTCAGGAGGACGCCGGCGACACAAGGAGCGGCGGCCGAGTTGCGGACTCGTGCGATTAGAAGATCCAGTTCGCGGCGCACTTCGTCTTGAAACGCCGGATCGGCGCTTAAGGGAAACGATCCTGGCGGGCTCAAGCTGAACGCACGGTCGGTCATTCGCTCAAATCATGATCCGCATACTTTGAGTACTTCGAGTATTTCGAGTACTTCGAGTATTTGTTGTATCTCGAGTACCTTCCGTAGCGCCCGTATCGGCCGTACCGTCCGTAGCGGCCATAGCGCTCGCTGCGCATGGTGGAGTTGAAAGGATTGAACCGGTTCAGCACTACGCCGAACAGCCTCTCGCGATCGAACATTTGAAACGTCTTGGTAATCGCGGCCCGCGAGGTGCTGTCGGCCGCGGTCACGAAGATCGTCCCGTCTCCGGCGGTCGCGATAATCTCCGCATCCGGCACCAGCAGCGACGGCGGAGTATCTATAATCACGTACTGGTACGCGTCGTCGTTCCGCAGAGTATTCATCAGGTCGTACATTTTGGCGGACGCTAGGTATTCGGGGGGACGCTTGTATGTTCCGCCCGCGGGCAGCAGGCTCAGGCCGGGTATCGGCGTCGGCACTATGCTCGACGCGAGGTCCCCGGTTCCCTGCAGAAATGCCAGCAGTCCGCCCACCTTCGGCACGGGAAACGAATACTGCGGGTATGGGGCGCGAAAATCGCCGTCAATCAGGAGGGCGCGGTTGCCCGAGGTGGCGAGTGCGGCAGCGAGATTCAGCGCAACAAAGGTCTTTCCCTCTCCGCCGATCGCGCTTACAACCACGAATATCTTCGCGTTGCGTGGCGCCGCCCATGTTCTCAGTTTGAAGCCGAGCAGCTGAAACTCATCAGCCGCGGTGCCGATCATCCCCTCTCCGGCCGCCACCATCGGTGGCGCCGGATAGCGCGCGGCGAACCTCGCCTCGCGGCCTGTGATCGGCGCAGCGTCTCGATTTGCGGCCGATCCGTCATCGGACGCAGCTTGATCACCGTTGGGGGACGCTCCATTTCCGGTTGCGTTCGAGTCGCCCGCGATTCCATTTCCCGGCGGCGCGAGCGAACTCCCCGCCGCGTCTGCCTTCCCGTTGATGTAGCCAACCTCGACTTCCGGTACCCGTGAGATCACAATCGCGTTGACGTCGGCAAATTCGGCTCTGACGTCATCGGAATCCTTGAATGAAGTGTCCGTGTAGAACAGACCAAAGGGAATTGCCAGCGCGATGAGCAGCGTCGCGGCAACACCACCGCCGACCAGCGCGATCCGATTCGGGTAGGACGGATTCACCGGCAGCGAGGCCGACTGCAACACCGTCAGACGCTCTCCCTGTCCCCGGGCCAAAACTTCCTGATCGGCGCGAGCCTGAAACAAAAGATTGTTCAGATCGTGATAGCGGCTCGATAGGATTCCGTAGTCGCGGTTCACTGCCGCGATAGCTTCCTCATGGGCCGGGGTATCGGCAATTCTCTTCTGGTAATCGGCGATTTGCTGCTGGATCCGGCTCGCGGCTGAGCTGACCGGAGGAGCAACTGCATCCTGCTTGCCGGCTTTGGCAATCTCGCTCTCCAGTATGGCGATCTGCGCCGTCGTCTCGATCACCTCCGGATACTCGTCACTGTACTGGGCTTTGAGCGCGACCAGCTTTGTCTTCAACGATGCCAGCGCGGCTTCCGGGGTGTTTGCCTTCGGTGAGGGAGTGGTGGAGGTCTCGGCGTTATCCAGCGCGCGTGCGACGTCGCGGGGCTTTTCGAGTTGCAATTGGAGCGTCTGCAGGGCGCGAACGTTGTCGTCGAGATCCTGCGGCAAGCTGCCGCGGAACTTCTCTTTCAGAGTCTTGATATTGCGCTGGGTCAGGGCGAGCTTGCTCCCGGTCTCGTCGAGTTCGCTGGTCAGCAACTTGATCGTCTCCGCGCTCTGATGGTCGAGTTTCTTGCCGAACTCATCGATCATGATGCGCGCGAGATCATTGGCAACCGCCTGGGCCTTTTGCGGATCCGAGTATTGAAATGAAATTTCTACCGCATCCGGAGGCAGGCTCTTCTGCCAGCGGCTCGGTGTCTTGGATTGCAGGATTGCGTCAGGGACGGTGATTACGATCTGGCTGGCCATCTGCCCGACCGCTCCGGGGGCGACCTTGCCTTTTTGGAGATAAAGTCCGTGCTTGACGATCAGGTCCTTCAAGTCGGAGGGCGTTACGGTTTCTTCGCTGAGGGTCTCGATGCGTGACTCGAGATGAACGTCGTTTGCGTTGGTCGTCTGAGCTTCGGGATGAGTCAGGCTGGACTCAACTTCCGCATGCGAGATCTCGAGCAACACCGACGAAGTATACTGTTTAGGAACACCCACCAGCGCGAGCGCCGTACAGATTAATCCCAGCAGCAGCGTCCAGTAGAAGCTCGTGCGATGACGGTGAACGATGTCCCAGTATGGCCCGACGCTGATAAAGGTTTGACTACTGCTACTCATTGCCAACTCCATCGGAACGCCTCAGTCCAGACGCTGAAGCCGATCACATAATAATTTCCCACCGCCTCTTGTCCGCCGGTGTTCTGGCCGGGAAGAAATTGAGATGGAGCGGAGACGTTGCGGCGAACCCCGGTATAGCGCGCGAACACATTCAGCCATCGGTTTACGCGCTGGTTCACGCCGATTCCATAGACGATCAGCTGTGCATCGATGCCGGTGCCTCTCAGTTGATTGTATCCGGCGCCGGCATTCGCGGTGAGGCGCCGGGTTAGTTCGTAAGCCACGGTGCCGCGGACGTAATCGAGCGTGCCTGCGCCGCTAAGCCCCGCGGTCATGTCCGGCTCCTGTCCGCCATAAACATCCGCATGCCCACGACGGAACACATATCTGGCCGATGCGACTCCGCCTACGTCGATAGTCTGGCGACCGGTTCCAAAAGTGTAGGTGTATACCGGTCCAACCACTCCCGAAAGGTAGAGGTTCTCCATCGGGATCCAATTCACGTCCAGAAACGGCCAATGCGCTTCCGAGCCGGGTCGGCCGGGGACAGTGAAACGGAAATCGTAAAATTTATAGCCCGGCCCAAAATCAAGCCGATCGTTATAGTGGTACATCGCGAGCAAGGTGAAACCTTGCGCATAACTGGTATTGCCGTTAGGCCCCCACAGCGTCTCCTGGCGGACGCTGAACTGGGTAAACCATCGACGCCCCCAATCGTGGGTCAGGGTCGCGATGAAGTGATTGACCGACTCCCGGTCGCCGGCGAGAAGGAATCCCACCATCGTCGAATTGAAGTAGCCGACCTGATTGCTCGTGGTTACCGCGACCGAGGTTGGAGCATCGCGGTAGAAAAATTCATCGATGTGCAGCTTGGTCGTCGGGTTTATATTTTCATTGTCGGTCGCGCTGACAAACTGTCCTTCCCCGGCGCGATCGAAGCGGCTCTGATGAGCGAACATCTGCGCAAATGTGTCCCAGTGCAGCGACGCGTATCTCGCCTCCGAGGTGTAGTCCAGGTAAAAGCCGGCGATCAATGTGCCGGCGAAATCGCCCACTTGATTGTGGGTTCGCAGCGGCACGTTGTCGGAATAATATCCGCTCATCTCCGCCTCCGGAAAAAGGCGGAACAAGCTGTCCGCGCGGCTCGCGCCGGGAGCAGCAAAGATGATCAACGCTGCGAGAAGTAGAATTCCTGGATGCTTTCTCATGCTCATGGCACAGACACCGTGTCCCCTGGTTCCACCGGAACGTCCGCCGATACGTCCCCGCCAGATCGCACCACGTTGTAGTTAACCGTGAATACGACCGTTTCGCTTTCCTTATGGCGCAAAATCCGGATCTTTGACGGATCCGCAAATTGACCCAATCCACCCGCCTCCGCCAGCGCTTGTGACAGCACCTCGCTCGAATGTAGCTTGTATACCCCCGGCTTGTTCACCTCGCCAAGCACGTAGAACACGTGGCTGGCAGGATCGGTCACCCGCACCGTCGCGCTCGCTCCGTGGACGAAGCGCGCGTAGCGCTTTTCAAGATCCGCTTTGAGCATGTCCGGCGTAAGCCCGGCCGCCGGAACACGTCCGATCAGCGGCATCGCGATCGTTCCGTCTGACGCTACAATTACTTTGCCGCTCAGTTGGGGCTGGGTCCAGACAATAATTTCCAGCTCGTCATCGCGGCCGATCGTGTACGGATCGACGTTCTGCACCGGTGGACGCGGCACGACTTTTTTCTCCACCGGCGAGGAATTGAACAGGCTGCATCCGGCCGTCGACATCGAAATTGCAACCGCGAGCAACATTGTTCCGATCAGCTCCGCGCTCCCTCGTCTGAGGGCGAATTTTTTACCGCCAAATTTTAACAAATTACTTTCCAGCCACACCTTTCAGCGTCGTCTTGTTCCCCGCGCCCCTCGACCGCTCCGCGACAACTGAAAGTCGGCCATAGTGCTGATGCGCACCCGGCTCCGCAGAGCGTTGCTCCTCGCCGAGCGGGCTTTGCATCCGTGCGAATCCGTGTTCCTGAGAGTCCCAGCCGTTCAGTAGAAGATACTGTTTACCAAGCCGCCGTACCAGTCCGCGCTCTTCCATCTCGTTCAAAATCCGGCTCACCAGCGGTCGCGAACTCGCGATCATCTCTGCGAGATCTTCCTGGGAGAGCTCGGGGATTATCAGCGTGCCGCGATTGTCGTGCACTCCGAGCCGTCGACCCAGATCGCTTAAGACAACTTCGAGTCGCTGCTGGAAAGGTAAGCCGAGAAAACTTGTCCACCAGTGCAGAGTCAGCGACCAAAACGAGTTTAGCGACTGGTAGAGCTCGATAGCCGTGTCGGGATCAAGAGAGCGAATCAGCCGCACCGCACGCTCCCGAGTGAAAAGCGAAATCGAGCACTTGGTCAGCGCCTGCGTCTCAAATATTTTCGCGCGGCGCCCCTTGCAGTCTTCGGTATCTGCGTAACCAATTATGTCGCCCGGACCCGACAGCCGCGCCAGCACTCGTGCGCCATTGGCGACGTTGCAGTACACCTTTACGTATCCGGCCAGCACGCAGCCGAACAGATCGCCCGGCGATCCCTCCAGGAACACCATCGCGCCGCGCGGGAAACTAACCGTGCTCCGATAATCGACCAGGTCGTCGACGATCGCGCTCGGCACCCGCCAACGGCCGAAATTTTCCCGCAGCCGGGCGTAGCCTTCCTCCGATACTGCGCCGATTGCCATCACCACCAGGCTGACGTGAATCAAAGCGGCGTGACTGATTTCTACATGCATCATATCCCTAATCTTCTCGCCCTACTTATTGTAGAATTTCGCTGCCTCTTGTCATAGATGCGTCTTCATGACACCGAATAGGTCGGTAATCTGCTTGATACTGTCGCCGTAGTTGACGCTCGACACGAATCCCGACCGCGAGTGCGGCGCACTCGGAAGGAAGCCGTGCATGCCGGCCATCGCCCGCTCACCCATGTGACTCGGCGCTATCACCGTTCCGGGTTCGGTGAGAAAAATCTGTTCGCCGTATTTCCCGTCCGGAAACCACGAATGAAGGTTCTTAAGGTCGCCCGGGTCGAGCCATCTTCCGCCGTCGACTTCCTTCAAAGACGCCGTGACCAACTCGCGCGCGCGGTCGGAGAAAAACCAGAAACGTGCCATCGTGGAATCGAGCAGGCAGAGATAGTCCGACGGTGAGCTGATCGGAAGCCCCTCAAGCGTCGCCTGGATATTGATCGTCGCCACGGTAGGCGCCATGCCGTGATCGCCGAAGACGTGAATATCGGCCGCGCCGTAGGTCTCGACCGCAACTGCGTGCAAGTGCGCGATCGCTGACGAATATTTTTCCAGCACCGCGGCAACGCCGTCGCGATCGTCGGCGTGCAAATGCAGGTAGTAGTCGAGCTCCGCGAGGTACAGAAAATAAAACTTCGGACCGCCGGTCCGTAGGTCGGCTTCGATCGACGCGAGCAATTGCTGGTCAGTTCCGTCGTGATAGCAGTAGGCCTTGTAAGAGTTGCCGCTGCTCGCGAGCAAATCGAAGATCGAAGTCGAGCCGGGAATTCCGCCGGGCGCGTAGATGTTGCGCTTCTCGCAGATGTCGAGCTTCGGCAGATAGCTCAGTGGGATGCCGTAGAGCTGAAAATATCCGGTCAGATTGTTCATCCGGCGCGCTATCGTCTTGACCGCGAAGCGCGCGTAACGGTTCTCGACGATCGACGGCGGCATCGCGCAAATCAGTTTCAGTTTCGAGAACGGCGAGTGTCCGTTGGCGCGATGGAACAACGACAAGCGTCCGTGTTCCTCCGGAAATCGGCCGGTGAGTATCGATGGAATCGCGGCGGTGCTGAAGCCAAGCACGGAATCCAGTGGACGGCGATAAGGCGCGACGTTCTTCAAGAACGGATGATCCTTGATCCATTCCCAGCCGAGCGCGTCCATCAGTACGAAGATACTTGCCTTCATCGGTTCGCCGGTTTCCTTACGATCGCCAGCAACCCTGAGCCGTGCCGGGTCGGAGTGTGAAGCTCGAGAAAACTCAGCGCAAGCAGAAAGGGCAGGGAGGCCGCGAACACGATCGGATTCGGCTTGCTATCTCCGAGCACGAAAAAAAGATCGTGCGCGAAATTGCCGAACGGCCCGTACGTCCAGACCGTCTTGACGGTTTCGAGCCCCACCTTGCGCGCCAACGCCTCGACCATCTCGGGCGAGTAGCCCGGCCGCACGTGGCCGATGTCCTCCGGCCTGAATCCGATTCGCCGTTCGCGCCACGCGACCATCCGCAGATGCCGTCGCTGCGGCACCGAGGGAAAGGTCAGCAGCAGGTAACCGCCAGGCGCCAACGCCCGCCCGAGGTTGGCCATCGCACCCGCATCATCCTCTATATGCTCGAGCACGTCGGTGTTGGTGATCAGGTCGTACTGCGCCGTCGCCGACAGGTTGAGCAGATTCTCGCGGCTGAAGGTCACGTTGCGCAGCGCGAGGTTTCCCGCCGCCGTGCGGCATCGCTCCACTCGATCATCGAGCACGTCGATTCCATGCACTCGCCAATCCGGATGCAGTCGCGCGCAGTGCAGCGCGATATCGCCGCGGCCGGTGCCGGCATCGAGCATACGCACTGAAGTCTCCGGCAGTCCGAGCGCCTTGATCTCGCGGAACACGTGGCCGAGTCGAATCCGTCCCGGTATGTGAATCTCGCCGATGAACCGATACGCATTGCGGCGCATCCGCGACGGCTCGCCTGCCGCCTTCTCGATCCCAAATCGCGAAGCCGCAACTGAACTCAATTTGAGATCCCCCGTCTGAGTCCCGGTCCCACTGCGCGAGCAACGCCCAGCGGCATGTAGCGCCACAGCTTGCTGATCGCCCGCAGGCTTCTGCGCTGGCGCGGCGCCGCAGCGCGCGGCTTCATGTAGAGCGTGCTCCAGAACGGCTGCACCGGGGTCGGTCCCCACTGCCGCTTGAAGTCGAAGATCCCCGAGCCCTGTGTAGACCGCCCGAAATCGAAAGTATGACAGCCGCGTTCGATCCCCTGGCTGATGCCCGCCCAGTAAAGCGCATTGCTGCCGTACACCGGACGCGCCTCGGCCGTGGCGCCCGTCCAGGGAAGCGTCATCCAGCCTCGAAATTCCATCGCGAGACCCGCCGCGATCACGCGGTTGCCATTGCGCACTCTGATCAGCGTCAGCCGATCGCGCAGGCGATGAACAAGCTCGCCGAAGAAGCGTCGGCTATGCGTTGGCGATCCAAGATCGCGCATATTCTCCGAGTAGGTCACGAACAATTGCGCCAGCGCCACCGGATCGGTCGGGTCACTCACCTCGATCCCGAGATTGAGTTTCGCGACCCGCTTGAGCCGATTGCGGCGCTCCGACGGCAGCCGGCGCAGTTGCTCGTCAATCGTCGATGCGAGCTTGAGATGCTGCGTCACCTTCTCCGTACTGACTTCAAATGGAGGCTGCAGACGGCTCAGACTGCGGATGTGCAGCCGCTTGGCGCGCAGCTTTTCCGCGAGCTCGCGCGCACTCGCGATCAATTCGGCCTGCGCCGCGTCGCGGCCCGATGCATCCAGCCAGTCGGCGTGGCACACCCCGCCGTAGTCGATATAAGGCATCGATGCGAGCTCACTGCCGTAAAGAAGGCTGCGCACAAAAATAAACGGTGCGGCGGCGATCGCACGGCCGTGCCCGTCTCGAGCGAGCAGGTAAAATGAATCGAATCCGTACGCCGAACCCACCACCTCGCGCCATTGCCAAAAATGGCCGGAGGTCGCGTCAGCGCACTGTGAGACTAGTTCATCCCAATCCGCTTGCTGATTGTCAATACAGACTACGACGCTCAACCGTTCCGCACCCCCCTAAAGATTCCTCGGTTTCCAGACCACTGGGACTTCTCCGGAAAAACATCGCCACAGTCCGACCGCCTGCGCGCAATTCAGCGCCACGAACTGGTAGGCAAAAGTCATTTTCCCTTCAAGTCCGCGCCGCCGCGCAAAGAGCCCCAATCCCGCGACGATGCCGAACAGAATCTCGGCGCCAAACGCGAGCCGGTAGATGCCTCCGCGATTCGCCAGCGCGATGGTCGCGACTATTGCGATCGCCAGAATCGGGGCCGTCAGCCAGCGCAGCATCTTGTGCGAGGTCAACACCAGGATCGAACGCCAGCGGCCTTTGCGGATGAGTTCCGGAAGAAACCGGAAGTAAACCGCCGCCGCCTGCGAGACCATCCGCACCTGCCGCGCAAATTCGCCCGCCGAGGAGAATTCCTCGAAGCACACCGCGTCGCGCGCCATCACCGACTGCGCGTTTTGCAGCGATGTCATAATCGGATGCATGAAATCATTGATCAGCGCCGGATCCATTTCCCGGAACAGGTTCCGCCGCATCGCGTAGATCGCCCCGTCCGCCGTCGCTACCACTCCCAGCCGCGACTCCAGCCCCTTAAGCATCTGCTCGTATCGCTGGTATGCCGACCCGATCGTTCCGTCCGAGTAGCGCGATACTCCCGTGACCAATCCGATCGATTTATCGCGCAGCGGACGCACCAACTCGGTCAGCGCATCGGCGGCGAACATGGTGTTCGCATCGGTGAAGACGATCACCTCGCCGCGCGCCGCGGCCACGCCGGCATTCACCGCCGCACCCTTGCCCGCGCGCGAGCGCTGCGCAATCACGCGCACCCGCTCGCTCGCCATCGAACTGGCGATCTCCGCCGTCTTGTCCGTCGACCCGTCCGACACCACGATCATCTCGGCGATGCCCGCGTATCGGCACTCGAGAAAATTCTTGATCTTGTCCGCGATGCAACCTTCTTCGTTGTACGCCGCGACGATTACCGACAGCGTCGGCGCATCGCCGGTCGCAGCTTGCTCATCGCGGTCGCGCCAAAGCGCCCCGAGCGCCATCAGCAGGATCGGGTACAGCGCGTACGCGTACAGCAGCATGAATGCTGAAATGTAAAAGATCCCCACGAGCATCGATCGTCCCCAGCTTGCGCCCCCCTCAGGCGGCCTTGCCGTTCCTCCCCACTCCGGTCAGTTCGGAGTACAGCGCGACAGTCTGTTCGATCTGCCGCTGCAAGGTAAAGTTTTCGTGCACGAATTTGCGTCCTTCCGCTCCCAGACGCGCCGCCATCGCCGGGTCCGACAGCATCCGCTCGATTGCCGACGCCAGCGCTTGCGGATTCGCCGGCGGCGCAAGCAGCCCGGTCTTCTCGTGGATCACCACCTCGGGTGTGCCGTCAACCTCGGTCGCGACCATCGGCCGTCCCGCCGCGAGCGCTTCGATCGTGACCAGCGAAAGACCCTCGTACAGTGATGGCAGCACCACAAGGTCGGCCGCTTCGAGCAGCTCCGGCACGTCGCGCCGATAGCCGAGAAATCGCACCCGATCGCCGAGTCCCAGCGCGGCGCATTGCGCGCGCAAACTTTGCTCGAGCGTGCCGTCGCCCGCGAACAAGGTGACCAGGTTTGGCCAGCGCGGCGCCAGAATCGCGAGCGCGTCGATCAGATATCGATGGCCCTTTTGCTCGTCGAGGCGGGCCGGCACGAGAATCGCCGGTCCATCGCCGAGCCCCAGCGCCGCGCGCGTCGCGCTCCGCCGACGCGCATCCGTCGTGCCGAAACGATTCAGGTCGCGCCCGTTGTGTATGACGCGAACTTTGCTCGCCGGCACTCCTTTGGTTCCGATCAAGTGACGCGCCGCCGCGTGCGACACCGCGATATATTTGTCCACCAGCCGTCCGACCTGCCGATCCACCCAGAAGCGGCCGCGCAGCATCTTGCCCATCCGCCACACCTCGGGCCCGTGACAGGTCTCGAGCACCGCACCGACGCCCGCCATCCGCGCGGCTCCTGCGCCGAGTAAACTGGCCGTGAACAGATGACAATGCAGCAGCGCGATATTTTCGCGGCGGATAAATCGCATCAGGCGCGCGCCCGCCGTCACGTCCAGCCGCGACGAGAATTCAAGTTCCAGGCACTTTACGCCCGCGGCCGTAAGTTGCGGCTCCATCGATGCGATCAACTCGCCCGGCGCCGCCAGGTATGGCTCGAATCCGTACTCACTCATCCCGGTCAGGATCGACAACGCCTGCTCTTCGGCACCGCCGAACACTCTGCCGGTTAACAGGTTCAGCACCGCACGACGGGGCCGCGGATTGGACCGGCTTGTATCGTCCAGGCTTTCGCTTGCCATCATAAAAGGTCGACGAGCTTGGTAAATCCTGACGCTCGACCCTGAGTCATTAAACGGTCGAATTGCGTCACTCAGAGAGCAATAAGGCGAAGAGATACCTCATTGAGCCGTAACAATCCAGTCTCAGACTGATTAAATCGGCTAATGCTGAGGTCTGATGGCCTAAGACAGGATTTGGAGGGAGTTGCGCTTGAACTTCGTCGTTAGCATAAGCACAGACGATTGCTGCGTTTTTTGCTCTCCGTCAGCCGTAGCTGAATACGACCCACGCTTTGGTCATTACGAGCGGCCTAACGGGATTTTGGGATTCGTGGCAGAGTTCGGATGACAGAATTAGCCGGCGCGGTGCCGATAGCTCACTGGCCTGCGTCGGCCTTCTCCGCTGCGTCGTCGGCCGCTTCCTTCGCCGCTCGTGCCCGCGCGATCTCTTCATTGGCCGCGTCGATCTGATCTTGCGACGCGCCGTCGGCTTCGAGCTGATCGCGCGCGGTCGTCGCCTCGTCGAGCGTCGATTGCGCCGCGTCCGCCTCGTCGTGCGCCTGCTGCGCGGGATTGGGCTCCGGTTGTGCCGCTAGCGCCGGCGGGCTGGCCGCGTCGCCGGTTCCGTCATCGCTCTGCGCGGAAACTGCGGTGAGCTGCGCAAATGCCAGCCCGATCGAGAACGCGATCGTTGCCAGCCCAACGCACAAAGTTCGCATGATGCTTGTCCTCACCAGTCTCATGGCTGAAAAGATAGATCGGTCATCGATGCTGATCAATCAGGGCGCGGTGCCCGTTTGCGATGCGCCGGGATCTACTGCGGCGTTCCGGCGTTTGACCATCGCCGCCGAAAGTTCATTGAACTTCTGGAACTCCCGCTCAAAGTCCTGCTCTCGCCCCATCCTCTGATACTGTTGGGCGAGCCTCATGCGCATAGGCGCGTTGCCGGGGTCGACGGCCGTGCCCTCCTTGAGCACTCGCACCGCTCCTTCGTAGTCGCCCGCCTTGTTCATCAAACTAGCCAGATTGAAGCGAAAATCCGAATGATCGGGCTGGATTTCCACGCAGCGCTGGAAGAAGGCGATATCGTCGCGCCAATAGTGTTCGGTCTGCGCCGTCGATACAGCGTACAACGCCAACAGCACAGCGATCGCCGCGCCCACACTCTTGCGCGCGCGCGCGCTGGTCGCGGCAATCTGCGTCGCGGCGACCGCGAATGCGAGACTCCATCCGAATGACGGCGCGTACAGGTAGCGGTCATCGACCAGGTACCAGATGCTGTTCAAATTCAGCGCCGGCGCCAAGGTCAGCGCGGCCCACGCCGCACAGAACAGATAGATCCGGCGCTGCGAACTGCGCCACGCCAGTACGGACGCCACCGCCGCCAGGATTATCAGCGCTGCCGCCGATATCAATGCGGTTGGTTGAGGACTGGTAACAAATTCCACCGCATGAGTTGGACCCGCCATCGTCGGCAGCGCCAGCACCGCAAGATAAACGATCAACACCACCGGCATGGTCATGAGGAGCTGAACCGCAGTGTAATTGGGCAAAGGTCTCTCGAAACCGCGCACGACTGTAGAGGTCACGATGCGATGTGTGCCGAGGAAATAGGTCGGTCCCAACGCATTGAGACGCGCGGCTATGTAGGCAATCGTCACAACCGCGAATGGCGTGCAGGTGCGCAGCACTTGCGCGATGCGCGCCGAGGTTCTCTCATCGCGGCCTTCGAAAATAAAAACATACAGCGCGACCAGCAACGGAAAGAGGATCGCGCTCTCATGGGTGAGGATTGCGCATGCATACAAAATCGCCGAGATGAACAGCCCGCGCGACCATCCCGGCTTTCGCTGGATCAGGAAAACCATCGCGGCCAGCTCGAAGACCGTGGACAGCGGTTCCGGAATGGCGCTCGCCCAGACAACTCCTCCGACGTGCGCCGGCATCAAGCCGAAGATCGCCGCGGTCAGCAAGCCAACCGCGACATCGCCGGTCATCAATTGCGCGACCCGGAAGCATAGGACCACGGCTACTACGTGCAGGACGATCTTGGCCAGGTGCCATGGAGCGGGATGAGTTCCGAACAACGCGGCGTTCGCTGCGAACCACTCGTTCTGGAGCGGCCGATAGTACACGCTCTGCGGCAGAAGTTCGGGTTTGCGAAACCACCAGACATCGTAGCGGAATGAGTTGAATACGAACGACCAGCTATGAATCAGCTTGTTGTCAATTATTTCGCCCCAATCGTCGAACACCCAGCCGTTGCGCAGGCTGGGCAAATAGATCGCGGCAGTCACGAGCACAATGGCACAGAGTATCGCGGCCTCGCGCGGGGTCAGATTCCATCGCCGGAAAAGAGGGATCCGGGTCACGCCGGCCACGTCGCGAGATTAACGCGGTCGGGGTTTTTGTCGTCACATTCCGCCGGCAGTTGCCTTGTTTGCGGCTGCCGGCGGAGGTGATCGAAGGTTTTCTCGCGGTTGGTCGGGGTTATGCAGGCTTCTCTCACGAAGACATTATTCCAAAGACTGCCGGCTTGCGTAAGGCTGAACTGTTCAGCCTTGACAAAACCCCTGAAACGATCAGTGCGGCTTGGGCGGCGCGGGAGCTGCCGGCGCACCCGGTACGGGCACTTTTCCCAACTGGGGTTTTGGGATCTCGCGGTTGGTGAAGTCGGCGGGCACGACAAACTCCGCGGCCGGAAGATCCTTCGCTTCGATTTTGGAAACATTCATAGCGGTGATGGTCGGTTTTTTGTCGAGGTCCGCCTGGAGTTTGGCGAGTTGCTCGGGAGAAATTCCGCCGGTCATCGCCTCTGCAGTCCCGGTCAGGTTGATGATCGATGAGACCGGGATTCCATCGGGGACTTCGCCGACTTGCGCCAGCAGTGTGCCCTTAAGCTTATCCGCTACCGCGCGTTGATACTCGGTGAATTCCTTGGCCCCGGGGGCGTCGCTCGCAACGCATTCGATAATGCCGACGCGCAAGTGCGCGACGGTCGAGCCGCCGTTGTAATCCTGACACTTGTATCCGTTCAGTTTACGAGGGGCGGTGCCGGCCTTCTTGAATCCGACCGCGATTCCTTCCGGGACCGTCGTATTGATGATCATTCTCTGGGGAGGAAACGGCGCCTGAATGAATTCCTTGGTCGAGGGCTTGATGATGTAGATCTTTCCCGCGTCGAGATCAGTGATTACCTGATGATCCCCGGTGATGACCTTCTGCTTATGCCCCTGGACCATCACGGTGCGTTCGAACTTTTTCGCGCCTTCCTGGTTTTTGATGTTCAATTTCTGAGTGATCACGACTCCGGCCGAGGCGGTAGTGGCGGCAATCGCGAGGGCGGCAGCGATCGCCGCGGTGATGCTGAATTTCATACCTGAAGGTCTCCTTCCAGTGGTTGAACTATCGATGTAATGCAACCCACGGACTTTACTAGAAATGGGGGGAATCGGGAATAGGTGGTGGGGGGTGTTGTGAGTAGGTCGGTGGTGGCAAGAGCAAAGGGAGTGGTGGCGCGAGCTGGAAGCTCGCGCATCATGCACGGGCAGGGACGCCCATGCCACTATTTGTTTAGGAAAACACGGCTATCATAGGAGGGGGCTGCGGGTAGATGCTTAGTTCCTTGGGCTGGAAATGCGAAACGGCGGGCCATTGCTGGCCCGCCGTTTCGGTTACTTACGTTTAGATGTTCGAGCTAGTTGTTGCAGGAGAAGGCCTCGCCAGTCCCGCCGGCTGTGATCGGGCAATTGCTCGACGAGATAGTCAAAGGTCCGCCGACTATCGAACAGTCGCTTCCCGGCGCGCACCCTCCGCTGTTGTCTTCCGGGCCAATGCAGGTGCAGGTCACCACCGGAGCCCCACCGGGCGGAGGCAGAGGGCTACCCACGTTTTCAACAGTATTTCCCGGAGAATCCGTCGATGCGTTAGTGATAGTGAGGCTGCAGTTGCCATCGGTCGTTACCCCACCTAGCGTCGCGGTAATGTTGCAATCAGCCGGGGTGGTGTTGACCAAATTGATGATGTCACTCTGGCCATTGAGCAGCGCCTTGGCCACCGTATTTGACGTCCTCAGAGCGCCCGTTGGGGTCTGAGCCAGCGTGAGGCCAGCACCTATACTGCCTACACCCGAAGTGAAACCACTCGCTCCCCCGAGGGCAGCCTGAGCGCCGCTGACAAGAGCGGTGTTCGTAAAGTAACTGTTCCTATCCGTGGGGCCCCACACCGCCGAGCTCTGGGCAAATCCAATGCCCGGATTGGTCGTGACGAGGCTGCAACTGCTTCCGCTCGAGGTGAAGACCGTAACCGTGTTGTCGGTGCAATCAGCAAATGACGCGGTCGCAGGTTCGGGGCTGCAATCGTTGGTGCCCGTGCCCGCTCCCGTGCAACCCGTATAGGGCCCTACGCCGTTGGCACCGGTCGCTGCAGTTGTGCAATGCGCATTTATGAACGCTGTACAGTTGTTGCCCGGAGTAAGATCGAAGGAGCAGTCGTTGGTGCCTGGGTTGGCTCCGGCGTTCTTTTGGACGGTGTTGTTCGCGTTGAGACTGAGGCTTCCGCCCGCCTGAGTAGCATTGAAGATTTGCATCGCTCCGACGGTCGCGTCATAGCCGCCCTCGTATGAGCCGTTACCACTGGCAGCAATGGTCGATGAAACCGGGTCGGTACCGTTGGCACCGAAGGTACTTTCGCTAAAGAATGCATTGCCCACGAACGGCGCAACGCCAAAGGCGTTCCCACAAGGGACTGTCTGCTTCTGCATCGTGAGGGTCAGGATTGGCCTGGTGACGTCCCTGGTGACGCTGGCCGCGGGAGATACGCTGCCGCCAAGGGCGGTCGCGCCGCCGCCGGTGGTCTGCACAGTGAAATCGAATGATTGGGTGCTGGCGGCGCTAAGCCCGTTTGTCCATACCTGGACTGCGGTAAATTTCAGGTCCTGCGAGCCGTTGCCGAAGGGACCGGGGTTAGTCACCGTGATCCCACTCATGTGGTTGGCGCCGTCGAAGCAGGGAATTCCGTTCTGGGCCGCGAAGGCATTAAGCAACCCAAAGTTGTCGTAGCAGTGGGCCGGTCCAGTAAAGACTCCCGGGTCACCTGCCGATTGAGTATCGCCGTCGTTCCAGATCAAGGTGCCTGTGTTGGGCGAGCAGCCGGTGCCAAAGGCTGGGCCGAAGGTGATCTCGCCAACGCCGACTGCGTTCGTGAGCGCGCCCGGATTACCCGAGGCGCCAGTCTGATCATTTATGGTGGGATTGGCGCCCGTCATTAGTATCGCGTAACTGTGCCCGCATAGCGGGTTGACAGCGAGGGCGGGCGACGACGCCATCAAGGCGAGGCCGCCAGCCGCAATTAGACTGGCAAGAATTCTTTTCATAAGTCCTCCCCGAATAGATTCAGTAGTTCAAGAAACTTTGATCCCCAAACGACTTTGTCGCGATCGATTCTCGAGAAAATGATCTGCGAACGTGAGCCCATCCCCAATCCGTCAGAGCGGTGCTACGACAGTCAAATCTTCTTCCTAACGGAGTGTCCGGAAACTACTCCGATCCACGTGAAAATGACAAATCGGTTTGTTGTTCCGCTGAGAACTTACAGTCGGAGAAAGAGATGACGGGAATAGCGAGAGCGCGAACCCAGCTTGATGTTGGCGCACTCATCCGCCAGGGGCGCAGGCCTCTTTCGAGAAGGGAGAGGCGAGTTCCGGAAATGCGAAACGGCGGGCCATTTCTGGCCCGCCGTTCGGTTACTTACGTTAGACTGTTCTGACGACTAGTTGTTGCAGGTGACGGTCTC
>Ga0210407_10002272_pt1 | contig 16676 bp, 12 predicted proteins | sample IncBWC27MmetaG_FD_150860 | JGI IMG/M metagenome (GOLD analysis project Ga0210407, IMG submission 150860) | Forest soil microbial communities from Barre Woods Harvard Forest LTER site, Petersham, Massachusetts, United States - Inc-BW-C-27-M | ecosystem: Environmental > Terrestrial > Soil >...
AGAGCAGGTAAAACAACACGAGGCAAATCGCCGAAAAACGAACCGTGTACGAGGCCATCCGCCATTCACGCACGAACCCCGATGCTCGCGTCTCGGGCACCGCCGCGCTCTGCAGATGCGCCTGCAATGCGGTGTTCGCGCTCATTCCGCCGCTACCGACGAAAAATCGACGCGAGGATCGACCGCAACCAGCGCGATATCGGCGAGCAGATTGCCGACCAGCAGCAGGATCGTCCCCATCAGCACCGAACCCATCACCAGGTAGATGTCGAGCGAACGCACGGCGTCGAGCATCAGCAGGCCGAGTCCTTGCAGGTTCATGACCGCCTCGACCAGCGCGGCGCCGCCCAGCAGGTCGCCCAGCGAATAACCTGCCATCGTGACGAAGGGATTCAGCGCGTTGCGCAGCACGTGCTTGTAAATCACGACCCGCTCGGAAAGTCCCTTCGCGCGCGCGGTGCGGACGAAATCGGAATTCTTGATCTCCAGAATCTGCGACCGCATCAGGCGCATCAGGCTGGCGGTCCCCGAAATGCCCAACACGAAAACTGGCAAGAGAAGATGGTTGATGCGATCGGCGACTTTGCTCATCGGATCGAGCGATGCGTAATCGACAGAAAAGGTGCCGCCAATCGGGAACCATCCGGTCTTCAGCGCGAGGTACATCATGAGGAAAGCGAGGAAAAAGCTCGGCACCGACATCCCGAAGAACGCCAGGAAAGAGAGCACCCGATCCCAGATCGAATTCTGATTGACCGCGACGATTATCCCGATCGGAATTGCAATCATCCACGAAAAGATCATGCTGCTCGCGGACAGGATGATCGTGTTAAACGCGCGCGTCGCGATAAGGCCGGTGACGCTAACCCGGTACGACAGCGAGAATCCGAAGTTCAGATGCAGCACTCCCCACAGCCACTTCGCGTAACGGACCATCAGCGGCTGATCGAGGCCGAACTGCGCCTGTAGCTGATGAATCACCTCGGGAGTGATGGTCGGGTTGAGCTTCAGATTCGAAACGAAATCGCCGGGCACCAGCGACATCGCGAGGAACGAAATGAAAGTGATCCCGAGAATGAGCGGGATCATGTTGAGCAAGCGGCGAATCAGGAACCGGGTCATCGCATCAGCGGTTTTGTTCGACGGCGTGCGGAAATTTCAATCGGCCTTGAATTGCATCCACTCTGGTTTGTACAACCCCCAAACCGTGGGCTGGTAGTTCTCGAGCGAATTCTTCCACGAGGAGTAACGCTGTTGGCGCACGGTTTCGATTATGGGGAGTTGATCGTGAAGAATTTGCTGAATCTTCCAATAGTAGGGCGGCCGCTTGGTGATATCCATTTCGGACGCGCCTTCATCGAGCAGCGTGTCGATTTCGGCCTCCCACGGCGTCGCTGGAGTCGGCTGATTCGGATTCCAGATGTGAAGATTTCCCGACGAGCGATAAAAGTTCGCGCCGTCGTTCGGCTCGATTACACCGGTGAATCCTATCAGCACGCAGTCCCAATCGAATGACGAGTCGAGCTTGTCTACCAGTGTCGTAAATTCGAGCGGTCGATAGTTCACCTTGATTCCCAGGCTCTCGAGGTCCTGCTTGAAGATGGTGCATATCTCGTTCCGTTCGGGCGAGCCGGTACTGGTCGTCAGATCGAACTCGAGGCGGTTGCCCTTTGCGTCCGTGCGCACTCCGGGCTTGGCAAGATGATATCCGGCAGCTTCGAGCATGTCCGCGGCGAGCTTTGGATCGTAGTCGTAGTCCTTCAGATTGGGATTGTGAAAAAGTTTGTTCTCCGGCGAGATATCCGCGACCGCCGGCACCGCCAGCCCATGGAAAACAAGACTAATCATCGAGTTCTTGTCCACCATGTGCGCCATCGCCTGCAGGAATTTGAGGTCAGTGAACCAGTTGAGCTTGGGGTTGGTCACTCCGTTTTTGATGAATCGGTGCGGATTGCGATTGAAAGAGAAAAAGAGCGAGCCGGTGTCGATCCCGATTTGTTTGACCGTGATATCGAGTTCCTTGCTCTGCGCCTTGTCCCGCAGCGAGGGAACTTCCTCCGGACGTGGACCGTAGGTGTCGATCTGCCCCGACAGATAGCGCAGATACGCCGCGTTCTGATCCTGCACGATCGTCACGGATTGCCCGTGCAACCGCGGGAGTTGCCCGCCCTGCTCATCTTTCATGAAATAGTCGTTGTTCCGCTCGTATTGCACGACCTGGCTCTGCGCGTATCGAGTCATGTGATACGGACCGTCGCCGATCAACTTGTCCGGCGGCGTATCGATTCCCCAGGTGTGATTGTAATTTCCCGCCTTCCACACCGGCTCGAGTATATGCGCCGGCATCACCGGAATTCCGATCGAGTAAAACAGCGGCGCAAACGGCTTCGGCACATGCATCACGACGGTGTAATCGTCGGGCGCCTCGGCGATGATGCGTTTGTGGTCAATGGTGAGCGTTGGACGAATACTGTTCGGCACTTTGGGATCGTAGATTACGTCCAGGGTGAACAGCACGTCTCGCGCGGTCATCGGCTGTCCGTCAAACCACTTCACGTCGTGGCGAAGATGAAACGTGATCGTCTTGTTGTCTGGCGCAACCTCCCACTTCTCTGCCAAGCCCGCTTCCGGCAACGTGGTCATCGGGTTCAGCCGGATAAGATTTTCGAACAAGTCACCGGTGAGACGGTTCGAAGTATCATCGGTGACCAGAATCGGATTGAAAGTGCGCGGGTCGCTGGCGGTCGCAATGTAGAGGATTTGATTTTTCTCGTGATTGCTTCCCGACCGATTCACCCGGCATCCGGGAAGCAGCGCCAGCGCCGCCGCCACAAACGTAAATGCCACGGACCTTGAATATCGCATCCGGTAATTCTCAGTTCTCATTTGCGAGCGTAGCGCCCGCTCCCATGCTCAAATTCATCATCGTGGCTCCAGGAGCCGGCGTCAGCACGAACGTCGAATTGGGAATGGCGCCATTGACGATCGGCCGCACATATCGAAACGTGACGTGACTCTGCGCGGTCGGAAAATCCGCATCGACGACATATGGAAACATCACTCCGCCGATATCACGATAGTCGGTGTAGCGCACGTCGTAGATGACGCGACCGTCGGGACCTCTGTCGCGCACCATCGCGAGATTCCCGTCCGCAAATCCGAGCTGACGGATCCCTGATGGCCCCGTGCCGTACGTCGCGACCATCATCGCGCCCTCATTCGACTCGGCGTCGGGGGCGGCCCCGGTTACGAAGTCGCGCGGCGCGAGCCCCATCAGCAGGCACACCGCGTCAGCCGGCGCCATCGGGATTCGCACGTACCGGTAGAGCGTCTCCGCGGTCGCCTCGCCGCGCATGAATCGATTCTGGCCCGGCTCGAAGACCGCCAGATCGTCGCCCTGCGCCGCGAGCAGCAACGCGACTCCAAACGGCGACCTTGCCTCAACGCGCAAGTCGCTCGGCCTGCGGACCACGATATCTTCCCGGGCCTTCAGATGCTGCCCGCCCCCGGCGTATTCCATCACTGCCGGCGTCTGCATCGAGGCGAGCGTTTTGTCGCGCTCGGCCAGCGCCGCGGTCAACTTTTGAACCTGGTATTTTCCCGCGTCCCAGCCCGGAATCGGAGATTCCGGCTCGGGGCCCTTCGGATATTGCATGTAGAGGCAGGCCGAAAGATCGATCGTCGCGAAAAGCAGCATTGCTGCGAGCGCCGCGTGCGAACTTCTTTGTCGCCGGCGCAGCCGCTTAGTGCCCGGCGCTGGCGGCATTCTGCAGGACCTGGAGTTTATCCTTGAGCCGCGCGACCTGGTCGGTTTCCTGCGCCTTCTTCAGCGCGTCGCTGTACTCGTGGCTGGCTTCCTTGACCTTGCCCAGCCGCCGATACGCATCGCCCAGATGCTCGGTGATCGTGGGGTCGCTCCCGGTCAGATTGACCGCGCGTTCCAACTGCTCGACCGCGCGCTTGTAATCGCCCTTCTGGTAGTAAACCCATCCCAGGCTGTCGACGTAGAATCCGTCTTCCGGCTCGATATCGAGCGCCCGTTTGATCAGCTTCTCTGCTTCGGCGAGATTGGTGCCTTTTTCCGCGTAGCTGTAGCCGAGATAGTTGAGCGCCTGCGCGTTGGCAGGATTAAGCTCGATCGCCTTCTTCATCTCGGCCATACCGTCGTCGCGCTGCTTGTTCTGATCGAGCGCGGCGCCGAGGGTGAAGTGGAACTTGTCGTTCTTGGGTTCGGCCGCGACCATTTTGCGCGCGAGTTCGATCGCCGCGGCGTTGTCCTTCTTCTCCTGGTACACCCCGACCATGAAGCCCTCGATTTCCGCATCCTTGGGATTCTTGGCGAGTCCGGCTTTGAGCGCCGCCAGCGCGTCGTCGTACTTGTTTTCCTTGTCGTACAGGTAGGCGAGATCTTTGCGCGACTCCACGTAATGCTCGTCGTCGGCGGGAATCTTATTGAACTCCGCAATCGCCTTGTCGTTCTCGCTCAGTTCCCGATACACGGTGCCGAGATAATAGTGCACGCGATAGTTGTTCGGCTCGGAGCCGAGCACCAGGTTGAACTCGGTCGCGGCATCGTCATAATTCCCCTGTTCGACGTAGAGCAGGCCGATTTTGGTGCGCGTGTCGGCCGGATTGGTCTCGACCTGCTCGACCCGCTTGAGCTCATCGAGCGCCTGCACATATTTTTTCTGACCGACCAGGATTTCGGCCTTGCGCTTGCGCACCAGCTCGTTGTTCGGATTGATCTGGGTGATCTTGTTGTAATAGACGATCGCGTCTTGCGGCCGATCCTCACGCTCGCGCAGCAGCGCAAAATCGAGCAGCACCAACTCCGATTGCGCATTCAGATCGAGCGCCTTCTGATAATATTTTTCCGCCGCCGGGTAGTTCTTCGAAGCCACCATCACCTTGCCGGCGTAGTAGTAACCAAGGAAGGAATTGGGATCGAGTTTGATCAGCTGCTTAAAAGTTTTCTCCGCCTCGCCGTAATCGCCGCGCTTGGCGTAGAGCGTTCCGAGATAAAGATATGCTTCCTGGTTTTTCGGATTGAGGCGCAGCACCTCGATGTAATCTTTCTCCGCGCCTGCATCGTCGCCGAGCGCCGAGCTGATTCCCGCCGCGAGCAAGCGCGCGTCGGCGGAATCGGGATTGATCGCCACCGCCTGGTTGACGAGCTCCAGCGCTTCCTTGAGCCGACCGTCGCGCACATACATCGTGGCCAGGCGAACCTTCAGCGCGCCGTTGCCCGGATCGTCCTGAACCGCCTCGGCGTAACCTTTCAACGCCGCTTCGCGATCGCCTTCGTTCATCGCGACTTCGGCCTTCAGGAATGCGCTCATCGCTCGCGCGTCGGACGGAATTTCCACCGCCGGCGTGCCACCGAAAGGATTGTCTCCTCCAACGCTAACCGTCCGAATCGGTTCCGGCTTCGCGTTGGTGATTTGCGCACAGCCGAGAAACGCGATCGACGCGGCTCCCAGCACGACTGCCTCGATCGCCGTTGCACGGATCGCAATAACGGCGCGTTTACTGAAACACTTCATCGGGGAAAGGGATTCCTGGCAGAGCTTCTCAATTACGGCTAACACCGAGCTGTCCGGATCGTCAAACATTCAGACGTTCCCCGCCCCCACAAGGATACAACGAACGTCTGTGCCTATCCTCTACATTATAAGCTTTCTGCCACCTGATGCGACTGGGTAACTTCTAATTGTGATCGGGCGCATGCTTGCCACCGCGCATCGCCTCCGATAGAGCGGGAAGCCGGAGCCGTTAAAAAAGTCGCACCGCGTCCCAACCAAATCGTGGAAACAGCAACCGCAAGTCTTCGAGTCGTGTCACCGTCTCCGCGCAAGATGGGCCTCGTACCGCTCGTATGCGTGATGTACCTGGTCGTCAGCGGCGGCGCGTACGGTCTGGAAGATGCGGTCCGGATGGCCGGTCCGCGCCTCACGATCTTGCTATGCCTTCTCGTCCCGCTGACGCTCAGCCTTCCGACCGCCCTGATGGCCGCGGAACTGACCGCGCTGATGCCGGTGGAGGGCGGCTTCTACTTCTGGGTCAAGGAAGCGGTCGGACCGTTCGCGGGTTTCGCCGAGGCGTATCTGACAATTCTTTACACCGCGGTCGACATGGCGATTTATCCGGTACTTTTCGCCGGCTACTTGTCGTTCATAATTCCGCTCGGCCCGGCTGCGCAAATCGCGATCGGCATCGCGCTGGTATGGGCTGCGGGAGGACTAAATTTTCTCGGCGTGAGGCCGGTCGGGATGGCGTCGATTCTCTTCACCGCGATTCTGATCTCTCCGTTCGCGATTCTCGTGATCGTAGGATTCCCGCACCTGCTCCACTTCACGATGCCCACCCAGCCGCTCTTCGGCGCCGATCGATGGGGCGCGCTCGCGGGCGGACTAACCGTGGTCATCTGGAATTTCGGGGGATGGGAAAACTTGAGCGTCGTCTCCGCCGAAATCGAAAATCCGCGCCGCAACTATCTGCGCGCGGTTCTGATCGCGCTGCCGATCATCGTCGCCGGCTACGTTCTGCCGCTCGCGGTTTCCGTCTCCGGCACCTCGGGCGGCGCAGACTGGGGAGTCGGATCGTTCTCGCGTGAGGGCTACCGAATCGGCGGCCCGATTCTCGGCGCCGCACTCGCGATTGGCGGCGCGGTGATGTCATTCGCAGTCTTCGAAGCCGCGATGCTCTGGGTGTCGCGGATGCCCTTCGTGCTCGCGCGCGAGCGCTACCTGCCGCACCCGCTCACCGAGCTATGGTCCACGACCGTGACCCCCGGCCGCTCGATTCTTCTTTGCTGCATCGTCTTCACCTTGCTGGTGCCGGTCGGGTTCGTAGCGCTGGTGGTGCTCGACGTATTCTTTTATATGGCAGCGCTCACACTCGAGATGGCCGCGCTGATCCGTCTGCGCCGAACGATGCCCAATCGCACCGGGATGTTCGCGATCGGCGGCGGCCGCCTCGGCCTCGTGCTGGTTGCGATCCTGCCAGTCCTGACCTGGCTGGCAACCTTCGGCCTCGCAATATCGACCAGCGACGGCAAACTGGATTTCATTTTGGCGATCAGTCTGGGCGTAGGCGTATGGCCGGCATACACGATCTGCCGCCGCCGCTACGGCGGCCCGCCCGCGCTCGATCCTCCGCCGACAACCATCACCGCGTGAATCACTGCTCGAGGTTTTCTTTTTCGCACACCCCCGAAAATGCGAACGCCGAATCCGGTTTTCCGGATTCGGCGTTCGCCGTTAAGGATTCGCTGAGATTACAAAATAGGCGCGAACTCCGGTAGCGCGACGCCGACCGGGAAATTCAAGCCGGTTTGAGGGCCCCTGATTCTGACCTTCGGCGCGATGTTGCCGCCTGAGGTCGAGAAATCGTCGAACATTAAAATCATATTGGCGGTTTGGCTCGCCACGTAGAGATCATCGCCACTGAGCGCGATACCGGTCGGATGACTCAGGAAGGTCCTTCCGCCCGAAATGGCGCCGGTCTGGACAGCGCCTTCTCCACCAGAGACGTCGAAGATCTTGACGCTGGGACGTATGAAGGAAGGCGGCTTGCAGACTCCGCTCGTTCCTCCTGGCGATTGACAGGTTTTATTGTCCTGAAAGTTGTTGCAGACCGCACCGGCGTGATCTCCGCCACTGCACGCAAACGGAGGGCTGCCCGCATCGGTGACAAAGATGAACTCGTCCTCAGTCTCGAAGCTGGGATCGGGGCCTACCGCGATGAAAAGCGGCGTACTACCGAAGAATGCCCCGACAGTAGCACCGCCAAGACCCACAATGTTGATCGGAGTCGCATCGCCTTCGAATGCCGCGTCCGGATCAAACTCGCTGACAAACGGCGGAATAACGACGTCCGCACTACCCGGGACCGGGATGTGAACTCCCGTATTGACAACCCACAGGTCGTTACGCACATCAAACGCCAGTCCCACGGGAAGGAATAAGAAGGTACTGCATCCGCCGATCGACGCATTGCCAAAATATGGTATCGGCAAATCCGACGGAGGATTGGGTGGATTTGCCGTCGACGGAGGAACAGGAACCTTAAATACAATATTGTCAGAGGTGAAATTGTCTGCCTGCCGCGGGAACGGAGCAATATTGCCGGTGTCGCCGAACTCGTACTCGGTGATAGTGCCGATCGCGGGCAGAGAGCCTACACCGCACGTAATGAAGGTGGTGTTGCTCCCGACGACGATCGGCGCCAGATTCGCGACGGCAAGTATATCAGCCCCTTGCCGCACTTGGCTGTCGCTATTGGCGAAGGGATTGTTGTACGCGACGCCCTGAGGGGCGAACAGGCCAGTAGCATTTTTGAGCAAGCTCCCGCCAAACGTATTATTGACTATCTCGGCAAGGCCGCCGTCGATAACCGTCGCGGGCGCCGAATTGCCATTCGCGCCCTGGGTATACGTGACCACTGTCCCGGGCGAGGTCGTCGTTACGCAATCGAACTGGGTTCTCGGCGAGCACGCACCATTGGCAGGGTTGATATGGCAATCGGCCGGACACGCGACCGGTACACCACCCACCTGAACGAACGGCGGCGCAGGCAGGCCCGCAGTAATCGCAACGGCGATCTCATGCGCCGCCGAAGAGCTTTGCGCTACGCCAGCCGCTCCGTTGGCGGTGCCCAACAGGGTTTGGGTACCTATGATCTTCCTGACTGGATGCGCATTGCGGAGAGCGCCGACTGAAAAAGTTTCGACGCTGCCCGCGAACAAGCCGCCGAAGTTCGACACCACAATGGTGTCCTCAATGCCCTTGTCGACTGCATAGCTGGTGCCCGCGGTGCCTGCGATCAGCGCAGCGATCGACACCACCAAGGTCATGATCGAGAGCTGGCGAGCGATCGCCGAGCGGCTCAGCACGGCTCCATGCGCCAAAGAGATACCATCTCTACCCTGAGTCATCGTCTGCATCCTTCCATGAGTCATAGTTACTAACCCCCGCCAAGTCGATCCGTGCCCCATATACTGACCCAATTCAAGCCTCGAAAACCACAGCGAGTCATCAGTTTCCCCGACGACTGCCGACATTCCTAAAACGCGAGCGACGCCGGGAAATCGCCGAGGACACGCATTCGGTCGTCGTACCTACACTGATCAGAAGGCAAATTCAAGTGCGCCGTAATTATTTGTTCATCGGGTGCCCAGATACCCGGCAGCTGTGATGGCCGGGGGAGCGGACCAGGAGCGGCGGACCAGGGGTGTCGGCAACCGACCCGATGGATATGGATTATAGCGCGGCGATCGCATAATCTGCGGTCGTCAAGTTTGGGGAGACAGCGAGGGATGTCGCGGATCGGGGAGGAAGTCAAATAATCACGTGACGCAGAACGCAGTGTTGCAAAGATATGACGGGCGCGTACTGCCTTCTTGACAAGGCAGGTAGGGGAATGGTAGCTAGACCGCGTTCGTAGCTTTCCTGAGGGCGAACGAGGAAGAAGTGTATAACGTTCGTCGGATTTGACGAGGGGTTCGACGAAACCACGAAGGCTCCAACTGGCTTGGGGGTGCTTATGCAGAACGGGAAATTGGGATTAGGCGGAATGAGGGGTTGGCGTGGTCTTCTGGTGACCGCGGTGTCAGCGGTCGCTGCGTTATGGTCATCGGTTGCGATGGCGACGATAACGCAGGGAGACTTCTCGGTCTTTGGATTCTTCGAAACTCGCGAAGCGGGCCACTGGGGCGAACAAGGCTCGCACCTGAACTCGACTCAAACCACGGAGGTCAGACTCGGCGGCATCCCGTTCGTGAAGCCGGGAATCGCGGCTTCGCATAGCGGCGGCAGTTACGATTTCAACCATTGGGATCTCGCCGAAGCGCGCCAGCTCGCGGACATCCGCCCCGACTATCACATGGTCAAGAACTACAAGTTCCTTGGCCGCTTCGACACTCTGTTGATCAAGGACGCGGATTTTTTCGCATACTACCGGCCTTGGTACGATGCGGTCGGGACGTTGAAAAACAAGGGCACCTCAACCGCGTTCATCGATACACCCAACTATACGCATCGCGAGTTGCAGCAGCAGTACTTCAAGAATGACCTGCGCGAGTATTATGCGCAGTTGAACTTTACCGACAACTTCTCCGCCCGTATCGGCAAGCAGCAGATCATCTGGTCGGAAGCGGACGCACTGTCGGGCACTGAAGTCACCAACCCGGTGAATGCGCGATGGCACGGCGTCTTCGGCGCGGAATCTGCGGAAGACACGCGCACCAACATCCGCATGATCAAGCTCAACTACATTTTGCCCGACTTCCTGAAGACGGCGAATAACGAGTTGGAAGGCTTCATCATCCCGGGCGATTTTCAAGGCGCCGGCATTCTGGTCCAGACCGACCAGCGCAGCCCGTGGTCGATTCCAGCGCCGCTGTCGGCTGCAGCACACGCCCTGAATATCAACCAGGAAGGCCAGGCGGTGAACGTTAACACCGCGCCGGGCCTTCCCTTCAAGCCGATGATCTTTGCTCCGATCTTCACCAGCGGCCCGCTCAAGGGCTTTGGTTCGTTCGCCGACGCTGACCTTATAAATATCAGCCACACCCCGTCGAACTCGCTGGAGAACAGCGAATTTGGCGCGCGCTATTCGACTCTACTCCCAATCGGAAACGGCCTGCAGACCAGCCTCATCTACCTGTGGGAGTATCGCAACTCTCGCGGCGTCTCTTGCGAGTGCCTCTCGGTCGCTCGGTCGCTATTTCCGACTGTTAACCCGGCCACCATTAGCGAAGTCACCGGAAAGCGAGGCGTTTACCTCGTCCCGGGGCATTTTATTTTTGGTCGAAGGCCGGGCGTCCCGAAGATCGGCACCTTGGCGATTATCTCGCAGACCGACTATCGACGTAACAGCTTTTACGGCGTAACCGGAACCTACTATGACAAGGACCTGACCGACATCGTGTATCGCTACGACGTGCTGTACACGCCGAGCGCTGTGGTCGGCACTACGGCGCCTGATAGCCCGAGTGGTTCCGCATGGACGGAGTTTACCCGCTTCATCCTCGCAGGCGACCGCCCGACCTACATCCCGTGGATATCGAAACAGCACACATTCCTGACGGCGCAATACGTCAATACGTGGTATCCGGATCGTCCGACCAATGCGACTTTCACCGGCGGTGAGAGCGGCAAGGTCCGCGAGATCTCGAACTTCGCGTTCATCGCAGCAACCAACTGGCTGATGAACGGGCAGTTGACGGCGCTCAACGCGCTCAGCTGGGACATCGACGACAACGTCGGATTTTTCGGCACCACCAACGTTTACCGCTACTCGCGTAACGTGCTGTTCGGTGTAAACGCGCAGTGGTTCCTCGGCCAGAGCGGACGCAAAACCGACCCGTTCCTGTTCAGCAACGAACAGACGCACAACGAGTTGGAGTTCACCTTCACGTACGAAATCTAGATCACGATTGGACTGATCAGGCGGCTGTGGCGTAAGCTACAGCCGCTTTCTTTTTTGGCGCATCGTTCCACGACTCTCGCGCGCGCCGACATGAACGACGATCGACACACAGACTGGTACCTGGTGCGCACCAAAACCGGCAAGGAGCGATGGGTGTGCGATCAGCTGGCTGCCCGCGGCGCCGGCGCTGAAGTTTTTTTGCCGCTCCTCAAATCGAAGGCGCCGCGATGGGGCCGGATGGCGACATCGGTCGGTCCGCTGTTTCCCGGTTACGTCTTTGCGAAGTTCGACCTGCAGCTCGAGTACTTCGATATCAGGTACATGAGCGGCGTGCGCGGAATCGTGTCGGCGGGCACCGACCCGCTCGCAGTGCCCGCCGCCATCGTCAACGAGATTCGCCGCCGCGGCGTCAACGATGTGATCGAAATACCCGACAAGCCATTCGGCAAGGGCGAGCGTGTGATGGTCGTCAACGGCCCCTTCCGCGGCTTCGAAGCGATCTTCCAGGGCTACCTCTCCGGCCCCGAACGCGTCGCAATCCTCCTAAGCGCCGTCGAGTCCGGCGGCCTCCGAGTAGTCCTCTCCGCCTCAGCCCTCGCCAAAGATCGATGAGGGCTGAACCCCGCTCCCAATAGCCTCTCCCTGACAGTACAGCTTTGCGTAACTACCAGAGTGGATTCGGACAACTCGGCTCTGGATGCCTTGATTGGCGTTGAACTGTCGTGCTTCGAGAAAGATCTGGGGTCCCTCGGCTGCGCTCGGGATGACACAAAAAGCGCCGGCGTGCTCTGCGAACGATGCGTGCACACCTAACCCCTAACCCTTCCCAGAGAACCCTCGTTCCCTCTCTCCCGCAACAAAGCGGGAGAGGGTTAGTCGGTACTCAGAAGACATAGAGGGGAAGGGGAACAATCGCGGGGAGTTTACTCCTGCTTGACCAACAATCCGCGGCTGCGGGCTTTTTCGAAGATCCAGAGGAAGAATACTACTGCCAGGATGAAGTAGATCGCGTTCAGGCCGGCGCCCCACCAGAAGTGTTGCGGGGAGAATCCTTTGCCGGCGAGGACCTGGCGCATCCCTTCGAAGGAATGGGCGGTCGGCATCATCCATGCGATGTACTGCAGCCATTTCGGCAACGACGAGATCGGGTACATCACGCAGGATACCGGCATCAGCAGGCCCGCGAAGCTCCATGCAAGCGCCTGGATCTTTGTCGTGTAGCGAAAGATCATGCCGGTGATCGCGATCCCCAGGGCGAGCGCGAAGAACAACAGGTTCGCCATGTACGGGATGAACTGCGGCAGCCATGGAAAAATGTCGAACGAGTAGGCCGCCCACGCGATTGCCGACGCCGCGACGAGGCCGACCATCACCTTCAGCACGCACACCGTGATGAGGCCGGTCATGTATTCGGCCAGGGTCAACGGCGTCGAGAACAAGTTGATGAGGTTGCGGCACCATAGCTCGTCGATGAAGCCGACGGCCATGTCGCGCTGAAAGGCAAAAAAGGTGCCCCACAAGATCACTGCGCCGAGCAGGCAGCTCACGACGTTGGGCTGCAATCGATTACCGTGTGCGAGGTAAATCGTGAAAAAGCCCCATACGATGATGTCGAGCACCGGCCACCAGACCATGTCGGTGAGGCGATCGAAATTGCGCCGCGATTCATATGCGTGCCGCACGATGACGGCGTTGATGCGATGTAGCTTCATGCTGCCTTGCCTTTGACCAGGCGCATGAAGACTTCCTCCAGCGCCGGTTCTTCGCGTTCCTCTTCGAGAATCGCTTGAGTGATTTCGATTGGACTGCCTTCGGCGATCACTTTTCCGTGATGCAGAAAAACAATCCGCTTACACATCCGCTCGACCTCATCCATGTTGTGCGAGGTGTAGAGTATGGTGGTTCCTTTTTCGCGCTGAGCTTCGAGCAGCGCGTTCTTCACCTGCCACGCGACTTCCGGATCGAGGTACGCAGTTGGCTCGTCGAGCAACAGCAGTTGCGGATCGTTCATGAACGCCTTGCACAGCCCGACCCGGGTGTTCTCGCCGCTAGAGAGACGTGAGACTGCCTTGTCGCGGAGCTTGGTGATTCCGAAGCGCTCGAGGAGTTCGTCGATGCGCTCGCGCGGGCGCGGCAGGTTGTAGATGCGCGCGAACACCTTGAGGTTCTCGAGCACCGTCAGCCGGAACGGGAACGCGACGTACGGCGAGGTGAAGTTCATCCGCTCGAGGATCTCGCCGCGATGGGTGGCCATCGACTTGCCGAAGATGCTGATGCGCCCGGAACTCGGCGTGATCAGGCCGAGGATCATGTGGATCGTGGTCGTTTTGCCGGCGCCGTTGGGGCCGAGCACACCGATGATCTCGCCGCGCTCGATCCCGAAGCTGACGTTATCGACGGCGCGAAAGTCGCCGAAAGTTTTGGTCAGATTTTCAATTTCTACCAGCATCGGATTACCTGTCCTTTAACGCCACTGCGTTTTTCCCCCAGAAAAAACAAAACGGCCACGGAGTGCTCGCACCCGTGGCCGTCTGAAGCGTTCTTATTATGCTATCGAGTCAATGATGACCGAACGTCGCAGACACACCACCACGGGAGGTTTCCCGTGCCCTTTCGATGTTCGGATTCATTCTGGTGTGCCTTCTGCCCGCGTTCGGACTATAGGGTTGTAGCAGCTTGTGCGCGTTGTGGCTAGAGGCGCTAAGGGAGGGTAGTGGTCAGTTCACAAGGAATCTTAGTCACGCCTGCGCGGCTGGCGGCAGGGGCTGACCCCTGCACCCGGTGTCCACACGGAGCGAAATGCCGCGACGGCATTTCGCGAGGGTGTGTTGTAGGAATAGGAAACCTTTAGTGAAGGAGCTGGCGATGGTGGATGCAAAATATGGCGATGTATCGGTGAAGCTCGACGGAAACGTGGCGACGCTGGAGATTCATCGGCCGCCGCATAATTTTTTCGACTTCGAACTCATCCGCAGTCTTGCCGACGCGTTCGAGGCGCTCGACAAGGAAGAGGAATGCCGGGCGCTCGTGTTGTGTTCGGAGGGCAAGTCGTTCTGCGCGGGGGCGAACTTTGCGAATCGGGGCGCCGCTAGCGGGGAGGCGCCGCCGAGAGCCGGCGAGAATCCTCTGTACGTCGAGGGAGTGCGATTGTTCAGGTGCAAGAAGCCGGTCGTCGCGGCGATCCAGGGAGCGGCGATTGGCGGAGGGTTCGGGCTGGCTCTGGTGGCGGACTTCCGGGTGGCGACGGCGGAGGCGCGGTTCGCGGCGAACTTCGTGAAGCTGGGGATCCATCCGGGGTTTGGACTCACGTATACATTGCCCCGACTAGTCGGCGCGCAGAAAGCGGCGCTGATGTTCTACACGGGGCGGCGCATCAGCGGTGAAGAGGCGCTCACGTGGGGACTGTGCGATTCGATCGCGGAGCCGGATAAGTTGCGCGAGGTCGCGAGTGCGCTCGCGACGGAGATCGCGGAAGGCGCGCCGCTCGCGTTGTTATCGACGCGGGCGACGATGCGTCATGGGATGGCGGACGCGGTGAAGGCGCAGACCGATCATGAATTCAAGGAACAGTCGCGGTTGTTCCTTACTGAGGATCATCGCGAAGGGGTGAAGGCGGTGAGTGAGAGGAGGGTGGGGAAGTTTGTGGGGAGGTGATGGGTGGTGGCGCGAGCTGAGAAGCTCGCGCAGTTGTCCCACGGGCAGGGACGCCCGTGCCACTATTTTTTTCGGAGCGGAATTTCTAACGCGGACCCTCACCCGCCGCTCGAAGACGATCGTCGGCCTCTCCCTGTCAGGGAGAGGCTACTAGGGCGTCGCGCCGACGTTGGTCATGCAAGCCCCGTCGTCGGGAGAGGGGAAGAGGGATCAGGCTGCTTGCGCCTTCACCCCGTTTAGCTTTTTCAACTCCGGCATCACGTCGCTTGCGAAGAGGCGGAGGCTTTTTTCCGCGTCTTCGATTGGCATTCCGGCGTAGCTGAATACGCCGGTGAAGTGATCGGCGCCGACCTTCTGACGGATTTCGTCGATCTTGTTGAAGCACATCTCGGGGGTGCCCCAGACCTGGAGGCTCAGGAAGTACTCGATCGACGCGCTGGTGTTGCCTTGCAGGGCCTTCGCCATCTGTTCGTAATATTCGTAGCCCTTGGCCTTGCCGAAATTCTCGCTCGCCATCTCATAGTGGCGCAGCGCAGTGTCCCAGTAGCCGCCGATGTACTTGACGGCCATCTCGCGCGCGCGATCGGCGCTCTTGTCGCAGAAGGTCCATCCCGCGGCGATCGTCGGCAGCGGCTCGCCGCCATTCACCTGCTTGTAGGTGGTCCGATACTCGCCGAGCTCTTGCGCGACACTCTCCCACGGCTTCTGCGGAATGATCAAAATGCCGATGCCGAGCTTTGCCATGATGCGCGAGGACTCGGGCGAGACCGCGGCGGCATAGGTGCGGCCCTTGAACGACTTGAACGGTTTGGGTCGGATGTCGCGGCGCGGCTGCTTGATGAATTTGCCGTCGTATTCGCAGTAGCCTTTTTCGAGTCCTTCGAGAATCATCTCGGCGGATTCGATGAAGCGCTCGCGCGACTCGCCGAGCGGAACGCGGAAGCCTTCGAACTCGATGCGCGCGAGACCGCGGCCCAGCCCGAGAATCATGCGGCCGTTGGACAGGTGATCGACAACGGAGACTTGCTCGGCGACGCGCATCGGATCGTGCCACGGCAGGACGACGACCATCGAGCCGAGCTGGATAGTTTTGGTGCGGCCGGCGTAGTAGGTGAGGAACTGGAGCACGTCGGGGCACATCGTGTAGTCGTCGAAGTGATGCTCGACGCTCCACAGGGAATCGAAACCGAGCGGCTCGTAGAGATCGCCGATGCGCGCATCTTCCTGGTAGACGTCGTAGTCGGAACGTTTGTTGAATGGATTTTGAAAAATAACTGCGCCACCGACTTTCATCTTGAGGCCTCCGCGAGCGCCGAGTTTGCAGTCGTCCTTGTGGACGTACCGCGCCGCGCTTCAATAAGATCACATACCAATCGTTCAGGAAGAATGCAAAGTAAGAGTGGCCGCAGGAGGCCCAGATGCGACGAGATATTTTCAGCGAAGAGCATGAGATGTTCCGCGCGCAGGTGCGGCGATTCGTCGAGGCGGAAATCGAGCCGAAGGTGGCGGAATGGAACCGCGCCGGGATGAGCGATCGCGCGAGCTGGCGCAAGATGGGCGAACAGGGATTTCTCGGCGCAAACGCGCCAGCG
>Ga0210407_10002273_pt1 | contig 16673 bp, 15 predicted proteins | sample IncBWC27MmetaG_FD_150860 | JGI IMG/M metagenome (GOLD analysis project Ga0210407, IMG submission 150860) | Forest soil microbial communities from Barre Woods Harvard Forest LTER site, Petersham, Massachusetts, United States - Inc-BW-C-27-M | ecosystem: Environmental > Terrestrial > Soil >...
GGGCAAGAGTACGACAACGACTGCAGGCAAGAGCACCACCAGTGCGGGCAAGAGCACGACAACGACTGCAGGGAAGAGCACCACAACGGCTGCGGGCAAGAGCACGACAACGACTGCAGGGAAGAGCACCACAACGGCTGCGGGCAAGAGCACGACAACGACTGCAGGCAAGAGCACGACAACGACTGCAGGCAAGAGCACGACAACGGCTGCGGGCAAGAGCACCACTACCGCAGGCAAGAGCACCACCACTGCAGGCAAGAGCACGACAACGGCTGCGAGCAAGAGCACCACTACCGCAGGCAAGAGCACCACCACTGCAGGCAAGAGCACGACAACGGCTGCGGGCAAGAGCACCACTACCGCAGGCAAGAGCACCACCACTGCAGGCAAGAGCGGGTCGACATCGGCGAACAAGGGCGCCACGAAAACCGTTACCACCGCCAAAGGAAACGCGCGCACCACCAACGCTAGCGGTAAGGTGACATCGGTAAAGACCAAGAGCGGCACGACTGCCAGCCTTAACTCCCGGGGGAAAGTCACCACGGTCCATTCCGGGAATATGACGGTCCATCGCAGTGCGAACGGCAGCCGCACGGTTGTCACCAAGCGTGCAAACGGTGGCAGACTGGTAAGCACGGGAGGACACCGCGGCTATGCCGAGCGGGGATTTACCCGAGGCGGCCATCGCTACATGGGGAGAACATATTACGACCACGGCCATTACTATGCGCGCGCATATCGCGGCTACGGCTGGCGCGGCGGCTACTACTATGGATATGCTCCGGGCTACTATTACGGGGCCGGATTCTATGGATGGGCCTACAATCCCTGGGCCGCTCCGGTCGCCTGGGGCTGGGGTTGGGGTGGTGCTCCATGGTATGGATACTATGGCTACTACTTCAATCCGTATCCGGTATACGCAAGCCCGGCTTTCTGGGTTACGGACTACTTAATCGCCGCGAATCTCCAGGCTGCATATGAAGCGCGAGCGGCGGCCGTAGCCGAAGCTAACAGCGGTGGAAACCCCGCAGGTTACAATCCCGGCGACGACGATTCCGGCGGCGGAGGTGGCGGTGGCGGTTCAACCGCCGTTGTTCTCACTCCCGAAGTCAAGCAAGCCATCGCGGACGAAGTGAAGGCGCAGATTGCCGCCGAGAAGGCGGCCGCGGCCACCAGTCAGTCGGCATCGGCTGCTAATGAGTCCGACGAAAAAGTCCCTGCCGCTCTCGATCCCAACACTCGCACCTTCATTGTCGCTACCGATCTCGCTGAATCGCTCGACGACGGCACCGAATGCACTCTCACCTCGGGAGACGTCCTCACTCGTATCCAGGATGAACCGGATGAGAACAAAAACGTCCGCGTCCTCGTCAGCGGCAGCCAGAAGGGCGATTGCCAGTCCGGCGCTCAAATTGCCGTTGCCGTCGACGATCTCCAGGAAATGCACAATCACTTCGCTGAACAGATCGACGAGGGTCTCGGGAAGCTCGCCGAAAACCAGGGCAAGAACGGCATGCCGGCTTCGCCTGCAACCACCCGCAGGGAAGTCGCCGACGCGAAAGCGGAGCCTGACCTCACCGTGGGCGCTGATATCGACAAGGCAGATAAGGATGCCGCTGTAGCGGAGGCTGATGCCCGGCAGGCCGCTGCGGATGACTCTCAGGGCGGCGACGACGACTAGACGACACCGGGTTTGGATCCGAGGTCTAGCGGACCCATCCTGATCGCTTCCACCCCGAAGCGCGGGGAGCATTGGCTCCTCGCGCTTTCTTTTTGATGGTCATCGGGCAATTCCTCAGTCTACGGCCCGTCTTTAGCGATAATGTTTAGCGCCTCGATTTTCGAAATTGCCCAGAGAAACGAATTGAGCCCGCCTGACCTGTTGACACGACTAGTTTGCTTACTTATAGTTACCGCGTCGCGTGGAATGAGTCGCCTCCCGCGACCCAAATCAATTTCTTCCTTGTGAGGAACACTTATGTTTTCGCGCCGAGCGATCGTCAACGCAAGCCTTGCCGCAGCATTTATCCTTTCGTCCCTGGGGATTAGTCCTCGCAGCGCCGGCCAGGGGCTTCAGCAAAAACTGGAAGCTCAGTACGCGCTCACGAAGACGACGGACGACAAAACCGACATCGTTACCGCCGGTGCGATTTTGATACTGCAAAAAGACAAGTTGATCATGTACCCAACCACCACGCAAATTCCGCCGCAGAACACTTACAAGGACGGGAGGCTTTCGTCCGGCGCCTTTGGAGCGCATCAGTCCATCCAGAAATTTGGTAGTCTGATCGGGCACGCGCCGCCTAGTCAGTTGCAGACCGCGTCGCGAAACTTCGTTACCGGAGAGAAGTTCTGGGTGACGAAGATCGACGTTCAACCCGACGGCGTGGTCTTTACGCTTTTCACCGATGCAATTCAGGACGTCCGCTATTATTCGACTCTCAAATTTGTTTATCCGAAAGGCTCGACGCCCAGCACTGATCAGGTGATGAGCACAGTCGCAGAAGTCCTCAAAGTTCAGCCCGACGAAGACGCCAAGTCCGACGACAAGGGCGGAGACCAACAGCAGGGAGCGGCGGGCGGCAACGCGAATCAGCAGCCGCCGGCAGAGCAAGCTCCAGCAGCCCCACCGGCCACGGTTGGGATAGGCCAAACTGTCGATGAAGTCGTCGCCATACTCGGCCAGCCAGACAAGATCATCAACCTCGGCCCCAAGCAGATCTACGTATATAAAGATTTGAAGGTCACTTTCGTGAAGGGCAAGGTTACGGACGCTCAATAGCTCGTTCGGAAATGTTTCCGATTCCGGGCGGCGTTTGGAGGTCTTTTTTTCAGTCTGCCAAGATTGAAGACATAATACCCTCGCAGGTCGAGTTGGGACGATCTGTGTAGCATTCTTTTACGCACCTGATCGCATTTGGCACGCCGTGAGTTGTATGCAGGAACCCGATTGCGGAAGTCTGCGCGATTCTGCTATCATTAGGTATTGGGCTGCATCCTGATTTCTGGGAGCGGTACCGGAGGCACCTATGAGCGTTTCACCTCGTGCGGGCAACGGTAAAGTTACCGTGCCTGACATTCTTTCCCGCAAGTCCCTGGCTGGATCCCCTGAAGCGAAACCGAAAATCACTTGCCTGACCGCCTATGATTATCCAACCGCCCGCCTGCTTGATGAAGCTGGCGTGGACATTCTCCTTGTAGGCGATTCGCTAGGCATGGTTGTGCTCGGATACGACAGCACGCTTCCCGTGACATTCGACGAGATGCTGCACCACGTTCGCGCCGTGCGTCGCGGTACCAAACGCGCCCTCCTGGTCGCGGACATGCCCTACGGAACCTTTCACATTTCCATCGACGAGTCGGTGCGCAATGCCGTGCGCCTCGTCAAAGAAGGCGGCGCGGAAGCCGTGAAAATCGAGGGTGGCGAGCGAAGGCTCGAATTGATTTCTCGGCTCGTCGAAGCGGAGATTCCCGTGATGGGACATATCGGCCTCACGCCGCAGTCGTTCAACGCGCTCGGTGGGTTCCACGTGCAGGGTCGCACAACACAAGCAGCCGACCAGCTCGATCGCGACGCGCGCGCTGTGGAAGCAGCCGGTGCATTTTCCGTAGTGCTCGAATCCGTGCCGCGCGAACTTGGCGCCCGCATCACCGAAAAACTTCACATCCCCACTATTGGTATCGGCGCCGGACCCGATTGCGATGGCCAGGTGCTCGTCCTGCACGATCTCCTCGGCCTCACTCTCGGCCGTACGCCGAAGTTCGCGCGGAAGTACGCCAACCTGGCAGGTGAGATTTCTCGCGCCGCCTCCGAATTCTGCAACGATGTGCATAGCGGCCGATTTCCGTCGGACGCCGAGTCGTACCATCTCCCGGCGGAGCAACTCGGCCAATTGCTCGCCCGCCCGCGCACCTGATACAAGGCAGCGTCCGCAGCTCGGCCCGCGTCCGCAAAGGAAGAGGCCTCCCATGAACACGGAAGATTTTCGTCTTCTCTACGAATACAATACCTGGGCGAACCGTCGCACGCTCGACGCCTGCGCCGCTCTCACCGATGAACAGTTTACTCGCGACCTCCACTCCAGCTTTCCGTCCGTCCGCGACACGCTCGTTCATCTTTTCCTGGTTGAATGGATCTGGCTCGAACGCTGGCACGGTCGCTCGCCTGACGCGTATCCTTCGGCTGCCGCCTATTCCAATCTCACCTCCGCGCGTGGCCGTTGGGAAGAAATCGAGCGCGACTTGACCGACTACATCGCCAGCCTTCAGCCGGAAGATCTCTCTCGCGTACTTCATCACAAGACCATGAAGGGAGATCAGCAATCTGCGCCGCACTGGCAGATGCTCCAGCACGTCGTGAACCATCAAAGCTATCATCGCGGCCAGATTGCCACGATGCTGCGCCAGTTGGGCGCGAAACCAATTTCCACGGACATGATTTTCTTTTACCGCGAACGCCCCGCCGTCGCACAGGCTTAACGGAGCGCGCCGACTCATATCGCTGCCAAGTTGTCGCCCCACCAAATGGAAACCATTCACACCATCGCGTGGATGAAGCAAGTCACGCGCGATAACCGCGCCCACGACCGGGTGACCGGCTTTGTCCCCACGATGGGCGCGCTCCACGAAGGCCATTTTTCTCTGGTGCGCGCCGCAAAAGAGCAGTGCTCGCCGGTCGTCGTTTCAATTTTTGTCAACCCCAAGCAATTTGGCCCCGCCGAAGATTTGAAGAAGTATCCGCGCCCGTTTGAAGCCGATCGCGAAGCTCTCGAAAAACTGGGCGTTGACTATCTATTCGCTCCTATGCCCGAGGAAATGTATCCGAGCGGCTTTCGCACCGCGGTGATCGTTGAAGATTTAGGCGAACGCCTCGACGGACGCTCGCGTCCGGGCCATTTCCGTGGCGTCGCCACTGTTGTCCTGAAGTTGTTCGAAATGGTTCAGCCGAGTTTCGCGTATTTCGGCCGAAAGGACGCGCAGCAGGCCCGCATCCTCCGCCAAATGGCCGCCGATCTCGATCTCGATACGCAGCTCGTTGTTTGTCCCATCGTGCGCGAGTCGGATGGTCTTGCCCTTTCGTCGCGAAATGTTTATCTCAAGGGGAACGACCGCCGCTCCGCCACAGCGCTGTATCGCGCCCTCGACAATGCTCGCAACGAAATTGCCGCGGGCCAGCAAGACGCGGCCCATCTGCTCGTAGCAATCCGCAGAATCATCGATTCGGAACAGGGAATCAAACTGGATTACGTGGAAATCGTCGACGCGGAATCGCTTGAGCCAGTTCTGCACTTGCGTCGGACGTGCCTGATCTTGCTCGCCGCGTTCGTCGGCGGCACGCGGCTGATCGACAACGCCCTCGTCGAACAATCAGGCGATTCGTTCACAGTTACGGTCTAATCGAATTTTCAGAAGGGGATTTACAGCTCAGGCTGCCTGCATTGCCGCAAGGACCTCGGCGGCGTGGCCCTTCGGCGTGACAGCGTCCCAAATCTTGCGAATCTTCCCGTCCGTGCCGATCCAGAAAGTCATGCGCACGATTCCAAGGAAGGATTTCCCCAGAAACGTCTTCATCCTCCGCGCACCGTACGCTTCGACGACGTGAAATTCCGTATCCGCCAACAACGGAAAATTCAGCTTGTGCTTTACCTTGAACTTCGCCTGCGCCTCAACGGGATCCGCGCTGCATCCCACGATCGCCGCATTCAGTTCGTCAAACTGTTTGATGGCGTCACGAAACTCGGACGCTTCACTCGTTCAACCGGGTGTGTTTGCTTTCGGATAAAAATACAGGATCACGTTTTTCCCGCGAAAGTCCTTGAGCGAAACCGTCTCGCCATCGTCGGCCGTCTCGCGGAAATCCGGCGCCTTGTCGCCTTCCTTGAGCATCATGCCTCACCTTTCCAAAAGTCCGTTAGCGTTTCAGCCTCTGCAGCTAGGGCCGAGCAAGCACTCGCTTTAAAATATCGTTAACCAGTTGCGGATTAGCCTGCCCGCGCGTTTCGCGCATCACTTGTCCCACGAAAAACTTGAACACGCCTTCGTTCCCGGCTCGATATTTCGCTGTGTTTTCCGCGTTCTTCGCGACAACTTCGCGCGCGATTTTCTCAATCGCGCCCTCGTCTGAAATCTGCACCATCCCTTCAGCTGCGATAATTTCGGCCGCTCGTTTGCCCGTATCGAACATCTGAGCGAACACTTTCTTTCCGCTCGCAGCCGTAATTTCTCCGCCTTCGATTTTCTTCAGCAAGTCGGCCAGCGCGGCAGCTTGCACGGGACACTCGGCAATCTCGCTTCCTGCATCGTTGAGCCGGCGCAGCAGTTCGGTGGAAATCCAGTTCGCGGCGGATTTCGCCGGTGCTCCCGCCCTTACAGTGCCCTCGAAATAATCAGCCAGTGCCTGCGTAGCGGTCAGCACTCCCGCGTCGTACGCGGTCAAATCGTAATCCCGCAAGAAGCGTGCGCGCTTCGCGTCGGGCAGCTCCGGCATCCCATGCCGCACTCGCTCGACATCCCCTGTGAGCACAGTCACCGGCAGCAAATCGGGGTCCGGAAAATAGCGATAGTCATGTGCCATTTCTTTCGACCGCATCGCTTCCGTCCGCCCCGTGGCCACGTTCCACAGCCGCGTTTCCTGCGCGATCTTCCCACCGCCTTCGAGCACGCCAATTTGCCTCTCGATTTCGTATTCCAGCGTATGCGAAAGGTACCGGAACGAGTTCAAATTTTTCACTTCCACCTTTGTTCCCAATTTCTCCGCTCCCCGCAATCGCACGCTGACGTTCGCATCGCACCGCAGCGACCCTTCTTCCATGTTGCAATCGCTCACGTCCGTGTATTCCAGCACCTGTTTCAGCGTCGTCAAGTATGAATACGCTTCGGCGGGCGCGCGAATATCAGGCTCGGACACAATTTCCACCAGCGGCACGCCGCCGCGGTTGAAATCGATATAGCTCCAGCGGTCGGAATCCGGAAATCCCTCGTGCAAATTTTTCGCCGCATCCTCTTCCATGTGCAGACGCGTGATTCCGACTCGTTTCGTGCCGCCGTCGAGTTCGATCTCGAGCCAGCCCTCAGTCGCCAGCGGCAGCTCGTACATCGAAATCTGATAGCCCTTCGGTAGGTCAGGATAAAAATAATTCTTCCGCGCAAAACGCGAGCGCTCCTGAATCTTGCAGTGGAGCGCCAGTGACGCGCGCAGCGCCAGTTCGAGCGCCTTGGCATTCAGCACTGGCAGCGCGCCCGGCAATCCTAGGCACACCGGACAAGTATTCGAATTTGGCGCATCGCCGAATCGCGTCGAGCAGCCGCAAAACGCCTTCGTTACCGTCTCCAGCTGCGCGTGCACTTCGAGCCCGATCACGGCCTCATACTTCGCGGACACCTCTGGTGCAATGCGCGGCCCTTCTTGCGTTGTTCTGCTCATTAGAAACGAAGGATTATAGCATCCACACGTCTTTGCGCTAGCTGCACTCAAGAGGGCTCGCGCCAGTCGAATTGGCAGTGTGACTTTAGTCGATAGGTTGCTGGAGGCGCCGCGCCAGTGCTTTTAACGAGTCCTCGATCAGCGCATCGTGGAATGGCCGAATGACGCGCCAGTAAAGTCGCCCCTGCCACCCCGGAAAATTAGCGCACGTCACGTTGAAAACCATAGTCCTGCACGCTTTCTCCGCACTCGATTCTTCCAGCACCCATCCCATCAAGGCGCTGGTGAGCCGGTTGCGGACGCTCATCGATAATTCGCGGGCCACATCTACGTGCTCGATCAGAAAGAACGCGTAGTGCTTTCCGACCTCGAGAGGCTCAGCGCCATGCCATTTCATCCCGCGGTCCCACCCGAATATTCGTCCCGCAGCAGCTCGCACGGCAAGCAGCAATCTGTAAAACCAGTTCGGCGACAGTAGTTCATGATCGCCAAGTTCAGGAAAGATGTGCGCGGCAGGCGCCGGAATCTCTCTGGCATGCACGTTCAACACCGAGAACTTCGGTGCCTGCCGCGCGATCCATGTGTTGCCGTGAGCGCCCAGAAAATCCGCGCCCGCGATTTTCAACGCATCCTCATTCGCGTCCCCACACATACTTCAATCCAATCCGGTAGTTCAACCGTAAACCCGGATAGCCCACCGAATCCTGGTAGTGATTGTTGAACAGATTTTCCACGCGCGCCGTTGCCGATAGGCCGTAATGCAACGGCAAGACCGTTGCAATGTCCCACCTCACATAACTCGGATTGCTTGTGATGCATGGCCCCATGCACACGCCGTCCGATATAAAACTGAGGAAATCGCTATCCGCGCGCCGCCCGACATAGTTGCCTGCCAGCGTCCAATATGTGTGTCGGACGGTCGCGTTGAACGCCAGATTAGCGGAATGAAGCGGCCTCTTGAACAAACGGTTGCCGGGCACGAGAGCCGGGTCCGTCGCGTTCGGCGATCTCAGTACCTTCGAATCGTCATATGTGTAATTTCCGGAGATGTTCAGCCAGCGCGCCGCCTTGATTTCAAATGATGCATTCGATCCATAAGCACGCGCCAAATCCGTGTTGAAGAAACTGCCGCCAAAAGCGATGCAGTTCGGCGTGTTAGTCAGGAAATCAAAGCTCACGATATCGTAGAAGCGATTCGCGAATGCGTTAATGGAAAGACGCAAACGATCGGACGCAAACAGTTGCTCAATCCCCGCGTCGAAAGTCCGGCTCACCTCCGGCTTCAGATTCGCGCTGCAATCGAGAGGCAACAACTCCGGCTCCTTGATTCCTTCGCCGTAGGAACCGCGCAGCCTCGTCGCACCCCAGGGTTCGCTTCCTTTGCGCAATAGATACACGCCTCCCACGCGGGGAACCACTCGTGTTCCGAATTTCCCGTTCGCATCCGCACGTACGCCGGTCGTCGCCGAGAATCGAGGTCCGAACTGATAGTGAGCTTCTAGGTACCCTGCCTGATTGTGGCGGCCTTCCGATGGACCGTTTTCCACTTCGTATTCGTAGCCGCCGCTGAATGTTCCGTTGTGAAAAAGATAGGCCGCTCGCTCGTCGAACCCCGCTCGGTTGAATTGGCTTACGAATGTGCCGAATGGTGGGTCGACCACGCTCTGAACGTTTCGCGACTCGAAACCTGCCAGATGATTCTGCCAGTGGCTTCCGGCGGCGGCGTCCCAGCCGAGGTTCGCCGAAAAATTGTCAAGACCGATGCTCTGACCGGGAGAAGGCGGCCCGAAAAGTATTTGGCCTTGCTGTTCGCCGTCGCTTGTATTGTCGCGCAGAGCAAGCCGAACGTTGTTCGTCGGCGAAAATCGCCAGCCGAAATTTCCCGAGAAAGTTGCGTCGTGAAAACGGTCCTCAGGCCCCTGCCCTTCGGTGGAGAAATATCCGGCCGATGCCGAGTAATCGAACGCGCCGAGCAAGCCGCTCAGCCTCGCGAGGCCGTGGCCGCTCTGAAACGTTCCGCCGTCCCCTTCGAGCGTAAGCTCGGGTGTTGTCGTGGTGCCGCGGTGTGTGAAAATCTGCACAACACCAGAATTCGCGTCGGAACCGTAAAGAACGCTCGCGGCGCCGTGTACCACCTCAATTTTGTCGATGTTGTCGAGCGTCAGATACGAGTAATCTTCTTCGTTTCCTGGATCGTTTACGGCCGCGCCATCAATCACTACTTTGGCGTAACTCGAATTCCCTCCGTCGAGAAAGAACGTGGTGATGCCGCCGAAGGCGCCGAGACGCGACAACGTAATTCCCGGCACGCTCGTGAGCATCGGGATCGCCCAGATTTCTCCCCGCCGTTCAATATCCTCTTTCGTGATCACGTCCACCGGCGAAGATGAAGCTTCGGTCGTCAGAGGTTCTGCAGTTGCACTCACAACAACTCTGGACGACATTTTCTCGAGCTGCAATCGCACGTCCCAAGTTCGCGCTTCGTTCACAGCGAGCGCAAATTCTCGCTCCGCGTGTTGAAAAGACGGGTGCGTGATTGTTACGCGGTAGCGTCCCGGCGCCAGTGCAAGCGTGAACTTGCCTTCGGGCCCGCTTCGAGCGCGCACGCCGTTTCCAACTACATCGAGCGCCTGTGCGGTGATGATTGCTCCCGCAACGGCCGCATCGCTCGGGTCCGTAAGTGTTCCGTTGAGGGTTGCGCTTGTTGTTGTTGCGCTCGTATTAGTCGAAATTGCTTGGGCGCTTGCAGGAGTAACAAGAGAAATTCCCAGCAGGACTTCCACCGCGAAGTACACCAGGCGTTCGAGTCTCATTTTTCCCCCTCTCCCTCTCGCGCGGGAGTTGAAGGTTGTCCTGAGGCGCACCAGTTCAATCAGTGCGATTCAGGATTGAGACTCCGCCGGTCTCCTGGCTTGGCGGCTTGCCCATTCACTTCTGGGCATCAGCGCGGCCTTCCCATCCCAGCCCCGAATCACCGCGATCCGGTTCGAAGGACAGTGGCGCGCGCCGAAAATTCTCCGCCTTACAGTCGCGCGGCGGCGACGGTCTTTCACCGTCTTCCCGTGCGCGGAGTCTGCTGTGATTGTCGACGGCGCCCGCCAGTTTCAGCAAGTGCCGCTTGCTACTAACGAAATACGTTCAAACATCAATGACTGCTTCTCACAACTACGCGCGGACGGCCGCTCGGACGCATTTCCACATCCAGCGGTGCCTCAAACACTTCCTCGAGCACTTCCCGCTCGTAAACTTCCGCGGGCGCACCGACGCGCAAGCACTTCCCTTTATGCAGCAGCACGATGCGGTCGGAAGACTCCGCCGCAAGGTTCAGCTCGTGCGTTACCACAACCACCGTATAGCGATTCTCATCCGCCAATCGCCGCAGCCGCCGCAGCAACTCCACTTTGCCGCCGATATCGAGATGCTGCGTCGGCTCATCGAGCAGCAGCAGTGACGGCTGTTGCGACAGCGCCCTGGCGAGAATTACGCGCTGCTTTTCGCCGCCCGAAAGTTGATCCATCCATCGGTCGCGCAGTCCGTCGGCGCCCACTTGAGCGAGCGCGTTCGCCGCAAGCAGGCAATCTTCGTCTGATTCAAATCGCAGCCGCTTCCCGTAAGGATAGCGGCCTTGCAGCACGTATTCCCAGACGCGCAGAGGAAAAAGAAGTTCGCTTTCCTGCTGCACCAGCGCAATCCGTTGCGCGCGCGTTCGCAGATCGAGCTCGCTCGCTTCCACGCCGTCCACTTCGACGCGTCCCGAAAGTGGTTTGATCAGTCCCGCGAGCAAACGAAGCAGCGTTGATTTCCCGCTCGCGTTCGGGCCGAGGATCGCGACGATTTCCCGGTGCTGCGCTTCAAATGTCGCCGGCCCCAGCGTGAACTTCGGCGCCGAACGATCCGTTGCCGAGTACGCGTAGCTCGCTTGCTCGACTTTTAGCCGCGGCGGCGCTGCCGCGCGGAAGTGCACCGGTTGCGAGGCAATCGACAAATTATTCCCTGCCCCCGCGCTCATCGCACTCTCCGCCGCATTAAGTAAATAAAAACAGGCGCACCCGCAAGCGCCGTCATCGCTCCCACGGGAAGTTCCGTCGGAGCTACCACCGTGCGTGCCAGCGTATCCGCCAGCACTATCGCAATCGCTCCGCCGATTGCGGACGTTGGAATCAGTAGGCGGTAATCAGTTCCGAAAATCATGCGCATCACGTGCGGCACCAGAAGTCCTACATATCCGATCGAGCCGCTCACCGACACCGCGAGGCCCGTCAGCACCGAAGCCGAAATGTACACAACGAGTTTCACGCGCCGCACGTTCACGCCCAGATGCCGCGCCTCTTCTTCTCCCGTCAGAATCAGATTCAGATCCGAAGTCGTCGCGTAAATCATGCCCGCAGCCACGGCAAAAACACCGAACAGAAACAACAGCCATTCAAGGACGTTCGGCGTCGGCGGCGGCGTCGAAAGATCGCCCATTAGCCAGAACGCCATTCCGCGCAGTTCGTGGCCGCTCAGCGTAGTCATCAAAAACATGATCATCGCCGACAGGAACGACGCGGCGACGATTCCCGCCAGCAACAACGTCGCGCTGTCCAGTTGCCCGCCGCGCCTGCCCAGAAAATAGACGCTTGCAATCGTTGCGGCAGCTCCTATAAATGCCGCGAGCTGAATCACGCCCGGCACGTGCGGAGCGAAAGTCAAACTCAGGATCGCCCCCAGCGCAGCACCGCTCGATACGCCTAGCACGTACGGATCGGCGAGCGGATTTCGCAGCAGCGCCTGAAACCCGGCCCCCGCCACGGAAAGCGCCGCGCCAACCAGAATGCCCAGTGCGATGCGCGGCAAGCGAAGGCCAAAAACTACCAGCCAGAATTCAGACGGGATTTCATCGCGACGGCCAAGCGCCCCACGAAACAGCGTCGTCACGATTTCGCTCACCGAAATTGGGTACGTGCCCATCCGCAGCGAGATCACCACGACCACAAACAGCAGTGCGAATAGCACTCCGCAAATTCCGGCGATCCGGCGCGGCGTCAGCGGGCGCAAGAGTAATTCTCCTCGCTGGCATCAACGCGAATATGCGCAGGGGGGTGGTTCATGGCTCTCGTATTCTCGCCCGGAAACGCGTCCGGATGTAGCCTGTGCGCGAGCTCTTCAATCGCATCAATCAATCCCGGCGCAGGACGGTCGATCTCCTCGCTGACGTTTACCACATGCCCCACCTCGACCGCGCGAAGATCCTTCCACATCGGACGCGATCGCAGATCGCTCACCTGAGTTCCGGATGACTCCGAATGTTTGCCCGTGAACACGATATATTCCGGCTGAAGCCGAACCACTTCTTCCAGCGCCAGTTGCGGCCAATCCTGTTTCGCAATTACCACTGACTCGGCTCCCGACCATCGCAGCGCGTCGGCGATGAAAGTGTTCTGGCCGATCGTAATTAGCGGATCCTCCCAAACGACAAACAGCACATGAATCAGCGGCCGCTCCGCAAGTCGCGTTTGCAAAGCATTCAGTCGCGCCTGCAAGCGCGTCACCAGTGCAGTTCCTTGTTGCGCGGCTCCGGCCAAACTGGAAATGTGCGCGATCGATTCAAACATCCCGCCCACCGTTCGCGAATCCGTGGCATACACCGCAACGCCAAGGCGCGCGAGCGCGTCAACAGTTTCGCGCCGATTCGCCGAATTAGCCGCAGCGAGCACCAGATCGGGGTGCAGCGCCACGATCGCCTCCAGGCTCGGATTGAGCATCGAGCCGACGTGCGGTTTCAGCTTCGCCGCTGCTGGCGTGTCGCAATAATCGGTGTCGCCCGCAAGCTTCTCCTCCAATCCCAGCGCGTAGATCGTTTCGGTGATGTTCGGCGCAAGACTCACGATGCGATTCACCTTGAATGGCACGAGCACGCGCCTGCCAGTTTCATCAGTCACCATTTGCGTCGCGGAAGTTTGCGAAGCTCCCGATTGAAAAGCAGAAGCCTGCGCCGCGCCAGTTTGCCGCGTCAAAGATTGAGAACCTTTGCGCGCGTGCTCCGCCGATGCCCGCTGCGACGTCGCCGTCACGATCACAACGATCGCAGCGGCGTAGATGAAACTCCGCAACCTCGGCGCGCGATGCAAATGCTCCCTCCGTCACTCAAAAAACAAAAAGCCTCGCGAGAATCGCGAGGCCAACGCCGCACTCTTTCTCGCGAAGAGCGCCAGCTCCCACTCGCACGGGCAGGTATCCTGACTTTCGGCGGCGCGCGCATCGCGCGCTGAAAACGTCGCCGATCACAGTGGCGGGACCGTGGCCGATTCGAACGGCCTTCCCCTTGCCCTCGAATCGCTTTCGCGAATTACGCGGGCTTAACCCCGTGCTAGCTGAATTGTCGTTTGCGAGTGTAAGCCGTGCGCCGCATGCTGTCAATTCGCGCGCGCTCAGAAAATCTCAGCGGTTTTTCCACTTTGGCGCTCGCTTTTCGACCAGCGCGCGCAAGCCTTCCTGCGAATCTTCCAGGTCGGCGAGTTCGTTGAGGAAGACCTTCATGGAATTGCGGACGCCTTCGCGGATCGGCAACCCCATGCTGCCGAGAATCGCCTTTTTCGCCATCGTGAGAACCGGCCCGGATTGCGCGGTCACTTTCGCGATTACTTCGGCGACCTTCTTTTGCAGTTCCGCCTCCGGAACAAGCCAGTTTACAAGGCCCACTTCGCGAGCGCGCTCCGCGGACAACGATTCGCCGGTGAGAACCAATTCGGACGCGAGTTTTGGCCCGAGAATATTGGGAAGAATCGCTGCGGCAAGCGGAGGAAAAACTCCAAGTTTGATTTCCGGCTGCGCGAAACGCGCTCTGGGAGTGGCGATCACCAGGTCGCCGAGCGCAGCAAGTTCCGCGCCTCCTCCGAACGCGTTACCGTTCACAACCACCAGCACCGGTTTCGACGTATCGAGCATCACCGAAAACGCGCCGTGAAAAGCGTCGAGCAGTTGGAACACGCGCCGCGGGGTGTACTCGTCGAGCTCGATGCCGCCGCAAAAGGCGCTCGCCGCCGAGTCGAGCACGATAAGTTTGATTTCGCTGCGCTCGCTGAGCGAATTGATTCCCGCGGCGAGCTCCATCAGCATTCGCTCGTTCAACAGATTCAGATCGGGACGATCCAGTGTGAGCCGCGCAACTTCGCCCTCAATCCGGAAGTGGACGAACTGGTAGTCCTCCGGCCGCGGTGCGGCCTGCAGCAGCGTCCCGAGCACTTCCACCGAACCCGAATTCGAACTCTTGCTCTTCGTGAAAGGCATCAAAATTTCCCCGGAATTAAGCTTAGACGGTTTCGATTTCGACCGCCACGCCCATCCCGCCCGACACACACAATGTGGCAAGACCCCGGCGGCCGCCGTCCGTCGGTGCAGGTGAGCGCCGCAGGTCGTGGATGAGAGTGGTCATGATGCGCGCGCCGGTGCAGCCGATGGGATGTCCGAGCGCGATGGCCCCGCCGTTCGGGTTGAGACGCTCGCGATTGAAATGCAAGTCGCGGTCGCACGCGATTACCTGCGCGGCGAACGCTTCGTTCAATTCCACGGCATCATAGTTTTCAACTTTCGTGCCGGTGCGTGCCGTGAGCGCGCGCACGGCGGGTACAGGCCCTATGCCCATCACGCGCGGATCGACTGCAGCGACCGTAGCGTCGACGATGCGAGCGAGCGGCGTGAGTCTTAATTCGCGGACTTTGTCTTCGCTTGCGAGCACCACGGCGGCGGCGCCGTCGGTGATCCCGCTGGAATTCCCCGCGGAGATCGAGCCGGTCTTGCTGAAAACAGGCGGCAGTTTTGCGAGCGCATCCATCGTGACGTCGGCGCGCACGTGCTCGTCTTTCTCGAGGCGCGTGACGTTGCCTTTCTTGTCGGTCCTCTCGATGGGAACGATTTCAGACTTAAAGTGGCATTCGGATGCGGCGCGCGCGGCCCGCCGATGGCTTTCGAGTGCGAACGCGTCCTGTTCATCGCGCGAAATTTTGTACTGGTCGGCGAGAATTTCCGCTGTCTCGCCCATGATGAGTTTCGAGAGCGGGCAGAGGAATCCATCGCGGTACATCGCGTCAACCAGCGGCTGATTGCCCATCTTGAATCCCCAGCGGCCTTCAAGAAGATACGGAACGCGGCTCATGGATTCGACGCCACCGGCGACGACGATCTGAGCTTGACCGAGAAGAATTTCCTGCCAGCCGAGCATGATCGCGCGCAGTCCCGATGCGCAAGCCATGTTAATGGTGAACGCCGGGACGTCGTCGCCAAGTCCGGAGCGCCACGCGATCTGCCGCGCGGGATTCGGGGCGACTCCTGCGGGACGCGCGTTGCCCATTATGACTTCGTCGACGTGCCACGGAAGCGACGCGGCGGATTTGGGCGCAGTTTCGCCGGGAACGCGTTCCGGCGGGAGCGGAAGGCCGAAGGCGCGCTCGAGAGCTGCGCGCACCGCAATCACGCCCAGATCCGGTGCGGTGAAGTCGGCGAGCGCGCCGCCGAATTTGCCGATCGGCGTTCGCGTCGCGCTCACAATGTAGACTCGCTTTGTCATACGAATGAGATTCCCGAACCAAAAGAGAGATTCAAAAGCTGGATTGGCAAAATCGCAATCCAGCGACGATTAGAAATAGCACTTTTGATGATTCTACAGGGGGTTAAGCCGATTTCTAATTGGTAGCCTCTGTCGATTAGAAATGCATGAAATCTGCGCCTGAAAGCTGGTTGCGCGCCGGCTGGCGGCCGTCCTGACTGCATTCCGTTTTCCGCGTTCGTCAACATTTCAAGCTGTCATCCCAATCCTATAATGCAAATCCAACCCTACGATTCATCTTTACAACTCAACGGTCCATCATCACAGCCCAACTACGCTAGCACAGGTGAAGACGAAGCGGGCGGCGGGAAAGTACAGAAAAAGTACAGGGGCCTAGTACTACCTGTCCTTGAGTTTGTTTGTTACCATGGTACAATGGTAACAAATGGAGGTTGCGAATGACGCGAAACGAGCGGTTGGTAGTGGAGCGGGTGCAGACCGGCGTGCGGATGGAAAAGCGGCTGCTGAAGGTGCTGAAGGCGTTTGCTGAATTGCACGATATGAGCCTGGGCGACCTGCTCGAAGGCATCGTGCTGCACGCTTTCGACGGGAAGAGTCCCTTCGGCGAAGCATCCCGCAAGAAAATCAAGGAACTAAAGAAGTTTTACAGCCTCGATTTGGATTCGAGCGCGAGCCACCGGTTGGTGGAAACGCGAGCGGGGC
>Ga0210407_10002274_pt1 | contig 16670 bp, 8 predicted proteins | sample IncBWC27MmetaG_FD_150860 | JGI IMG/M metagenome (GOLD analysis project Ga0210407, IMG submission 150860) | Forest soil microbial communities from Barre Woods Harvard Forest LTER site, Petersham, Massachusetts, United States - Inc-BW-C-27-M | ecosystem: Environmental > Terrestrial > Soil >...
CCGGCAACTCGACCACAGGATTGTCCGAATGAATCGCGTCGGCCAGTTGCTGATCGCGATCCTCTTTTTCCAGATGCTGAAAGTCGCGCGGAGCATAATATCCGTCGCGGAAGCGCACGTGCGCGCCGGGAACATTTACCTTCACGCGAATGGCTCGCCAGCGGCCATCATGTTTGACATCGGCGCCGAGATTGTAGCCGACCAGGTAGTATCCGCCGTTGTCCCGCTGGATGGCAGGGAAGGCATCGCTCAAATCGCCCAAATCGAAAAACGCTTTTCCGCCCGTGTCCGTGGAAAGAGTCGCCAGTGTGTCGCGCGAATCTTCACGCTGGTCGGTCTGATGAAATACGGACGCGCCGGTAAACATCGAAGTTCCCGTCGCGGCATTCGTCGTAGTATCGCCGCCGGGAGGCGCGGCGAGCAACCCACGTGAATCAATCGAATAAATGGAAACGTCCGCGCGATTCGCGGCGTCGGTTGCCGCGCGCAGTTGCGTGCGATTTTCTTCGCCGGTCTGCGTGATTCCGCCGGTAAATTCCACCATCGCTTTTCTTCCCGGGATTCCGCCGAGCACATCCGCGAGACCTTCAACGGCCGCGAGCTTCTGGTCCGTATTGAACACGTTGAATTCGGTTTCATCCGGCGTGTACGCCGCGCCGGTATATTCCTGCACATCTGATTCTCCATTCTGCGCCGCCGCGTAGAGAGGGCTCGCGAGGTTCGCGGAATTATCCGGCGTCAGTTGCGCGATCGCTTTCCCGAGCACGGCGCGATCGTTCGTAAAATTGGCAAGCACGTTGATCCGCGTCGAGAAAGCGATCACGGCAACCACGTCGGCTCTAGTCATCTGCTGCTTCACAAATTTGTCCGCGGCGTCGTGCGCGCGAATCAGGTCGTCCGTTTGCATCGAAGTGAGATCGAAGAACAGCACGATGAGGCGGCGGTCGCGCAGGGCATCGCTGATCGGGTCCGCGGAAGGAGAGTTCGGCCCTTCATTATCAACCGAGACGACGATCGGTTTGTCGTCCGCGGCCGTCGCAGTCTCGATTGCTTCGATGTCGGCGTACGAAAAAGAAGTGATCGCCTGCGCCTTGCCTTCGTCCGTCACCGTAAATTGATTCGCAGTCAAGGTTTTGATCGGCTTGCCGGATTTGTCGGTGACTTCCACATCAATGCGCACCAGATCGGACGAACTGCGCAGAACGGAAGACGGCTGGTGAGCGGCCTGCTGCGCCGGAGTTTGCGGCGCGCGGGCCGGGGCTGGCGCAGGTGGCGCGACCACCACTGGCGCAGCCTGACTGCCCGATTGCTGCTGCTGCGCTTCAGGAGCCCCAGAAGGTTGACCCGCTTGAGCCGCCGAGGGTCCCGCACCCAGCGCGGCCATCAACGAAAGGGTCGCGATTTTGTGAGCAATCTCTCTCATCAGAAATTAAACCGCGCCATCACGTCCATGGTACGCATCGAGCCGGCGCTCGTCACGCGCCCAAGTGCCGAAGACCCCAGCGTGGCCGAAAGCCCCGAGAACGCGGGCGTGTTCGTCAAGTTCTGAACTTCCCAGCGAATATCCAGATGATGCCGCTCGCGCGGCCCAAACCGAAACGATTTCGCCAGCGACATATTCCAATTGAATTTGCAGGGGCCTTCAATCGCCCCACGGCGCTCGTTACCGAATGCCCCGGAGGCCGGAGTCGCGAACGCAGCCGTATTGAAAAACGCAAGAGGCGAGCCGCCGCAAATTCCCAAGTCGGGGTTGGCCACCTGATCGGGCCGCAGCGAGAAACTGGCGCCGGTGCCGTTATCCGACGCAGTTCCGCCCAAATACGCCGTGACCGGCGTTCCGGTTTGCCACGTAACCATATTCTGCAGCCGCCAATTGCTCAGCGCATGTTCCGCCCAGCCATGCGTGGCAAGCCGGTGATGTTCGCCGAAGGGAAGCGCGTACAAATTCAAGAACCGCAATTGGTGCCGGACGTCAAAGGAAGAAAGTCCCCGTTCCGCGGCGAAGTTGCCGTCCTGCTGCACCACCACTGCCGAGGTGCCGCCGATCGTGCTGGCATTGTCGAGCGATTTTGCGAATGTGTAAAACGCCTGAAACGAAACGCCGTGCGTGAAGCGATGCACCAGGCGCACTTGCAGCGCGTTATAAATCGAATTCGCGCCGGATTGATCGAAGTAAAAACTGTTGGCATCGGGAATTTGCAACGTGTTCTGCGTGTTCAGTGGACTGGTGCCCAGCGGCGCGCGATTCGGCGCGCGCAACAAATCCAGGTCCGTGCCTTTCGTCCCGGTGTAAGTCAAATCCAGAATCCAATTCTGCGAGAAGGACGTCTCCGTGCCCAGCGTCCAGATCTGCGCGTAGCCATCCTCGTAAAAAGGATTGACGCCTCCACGATTGGAAATAATCGTGCTGGTGTTGGGGAACGCATTCTCCAGCGTCAGCACCTGCGTGCCGGAAGTGATCAGGTTTTCCGAAGTGGCAAAGGGCGGTTCATACGACAGATATTTCTGCGCCAGCGAATTGTAAATCGCCACGTTGTAGAAAATTGAATAGCCGCCGCGAATCACGGTTTTCGGTTTGATGCCTTGCGGCAGCCAGGCGAAGCCGATGCGCGGCGCCCAATTTCCGTAGTCTCCGTGGATCAGCGCGCGCGGGTAGGGGCCGTTAAAAGTTCCCACGCCACCGGGCGTGACCACGTCCACTGCCGTGGCTGTGGAATTCAGATCCAGATTCGCGATCTGGTTGTTTTTATCCACCGCCGGCGTCGCGGCTTCGTAACGCAGCCCGTAGAGCAGCGTAAACTGCTTGGTCATGCGCCAGTCGTCCTGCGCGTAGCCGATAAGATCCCAACTGCGTAGATAAATATTCGGGCCAAATTGCACGGTGGTGCTGTAGGGCAAGCCGAGCAGAAAATCGGCAAGCTCATAAATAGGTTCGCTCTGCGGCGTCGCGGGAACGGGCTGTCCCGTCGCGGTCAGTTGCGACGTGAGCACCCCGGTAAAAGTGAAAGCCCCGCGCGGCACCGGATTGGCTTCGGAATTCAGCTGGATGCGGCGCATCTCGCCACCCAGCGTCAGCGTGTGCTTCCCGTGAACCCATTTCCAACTGTCGCTCAGGCGCAACGTCTGGTTGCGCACCAGCGACGGCACCGGATCGTTCAGCGCGGAGAAGCTGGTGAAATTCACCTGGGGAATGCCAAACGTGAGAGGCTCGGTGGAAACCCCGGTAATTCCCAGGTCTCCCGCCACATTGTTCACGAAGGAATTGTCGCTCAGGATGCGCGCGCGGCTGCGGCTCCAGTTCAGCTGCGTGGTTTCCACCAGGTGCGAAGTCCAATTGTGCGCGAGGCCCAGCGTCACGGACTGGCTTAGCGTGGATGAATTGCCGGCCGTATTCAAAAAATTTCCGAACGTATTCTGTCGCTGGGAATTCAGGTTGTATCCGCCGTTCAGGCTGAACTTGGAATTGATGGTGTGCAGCACGTGCAGGTTCAACGTCTCGCTGTTCACCGGCACGGTGGTCTGCAGCAAATAATTCTGCACCGTGCCGGGTAAATTCGGCATGGGATAGAAAGTCAGCAGCCCGGCCGCGGCGGTATTAATCGTGGGAACTTGGCAGCCATTGCCCAGCGGTGTGCGCGGTCCGCTGAAATTCGAAAAAGGATTGAAGAGCGTTACTCCCAGGCCGCAAAAATCACCGGTACGTTCGGCCGCTGTCGGCACCGTGGAATAATTGTCCAGCGCGCTCGATTGCGTCTCGTGCTGGTAGTTGACGAAGAAAAATGTCTTGTCGCTGCCATTATAGATGTGCGGAATTTTCAGCGGCCCGCCCAGATTGGCGCCGAAGCGTTCGTCATAGTGACTCGGCTTGGGCACGGGATTGCCGGTAATCGAATAGGGTTTGGCGTCCCACACGGAATTCTCATAGTGATTGTAGAAACTGAAGCGAATGCGATTCACAGCTTGACGATTTAGTCTTCCGCCCCCGCCAAACATTCCGCCGCCACCACCGCCGCCTCCTCCTCCCCCAGGAGAGCCGCCGAACATTCCGCCGCCTCCGGGTCCGCCAAAACCGCCCGCGCCGCCAGGCCCTCCTCCGGGTCCGCCAGCACCACCGCGTCCTGCGCCCGGGCCTTGTCCACCGCGTCCGCCCTCTCCAGCGGGATTACTCGGTACCAATCCGTTAGGACCAAAACTTCCAGGACCATTGCCCGCCAGACCTTGGCCCACCGTTCCTTGCAACAGAAATGAATCGGAAGTCGCGCTGGAACCGGCGCCCGCGGGAAGCTCGGCCGCGATCTGCGTTCCTTCATTCGCGGGAGTGTTTGTTGCGCCGCCAGGGCCGCTGCCGCCTTCGTCGGTGAGGTCGGTCTGTTCGAATCCACCGCCGGCGAGCCCGGCGCGAATCGCGTTGGTGACGCCCGGCGGGGTTTGGGCTCGTCCGCCGCCACCCCTGCGACCTCCGTCCGCATCTGCGCCTACGTTTGCGCCGGCACCTGCATTGGTGTTTGCGGCGTCGCCCGAGGGCCGCGGATTGCGCGGCGTCCGCGTTGTTTCGGGTTTCGCGGTCAGCTCCGCCAGAGTAGCGACGCGCAGCACAATCGGAATGGGGCCGGGCGGCAGCACTGGAATCTCCACAACCAATGACGCGTTCGCGAATCCCAGCTGGCTTGTTTCCACACGATAGGATCCGGCCGGAATCTGCGGAAACTCGAACTTGCCCGATTCGTCCGTCCAGCTCAGCCACGCTTTATTCGTTTCCGTATTTACCAGGTGCACGGTAGCGGCGGGCACCGGTGTGCCTTCCGGAGTACGAACGATCCCATTGACCAGCTGCGGTGCAGTGGCAGGCTGTTGCGCCCAATTCACATTTCCGCCGGCGAGCGAAAATAGGAGCAGCGCCAGTAGCTTCCCTTGGTGGCGATTAGAAATGACGTTCCCTCGAGCCGATAAGCTTACGTGACGCGCCTGTAATGATGATACACCGCGTCCGTCACCGCGATTTTTGGCGCCGGCGATCCCGCTCCATCCCGCGCATGCCGTCGAAGTGCGAGTTTTCAGCCTCTCATCGTCAGGCGAGCAGGACCGTGGAGATGCCGCAATCGTGATGGCCAAGTCATGCCACTTCTCATGAATTCTAAATTCCCGTGCGGCTAGGTAATTCAGTTTCAATGGCGCGAGAGTTCCAAATTCCCCGGATGGCGGCAGGGCGCAAGCGTCCGCTACAACGCCGGGACGGGAGCCGAGATAGTAATCGCAAAAGTTTGCGGAACTTTCTCGAGCGAAAACCGGAAGTAGGAAAAAGATAGCGCGGTACAGCTGCAGGGAAGCAACATCAGTCAAGAAATCATGAGCGCTGATGGCAACCTATTCAAATTCTGACTGCATCTGTTTGCTAAAAATCGCGGAGAAATACGGGTGATGGGGCGGTTGGTAATTCTTAGGTTAACGAAGAGATACAATTCCGTAGCGGCTATCCTCGCGTGCGCGCTGGCGTTCACGTTCCTCGCCATGGACCGTCCGGCGCAAGCCCAAGGCGTGCAAACCGTGTTGCATGCGCGCGGCAGGGTATTTCCAGACGTGGGGCGCGGCGCGGAAGCCATCGAACGCGATGCGGCTGGTCATTATTATGTGCTGGCGGCTCCGGCCAGCATCATCTGGATTTACGACGCGGAAGGCAGACGCATCGGACAAATTCCCAACCCTCAGGCAGCCAGCGCGGAGATAAAGTACGCGGTGGATTTCGACCGGGACGCTGCCTCCGGCCGAATATTCGTTGCCGATCGCGGCGCCAACGCGGTGAAGATTTTCACGGCAGCCGGCGCGCTGGAAGCCAGCGTCCCTGTGAACGCGCCGATGTCCGTGGTCGCGCTGGCAGGCGGGGAATTCGCGGTGGTCACGCTGCGCAGCGACCATCTGGTGCGCGTGATGAACGAGCACGGCAAATTGCTGCGCAGCTTTGGCAACATTGCCGATGGGGTGAGCGATCCAAGCCAGCTCACGGTGCCGGCGATCGGCGAATCCGCGGATTCCACGGCAGGTTATGCGGCGGGTTATTCGACGAGCGCTCCTCCGGCCTACGCCATGGATATCGGCAAGCTCTATAGCGGCGCACCGGGCGATATTTATTTCGCGTTCACTTCGCTGAAGGATCCCAAATTTCGAAAATACGATCGCTTCGGCTATGCCGGATACGAAGCGGAGATTTCCGCGAAGGATTTGATTCCGGATATCAGCCACGATAATTCCCAGGTGCAACTAGGCATGCGTGTTTCAGGAATGGCCGCGCCGGGCGAAATGTTTTCGTTCGGGAGCATGTATTCTGTCGGAGGCGGCGGCCCGGCATTCACGGCGAATGGCGGCCATGGCGGAGGCGGCCGTCGTGGCGGTTCCGCGGCGCCCAGCGGTACCCGAGGCGCCGCGCCAAGTTCCGCAGGCGCGGCTAATAGTGGCGCCAGCGATAGCAATGCGGCGACGGACGGCACTACGAGCAGCGCGACAGGTTCAGCAGACGGCTCCGACCTCAGCGGCTCACTATCGGCGAACAGCAACAACAGCGCCTCGTCCAACTCCAGCTCCAGCAGCACTCCGGACTTCAACGCGCTGCTCGGCGCGCCCGGAATTTTTGGTCCGGGAGCTTTCCCTGGATTCGGCGGGCCCGGTGGATTCGGCGGCGGGTTTGAACATCACTTGGGCGCCGAAAGCGCCGGAGTAGCACAAGGCGCAGGCGGCGCAGTAGGTGCCGGTGGCCTTGCGGGGGGCCACGTCGGCGCCCCCGCGGGAGGCGGCGCAGTGGAAAGTCCCGGCGCCGGACACGGCGAGTTCGGTGAGCGCTTCGGCCGCGGGTTTCACCAAGAGGGCCTGAACAGTTTTGCCGGAGTCGTGAAGTTCACCGAGCGCGAGCGGAATGCAACCGTCAAGCCGGTGATAAGGGCCTTGGGTGTGGATCGCACCAGCCAACAAGTGTGGGCCGCGATCGGCGACATGCTGCTGCGCTTCGACCGCGACGGAAATCTGCTGGATACTTACCGCGTGGCAACTCCGCAAGGCGCCGCGCTGCAGCCAGTCGGAATTTTGGTCGAGCCGGATCGCATCCTGCTGGTTTCCGATCCCGCGGGAATTTACGCTTTCGCCCGCCCCGACAAACCGCAAACTCCCAGCAAACAATCTCCGAAACCGGAGCCTGCATCGCAGTAATCGTTCGCGCACAAATCGCGGCTCAGCCGCCCGCGGCATTTCGGTAGCGGCATTTTTTCCCGCAGCACAGTCCTACACCCCAAAGTCTGCTTCACGTCGATGGGCCCTGCGTTGAGGTTTAGCCGGGGAAGAGTTTCCTAAAAGCCAGGGCGATCCGGCGCTGGCAGCCCCGGCGCTCCGGTCATTTCAAGGTTTCTTCGCGTATGCCGGTCTTGAGTAATTTGGCGAACTCGTCGTGAGGCACCGGCCGGCTGAAATAATATCCTTGCACCTCGTCACATTGGTGGTCCTGAGGGAATGTCAGCTGCTGGTGCGTTTCCACGCCCTCGGCCACCACCCGCAGCTTCTGGCTCCGGCCCATGCTGATCACCGCGGTGACAATGGTGGTGTCGTCGGCTGTCCCAGTGATCTGGCGTACAAACGACTGATCGATCTTCAGTGCGTCCACTGGAAATTTGCGCAAATAGCTCAGACTGGAATAGCCGGTGCCGAAGTCGTCCACCGCCAATTGTATGCCGCTGGCTCGCAGTGCCTTCAGTATCGACTCCGTTAACTCGGCGCGTTTCATCAATACGCTTTCGGTGAGTTCCAGCTCCAATGATCTCGGATCCAAACCTGTTTCGTTGAGGATCGCAAACACTCCCTCCAGAAAATGCTCGGCGCGGAATTCCATCGCGGATATGTTCACCGCCATGGTCGCAAGCGACAGGCCCGCATCCGTCCAGGCTCGCGCTTGCTTGCATTCCTCACGAAGGACCCAGTTGCCGATTGGCAAAATCAAACCGGAGTCCTTGGCGACGGGAATGAAATCTGCCGGAAAAACTGCCCCGCGCACGGGATGCGTCCAACGTATCAACGCTTCCGCGCCGGTGATCTCACCGGTACTTAGATCAACCTTCGGCTGATAGTGCACCGTAAATTCCTGGCGCTCCAAAGCGCGCCGCAGGCTCTCCTCAATCGATTGCCGCGCCACCGCGCAAACGTTCATGGCCGGCGTGAAAAACTGATAGCACTGATGCCCATTTTCCTTCGCCTGATACATCGCTGTGTCCGCGTTCTTGACGAGCGTCTCCGCATCCACACCGTCATCGGGGTAGACGCTCACGCCAATGCTGGTGGTGACGAGAAGTTCGTGCTGGTCGGTGGAATGAGGCTCCGCCACCGCCCGCAGCATTTTTTTCGCGGTAATGGCGGCATCCTTTACATGTTGCACCTCCGAAAGCAGCACCGCAAATTCGTCGCCACCCTGCCGGCTCACAGTGTCCGATCCGCGCGCGCAATTCACCAGGCGTTTGGCAATGGATTGCAAAAGTTTGTCGCCGATCGGATGTCCCAGAGAATCGTTGATGTGTTTGAATCCATCCAAGTCCAGAAACAGCACCGCGACTTTTCTCCTGTGACGCGCCGCCGTCGAGATCGCCTGGCTAACCCGGTCGTTCAGCATCATGCGATTCGGCAGACCAGTCAGAAAGTCATGCTCGGCCGCATGAGCCATCTGCAGGGCCATGGCCCGGGCCTCGCTCACGTCGCGGAAGACGATCACCGCGCCCGTAGCGTGCCCTTCTCTGTCGTGGATAGGAGCCACCGAGTCTTCGATCGAAATTTCAAATTTGTCGCGCCGGATAAGAATGCAGTTCGCTGGCAAGTTCACGGTTCGCTCCTGTCCCAACGAGATTTCCATCGGATCCGCTATGGTCAAGCGAGTCGTCGCGTCTACGACTCGGAAAACCTCGGCCATCGGCTTGCCCGCCGCTTCCAGCAGCGGCCAACCCGTCATTTTTTCCGCCACCAGATTGAGGAAAGTGATGTGGCCCGCTATGTCCGTGGAGGTCACGGCGTCGCCAATACTGTTGAGCGTGAGTTGGGCGCGCTCCTTCTCCCCAAACAACGCCTCTTCCGAAATCTTGCGCTCCACCGCATAGCGCAGCGCTCGCATCAGCGCGCGCGTCTCGATTTGCCCTTTGGTCAGGTGTTCCTGCGCGCCTTCTTGCAACACTTGCCCCGCGAGCGCCTCGTCGTCCAAGCCCGTCAGCACCACCAACGGGACGTGTGGCGCGGCTGCGCGCGACCTTCGCATCGCGACCAGTCCTTCTGCGTCCGGCAGCCCCAGGTCCAGCAAAATAATGTCAAATTCATTTTCGGCCAGCTGCTTCTCGGCGTCGCTCATGCACTCCACGTGCGTCAGCGCGATCACGTGCGAGCGCTGCCTCTTGAACATCTCGCGCAGCAGCCCGGCGTCGCCGAGATTATCCTCGACCAGCAGAATTTTGATCGCGTTGTTGGTCATCCGCTTTATCTCCGCCGCCATGCGCCGCACCACTGGTAAGCACGAAGCTGCGATAGCTCGAATCCGCTTTCGCCGGACACGGCCATGCCGCGCTAGGAAATCGCGCTCACAACGAGTGCCGCCACAATCGCGGAACCGATCACCCGTTGCACCGTGCGATTTGATAGAGACTTCGTCTTCAGCTAACACCACGTTGGGAAGGGGACTGCTACTCCGCATGTGACCCTGAAGGCTGTAAGAGGACAGCCCGTAGCCACGGCGGCAATTTCGAAAGGGAGTTCAATCCTAATGCCAGCCTCCAGAGAGGTCAAGCCGCGTTTGCCATCCGGTGCCCCATACAGCAGCAGCCGTAAAGCTTCGCGCCCAGCTACGTGATCCGCGGAACCACTGGCACAGGCCATCCCACCACGAAAACGAAATATCAGCGCCGCGCGAGTGACACAAGCCCGCCTGCCGCAGGCATGCGGGCGCCGTTCCCTTCGCTGTTGAAATTGTGAATCGCGCTGCAGCGCGATTCATCCTGAGATCCCGCGGCGCGGGATCGAAGGGCAGCGGCCGCCTGCCTTTAAGGCGGGCAGCCTTAGATGTCGCGCTGCCACATGTCGACCGCTCGCCGAAACCGCCCGAGCTCATCCCAAACCAGCGCCGTTTTACCCTGAGGCGCTGCCAGCGGCAGGGCCGAATGGGAGTTGCGAAACATGCTTCACACCACAGCACTCGGGAATATCTTTGCGACCTTTCAGAGTCGGCCAATTTCGCAGTGGGAAGCTCACGACGGAGAGAACATGGCGTCTCGAACGGTGCCGCATCTAAACTCGCACGCTCGCCTGCGGCGAGGATGCGCCGCCCGCAATAACCAAGCGTTTACTAGAGTGGTGTGGAAGGCTTAGCCACCCGACACCACCGATTCGAGCAACCCGCGTTTCGGCGCTACTTTCTGGGTCGTTTCTTTGCTGGTGCGGCTTTTTCTCCGCCTTCGGTGCTGATCAGCGCCAAGTAATCTTTCGCATTGAACGGGTAGCGGCGAACCGATTGTTCTCCCGTGGTGCTCAAAGTGACGTCTACGCGCCGGTTGTTGGCCATAACCAATACCGACAAATGACTGACCATCTGGTTCCGTTCGTCCGGACTCAAGTCGGGATCCTGGTCCATCAGTTGTTTTACTTGTTCCTCGGTTAGATTCTCGTCTTTGCCAAAAGACCGCGTATCAATGTGGTCCGCAGGGACGCCGTGTTCAATCAAGAAACTCTTGGTCCGGTCTACGCGGCGCTCCGTAAGACCCTTGTTGTATTCCTCCGAGCCGCGGTGATCCGCGTGGCCACCGAGAATCAGGTGAGCGTCCGGCTTGTAGGTCAGGTACTTCGTGAAGTCCTGGGCCAGAATTACCAGGGTATTCGCTTGACTGTCGACCAAGCCGCCTCCGGGTTTTTCGACAGTGGGACGAGCGGTCGGAAAGTAAATACTATGCAGAGCAAGCTTGACCTCCAACTGCGCGATCTCGGGGGCCGGAGCCGGCGGAGCTTCCACGGTCACGCTTGTTGTGGATGAGGCCGTGAGCGGTGGATTGCGGTCGTCGCTTACGTTGCAAGTGACAGTGATGACGCCTGGTTGTGCGCCTTGTGTAGCCAGCGTAGCGGTGGCAGTGTTGCCGGAAATGTCGCCGGAGCTTGCGGCGTAGCTGTAAGTCAGCCCGCGTCGATCAGGGCTGCTCGCGATCGAACTGATGGTCGACGTCCCGCCTGTCTGCACACTTGGCGGATTTGACGAGCATGCAATCACCGGCGGCCGGGGCTGTTTCACGATGAACTTGGCACTGCAGGAGGCAACTCCGTTTTTGCCGCCATCGCTCAAGCTGGCGGTGACCCCGTAGGAACCGGGCTGCAAGCCGGTCGTGTCGATCCGCGCGGAAGCATCAGTCCCGGAAACTTTCACCTGAATGCCGCTCCAGCTGTATCTGACCGTGCTCTTGGGATTGAAATTCGATCCGCTGGCGGTCACCACCACATCCTCGCCGGCAAAGACTTCGCTTGGCTGCAGCGAGCAGGCCGCGCTGGGTGGCACGGGAGGTTCTCCGCCGCCCAACAGGACAACGATTCCAGACTCCACCCTCACACCCCGGAGGTCAGTGGTCGGAGTCACACTCGAGGGACCGTACCGGTAATTTGAGAATACATAGTCGGCCCGGATCAGCCGGAGAGCGAAGTGCCTGCTCACGTTCAAGTCAAGGCCTGCGCCGACCATGAATCCCAACTTGGTTACATCGTGGAAGGCATCGGGCGAAAGATTATGCTCGCCCAGCAACGCCTCGACAAATGGGGAAAAATGTTCGGTGCGGTAGGTGAATTTCGGCCCCAGAGAGACGTTCGAGAAACCGGCGTCGTCAATTCTCTTGGCGACCCCGACTTCACCGGCGCTCCATTCCTTACTGGCATCAAGAGTGATGCCCGCCCAGCGGTTGAAATTGTAGGTGACGCTTGCTCCACCTCCGCGGGGATTCGATTCCAGGTTGCTGCTCAAGGGAACCGTTCCCAGTGGAAGAACGCCGTGGACAGTCGCGTTGGGATACAGGAAAGAATATCCGCCGAAGATCTCCCACTTCGGAGCAGGCTGGTCCTGTGCCGCGGCGGGGGTGCCGAACAAACACAGGGCAACGATCATGGGCGCCAGCATTGCCAAACCACGGCTCAGATCGCTCTTTGATATAGATGGCATGCGAATATTCCTCCTAGTGCGAATGACGCGAACCCCGTTCTTCCAGCCTGATCCTCACTGAACCGGCCTCAAACTAATCCCACTCCCGGATGCCTCAGTCTAAGGATCAAAGATCGTATTGTCGTCCAGCGTGACCGCGCCATTTCGTGCCAGCGCCCTGCCTTGCAGGGTTGCGCCAGTATTCAACGTGATTGATGCAAGGGCCATAATGTTGCCCACGAAAACGGAGTTCGTTCCAAGGGTGGCCGAGCTTCCCACTTGCCAAAACACATTGCTAGGCAAGACCCCGCCGGTGAGCACCACCTGCGTGGTGGACAGAGTGGTCAGTGTGGAACCGATCTGAAAGACAAATACAGAGCTGGAATTTCCGGTCAGAGTGAGGATACCTCCGACCGTTAAGATCCCTGTCGAGCTCGAGGTTTTGTAAGTGCCTTCCGCAAGAGTAAGGCCCGTTAGATCTCCGGCCAGGACTTGCGGCGCAGGTAAGACGATACCGGCAGCGTAGTTATAAGCCGCCGTCAAATCGAGCTGTGCCTGCGCCGCGGTGGGATCGGCCACGTGCATAACTGCAGGAGCGATGAGCACTCCCGGAGGGAATCCCGTCACCGAGGTTCCCGGGCTAACTCCAAGATCTCCGCCCGTAATAGTGGTGGGGGTGTTCGTGTTGGTGACCGTGCTGCCGGCCAGGACTTTGAAGTTTCCAGCCGTTAGCAACGGGACAACCGGCGGCCCCGCGCACGCCGCGGCCTGGGTCGTGAACATCCAACTGAAATTGGCTGCCAGCGGATTGCCGAAGGTGTCAGCCGCCCCGATGGTGATCGTGGCGGTATATACGGTATTTACCGCGAGGCCCGGGGATGCAGGCGTAAAGGTAGCAGTATCGGTTGTGGGATCGTAGGTAACTACCCCCGTAACGTTCCCCCCGCTCGAGGTCAAAGTAAAAGTCGTGGCGTTGATCGTCGCAGGATTCATCGCCTTAGTGAATATTGCGGTGACAACCGTGTTGGGGCAGATCCCTGAAGATCCGTTTGGCGGAAGCACAGACGCCGCCACCACTGCGGGCGGAATAAAACTGGGGTTCGTTCCACTATTCTTGTCCGGGTCGCCGCACCCGGCAATTACTATGGCCAAGAGAAACGCCAGAATCCCAATTTGAACCACCTTTAATTTGCGCATGCGTCTCTCCTTCACCGGGTTACGAGGCGTTCTACGTTGCGAGTAGCCGCGCCAGAGATATACGGGACTCTAAGTTTGCTGGTTGTTTAATAAAAGACAGAATCCCCCAGGACTCTCTTGTTGTACCAAATGGCGAATTTTTCCGTCTGTTCAATACTGCACACATTTTCCTCCGCCAGGTCTGGGCCATAGTCCGCGCCGAGTTGACTGCGCGAATTATTCGCTGTGACTCAGGAGAATTGCGGCGGATAACGGCCCCTTCCAGACCTCTGAGACGTGGGCCTTTAGATTTTGACCGTGCCGCACTCTCGCCGCCGGCGAGGGTGCCGTTTTAGACACAGCGTCTCTACTGTCCCGTCGAATTCTTACTTCGGCTTCCGCTCCGGACAACTGGCTCTACCCTTCGATCGCGCTGCGGAAACTCAGGATGAATCGCGCTGCAGCGCAATTCACAAAACTAAATGCAAGTGCAACGACGGTCCTCGCGCTCGGACTAGCCCTTCACCGTCATCGGCAGCGGCGCATTTGCCATCAACAAGAGTGAAATGAAAACTGGGGAGTTAGTGGTCGGGGCGTCCGGATTTGAACCGGAGACCTCCTGCGGCGGGTGGCCGACCCGGTCGCACCCTCCAGATGAGCGCCTTTGAATTTCCGGGTGCCGCAGGCAGGGCGTAAGCGAGGGTCCGGGGTTAGACGCCCCGCCGCGCAAGCCGGTCCATCGAACGTCCATCTCGATTCCCGCTCTAGCGTCCTCCCTCTATCGTTCCAGTGCTTTTTCGATGCGCGGGTCCGGCAGCAACCACATCACAGCCACCAGGACGTAGCACGCGCAGGCAATCCACGGCCGCACGAACGACAGCGGAATGGCCGCGGCGTAAACCATGATAGACAGCTTGCCCTTCGCGTCATCGCCAATCGACTCCGCCAGCGTTGAATCGCTTCCCTGGTGCCCGATCAGCGCCTTCGTCAAAAAATAGTAAGCGGTTCCGGCGAAGAGTAGCACCATCCCGTACAGCGCCACCGGCCAGGGCGCGAAATGGTTCTCCCCCATCCAGGCCGTAACGAACGGCGTCAGAGACACCCAAAACAGCAAATGCAGATTCGCCCACAGGATGCCGCCCGACACATGCTTCGCCGCCTGCAGCAGGTGATGATGGTTGTTCCAATAAATCCCCACGTAGACGAAGCTGAGCACATAGCAAAGGAAAATAGGAAGCAGTGGCTGCAAGGCCGCAAGACCGGTTCCCTGTGGGGACTTCATTTCCAGTACCATGATGGTAATGATCACGGCAAACACTCCATCACTAAATGCTTCCATCCGCCCCTTGGTCATGCTTCCTCCTCCGTCGTCTGCCTTCGCCGTCGCCCGCGCTTTCCGCACATTCGCACCAATTCTTTGAAACCGCTTGCTCACACGGACCACCGATCTCGCCACGGTTGAGGACAATTGCGCAATTTACGGTAGAATAGCCCATCGTACTTGTCGGGGCGTAGCGCAGCCTGGTAGCGCGCCTGCCTTGGGCGCAGGAGGTCTCCGGTTCAAATCCGGACGCCCCGACCACTAACTCCATTTTTCATTTCACTCCTGTTGATGGCAAATGCGCGAAAGCGCAATTCACCCGGAGATCCTGCCCGCCGGACGAGGGCCCGCAGCGCGGGATCGAAGGGTAGCGCCAGTTGCCAGGCGCACTCCAAAATTGCCTGGGCGGGGCTCGATCTGAGGGCTCTCGTCAAATATGGACAACGGGATGATGCGCGGGCTAGAGTGGTTGCGCATTGGGACTGGGCTTCAGCGATGGAAAACTTTTCGCGCTTGTGGCGCTCGTCGCGTTCGTGTTTTTGTGCGCGGCGGGCGGCGCGCCAGACGGCGGGCTCTCCTCTCCTGATGCCGCCCGACACGGCAGGCTTTCCGCTTTCGGCTTAACGCAACACACGAATTCTTCTCCAGCGGTTCCGACCTTTGAGGATATTTCTGCGCGCGCGGGGCTCACTGTCGCGCACATCGCTTCGCCCGAAAAAAAATATATTGTGGAGTCTATGAGCGGGGGCGTGGGATTTATTGATTGCGATAACAGCGGAGTGTTGTCGGCGCTGGTGGTGAACGGATCGACCGTGGAACGCTACCGGAACGGCGGGGATTTTATGGTTACTTTGTACCGCCAGGTCGGGGATCGCGTCGGTGGAGGGGCGCAGCTGAAATTTGAAGATGTTACGCAGGCGGCGGGCCTGACGCACAAGGGTTGGGGAATGGGCGTGGCCGTGGCGGATTTTGATAATGATGGCGTGCTGGACATTTTTGTTACGGGCTATGGCGGCAACGCGCTGTATCGCGGGCGGGGAAATTGCACTTTCGAGGATGTGACGGACAAGGCTGGGGTGCGCGGCAGCGGGTTCATGACCGGCGCGTCGTGGGCGGATTACGATAAGGATGGGTTCGTGGATATTTTTGTGTCGCGCTACGTGCATGTGGATCTGAGCAACGTGGCGGCGTTCGGCAGATGCAAGTTTCGCGGGATTGTGGTGCAGTGCGGGCCGTGGGGGATGACCGGGGAAACGGATTTGCTTTATCACAATCGGGGGGATGGGACATTTGAGGAAGTATCGAAGAAAGCCGGCGTGAGCGATCCCAACGGATATTACGGTTTGGGCGTGGTGTGGGGCGATTACGACAACGACGGCTGGCCGGATTTATATGTGGCGAACGATACCGGGCCGAATTTTCTGTATCACAATAATCACGACGGGACTTTTACGGACCAGGGAATGCTGGCGGGGGCTGCGCTGAGCAGCGAAGGCGACGCGGATGGTTCGATGGGCGTGGATTTCGGAGACTACGACCACGACGGGCGGCTGGACATTTTCGTCACGAATTTTGCCGACCAGGAAGACAACCTTTATCACAATTTGGGCGCGAAGGGATTTGATGACGTCAGCTGGAAGGCGGGAGTAGCGAAATCCAGCTACCCTTACGTGAAATGGGGGACTGGTTTCTTTGATTTTGATAATGATGGCTGGGTGGATTTATTCGTGGCGAGCGGGCACGTATATCCGCAGATGGATCAGCTCGAGGGAATCGCGCGGTACAAGGAGCCTTTGCTGCTGCACATGAATAATCACGATGGAACGTTTACGGAATCGGCCGCCGCAGCAGGGCTGGGCGCGGTTCCGGTGGCGTCACGGCGCGGGGCGGCATTTGGGGACGTCGAGAACGACGGGAATGTGGACGTATTGCTGTTGAATGTGGGCGAGGCGCCGACATTGTTGTTGAATCATGGCGTGGCGGGGAATCATCGCGTGGCGT
>Ga0210407_10002275_pt1 | contig 16669 bp, 13 predicted proteins | sample IncBWC27MmetaG_FD_150860 | JGI IMG/M metagenome (GOLD analysis project Ga0210407, IMG submission 150860) | Forest soil microbial communities from Barre Woods Harvard Forest LTER site, Petersham, Massachusetts, United States - Inc-BW-C-27-M | ecosystem: Environmental > Terrestrial > Soil >...
ACCATTGCCACAACGTCGCCTCAGAGTGGTGGCTCTGGCGTTCAATATATGTGGAGCGGATGGAGTGGCGGCGGCGCTATCTCTCATATGGTCGCTCCGACTCAGAACACGACTTACACGGCGAGCTTCACGATTCAGTATTACTTGACCATGAGTGCTGGGAGCGGTGGCACGGCGAGTCCCAGCAGTGCATGGAAAAACAGCGGCGTGACTGTCCCGATCACCGCAACGCCAACCACGGGTTACAGCTTCAGCAGTTGGACTGGCACGGGCACGGGCGCCTATTCCGGTACGAACAATCCGGCCTCTATCACAATGAGCGCGCCGATTACGGAGACAGCCGCTTTTACCCAGAATCCAGTTCAGATAACGGTGCAAACGAGTGTCGCTGGTTTGAGCTTCACGGTTGACGGCACTCCTTATACTGCGGCCCAGACGTTTTCCTGGACCCCTGGTTCCAATCACACCATTGCCACAACGTCGCCTCAGAGTGGTGGCTCTGGCGTTCAATATATGTGGAGCGGATGGAGTGGCGGCGGCGCTATCTCTCATATGGTCGCTCCGACTCAGAACACGACTTACACGGCGAGCTTCACGATTCAGTATTACTTGACCATGAGTGCTGGGAGCGGTGGCACGGCGAGTCCCAGCAGTGCATGGAAAAACAGCGGCGTGACTGTCCCGATCACCGCAACGCCAACCACGGGTTACAGCTTCAGCAGTTGGACTGGCACGGGCACGGGCGCCTATTCCGGTACGAACAATCCGGCCTCTATCACAATGAGCGCGCCGATTACGGAGACAGCCGCTTTTACCCAGAATCCAGTTCAGATAACGGTGCAAACGAGTGTCGCTGGTTTAAGTTTCACGGTTGACGGCACTCCTTATACTGCGGCCCAGACGTTTTCCTGGACCCCTGGTTCCAATCATACCATTGCCACAACGTCGCCTCAGAGTGGTGGCTCTGGCGTTCGATACGTGTGGAGCGGATGGAGTGACTTCGGTGCTATCTCTCATATGGTCGTCGTTCCGGCTCAGAACACGACTTACACGGCGAGCTTCACGATTCAGTATTACTTGACCATGAGTGCTGGGAGCGGTGGCAGGGTGGGTCCCAACAGTGCATGGAAAAACAGCGGCGTGACTATCCCGATCACCGCAACGCCAACCACGAGTTACAGGTTCAGCAATTGGACTGGCACGGGCACGGGCGCCTATTCCGGTACGAACAATCCGGCCTCTATCACAATGAGCGCGCCGATTACCGAGACAGCCGCTTTTACCCACTAATGGAACTCCTACTCCGACGCCAACGCCCACCCCTACACCAACGCCGCCGTAGCCACTTCTGCCGCCTCTCTGATTTCCGTCCTCAGCCGCATTCCAACGCGGCCCATATCAAAAATGGGACCAGGTGTCCAATGTGAAACTCGATCATGAACGAGCCAGAAGGAAGCGGTCTTTTGTCGGCAGTTCGTCAAAGCTCACCCAACGGCTTCTCTCTCGCCAGACGCAGAAATGTGCGCCGCCTGGAAAGGAAAGTCCGCGATGACGAGGGCGTCATCGCTAGCACGCGAGGCGCCCGCACTAGGACGGGCAGGCTGTGCGCTCCTCAGATGCGAGTTTTCGCGCGAAGGCCGCTATACTAATCCCCCACTGTAATAACTACTGATTGGATATGGTCGCGGTCGTTCCGTCGATTTTGGTGAAACGAACGGTGAACCTCTCGTTATAAGTCAGCGCTCGATCCTGAAGGATACTGATCGCCAGGGCCTCTCCCAGTTGTATGGAAGAGTCGGTGTCGCTGCGCCAGTGGATGCCTGGGTGAATGCCGTGGCCGAAGGAGATGTTGTGCGCAAGCTTGTTGAGCTCGCCGTTGACCGTGATTTGTCCCGCGTCTCCACCCGTGTAGGGTTGGAGTGAAAGCCCGTCGCTGCTAGGCACTACCGGGTTGGGGATCACGAAATTGCCGTCGAAGAAGAACTTCAAGATCGTAATGCAAGCGCCCGCAACCATGCCATGGCCGGTAGGATAGGCCGGATGGGTTGGCGAACCTTCGGGGAATGCTTGAGAAAGAAAGTAATCCCCATATTGGTTGAAGCTCATCTGCACCGCCGTCGAGTTGAGAACATTGTTGTTCGGGCGGCCATCGAGTGTTCCCCCGTGGCCGGTTAGAAATTGGCGGACGATGGCGCCGCCGGACTCGGGACGATGACGGAGATGGATATACCACTTTTGGTACCACACGCAGTTCAACGCAAAGCTAGCGACGGCCGCCACCGTCGCCGCGAAGTCAGGTTGACCAAAGGTGCCAAATCCGTTCTGCGTCCTGGAGTTGACGTAGGGGTTCCCAGGATTCACCGGCACACGAAGAGTATTGAGTATCAGGTAAGCCGTGAAGTAAGCCTGATACAACACGTCCACATGGGTATATGCTCCGAGACCGCGACCATCGTGGAGATACCGAGCTTGCGGGTCCAACTGGTTCTGGAGGCCGGTATTGATACCATTCTGGACTTGCTGGAACGTTGTCGGGTCCGTCATATAATCGATACCCGCTGCATAGGTGAACATCCTCTGGTCCATTTCCTGCGCGCCTAAATAGCTAGGGATGATGCACAACTGAGAGATGTAAGGCCCAATGGTCTCACCCGGATAGCCGCCGCGGAACAATAGATTGGGCGTGACGTTGCCCTGATTATCTCGTGGGCCTGCGTAGCTGGGCATACCGGAAAGTTCTTGTGCCGCCTCAGCAGCAGTCGGATTTGAAACGTAATCGGCGAACGCTACATCGCGGAGTAGCGAAGCCCAGTACAGCTCGACCAGTTCAGTACCGTAGGCTGCACTGGCAAGGGCGGGCGCGGGCGGGACAACGATTACGTTCTCCTGATTGTGTGGACACGGCGCGTTTCCAAATTGGGCGGCATCGCTACCTTCCAAGGCGAAGGCGAGCCCGCCTTGCGGGCCGTTCAGCGTCCGTGTCCCGCCCATGATGATATGTTCGAAATCTGTGGGGTCACCACTATTCAAAGCTCTCTTGAAGGTTTGGAACGCATTCAAGTTCACCAGACCGATGCCGTCTTGGAAAATAGCCTTGGTGTACGTGCCGCACTTGTCGTGATAGCGGTCCTCGTCGCCGTTGGTCGTCTGCGGCGCCGCGGGAATGTGGGCTTCATCTTTAGCGGCCCTGAGCCGGATTTGGAAGGACTGTTGTACGCGCGAACCGTGGCCGTGACCCGGCGAACTGATACCATCTCCGAGCGTGGCAGTGTTGGACTGGGCAGAGGCAAAGCCGGCTTTACCAAGCACTGCGCCGCCAGTCAATACCGCGCCTATCTGGCCTAGAAACTTGCGGCGGCTAGACCCTTTGGCGGCATTGTGGGCCAAAGGACTTCCTGTTTTGGTTACATCAGCGACGGCATTTTTCTCATCCGTTGTGATCTCTCTGTTTTGGCCCGACCGGTCGAGGCACTGCTTGGTATCGTTCTCCATCACTCCGAGTTAATTACAAATGGCCCATTCTCGACAACAACAATCTTCTCTGGGGAACGCACAGCCTGCCCGCCCGATTGCCGACGCGTCGCGTGTTAATGCCGGTCCGGTCCGCCAATCGGACGGACTCGTCCCGTGGCGAGCTCGGACCGAATGCGCCCTCGCATTCGCGAACTTTCCAGCATGTGTTTACTTTTCCGCATTCCGTGCGCACTGAGCCACTCCAGATTCGAAACTTCATCGACGGCCAATTTGTTGAGCCAGCCGGCGGCCGATATCTCGACAATATCGAACCGGCGACAGGAAAGCCGTACTCGCAGGTCGCGGACAGCGACGGCCGCGACGTCGATCTTGCCGTGGCCGCAGCAGAAAGAGCCTTCGCCGATTGGTCGCGAAAGCCTGCGCAAGGGCGTTCGCAAATTCTTCTGCGGATTGCCGATTTGATCGAGCGCGACCTCGAGAAGCTCGCTCGCGCCGAGTCGATCGATACGGGCAAGCCGCTGTCGCTTGCGCGCACGCTCGATATTCCGCGGGCCGTGGCCAACGTCCGTTTCTTCGCCACCGCGATCCTGCACACCGAATCGGAAGCGCATATTACTGACAACGTCGCGTTCAATTACACGCTACGTCAGCCGCGCGGTATTGCCGGATTGATCTCGCCGTGGAATTTGCCGCTCTATCTGTTGAGCTGGAAAATCGCGCCCGCTATTGCAGTCGGCAACACGGCCGTCGCGAAACCAAGCGAGCTCACGCCGATGACGGCTTATTTGCTCTGCGAGATTTGTCGCGAGGCCGGGCTGCCGAACGGCGTGCTCAACGTCGTGCAGGGTACCGGGCCGAATGTTGGTGCAACCATCACCGCGCATCCGAAGATCGGCACGATCTCGTTCACCGGCGGCACGGTAACCGGTCGCAAAGTAGCGGAAGCCTGCGCGCCGTTATTTAAAAAAGTTTCCTTGGAGCTGGGCGGGAAAAATCCGAACATCATCTTCGCCGACGCCGATCTCGACGCCGCCATCGCCGGCAGCGTCCGCTCGTCGTTCGCGAACCAGGGCCAGATTTGTTTGTGCGGTTCGCGCGTCTTCGTGGAGCGTTCGGCTTACACAGACTTCGTCGAACGTTTCATCGACCAAGCGTCGAAGTTGAAGGTTGGCGATCCGCTCAAACCAACGACAGATCAGGGCGCGATGGTTTCGAAAACGCAGCTCGATAAGATAAAGTTCTATGTCGATCTTGCGCAGAAGGAGGGCGGAAAGATCGCCCTCGGCGGGTCAGCGCCAAAGTCGATCAACGAGCGCTGTCAGTCGGGTTACTTCTTCCAGCCGACGGTCATCACTGATTTGCCGGTCTCATGTCGGACCAATCGCGAAGAAATCTTTGGCCCGGTCATCACGATTACGCCGTTCGACAACGAAGAGGAAGTGATCGGCTACGCCAACGACACCGACTACGGCCTCGCCTCGAGCGTCTGGACGCAAAACTTGAATCGCGCGCATCGTGTCGCGGAAAGAATTCACACCGGAACGGTCTGGGTGAACTGCTGGCTCGTGCGCGACCTGCGCGTCCCATTCGGCGGCATGAAAGCAAGCGGCGTCGGCCGCGAAGGCGGCGAGGAAGCGTTGCGGTTCTTCACCGAACCAAAGAACGTCTGCATAGCGAAATAAGTTTTAAGTAGTTGATGGTTGAGAGTTGATCCGCCTTCGCGAGGCTTCGGCGCGACAGGTTGTTGAGAGGTCCCGAACAAATTCGTCTTCATCCGCGTAACTTGTCACGCCGTAGCTCCGTCGCATTGAATTAGCATAAACGGACTTGGCGTAGGCGGATCTGCGGTTAAAGATTCTTCATGTGCCGAGCTATCAAAATACTTCATAACTTCAGTCCGCCAGCGACCGAGGACGAAATTCGTGCGTCATCGCTCCAATTCGTTCGCAAGCTGAGCGGATTCACTAAACCTTCCAAAGCAAACGAGGACGCATTCAATCGAGCGGTCGATGAGGTTGCGCATGCCGCTCATCATTTGCTCGAATCGTTAGTGACGAACGCGCCGCCCCGCAATCGTGAGACAGAAACGTCGAAAGCGCGAGCGCGATCGGCGAAACGTTTTGCGGCTGCCGCGTTGGCAACAAATGGACATCATCATCACTGATTAAGAGGAAGAGTTTATGAGCGGAATACGATTATTGGTTGGCACACGGAAGGGCGCGTTCGTCCTGACATCGGACGCGAAGCGCAAAGATTGGAAAGTGGACGGGCCGCATTTTGCGGGCTGGGAGATTTATCACGTCAAAGGATCGCCGGCTGATCCGAACTGCCTCTACGCGTCGCAGACGAGCGCCTGGTTCGGACAGATCATTCAGCGCTCCGATGACAGCGGCAAAACCTGGTTTCAGCCAGGGTTGGCGCCGGGCGAGCCGGCCACCACGCCCGACGGCATGCCCAAAGGCGAGAGCAACAAATTCGTTTACGACGCTTCGGCGGAAACCGGCAAACCGCTCACGACCCACATGTGGTACGACGGCACGCAGCATCCGTGGGAGTTCAAACGCGTCTGGCATCTCGAACCGTCCCTGACCGATCCGAATCATGTTTATGCAGGCGTGGAAGACGCGGCGCTGTTCGAATCAAAAGACGGAGGACAGACGTGGCAGGAGCTCGCCGGATTGCGCGGCCACGGCACCGGACCGAAGTGGCAACCGGGCGCGGGCGGGATGTGTCTGCACTCGATTCTGCTCGATCCAAAAGATACGAAGCGGATGTTCATCGCGATTTCGGCGGCAGGCGCGTTTCGCACCGATGACGGCGGCAAAACGTGGAAGCCCATCAATCAGGGTTTGCATTCGCAATACATTCCCGATCCGAAGGCCGAGGTTGGTCACTGCGTCCATCATATCGCGATGCATCCGAAGCGTCCAAAGACGCTCTTCATGCAAAAACACTGGGACGTCATGCGCAGCGACGACGCCGGCGATTCGTGGCGCGAGGTGAGCGGGAATTTGCCGAGCGACTTCGGATTCCCAATCGACATTCATGCGCACGAGCCGGAGACGATTTACGTCGTGCCGATCAAGAGCGACTCGCTGCATTATCCGCCCGACGGCAAACTGCGCGTCTATCGCAGTCGGAGCGGCGGCAACGAGTGGGAAGAACTCACCAAAGGTCTGCCGCAACGCGATTGCTACGTGAACGTGTTGCGCGACGCAATGACGGTTGATTCGCTCGACCCATGCGGCGTTTACTTCGGAACGACGGGCGGACAAGTTTACGGCTCAAACGACGCAGGCGACTCTTGGAATCCGATCGTGCGGGATCTTCCTGCCGTTCTGTCGGTGGAAGCGCAAACGTTGGCGTAGCCGAAAGCAGAAACCCAAATCCCAATGACCAAATCCCAAGGAAATCCCAACAATCAAACTCCAAATTCCAAAATCACGCGGGAGACCTCCCTTTTGGATTTTTGCCATTGGGATTTGAATCTTTGTTTGGAGCCTGGGTTTTGGGATTTGGGATTTTGTTCTTGAAATGATTCGTGTTGTTCTCCCGCATCATCTGCGCACACTGGCGCGCGTCGGCGACGAGGTACATGTCGATGTTAACGGTTCCGCAACTGTGCAGTCGGTTCTCGACGCGATCGAAGCCAAATATCCAATGCTGCGCGGCACAATCCGCGAGCACGACACACACAAACGCCGTCCGCTTGTTCGGTTTTTCGCTTGCGGCGAAGACATTTCGCACGAATCGCCGGATTCTCCCCTACCCGATGCAATCGCTAAAGGCGCGGAGCCATTCTTCATCATGGGCGCGATCGCCGGCGGGTGACAGGATTAATCACCATTAGTAGGGCAAGCCCATCGCTTGCCGATTTAGGTTTGGCAGCCACAGCGGCCGCTCTACAATTGCGCCGAACATGAGCAAGACTTTCGAAAGGTCCCGCGCGCCTGAACAGGAGGACGCCTTACCGCACGCGATCTTGCATCTTTACGAAACACATGTTCCGGTCACGAGCACCGAGAGCTCGAAGATGTTTTATCTTGATATCGTCGGGCTGGAGTTTGCCTATCGCGATCCCACTCGAGACATCGTCTTTCTCTGGATTGGCGCAAACAAAAAGTCGATGCTTGGCCTCTGGGGTCCGGGCACCTCATACGGCCGCGATTTTCACAAATGCCATCTTGCCTTCGCTGTCTCCTTACCGGATTTGCTGGCCGCCGGTAAACGACTCAATAGCTTGAGCATCCAAACGCAGAACTTTGCCGGCGAAGAAACGACTGAACCCTCCGTGATTGGGTGGATGCCATCGGCGCAACTTTATTTTCGTGATCCCGATGGTCACTCGCTGGAATTCATCGCTCTCCTTGACGAAACACTGGACCCAAGCTTTATCGGATCACTCTCGGCTTGGCAGAGGAGATCTCATTGATTTATGAGTAAATCGTTTGCGAGTTCCCGCGCGCCTGAACCAGTGGGCGCGTTCCCGCACGCGAAGCGCGTCGGCAACCTTTTGTTTCTTTCCGGCATCGGACCCCGCAAGCGGGGCAGCATGGAAATCCCGGGCGTCACGCTCGATTCATCTGGCAACATCGTCAGCTACGACATCGAAAGACAATGTTGTGCGGTGTTCGAAAATGTCCGGCTCGTGCTGGAAGACGCCGGCGCGAACTGGAACGACATTGTCGATGTTACAGTCTTCCTCACCAACATGAAGAAGGATTTTCCGATCTACAATAAGCTCTACGCCGAGCATTTCGCCGGTGCCGGAAAACCCAATCCGACGCGCACGACGGTTGAGGTCACCGCGTTGCCCACGCCGATCGCGATCGAACTCAAGGTGATCGCGGCGGTGGGATAAAGGTGGAACGCGCAGTCCCTTGTCCGCCTGCGGACGGACTCGTCCCGTGGCGAGCGCGTTGCTAGTAATGTCGGCAGAGCCGAGTAGCATTTAGCATCGCCGCCGCCACGGCGGGCAGACTGTGGAGCGGACGATCCACCTTCCCATTCTGAATTGGGCGTTCAGTGTTGAGCGTTAGCTTCCGCGATCGAAAAGAAGAACTCCCCGACTGCTTGATTTATTTGGAACGATCTTGGTACCCAGGGTCGAGTTGAATCGCTCGTTGGAAATGTTTTTCGGCAAGCTCGTTCATCCCGAGATTTTTCAGCCTCAGACCGATCATCCAGTGGTAAAGCGGATTGTCGGGAGTGACTTGGTCGGCTTGTTTCTCGTAAGCCATTGCTTCTTGGAACTTGCCTAGCGATCGCTCGGCGCCGGCGAGTTGATTGCTAGTCAAAGCGAGGCTTGCATTGCGCTGGACCGCGTCAGTCCAAACCGAGATAGCTTCTTCTTTGCGGCCCAGCTGCCAGAGAGCCTCGCCTTTTTCCTGCCGCGCGAGAATTAGATCTTGTCGCTGCGCTAAGGCCTCATCGAGACTCGTCCGCGCTTGCTCGTAACGACCCAAGCGGTTCAGAATCGTCCCGCGATAATACAGGCTCAAAGCTCTTGCCTGGCCCTTTTGGTGCTCGGCTGCCTGGCCGAGCAGCTCGACCGATTGCTCCGCATCGCCAGAGAGATATTCAAACCATGCCAGCTTCGATAGCGCTTCGCCATTGATAAACAGTCCGAAGTTCGACGCGCTCTGAAAATGTTTTTCTCCCTGCAGAATGCTCTCACGATCGATCGAGCTGAGCCAGGGATCGGGATTTGTCTGCGCTAGCGCCAGCTCGTCGGGGATTTGGATTTTTTGAAACGCTCGATCGCCTTCATATTCGTGAAAGCGAATCCAGCCGCTGTGCGCGTTCAAACCAACCCAGAGAATCGAGAAGACCAGAAATCCCCATCCCGCTTTTTGAATACTCCCGCGAGACTTCAGATCGAAGCCGTAAAAGGACAATTCGTTCGCCGTGAGCAGTCTCCACGTCTTCAGAGTGAGAAAGGTCGTGACCGACGCACAACCCAGCGCCATTAAGAACGGGACGAGCCCATAAACACCGCGAACAGAAAGGAGACTTCCAAGGAACACGGCCGCGCCGAGAATTTCTTCAGGCCATGTAACAGAATAGTTCCTGGCCTTCCCGCTCGATTTGGAAACTGCGACGGCTGGCTTCCCAAAACCGACATACAAGGCGTCGTTTGGGCAGACACTGACGCAATCCATGCATTTCATGCAGCCTGGGTCCACCACCATCTTGTATGCTTTCACTTCCGCGTGGACGAGAACGTTCGAAGTGCAGGTGGCTGTGCAGTGGCCACATTGATTGCAGGCGTCGGTAACCCGAATTCTGAATGGCGCGAGCTTGTCCGCGAGACCAAAAAAACCACCGTAAGGACAGGCGTAGGTACAGAATCCCTTCGATCCAAGGAAATAAACGGTAACGAATCCGCAGACGATAAGAAACGGGATAGCGACTGGAACGGAAGGAAAAGTCTGCCAAAAATTACTAGTGACGAGATGGTTGGTAAATTTCGGAATCAGCGGTCCAGGCTCTGAGCTCGAAAGGAATCGAGCCACCGTTGGCCAAACAAACATGTACAAAGCGGCGATGAGCGGGACATATACCAAGAGCCTCGATCGAAACGGCTTCGGAGTGAGGCCGATTTTCTTCAGCATCCACGCGCAGAAATCCTGAAGAGCAAGAATGTGACAACCCCAGCCACAGACAAAACGCCCGAATATCAACGTCGCCAAAATTGCCACCGCAAAAAAGATAAATCCGGCGTTGATCGCCCCTCCCTGCAGCGTTTGCATCGTCTCGGAGGGCTCGATTGGAGAAACCGTCCGGCCCATAAAGCGCCACTGAATGATGTGCGCCACCATGCATAATTGAACAAAGATCAGCACGGCCGCGCGCCAGTGGCTGGTTTTCGATTTGCGAATGCCGCTCTTCTGAATCGGAAAATCTTTACGAAAAGGGAGTTGAACCAATCCCTGATGTTTCCCTCTTCGATCTTCGCAACCGCTTTTCACAAATTTCCCTATGTGCGCAAAAGCGCAGCGGAACTTCCCACCATTTTAACCTATAGAGATGCTTTTGGGAAAAAAAATCAAAAAATACTATACTTTTCCGGGCAACTTAGATATGAACTTCATCTTAACGCCCCGCAAAATTGGAGGAATCAGGACAATGTTTAAGATAATCGCGAGTTATTTCATGCTCCCATTGCTTTTGCTTTTGAGCAATAGTTCTGGAAATCCGGTAGCACAGCTGCAAAAGAAAAACCCGGATCAACCGACCGGAACTCTTGAAAAGATGATCGTCGCGAGCGGAAGCGCCGCGATGGATCTCGATTTGAACCGGCTCAATGGAATCAGCTCCGCGACGAAACTGGACACGGTGCGTTTCGACGTGAGACCCAATTCTTTTTTCACGATTCTGGTATTTAATAATGTACTGCGTGGTCCCACGCTCGGCTCGATGGGGCTCATACCGGAAAACTCCGCGACTCTGCCTGCACCGTTGAAGGCGTCCTCCAACCAACTCGTCATCGAGAAAATCCCTTCGAATGACCCTTATGACATCGTAGTTCGGGATGGGAAAACGGGATTTGTCTTTTTCAATATTGAAGGAAATCTCTACGATTACGATGCTGCCGCGCATTTGCTCAGCATCAAAGACGGAAGGCTTCTGATTTCAGAAGAGTTTGCAAATAAGCTTGGGCGTCCTTCGCAAGCCGGCTCGATTGTGGGAAGAATTTCTACTGCGACGACCATGTATCCGATCGAAATCAAGACGGTTGTCAACGGCGCGGTCCAATCGGCGATGCTACCGCCTCTTCGAAGTGGGGCTCAGAGTCCGGAATCTGTCCACGGGCCAGATATCATCGTAGGTGATCTGCCCGACTTAGCACAATTTGGAAGTGCTGGAACCCAGGTCGGTTTGGGGGTGGGGACGACCTCCTGCAATAACGGCGACCAGCCGGTCGATTGGTTTCAGTTGCCAAATACCGACCATCCTGTCATTCCGCAAAATTTATATCGAATGAGTGGCGGCACCAATAATAACGACCGCTTTGAACAAATTGGCCAATCCTGGATGAAGCATGCGTTCTTTGCTTTGGAAGACGACCAGTGCGCCTTTGGTTGCAACCTCAATAATTGCAACCAGGGCGCGCAGCTATGCGTGGGGTGCTCTGATACTTACGACTCGAGTTTAAATGCAAGTCAAGACGGATTGGGTTCGCGCGCCTGGGTGAATCCTTTCACCGGAGTCTTTCCATTGAGCGCAAACAACCACTCTGGCCACGTTCACACAGGGACGTCGCATAGGATTCTCGTCGAAGGTAACGACCTGAACACGACGATGAATTCGGGCGCGACGTATTACGCCGAATCTCAATACATAGCTCCGTCTGAGTACACCTGGTGCCAGGCTCACCCTGGGGAGTGCAACATGTACAACAACGCCTCCTACCGTCAGTTCAGTGTCACCGGGACAACGAATTTCACCTTTTCGGCGGTTGGAGCCACCGTGCGAATGAGCCCTGCCATCAATGCTTGGACTGGAGCGACCATTAACAGGATCGAGCCCGTTCCAGGAGTCGATGGCTTTGGGCTTCTTGGCTTCAAAGTGACGAACCCAAGCGCTGGAGTCTGGCATTACGAATACGCCATCTATAATCAGAATCTTGATCGTGGGATTCAATCGTTCAGTGTGCCTCTGGGATGCGGGATCACGGTGAGCAATCTAGGGTTTCATGCTCCGGAGAATTCTCCTGGATTTGCAAACGACGGGACTCTGAACAGCGCGGGATATAGCAATGCGGCATGGACTTCGAGTCAAACCTGCCAGGCTCTGAGCTGGAGCTCGGAGATCTTTGCGCAAAACCAAAACGCGAACGCCATTCGCTTCGGGACTTTGTATAATTTCCGTTTCGATTCTAACAGTCCGCCGCAGGCTACGAATGCGACGATCGGCTTCTTCAAGACGGGAGCGCCAATCACTGTTGCCATCCAAGGCCCTTCCCCGAGTACCTGTGTCCCTGTGCAACTCACGGACGCGGTTTCGCGCAAGACACATGGAGCTGCGGGAACCTTCGATGTTGAGTTGCCGCTCACTGGCAGCGTGGGAATCGAATGCCGCAGCGGCGGGGCGGGCGGTAATCATACCTTCGTCTTTACCTTCACTAACAACGTCGTAAGCGGCAACGCGACCGTCACCTCAGGTGTGGGCAATGTATCGGGAAGTCCAACCTTCAGCGGCAACACGATGACGGTGAACTTAACGGGTGTCTCCGATGTGCAACAGATCACGGTCACTTTGAGTAACGTGACCGACTGCTTCGGCTCGGTTCTGCCCGATACGATGGTAAGCGCGGGCATGCTCATCGGTGATACCACGGCGAGTAGAACGGTAAATGCTTCCGATGTCGCGCAAGTTAAAGGGCAAGTCGGCGTGCCCGTTTCGACCAGCAACTTCCGTGAGGATTTGACCGTCAATGGATCGATCAACGCTTCGGACGTTGGTTTAGTCAAAGCGAACGTCGGCCACTCGCTGCCATAGCGCACGGCCAAAGAGAACGGTAGAGCCTAGCTCACTTTGCGCCCCCTGGCGATGGGACCAAGGCCCCGAGTGCCAAGCCGACGATCGAAGGCGGCTTGCGTGCTGTTAAAAATGTCGGCAGAGCCTAGTACGGTTTTAGCATCGCCCCCGAAAGCGTTCGGGGCCGATCCACCTTTCCTGGATTGGCGTTGGGCGTTCGACGTTCGCTGTTGATGCTTTCTGTAGAGGCAGCCGTGACGGCTGCAATTAAAAGAGTCCGCAGACGACACGCCTGCCGCTACAGTGACCGAGCATGAGCACTACACCGTTTCACATCATGACAACCGACCACACCGGTTTCACGGTTGCGAATATCGAGCGGTCTCTGGTGTTTTGGCGGGATGCCCTCGGGTTCGAGTTTTCGCATCGGGCGCATCATAAAGGTGATCTTGCCAGTGAAGTTACCGGAGTGCCCGGCGCTGAGATCTCGATCGCCGTTCTCAAGGGCTACGGACACAAGATCGAATTGCTCGAGTATCACGCGCCACCGGACCGGAAGCGCGCCAGTCTCAGACCGTGCGATGTTGGATCGGTCCACGTTGCGCTTTTGGTAGATAATCTCGACGCTGTCCTGAGCGCGATTGCAGGGTCGGGTTGGAAAACGGCTGGCAAGCCACAAACGCTCAAATCAGGACCGAACGCCGGGAAGCGCGTTATCTACGTTCGCGATCCCGATGGAACAACAATCGAGTTCATGCAGCCGCCGCTTCAAAGCAGTTGATAGTTGAATGTTGAGAGTTCCAACGTTCGGCAGCTGACCTCTGAATTGAGCGTTGGACGTTGAGCGTTGAGCGTTGGACGTTTGCTGCTGATTCATGAGAATGACTTTCTCCGCTGACGAAGACTTCGCGCGTCAATTGGACGCCGAGGATCCACTCCGTCATTTCCGGGAAAGATTTTATCTCCCACTCGGCGCGGACGGCAAGCCTTTCATCTACCTGGCTGGGAATTCCCTCGGGCCGATGCCGAAAGCGGCGAGACAAATCGTCGATCAAGAGCTGGACGATTGGGCGAAGCTTGGCGTGGACGCGCATCTCGAAGCGAAGACGCCCTGGTACACTTATCACGAGCCGTTGCGCGAACCGATGGCGCGAATGGTCGGCGCCAAGCCGGTGGAAGTAATCTGCATGAACAGTCTGACGGTGAACCTTCACCTGATGATGGCAACGTCTTATCGGCCGACGAAATCGCGATTCAAAATCCTAATGGAAGACCCCGCGTTTCCATCCGACACCTACGCCATCAAAACCCAAATTCGTCACCACGGGCTCGATCCTAAGGATGCGCTCGTGCTCGCGAGCCCGCGCAAAGGCGAATTCACGGTGCGCACCGAAGACATTGTCGATCTGATCGAAAAGAATCGCGACTCACTGGCGATCGTTTGGATTGCCGGCGTGAACTTCTTTACTGGCCAGTTATTCGACATGCCAACCATCACCAGCGCCGCGCAAAAACACGGAATTATCGCCGGATTCGATCTTGCCCACGCGGTCGGAAACGTCCCGATATTGATGCACGATTGGAACGTCGATTTTGCCGTCTGGTGTTCCTACAAATATCTCAACGCCGGTCCCGGCGCGGTTGCTGGCGCGTATCTGCACGAGCGTCACGCAACGAACACAAAACTTCCACGATTCGCCGGTTGGTTCGGCAACGATCCAAATACGCGTTTCAAATTACATCTCGAACCGGAATTCGTTCCGGTGCCGTCAGCGGACGCATGGCAAGTCAGTAATCCGCCAATTTTTTCAATGGCTCCGTTGAGCGCGTCGCTGGCGATCTTCGACGAGGCCGGCGGAATGCAGCCGCTTCGCGCGAAATCAGTGAAGCTGACCGGTTATCTCCAATTCTTGCTCGAACAAATCGGCTCGAAAAAATTTACCGTGATCACGCCACGCGACGCGAACGCGCGCGGCTGCCAGTTGTCGATCTTAGTCCAGGAACATCCGAAGGAGCTGTTTGGTAAACTCCAAGCAGCGGGCGTGAGATGCGATTTCCGCGAACCAAACGTGATCCGCGCCGCGCCCACCCCCTTATACAATACCTTTCACGAAGTCTGGTGCTTCGCGAAGATTCTGAGCGAGCACCAGTGACCCTCGGCCACAGAGATCAGAGGTCAGATATCAGACGACGTACTACGTATCTTTCACCTCGAGAGCAAGCGACACGTCCCGCCGTAGTCCCGCGGCTGCGGGACGAAGGCGGATCAGCAGAACAACTCTTTAACGCAGTCGACCAGGCCACCTATCAAGAAAGGTTTCACGAGGTACTTTACGTCGTGCTTGTTTAAGAACAGAGCGATTTTTGGATTGGTAGCGAAGCCCGTAATGAAAATGAAGCGATCCTCCAGATTGGGTTGCAGCTCCCTGGCTTTGAGATAGAACTCATCACCGCGCAATCGCGGCATCTTTAGATCGCAGATCACGGCGTCGTAAACGTGCGCTTTGAGCTTGAGGAGGGCTTCCTCGCCATCGAAGGCGATGTCGACGAGGAAGTTTTCGTCCGCCAGGATCCACTGCAAAGCCGAGGCAAGTTGCTGATCGTCATCGACCACCAAGATAGCCTTTAGCTCGAGAGTGTTGCCGTGCGGCTTAAATTCGTCCGGCTGCGGCGTAAATTTCATCTTAAGGCGCGCTTTGGTTGAGCAATCGTGATGCCAATCCCGATTTCTGCGAACCAAATGTCATCCGCGCCGCGCCGGTACCGCTTTGTTACCACGTTCGATAAGTTCGGCGGTTCGCGAAGACTCTGGCTGAGCAGAGACTTCGCCACCCGCTACTACCAGACTCGCTTGTGGGGATCGAGCTTCGTCCAGGCTATTTCTGCGGGTTGTATTGGGATGGATTGATAAACCGAATCTGATTTTCGCTCGAAGTCGCTGATGGAAATGCGTTGAGCGTGAGCAGTATTGATAGCCTCCCAATAGTCCGATCCTGAAGCTCTCGCGATTATGAACGGTTTACGCCAGCCAATCTCATCTATGATGAGGCCACCGCTCTGATACGGGATTGTAAGCGCAAATTGATTGGAATTGCCGACTCGTTTCAAGCGGTAGCCGCCGGCGACCTCCCTCGAATCAGGACCGAAAAGCTTGGTGTCGCATGAGGAAAGACAAAGAAAGGCCACTAGAAATGCGATGCGCGAGAAATTGTGAAAGAAATCCCTCCCTCGCATTGCGCCAAACTATGCCAACAAAGTTGTCGGCGAATCCAGCTTATTAGGCGAGAGAGAGCACCAACATCTATGAAATACGCCATCATCATCGCCCGAGTCCTGCTCGGGATCGTCTTCGTCGTCTTCGGGTCCAACGCCTTTCTACATTTCATTCCGATGCCGCCGCCACCGCGAGGAGACGCCGGCGCCTTCATCAGCGCCCTCATGCACAGCGGTTACCTGTATGTTGTCGCAACTCTTCAAGTCCTCGGTGGATTATGTTTGCTCTCCGGTCGTTTTGTCCCCCTCGGCCTGACGTTGCTCGGACCGGTGATCTTCAACATCTTGTGCTTTCACATATTTTTCGATCCGAACGGTATGCCGATCGCGATCATCGTCTCAATCCTCGCGCTCTTCCTCCTCTGGGCCCATCGCGACAAGTTCCCGGCCATCTTTCAGCCGTGAGATCCCGATTTTTTTCTGCGCAAAAAAACAAATT
>Ga0210407_10002279_pt1 | contig 16647 bp, 8 predicted proteins | sample IncBWC27MmetaG_FD_150860 | JGI IMG/M metagenome (GOLD analysis project Ga0210407, IMG submission 150860) | Forest soil microbial communities from Barre Woods Harvard Forest LTER site, Petersham, Massachusetts, United States - Inc-BW-C-27-M | ecosystem: Environmental > Terrestrial > Soil >...
GATGCGAGAGTAAAATTCGCGGAGGAAGGCCCGCCCGTTGCCCGGGTAATATTCCCAGGCGTTTTCGCCGTCGAGGAAAACACAAATCGTGAGCGGCTGATCGCCCTGCACAGCTCCGCCAAGATGGCGCATTCGGTTGTGGAGATCGGCGGCGGCGGCTTTGGCATCCATGCGGCTGTAGACGAAACCGACAAGATCGGACAAGTGGTGATCGCGGAACAGGCCGGTGATGCCGTTGGGCCCAACTTGCACTTGCCACGGTTTGTAGAGGCGCTCGGCGTTTGCGGGAATGCCATTTCCGTCGCGGAAGAATGCGACGTTCAGGGTGCGGCCAAGGACTCCCTCGTCGGTGCCAAACCACTTAAACCCTTCTTCAGAGGCAATGGTCAGCGTCTGATCGGACACTGAGCCTTCTGAAGGCCACAGTCCGGTGGGCTTCGCGCCAAAAACTCTTTCGTGATATTCGCGGGCGAGCTGCAGTTGTGTGCGGGCGTCTTCCGGGCGCCGGTAGGCGCGACGCGGGAGAGGTGTGCCGGGATTGGCGACGCGCGCGATGTCAGAATCGCAGATTAGGGGAAGGATGGGGTGATAGAACGGAGTGGTGCTGAGCTCGATCTGGCCGCGCTGCGCCGCGTCACGATACGCTGGGAGCACCAGGCCCAGGAATTCGAGCTGCTTTTTCCGCAGTGCAGATTTATCTTGCTCGGAGAAGTCCTTCCCTTTCGTGGCCAGCCGGCTGACGACATCATCCGATTCGAACCAGGACTCTTCCATCCACGCCAACTGCGAGAGGAGTTGCAAGTCACGCCAATCGCGCAGGGTGAAAGAGACCAGCGCCTGAGCGCCGCCGGCGGGACGCGACCATTCGAATAACTCGACGAACCGTGGCCAACGCGACATCAGCCGATCGTGGTTTACCTGAAATGCGCGGGCGATGATTTCCGCTTTGTCCTCGCGGGTAAGTTCATCCGCATTCTTGAACGCCAAAGAAAACCAGGGCTCCTTGAAACTGCAACTGGCGTACTCTTCGAGCTGCATGCCAAGGGAAGGCACGACGTTGAACGTGGCATGGAAGTTGGGAAATTCGCGAAGCACTTCGACCATGCCCCAATAATCTTTCAAGGCGTGCAGGCGGGTCCAAGGGAGGACGTAGCGCCCGGACTCAGGGTCGCGGTACTGCGGCTGATGCATGTGCCACAAAACGACAAGATGGACCCGCTTCATCGCTCGCGTCTCTCCCGTGCTAGTCGCGTGACCGGAGGATGTCCGGCTGACAGAAGATTGAGCAGCGGTCCAGGCACGATTCGAAGGATTCGAAACCCCAATTCCGTCTTAGAGTAAGAACCGCTCTAAGAAAAACTATCACGTAATCGGCGGCAAGAGAAACGGAGCATTCACTCCGAACGCGTACTAGTGTACGAACGAGGGCTGGTATAGAATCCGCGACGGCAAGAGAGTTTCTCCCGAGAGAAGGAAGTAAGCTCGGGCGGAGTATACCACCCATCGCCTGCGTCGGCAGCGAACCAGACATCTGCCGGCAGAAACGAGCCTCTTGGATGAAAGCACTACCGCGGCTCAGAATGTATCCCCGGAAACAATTGGACATTAGGTGGCGGGATCTTGCGTGCGCGGTGTTCTATTGCGTATTTCGCAGAAGCATTCGCGCCAAGGAAGCGGAGCTCGAAGGCATGTTCGCGCCCGGTCATCCGGTGCTCTCCGTGTTTACAGTCCGGACGGGGTTTGATCTGTGCTTGGGGGTGCTGGGGTTGCCCGCGGGGAGCGAGATTTTGATGACGGCGCTAACCATCCCCGAAATGGTGAACATCGCGAAGCACCATGGATTGGTTCCGATTCCCCTGGATATCGAGAGCGGAACGATGGCGCCGGAGATTTCGGCGATGGAATCCGCAATTACGGAGCGGACTCGAGCGATCGTGATTGCACACCTCTTTGGTACGCGTGTGCCGATGGGGCCGGTGATCGAGCTGGCGAAGAAGCACGGCATCTTGGTGATCGAAGACTGTGCGCAAGCGTTTACCGGACTGGACTACACGGGACATCCGGAAACGGATGTGGCGATGTTCAGCTTCGGATCGATCAAGACGATGACGGCGCTGGGCGGAGCGCTTCTGCGGGTGAAAGATGCGAACCTGCTGCAGAAGATGAGACTGCTCCAGAAAATGCATCCGGCGCAGACGCGGAAGGAATTTGCTGGAATCGTGCTGACACACGTGATCCTGAAACTCTTTACGCTGCCGCTGCTGTTCGGCATGTTCTACCGCGGATGCAAACTCTTTGGTGCTGATTTTGAAGGCGTGATAGCAAAGATGCGTGGATTGGATGAGGAGGATTGGCTGAAGGAAATCCAATGGCAATGCTCGTACCCGCTTCTGGCTTTGCTGGCACAGAGGCTGCGGACGTTTGATCCGGCACGGTTGAAGCAACGAATCTCCGTAGGAGAGGAGTTCGCAAAATCACTGCCACGGGAAATTTCCTATCCCGGGGATCGTGCGGAGTTCCACAGCTTCTGGGTGTTTCCGATTCTGGTGGAAGCGCGAGAACGATTCATGGAGGAACTTCGACGGCGAGGATTTGATGGCACGGCGGCCGGCTCGGCGCTCGCGGTGATTGAGCCGCCAGCGGGACGAAAGAGCCAGGAACCCGCAAAGACGCGGGAGCTTTATCGAAAACTGCTCTACCTTCCCGTATATCCAAATGTTCCGCTGCGGGAACGCGTCCGATTAAGCGTTGCGATCGGAGAGATTTTCGAGAAGGCGCTTCACCTCCACGTAACGGATGCGCGAGGAGTGTATTCGGCCGTGGCTCGTACGGTTGAAACGCCAAAGAGCGTTGCGGATATTCGAAACGCCCTCGATCGCGCGCGAAAGGACGGCGTGCCGATTTGCATGATGGGAACCGGGCACAACCTGGGCGGCCACGCCTTTGTGAATGGCGCGATGGTTCTGGACATGAGGCAATTCAACCGCGTGCTTTTGCTCGACAGGGAAAGAAAACGTGTCACGGTGGAGAGCGGAATCACGTGGGACAAGATTCAGGAGGCGGTGAGCCCAGCGGGTCTGGCGCTAAAGTCCATGCAGTCCGACAACATTTTTACCGTGGGAGGCTCGCTGGCGGCAAACGCGCACGGGCGCGACACGCGGTTTCCCACCCTAGTCGACAGTGTCCTTGGATTTCGTATTTTGCTGCCGGACGGCTCAGTGAAGTCCGTAAGTAGAAGCGAAAATCCTGATTTGTTCCGGAATGCCATCGGCGGGTATGGGTTGCTTGGAGTGATGCTCGAAGTGGATTTAGAGCTGGTGGAAGATTGCGTTTACGAGCAGAGCTCCGAAGTTATCCCGTTGGGCAAATTGATTGAATATTTCGAGAAAGAGGTTCGCGCAAATCCCCTGACGGAGCTCTTTTTGGCGCGGCCGTCGATTTCGCCAGGATGCCTGCTGGATGACACGATCGCCAGCGTTTGGCGAAGGACGAAACGTGTTCGCGAAGGAGTGTTCCGACTCGACCATGAACGCCACGTAGCGCGCGACAAGCTCTTGTTCGGGTTGTCGCGGCGCTACGATTGGGGGAAAAAGCTTCGTTGGTGGGCGGAAAAATTCATTGCCGGCGACCCGTCACGGAAGACGCTCGTGTCGAGGAACAATGCTATGCGGCCGCCGGTTTCATCCGTAAAAATGCTGGAGCATGATTCGGCGAAAGATGCGGATGTGATACAGGAATTTTTTGTTCCTATCCCCCAATTCATGACATTCATGGAGGGCATGCGCCGGATTGTTCAGAACGATGGAACCAATCTGCTCGGAGTGACACTGCGGTACGTTAAGGCCAACATCGATACGGCGCTCTCTTACGCACCCAGGGAAGATGCTTTTGCGGTGATATTTTATTTCAACGAACTACGCTCTGCAGAGGGCCGCGCCAGGGGCGATGAACTGATCAAACGGCTGAACCGCCTTGCCCTGCGCAATGAAGGAACGTTTTATCTCACCTACGCGCGGGACCTGGACGCAGATACCTTAAGGCGAGCTTACCCAGGGATTGACGCTTTTTTTGAGAAAAAGCACGCCGTCGATCCGGAGAATCGGTTTACCGGTAGATTTTTTGAAATGCATGGAAAACGAAGATTCGTGGCCAAGGCCGCAAGCGGGAGATAGAGGAAGCGGAGCGGTGGCCAAAAAGTATTACCTAGAAATTTGAAATACAGAGAACACGACCGGGGAACGTTGTGGCGACCGTGTTACACTCGGCGTTCGCGTCATGCGCATCCTGGACCGCTATATCGTCCGCGAAGTTTTCCGCCACGCACTGCTGGGACTAGTCGTCTTCACATTTGTATTTTTCGTGCCCCAACTGGTTCGCTTGATGGAGCTGTTTGTGCGTCACAGCGGTTCGGGCGCGCAGGTGCTGAAGCTTTTTCTCTGCATATTCCCGGCTGTATTTGTATTTACCGTCCCCATGGCCACACTGATCGGTGTGCTGCTGGGGCTCGGGCGAATGTCGGCTGATAGCGAGATCATTGCGCTGACGGCTTTGGGCATCGGACGCCGCCGGATACTGCTTCCGGTTGGAGTCCTGGCGCTGACAGGCGCCGTGGTGACTCTGGGGATGACGACGTGGCTTGGACCGTTGGCGCTGCGGACGTTCCGTTCCCTTCAGGCCGACTTGATTACTTCGCAGGTCTCCTTCACGTTGCAGCCGAGGGTGTTCGACGAGCGCTTTCCCAGCAAGGTTCTTTACGTCAATGATGTGACCGCCGCCGGCACCCAATGGCACGGCGTATTTCTGGCCGAAACCGGCGGAGAGGGCGGGTCAAGAGTGACGCTGGCAGAGAACGCGATCGTCATTGCCGAACCGAAGCTGGGCAAATTGGAATTGCACCTGCGAGGAGGCACGACGCACGAATTCTCGCGCGAGGATGCAGACCACTACTCCGTCACGGCATTTGGCCAGAGCGATTGGCCCATCGAATTCAGCGGCTTGACAGTCGCCCAGCCCCGGCAACTGAATAACGCCGAGCGTTCGATTCGCGAACTATGGAACGACCACGGTCCGGGTTGGCGCGAAGCTCGTGTGGAGCTTCACCGCCGATTTGCGTTTCCGATTGCGTGCTTTGCCTTTGCGTTGGTCGCTGTTCCCCTGGGGGCGCAGCCACGCCGCGGCGGCCGGGCAGCAGCGGCGCTACTCGCTGTGATTCTCATTTCTTCGTATTACTTACTCTCGGTAATGGGGGCGGGACTCGCGCGGCAAGGAACGCTGACGCCCGCAGCGGGAATCTGGACCGCCAATGCCGTTCTTTTTGCGCTGGGATTGGCGCTCCTGCCGCGCATGGAGCAGTTCCGCGGCGAAAGCCGATTGCTTCGCCCGATCATTCATTTGAGATCAAGAAGACGTCTTTTGCGCCGGCGGAGAGCCCTGGCTCGCGCGAGAGCCGCAGTGGCAAATGGGGCGAACGGCGACCCTGTATCACAGGATCTCTTGACGCGGTCCAGCGGGAGTTTTCCGCAATTGATAGACATCTATGTCTTGCGGCGCTTCCTTTTTTATTTCACGGTTTTGATGGGCGCATTCGTCTTTCTTTTTGAGACCTTCACGTTCTTCGAGCTGCTCGACGACATTGCGCGCCACCGCGTTCCCTTTCTCATCGTGGTTGATTATTTCCGCTACCTTGCTCCATATCTGTTGTACCAGCTCGCGCCCCTGGGGGCGCTGGTCGCCGTACTCGTGACTCTGGGGATCATGAGCAAGAACAATGAAATCGTAGCTATCAAAGCCAGCGGCATCAGCTTGTACCGGCTGGCCGTACCTCTGCTGCTGGCGGGCCTGGCGCTGGCGGCAATTATGATCGTGCTCGACGATACCTACCTACCCTACGCGAACCAGCGCCAGGACGCGCTCCACAGCCTGATCAAAGGACGCCCGCCGCAGACCTACACACACCCACAGCGCTGGATCTTTGGCGAAGGTTCAAAAATCTACAATTACGATCTTTTCGATCCCACCCAGAACCTGTTTGGCGGGCTCACAGTGCTGGAAATCGATCCAGCGAGTTTTCAAGTCCAGCGCCGCATCTTTGCGTCGCGCGCGCGTTGGTCGGAGACGCAAAAGGTCTGGGTTCTCGAAGGCAGTTGGGTGCGCGATTTTGCGGATGGCACGATTGTGCGTTACGAGCGGCTTCCCGCAGTCGCCTCGTTGCCAGAGCTCTCCGAGCCTCCCAGTTACTTCAACCGCGAGGTGCGTCAGGCGTTCCAGATGAGCTGGCGGGAACTGGGGAGCTATATCGCCGGATTGCAACGTGCAGGCTTTGATGTCTCAACTCTGACTGTGCAATGGCATGAAAAGATTGCCTTCCCGCTGCTCGCGCCTGTCAGCATGCTGCTCGCGATCCCGTTCGGGTTCTTGGTCGGCACACGTGGCGCAGTGGGAGGCGTGGTGCTTGGGCTGGGATTCGGCGTCGCCTACTTGTCTATTGCACGGCTTCTGGAAGCCATGGGAGGAGTTGGCCAGCTTCCGCCGTTTCTGGCGGGATGGTCGCCGGACATAATTTTCTTTTTCCTGGGCTTGTACTTCTTCCTCAAGATGCCCACGTAAGAGAAAAGAAGTTGTCGGCGCCCAAGTGATCACATCGAAATGTCTGCGCGCCGACGACTCAAGTATTACTTTAGATCTGTCCGAAACGATTTCTTTTGCTATTTCCCTTTCCTTTTCTTCGTTTGTTTTTCCTCAACTACTACTTGAGCTGCGGCAAGTCGCGCAATGGGAACACGGAATGGAGAAGCGCTGACGTAATCCATGCCGACTTCGTGGCAAAACTTTACGCTGTCTGCATCGCCGCCGTGTTCGCCGCAGATACCAATCTTGAGTTTACCGCGCGTCTTGCGGCCCTGCTCGATTCCCCAACGCATCAACATGCCTACACCCTTGGTGTCGAGCGACTGGAACGGATCCGCCGCAAAAACACCGGCTTTCTTCTCATCCACATAGTCCGGCAGGAATCGGCCCGCATCGTCTCGCGAAAGCCCCATGGTGGTTTGGGTCAGGTCATTCGTGCCAAAAGAGAAGAACTCTGCGACTTCGGCGATCTCTCCTGCCATCAGCGCGGCGCGCGGCAGCTCAATCATCGTCCCGACCAGATAGTTCAACTTCACGCCGGACTTCTTGATCAAGTCATCGGCGACGCGGCGCGTAGCTTGCTCAAGAATCCAGAGTTCCTTACGATCCAGGACCAGCGGAATCATAATCTCAGGTAATACTTTAATTCCGCCTTTCTGGCATTCGATGGCTGCTTCGATGATAGCGCGCACTTGCATCTCAAGAATTTCGGGATACGTGATGGCCAGGCGGCACCCGCGATGGCCGAGCATAGGGTTGGCTTCGTGCAACTGCTCGACCCGGCGCACCACAGTTTGGACATCGATCTTCAGATCGCGAGCCAGTTCTTCCTGCTTGGCACGCTCGTGCGGGACGAACTCGTGGAGCGGCGGATCAATCAAGCGGATGGTGACCGGCAAGCCGTCCATGGCCTTGAAGATGCCGATGAAATCGCGGCGCTGGAACGGAAGCAGTTTATCGAGAGCCTTGACGCGGGCTTCCCTGTTATCAGCCAGGATCATTTCCTGGATTGCCCGCTGGCGTTCGTGACTCCTATCGGGCTGCTCGAAGTCCGTAAAGAACATGTGCTCCGTACGGCAGAGGCCGATGCCCTCCGCCCCGAACTCGATGGCTTTGCGAGCGTCTTGTGGAGTATCGACGTTGGTGCGTACTCTCAGGCGGCGCGTTTCGTCGGCCCACTTCATCAGCGTTTCGTACGATTTGGGAAGTTGGGGCACTACCAACGGCATTGCTTCCGTGTAAACCACGCCTTCGCTGCCGTCGAGCGTGATCCAATCCCCTTCCTTCACGACTTTACCGTTAGTGGACATCGCCAGTGCTTTGTAATCGATGTCCAATTTTTCTGCGCCGACCACGCAACACTTGCCCCACCCCCGCGCAACAACCGCAGCGTGGCTGGTCTTGCCGCCGGTGGCGGTGAGGATGCCCTGCGCAACGGCCATTCCGCCGACATCCTCTGGACTGGTTTCGCGGCGAACCAGGATGACTTTCTCTCCGCGTTCAGCCCACTCTTCCGCTTTCTGCGCCGAGAACACAACCTTACCAACGGCCGCGCCGGGCACAGCATTAATGCCGGTAGCCAGGATTTTCGATGCCAGCGACTTTCTGTCGACCTTGACATCAATGACGGGATAGAAGAGCCGCTCAATGTCTTCGGGCTTTACACGGAGAAGGGCTTCTTCCTTGGTGATGAGTTTTTCGTTGGCCATGTCGACGGCGATGCGAAACGTGGCCGCCGGTGCGCGCTTCCCAGTGCGTGTCTGCAGCATGTAGAGCTTGCCGTCCTCGACGGTGAACTCCATGTCCTGCATGTCGCGATAGTGTTTCTCAAGTTTTACTCGAACTTTCTCGAGCTGCCCGTACACCTTGGGCATGGTCTTCTCCATTTCGCGAAGAGGCATGGGTGTCCGAATGCCAGCGACAACGTCCTCTCCCTGGGCGTTCACCAAGTAGTCGCCGTAGAAGATCTCTTCGCCTGTACTCGGGTCACGCGTGAAGCAGACGCCCGTGCCGGAAGTATCGCCGGTATTCCCGAAGACCATCTGCACAACATTGACGGCAGTGCCGAGAAGCCCGGTGATTTTTTCGACGCGCCGGTAGGTGACGGCTTTTTCCGCCATCCAAGAACCGAACACCGCGCCGATTGCTCCCCAAAGCTGATCAATCGGAGCGTCAGGAAATTTCTGGCCTGACTTTTCGAGAAAGTAGGCTTTGTATTCGGCCACCAGTTCCTTCCACCCGCTTGCCGGCACTGCGGTGTCCTCCTTCACGCCCCGGCGGTCCCGCATCGCGCGGAGGCGGTGTTCCAGGTCTTCCTTGGAGAGTCCCATCACCACCGTCGAATACATCTGCACGAAGCGCCGGTACGCGTCATAGGCGAATCGCTCGTTTTTTGTCGAGGCCGCCAAGCCTGCAACGGACTGATCGTTCAAACCGAGATTGAGAATGGTCTCCATCATTCCGGGCATGGAGCGTGCGGAGCCGGAGCGCACGCTGACGAGGAGAGGGTTCTTCGGATCGCCAAGCTTCTTCTTGGTGGTGCGTTCGAGTTTCGCGACTTTATCGGTGACTTGCTTCCTCAGTTCCGGTGGATACTTCTTGGCGTTCTTGTAAAAGTAATCGCAGGCTTCCGTGGAGATGGTGAACCCTGCGGGCACGGGCAGGCCGATCTTGGTCATCTCGGCAAGACCAGCGCCTTTGCCGCCAAGAAGATCGCGCCAGCTTCCATCGCCTTCTGCTTTGCCAGCCCCGAAGAAATACACCCATTTTTTCACTGTATGCCTCGCTTGCCTTTTTGGAATTTGTGGAACGCTTGCTGCTCTTGCGATTCCGCAGCGGCGGCCGAAAAACTGTCGGCGCGCCGACTTCAAAGCAATTCAAGTAATACTTGAAATTGTCAGCGCCGCTCTTCCCCGCCAATTTCTGAGAAATCGGCAACCGTCGTGAACTCGCGGAGCAACTCCGCGAGCAACGCCAGACGGTTATTGCGTACTGCTTCGTTGTCCGCCATCACCATGACGCCGTCGAAAAAATGATCGACCGCTTTTCGCAGCCCGGCAATCGTCTCCAAGGCCTCCTGGTACTTCCCCGCCCGTTTCTGGGTTTGCACTCTTGCGGCTGCGGCACGAACCGCGGCGTGCAGTTCGCGCTCCGCGGCGTGCTCAAAGAGTTGGGGATTCACTTGGCGAGCATCACTCGACTCAACATTGGCCTTTTCAAGGATTTTGCGAATGCGCTTGAACGAGACCGCCAGGGGCTCAAAGTTTTTTGATCTGCGAATAGCCTTTAGTGCCGCGAGGCGCCTCTGAGCGTCCACCAGATCGTCGGCGCCGGCGCGAAAGACGGCGCTGACCTCGTCGTAGCCGAAGCCTTCCCGTTCGCGGAAGACAAACTTGGCGCGGTCAAGGATGAAGTCGAGGACTTGAGTTTCTTGATCCGGGCTTACGCCACGCTTGGGCTTGTGGGTTACCAACGTCTTTGCAGCGGCCCCCACGGCCAGGGAGAGCGAGACGGGCAGCTTCTTCTCCAGGATAATCTTGACGATCCCAAGCGCGGCGCGGCGCAATGCGTACGGATCGCTCGAGCCCGTGGGAACTAGTCCTACTGCAAAACAGCCGACCACGGAATCGAGTTTATCAGCGAGCGCGACGGCGCAGCCGGTCAGGTTGCGCGGAATAGAATCTTCCAGCGCGACCGGGCGGTAGTGATCGTAGACGGCATCGGCGATCTCATCGGGCTCACCCTGAGCCCGCGCGTACAATCCCCCGACGATACCCTGAAGTTCGGTGAATTCGCGCACCATCTCCGTCGCCAGATCGCATTTGGCGAGCTCGGCGGCGCGATCGGCTTCCGCAACGTGGGCCTGGACGATGCCAAGATTGAACCATTGCTCGGTGAACCAGCGCGCGATAGTTCGGATGCGCTCGACCTTGTCGCGGTAACTGCCGAGGCGCGATTCATAGGTCACGCGTTCGAGTTTCGGCAAATAGTCGGCGAGCCGACATTTCTGGTCCGCTTCCCAAAAGAACTGCGCATCCGCGAACCGCGCTCGGAGCACGCGTTCGTGCCCCGCCCGTATCAATCCCTTGGAATCCTTTTCCGCGTTGATGACCGCCAGGAAATGCGGAGCCAGTTCCCCGCTCTTCTTTTCGACGGCGAAGTACTTCTGGTGGTCACGCATCACGGTCACCAAGATCTCGTCCGGAAGGCTAAGAAAGGCCGGATCGAAATTGCCTTGAATCACGGTCGGGAATTCGTTGAGGTACGTCACCAGCTTGCGAAGCGAGGCGTCTTCGTGGATACGATAGCTTCCCCGCTTGGCATGAGCTTCAAGTTCCGCCGCGATTTTCTCCTGACGTTTAGCGGGACGTATGATGACACCGTTTTGCTGGAGGCGCTTCTCATAGTCCAGGAAGTTCTTGACGGGAATGGTGCTCGAACCAAGGAAGCGATGCCCGCGTGTGGTACGCCCCGCGGCGATGCCGGCCACGGAAAGCCTTAGCGGCTTGCCGTCTAGCACTGCCACAATCCAACGGATGGGGCGAATAAAGCGTGCACCATCGAGGCCGGTCCAGGTCATGGAGCGCGGCCAACTCAAATCGTGCACCGCCCGTGGGAGGATGCTGCTCAGGATTTGCTCCGCTGTTCTGCCCAGCCTGATTTGTTTGGCGGCAAGATACTCGCCCTTGGGGGTCTGCACCAGATAAAGATCGCTGACGTGGACGCGCTGCTTCTCTGCGAAGCTCTGAGCCGCGCGTGTCGGCGCGCCGACGGAATCGTAAGCCACGGACTTGGGCGGGCCCGTAACTTCGGTTTCGACGTCCGCCTGTTTTGCTCGCAGCCCTTTGACCCAGGCCGTCAGGCGGCGCGGCGTACTGAAGGTCTCCACGGACACGCCGTCAAAGAGGCTCTCAGCGGTGAGCAGTTTTTCGATGTTGGTTCGCAGTTCTTCTTCAGCCTTCGGAAGCATCCCCGCGGGAATCTCTTCGCAGCCGATCTCGAAAAGAAGCTCGACTCGCTTTTCTGCAGGAGCCGCCTTCATGCCCGCACCTCACGCCGGGATGAGGTACCGCCAATCTGTGACAAGTATGTAGCGGCAGTCCGGCAAGCAATGGTGCGTACGCGGGCCATGAGCGCGGCGCGCTCAGTTGTGGAGATGACGCCGCGCGCGTCCAGCAGGTTAAAGAGTTGCGAACACTTGAGGCAATGGTCGTAGGCGGCCAACAACGGATAACGAACCCGCTCCTTCCCTTCCAGTCCCTTGAAACCGTCGAGGAGTTCCTTAGCCTGCTTCTCATGCAATTCAAATTCGGACCGAATCGCAACCGCATCGCTGCGATCAAAGCTGTATTCGGAAAACTGTTGTTCTTCCATCAGCCGGATATCGCCGTAGGTCTTATCCGCGGACCAGCGAAGGTCGTAGACGCTCTCAACACCCTGCAGAAACGCGCAGATACGTTCTAAGCCATAAGTAAGCTCAACGGAGATGGGGTCCAGGTCTATCCCGCCGCTCTGCTGGAAGTACGTGAACTGGGTGATTTCGAGACCGTCAAGCAGAACTTGCCAGCCGATGCCCCATGCACCGAGGGTTGGGGATTCCCAATTGTCCTCTTCAAATCGAATGTCGTGTTCCTTCAGATTGATGCCGATGGCGCCAAGGCTCTTGAGGTAGAGATCCTGCACATCGACCGGAGACGGCTTGAGGATCACTTGAAACTGAGAGTGCTTGTAAAGACGATTGGGATTCTCGCCGTAGCGGCCGTCGGCGGGCCGACGACTGGGCTGAACGTACCCGACACGATAGGGATGCGGTCCCAGCACACGCAGGAAAGTTTCGGGGTGCATGGTGCCGGCGCCCATTTCCACGTCGTAAGGCTGCTGCAGCACACAGCCCTGCTTCACCCAAAACTGTGAAAGCTGCAAGATCAAATCCTGGAAGTTGAGGCCTTTGGACTTTTTCTCAAGTTTTACTTCAGATTTCAAGTCGTCTCCAAAAGTTCGCGCGTTTTCAATCGCTTCTCTAGATGATTCTCGATCCAGCCCAGCGAAGCTTCTCGCAATTCCCTCGCGCTGGCTTGCAGGGACATCTGGTAATCGATGCGATCCAGCCGCTCGCTCGCAAAGCGCTCGGCAAGGATTCTCGCCTCGTGGTGCAGCGGCTTCATTCCCGCGCGCCGGCAGATCTCGCAAAAGAGGCCCGATTGATGCGCGTCGTAAAATGCCGGTTTCGTGCCAAACGGCGTGCCGCAAGCCGCGCAACGATCAAAACGCGGCAACCAGCCGCCAAGCCGCACCGTCCAGAAAGCAAAGTAACTGAGCGGCAAGGCCCAATCTCCGGTGCGTTCGACTTCCCGCGTGGCCAGCAGGATCAACCTGAACATCGCCTCAGAAACTTCGTGCTCCGGCAGGATAAGCTCAGCGATTTCGCTGATCACCGCCAGCCCCGTGCTGAGGCCGTAGTTGCTCTGAGCCTTATGAAAGGACTCGAGCAATTCCGCCTGTTGGATACGCACCAGTTCGCGGGTTTCCTTCTCGACGTACCAGATCTGGACGTGAGAGAGAACCTCGAGCGTCGAGCCGTAACGGTTCTTCAGTCGCCGGGCACCTGAGGCCACTCCGCGCACTCGCCCCGATGAACGCCCAAGAAAGCTCACTAGGCGGTCCGCCTCGCCCAAGGGGAATGTCTTCAGGATGATGGCTTCCGTTTCCCGCGCAGGCATGAGCAGTCGGCGCGCCGACGCTGCCTCAGACAATTGCCATACTCCCATCCGAAACACGCGCACACGCAGAGCTATTGTAATTATCACACGCGCCCTTGCGGCGCAATCTTTACCGTGGAAAATTCGCGAAGAACCAGACTCGTCGGAGCAGCGCAACTGGAAAAACTCCATTTCGAAATTGCTCTTTCGTCCCTGTGAGCTTGAACCAAAGACTGCAAATTCAAGCGCTTATGCAACCGAATTTATTCTGTTAACCAGCGTCGTTTCGCCATAAACATTATCGGACGCACCGAAGCATCGAACTCGCCCTTTTCATTTCTCAGATGTTTCGCTACTCTGCTGCGGACCTCATTCCATGTTCATCCCTCTCAAGGATCTCAATCCGTCCCGCTCCTACCCCTTCGTCAACATCACTCTCCTCCTCGCCAACATCGTAGTGTTTCTTTACCAGACCGGCCTGGAAGCCACACTCCCGCACCGGGTATATGAAGCCCTGTTGCTGCCCTACTCCACCGTACCGGCCCGTTTCCCTGCTTTTCTAGCGGGACATGCCAGCCTTGAAGTTTCGTTTCTGCCCCTCGTCACCAGCATGTTTCTCCATGCCAATTTCTGGCACCTCGCGGGGAACATGCTGTTTCTATGGATCTTCGGCGACAACGTCGAAGACTTCTTCGGACACTTCGCGTATCCCTTCTTTTATCTGTTCTGCGGGATTGGCGCGGGCCTGCTGCACGTGCTTTTCAATTTCCATTCCACCGTCCCCGCCGTCGGCGCAAGCGGCGCCATCTCTGGCGTGATGGGCGCTTACATGCTTCTCTATCCTCGGGCCAGGATTCTTACGCTAGTTTTTATCTTCCCTTTGCCGATCCCCGCCGTCGTGTTTCTCGGTCTTTGGTATGTCCTGCAATTTCTTGCCGGGCTTAGCACGATCGGAGCCAATGCTGCGGGAGGAGTGGCGGTCTGGGCGCACGTCGGGGGGTTCCTGCTGGGAATGCTGCTAACGTCCATGGCCAGGCGACGGTAATAAGAGGACCGATGGCTCAGTTAAAGTAATACTTTAGATTGCGTTTCAAGATTGAAGCGAAGATGACTTGGAAGACCGTCGGCCGGGCTGCAAGCTTGGGATAGAAAACCTAATGTTGCCCGGCAATTGCTTCGAGGGATTTGGCGGCGAGCCAGTCGCCGACCTCGACGGTGCGTTTGTCGCCCCCGAGGTCAGGCGTCACGTAGTTTTCGCGAAGAGCCGCTCGAACCGCAGTGCGCAGCGCCCCCGCTTCCGGTTTCCAACCAAGAAACGCGAGCATCATCGCCGAAGCGAGGACGGACCCGAGCGGGTTGGCGATGCCCTTCCCGGCAATGTTTGGCGCGGAGCCGTGCACTGGCTCGAAAAGTGAAGTCTGCCCCGGGTGAATGTTTCCCGACGGCGCAAGCCCCAGGCCGCCGGCCAGTTGCGCGCCCAGGTCGCTGATAATATCTCCGAATAGATTGCAAGTGACGATCACGTCGAATTGCCGCGGGTCGCGTACAATCTCCATCGCTAACGTGTCGATATACAAGTGGCGGGAGTCGATGTCCGCATATTCCTGCCTGACTTCCTTGAACACTCTTTGCCAGAGGTCATGGGCGAACGTCATGGCGTTGGATTTGTCGCTCATGCAAACGCGCTTTAGCCCATTCTGGCGAGCATACTCAAACGCATAACGGATGATGCGCTCGACGCCTTTGCGGGAGTTCACGTCCTCCTGAACGGCGATCTCCTCCGGCGTGTCTTTCTTGAAGAACCCGCCAACCCCCACATAGAGGCCCTCGGTGTTCTCTCGGAAGACCATCAGGCGGATGTCCTTTTCGGTACGGTCGCGCAACGGCGTAAGGCGGTCGTGGAGCAATTCGACCGGTCGAGCGTTAACGTACAGATCGAGCTTGAAGCGCAGGCCAAGCAAAATGTCGGCCGCATGCTGATTTGAGGGGATGCGCGGATCGCCGAGCGCTCCAAAGAGAATGGCGTCAAACTCATCGCGCAGCATCTCAACGGCGCCCCGCGGCAATGACACGCCCTCGCGCAGATACTTCTCCGCGCCCCAGTCGAATTCCACGAATTCGATTGGCCGCTTGGAAGCCGCGGCCACCGCTTCCAGTATCTTGACGGCTTGCGGGATTACTTCTACCCCAATGCCGTCGCCGGGAATAACCGCGATTCTTGCCGCGGCGCCGCGATTTCGCATAGGAATACTGGGCAAAGTCTTGCCTCCTCGGCGGCCGATTTAGCGCGCCACACGGATTGCGTGGACTGATAAGGCCGGGCGCTATTCTTCCACCAATGCGGCCCTTGCGCCACCTCTTCAAGGCCCCTTTTTGAACAGCTATGCCGTTTTGTTCTTCACTGTCCCTTGCGCCAATTGGTGCTGCTTTTCAAACTCTGCGAAGTGTGTTATCAAGCGTGCCGTCAGTGAATTTGATGTTGAGCTTGCATGGCTCGCAGAAAGAGGCGCCAATGATCAGCAGACGTGAATTCATAGCGACGACAGGCGCTGCTGTGGCAGCGTCAACTATGGCCGCAGCTGCGTCTGCGGGGAGCGCAGAGAAGTCCACCAAGCTCTTTTTGCCCGAAGATGACCTGAAGCCGGCAACGTTTGACCGCCTGCCGCTCGAATGGCACAAACAGCGCGCGGAGAAACTGCGCGCCAAGCTGGCAGAAAACGATTTCCAGGGAATTTTGCTAACCGACAGGTGGAACATCATCTACTTCACCGGGCTCTGGCATACCACGACCGAGCGCCTTGTCCACGTCTTCCTGCCAGTGAAGGGCGATCTCGTATGGTTCAACGCGGCGCTGGACCGCGATCTCGTAAAGTCGTGGTGGTACAACGACGGCGAGATGTATTTCGACTGGTTCCACGCGGAGGGGGCATTCCCGAACGAGGGGAAAGTGCAAATGGGGGCCAAGGTCGACTTGTTCGATTGGATGCTGAAGGGGCTGAAAAAGCGTGGATACGCGGATAAGAAACTAGCCGCGGACGCGGAGCTTTCGCCTTCGGCTCAGAAGAAAGTGGTTAACGTCCTCGGGAAAGAGATGGCGTCGCAGGAAGAAGTCTGCATGAACATGCGCGTCCGTAAGACGCCGGAGGAGGTGGCGCTGACGCGGCGCGCCTACAACTACTTCAACCAGATGCACGCGTTCGCCCGGGACATGCTTCTGCAGCACGGCACGGACCTGACGGATTACGACATCGCCAGCGCCGCAACGAAGTACGGTACCGATCTGGTTATGGCAGACATCAAGCGGGACGGCGCACCCCACACC
>Ga0210407_10002280_pt1 | contig 16644 bp, 15 predicted proteins | sample IncBWC27MmetaG_FD_150860 | JGI IMG/M metagenome (GOLD analysis project Ga0210407, IMG submission 150860) | Forest soil microbial communities from Barre Woods Harvard Forest LTER site, Petersham, Massachusetts, United States - Inc-BW-C-27-M | ecosystem: Environmental > Terrestrial > Soil >...
GCCTTCTTCCTGAGCGCCCACGCCCATGCTGAAGATGGCGGCGCCGACAGCAACCATGAATACAGCGATAAGAAACACACCAAAACGCGTTGTAGGCTTCATTCAAGACTCCTTCAGGGCGCGCGGGCCCTCCGTAAGTGTTTCTTCCACTCTAACCCTGACGGCGACCCGCGTTAATGCCAAATCCAAGCGCGATTGTCTTGAATGTCTACAGCGCCTGGGGGCCATGGATTGGTTGCAGGTTGCGCTTGGTTTCCCGCGGCAAAATGATTAGGACCGATCGATTGTGCGTTGCGCTTCCCGAGCAAAGGCAGCTAAACTTCGAGGTCTATGAAACGCGGATTCTTCGTCGTAGCCTCGATCCTCCTTTTTGGCTTCCCCGTACGGGCTGAACAACCCAAGGCCCTTTTGTACGTGACGCGTGACCCCAAGTCCGTGCGCTCGTTCCTCGCCCATGCCGACAAAATCGATATCCTCGTTCCCACCTGGTATTCCGTCGATGCGAATGGCCTCGTCTCCGGCGGGCCCAATCCGCTCGTACTCGAGACGGCGCGCCATCACCATGTCGCAATCATGCCGATTGTCGTCAACGGTGAATTTTCGCAAGACGACTTCCACAAACTGCTTATGAATCGAGCGGCATACGAAGCCATGGCCAGCAGGCTTATGACCGCCTGCAAGGAAAACGGCTATATCGGCATTCAGTTCGATTTCGAAAATGTCAGCTGGACGGACCGCAGCGCGCTCTCGACCATGGTTTCCAACGTCGCTTCGGAGTTTCATGCCGCCAAATTGCAGCTCAGCATCGCAACGGTGCCGAACGCTCCGGGCGCGCCAGGCGAAGGCGGATTTTCCAATTGGATCTACGAGAATTGGCGTGGCGCGTACGACTTGGGGGCGCTCGCGCACAGCGTTGATCTCATCTGCTTGATGACCTATGACCAGCACACGCGATGGACGGCGCCTGGTCCGGTCGCGGGATGGGCGTGGACCACGGGCAACCTCGATTACGCTCTCAAGTTCGTGCCTCGGGAAAAGCTCTCGCTTGGGATTCCGCTCTACGGATATCATTGGTTCGCCGGGACGCCCGTGAAAGCTCCCGCGCAACCCGGCTTTCCGCCCACAGACAAGCCCAATCCAAGCGCCGAGTACATCGCCACTGACGATGCCATGGATCTCGCCCGGACTTATGGAGGCCACGTGGAATGGGATCCAATCGACCGTTCTTCCTGGTTTTTCTTTTATCGTGACGACCTGCGCGAGTGGATTTTCTTCACTGACGCGCACACTTTCCGCGAGCGCTATTCCCTGGTGAAAGACCGTGGCCTGCAGGGATTCTGTTCCTGGGTCCTCGGAACGGAAGACGCTGGCATCTGGGACCTCTTGCCTTCCCACAAGTGATCGCTCGCAGCGCGTTCATTGTTGCCGCTCTGATTTGCAAATCCGGAGGTCTTCCCTCATCATTATTAGTTTGTTTGGGGACGCAGCACGCTTCCGACTGCGGCAATTCGAATCTAAATTCATCTTCGCTGTCGATCGCATTCTGATCGTTCAATAAGGAGCGGCATGGAAAAGCCTTCCAAAATCGCGCCCGCCAAGGGGAAACTCGGAATTTTGCTTCCGGGCATGGGCGCTGTCAGCACGACCTTTATGGCCGGAGTCGAGCTTGTCCGCAAAGGAAAATCGCAGCCCGTGGGATCACTCACGCAGATGGGCACTATCCGGCTGGGTAAGCGCACGGACGCGCGTTCCCCGCTCATCAAGAAATTCGTCCCGCTCGCCGAGTTGTCGGACCTCACCTTCGGCGGCTGGGATATTTTCAAGGACAACGCCTACCAATCCGCAGCCAAAGCAGGCGTCTTGAACCCACAGGACCTGGAAAAGGTTAAGCCGTTTCTTTCCACCATCAAGCCCATGAAGGCTGCCTTCGACCGCGATTTCGTGAAGCTGATTGACGGCCCCAACATCAAAAAAGGCAAGAACAAGTATGAGTTGGCGCTGCAGATTAAGGAAGACATCGCCAACTTCCGCAAGACTTCGCGCGCTTCGCGCTTGGTGACCTGCTGGTGCGGTTCGACGGAATCGTTCGTCAAACCGGAAGACGTGCACTCCACGCCGGAAAAATTCGTCGAGGCGATGCAGTCCAATCATCCGGCGATTGCGCCTTCGATGCTGTATGCCTGGGCTTCAGTGACCAGCGGCGTGCCCTATGCAAATGGCTCGCCGAATCTCAGTGTGGACATCCCGGCGATTCAGCAGCTCGCTCACGATCACAATGTGGCCATCTGCGGAAAGGACTTCAAGACAGGACAGACCCTTCTGAAAACGGTTCTTGCGCCGGCTTTCAAAGCGCGCATGCTGGGGCTGGACGGCTGGTTTTCCACCAACATTCTCGGCAACCGAGATGGAGAAGTTCTCGAAGACCCCGGCTCATTCAAAACCAAGGAAGAGTCCAAGCTCAGCGTACTCGAATACATTCTCCAGCCGCAGCTATATCCACAACTCTACGGCAAGATGCACCACAAGGTGCGTATCAACTACTACCCGCCGCGCGGCGACAACAAAGAGGGGTGGGATAATATCGACATTTTCGGCTGGCTCGGTTACCCCATGCAAATCAAGGTGGACTTCCTCTGCCGCGATTCCATTCTGGCCGCTCCCATCGTCCTCGATCTCGTACTGTTCCTCGACTTGGCGCAGCGCGCCGGAATGCGCGGCATTCAAGAATGGCTCAGCTTCTACTTCAAGTCGCCGATGACCGCGCCGGGACTGTACCCCGAGCATGACCTCTTCATTCAGTCCATGAAGCTGAAGAACACCCTTCGCTGGATGAAGGGCGAGGACCTCATCACCCACCTCGGGCAGGAGTATTACGACTAGGTTGCACTACGCGCCATGTGCGGCGGCGGACTTGGCTTCGACGGCGTCAAGAACGCGAGCCGAATAAATCAAGGCGGCCCCAGCGTTCATGCTGACAGCAACACCCAGGGCTTCGGAAATCTCCTCCCTGGTCGCGCCCGCCTTCAGAGCGGCGTCAGTGTGGAAGACAATGCAACCGTCGCAACGAGTGGTGACGGCAACAGCCAGGGAAATTAACTGGCGCATCTTTTCGCCGAGCTTGGTCGTCTTCGAGTTTGCGGCGCTTAGCGTCTGGTACCCGCGAAGGGTGTCCGGCGAAAGCTTGCCGAGCTCGCCGACTCTGCCACCGATTTCCTTATGGTATTGATTCCAATCCATGACCATGGTTTTCTCTCCTGTTTTTTTGAATCCAGAATCGGGCGCGATTATACTCTCTACGTTCGCGAATGTGATATCTTCTCCAGTTCACCCGAACCGCCAATTTGTAAGGCGGTTGTCGCGGCGCGGCGCACTCTTCTCCTCGTGAACCGCCAGAGTGTCGAAATTATTCCAAGGAGCCGTATTCATGAAGAGTTCGTATAACGGGAAGGCTGTTCCGTCCGAAGGCAGGCCCATCGGTTATGACGGCGGTGAACTGCAAGTTCCGGAAACGCCAATCATTCCATTCATCGAAGGCGATGGCACGGGACGCGACATTTGGAAAGCGTCGCGACGGGTATTCGACGCAGCAGTGGCGCACGCCTATGGCGGAAAGCGGCGCGTGGCATGGTTCGAAGTTTTCGCCGGCGAGAAAGCCTTCAAGGCGTTCAATGAGTGGCTTCCGAATGATACCGTTGACGCTATCCGTGATTTTCGCGTGGCCATTAAAGGACCGCTCACCACACCCGTTGGCGGCGGCATACGTTCGCTAAACGTGGCACTGCGGCAGCTTTTAGACCTTTACTCCTGCGAACGGCCCGTCCGGTACTTTAAGGGCGTGCCGTCTCCCGTGCGCGAGCCGGAAAAGATGGACGTGTTCATCTTTCGCGAGAATACCGAAGACGTCTACATCGGCATCGAGTGGAAGTCCGGTTCTCCCGAAGCAAAGAAGCTCCTGGAATTTCTCAATCACGAAATGCTGAAAGACGGGAAGAAACAGATTCGCTGGGACTCCGGCGTGGGCATCAAACCGATTTCCCCGACGGGAACCAAGCGGCTGGTGCGACGCGCGATCAAATACGCTCTGGCAAACAAAAAGAAGAGCGTGACGCTGGTGCACAAGGGCAACATCCAGAAGTTCACCGAGGGCGGGTTCCGCGATTGGGGCTATGACCTAGCGCGCGAAGAGTTCCGCGCGCAGACAATTACCGAGCGCGAAAGCTGGATCATCGACAATCTGGACAAAAATCCCGCGCTCACCGTCGAGCAGAACGCGGCCATGATCGAGCCGGGACTGGAACAAGCGCCGGACTCGTTCAAGAAGACGGTCTACGCCGAAGTGAAGCAGGTACTCGACTCGGTTTACGCGACCCACGGCAAGGGGCAGTGGAAGCAGAAATTGATGATCAACGACCGCATCGCCGATTCCGTGTTTCAGCAAGTGCTCATGCGCGCGGATGAATACAGCGTCCTGGCGACTTCCAATTTGAACGGAGACTATTTGTCGGACGCGTGTGCTGCGCAGGTGGGTGGACTCGGTATGGCGCCGGGTTCAAATATCGGAGATGGATTTGGCGTTTTCGAAGCCACGCACGGCACCGCGCCAAAGTACGCCGACAAGGACGTCATCAATCCGAGTTCCGTGATGCTCTCGGGAGCGATGATGTTTGAGTTTCTGGGCTGGGGAGAAGCGGCCACGCTGATCGAGGATGGCATAGCGTGTACGATTCAACAGAAACGCGTGACGTACGACCTCGAGCGCCTGATGCCGGGCGCAACCAAAGTCGGGACCTCCGCGTTTGCCTCGGCCATCATTGAAAACATGAAGGGTGTTGCAGTGGGGCGCTAGCTAGAAAGAAAATTCTAACTCAGCGGCGCAGCGAACGCAGAGCATTCACGGAGAGGACTTTCGTTCGACACAAGGAGCGGCATGAGCAGAAAAAAAGTGACGGTAGTAGGCGGCGGATTCGTGGGATCGACCACGGCACAACGCATCGTGGACATGGAATTGGCCGACGTAGTGCTGACCGACATTTTGGACGGCCCGCCGTCCGGCAAAGCGCTGGACATGATGGAGTCCGGGCCCATTACGCGAACGGATTCGCGCGCGACTGGCATTTCCACCGCGAACAGTGACTATTCGGCAACGGCTGGAAGCGACGTAGTAGTGATCACTGCCGGGTTTCCGCGCAAGCCGGGAATGAGCCGCGACGATTTGCTGAAGGCCAACTACGACGTCGTCAAAGCCGTCGTCGAGCAAATCGTCAAGCATTCACCGAACTGCATCATCATCGTGGTGACGAATCCTTTAGACGCCATGGCCCAGGCGGCGCTCAAAGTCAGTGGCTTCCCCAAAAATCGCGTGCTCGGAATGGCGGGCGTGCTGGACTCCGCACGCATGAGCACATTCGTGGCGATGGAATGCAAAGTCAGCGTAGAAAATGTGCATTCCTTCGTGCTGGGCGGTCATGGCGACGACATGGTGCCCCTGCCGCGCTATTCGACCGTGGCGGGAATTCCTCTCCCCGATCTGTTGCCCAGGGAGCGTATCGACGCCATCGTGGAGCGCACCCGCAAAGGTGGCGCCGAAATCGTAAACTTGCTCAAGACCGGCTCGGCCTATTACGCGCCGTCCGCGGCGGCTGTGGAGATGGTGGAAGCCATCCTTAAGGACAAGAAGAAGATACTGCCGTGCGCCGTTTACCTCGAAGGAGAGTACGGGATCAAGGGACTCTTCGTCGGCGTACCTGTGAAGCTCGGCGCCAAGGGCGTCGAAGAAATCATCCAAATCAAGCTGACGGCAGAAGAAAATGCTGCGCTACAAAAATCCTCAGCGTCAGTTCGTGAGCTGGTGACGGTGCTCGGACTCTAAATCACCGGGCGCGTATTTATCCTTACCAGCCGAAAATCTTGCTCGCGCCGTACACCAGAGCCAGCGTAAATCCCGCAATCACCACTTCGCCGATAGCTCCCACCGCGAACGGCCTCAGCCCCTGCTTCCGCATTTCGCCGAAGTTGGTTCGCAAGCCGACGCCCGCGAAAGTGAGCAGAAACGCCCAGCGCGAAAGATTGGCGAGCGCCCCGACCTGGTCCTTGTTGAAGAAGTGATAGGTTGCAAGAACCGAAATCAGCAGGAAGCCGAGCACAAACTTCGGAAACTTCTGCCAGAGAAACTTGGCCTTGTTCCCTACTGCCTGCGCCTGCCCTTTGCTGGCCCAATAAATCGCGTAGGCGAGAACGACAAAACCAATCATCGCGTTGCGCGTGGACTTGACGAGCACGGCGAGTTTGCCGGCGGCGTCCGAGTAGAGCGCCCCTGCGGCAGTAGCCTCCGCCGTATTGTCCACGCCAAGGCCGGCCCACATCCCATACGCGCGATCGCTGAGATGGAGAGCGTGCCCGATCAGCGGAAAGGTGAAGAGAGCCAGTGCGCCAAGTGCAAGAATCGCCGCAATCGAGAACGACGAATCTTCGTCGTCGGCTTCAATGGCGCCCTTAGTGGCGATGATGGCGCTCACACCGCAAACCGCGGAGCCAACGGCAAGTAGCGTCGTGAGCTTCGGCTTGAGCTTGAACAGGCGGCCCAGAAAAGTCATAAACGCGAGCGAACCAACGATTTCGATGGCGACCAGCACTAAGCTGACTCCGCCGAGCTTCAAAATATCTCCCAGGAGAAACCGTGAGCCAAGCAGCACAATCCCAGCTTTCAGCCAGAACTCATAGGTAGCGACACCCGTGCGAAAAATTTCCGGAATGCCCACAGTGTTGGAGATCACCAACCCCAGAACGATGGCCCACAGCACGTATTCGATGTTTGGAAACGTCCAGTGATGCGCCTTGGCGTAAGCGCCGACATTTTGCTCCAGCAACTTGCCTGCATAGCCAACGGCGGCCAGCAGCAGCACTCCTGGAATGACGCGCAGAAATCGCAGCGCCGGCTGGACCGGTTGAACCTGTGGAACTGAGATTACATCAGCCATGTTTCGTCATCTCCATTTTTCGCAGAATCTTCACCAGGGGATATGCTTGAAAACGCCCGTACGCACCAGCAACGCCAGTAGAAAAGCAACCAGCACTGCCCAAGTATCGAGCGACAGTTTCCAGCGGCTTCCAGACTTCCCTGCGACTTCTGCACTCATAGATACTCTCCTCACGAACTAAATGACCGATGCCTGTCCTAAATCAGAGTCTCTTCGATTCGCGCCCCAAAACGACGCGCTGATTTCCGCAACGTCGCGCGACGCCACCCGCCCGACAATCAACAACGCCGGAGCCGGAAGTCTTTCCTCGCCGGCGAGTTGCGCGACGCTCGACCACCGCACTTGCTGCCGCACATCCGTCGCGTGCGAGACGATCACGCACGGAAGATCTGCGGGCAGCCCGCCTCCCAGCAATCGCTCCGAAACTTCCGCATAATCCGCGCCCGGCATGTACAGAACCAGCGTGGTCGTACTCGTGACGCAACCCCAATCCATCACGCTTCCGTCGATTCCGCGGGAAAACGTAGCGAGCAGAATCTGCGAAGCCACACGGCGATCCGTGAGCGAAATTCCCGCCGCCGCCGCGGCTCCCAGCGCCGCGCTGATGCCTGGAACGACTTCGTATTCAATGCCCGCTTTGCGGAGCGCTCCGATTTCTTCCCCGGCGCGGCCAAAAATCGCTGGGTCGCCGCCTTTCAGCCGGACAACGGTCCGGCGAGTCTGCGCGCACGAAACCAGCAGCGAGTTGATTTCATCCTGCGTCAGGAGCTTGTGGCCGGCGCGCTTGCCCACGTTGATGATCTCGGCAGCGGGCGAAATCATCGCCAGAACCGCATCGCTAACCAGCGCATCGTGTAAGACGACATCGGCCGCAGCGAGCAGCCGCGCTGCTTTCAACGTAAGCAACTCGGGGTCACCCGGTCCCGCGCCAACAAGATAAACTTTGCCGATCATGCCACGCACTCGCCTCGCCCCAGCTTCAGCGAATACGTCTCCGTATCGCCCCAATCCACGAAGAGGTCCTCCGTAGCCGTCGTTACTTCGGCCAACGGGTGCAGCCGGTCTTTGATCGCCTTGTCTGGCGTGCGTGATACCCAAACGGCGAACGTCTCCGCTGGCTGCCGGTCCGCCTGATAGAAGGTCAGGAGCTCGCGAATGATCGCGGGGATGGGCCGCGCCGGCACAGACATAATCTGGCGCGCAAAGCGCACGCCGTCTGCGTTCACGCGGCCGCCGAGCAAAAGTTGATAGTAAGGGGCCTGCTGGTCGCCAACTTTCCTGACGTTTCCGTAAAAGCCGATGTCCGCAATGTGATGATGCCCGCAAGAATTGGGGCAGCCGCTAATCTTGATGCGCAACCTCTGGATCTCGGGATCAGTGTAGCCGTCCAGCTCGCGCGAGAGGACATCGGCCAGCGTGAGAGACCTCGTGATCCCCAGATTGCAGGTCGTGGCCCCAGGGCATCCGGTAACGTCAGAAATGGTTCGGGCGCCTGGAATCGCCAGGTCCAAACCGCGAAGCTCATCATAAATCGCTCGCGCGCGGTCAAAAGGCACCCACGGAATCACCAGATCTTGGTTGACGGCAATCCGCACGCCGCTTAGCTCATTCTTCTCCAGAACATCCGCGAGGCCCTGCATCTGGTTGCTGTGGAACGTTCCAGCCGGAAGTTTGATCCAGATCGCGCCATATCCGGCCTGGCGCTGAGACGTCAGATTGTGCTCGGCCCAGCGATCGTATTCGGGATCGTTTTGCGTTTCCGCCGCAGACGAAGACAACGGCGCCGGTGCGATGGTGACCAGTGACGGTTTGATGGGAGAAGGCACAACAAAAGTTTCCGCGGGCGCCTGCGAGACTTTGCGTTTCTCCGCGACCAGGCGGCGAAACTCTTGGATGCCTTTTGCACGCAGGACAAACTTCAATCGCGCCATTAGTTTGTTCTTGCGGTTACCTGTTTCGGTAAAGACCCGCAAAACAGCTTCGATCGTGGGAAGCAGCTCTTCTTCCGGAAGAAAATCCGTCAGGACCGCCGCCTCCGTTGGCAAGCTTCCCAGCCCGCCCCCGACAAGAACTTTGAATCCGCGGCGCGAGGTGCCGTTATTGCCGCGCACTTGCGCGATCAGTCCAACATCATGGATTCCCGCAACCGCGCAAGCACCATCATCCTCGCAGCCCGAAAATGCAATTTTGAACTTGCGCGGCAGGTCGTGAAAATCAGGATGGCGCAAAAGGTATCGCGAGACGCCCAAAGCGTACGGCGTCACGTCAAACGCCTCCCCGGGGCAAATCCCGGCCACCGGGCAGGCCGTCACGTTGCGCACGGTATTGCCGCAAGCCTCGCGCGTGGTCAGCCCTGCATCGGCGAGCAAACGCATGGCCGAGCCCACATTTTCCAGCTTGACGAAATGGAATTGAACATTCTCGCGCGTGGTGAGGTGCCCCCGGCCGGTCGAGTACTCGTCCGCGATATCCGCCAGGACGCGAAGCTGCGAGGGACTGAGCACGCCCGCGGCAATCTTGACGCGCAGCATCTGGAATCCCGGCTGCCGCTGTCCATACGTGCCGTGCTTCAGCCGGAAAGGACGGAATTGTTCCGCGGTGATGGCGCCGCTCTGCAGTTGTTGCGCGCGCTCTTCAAAACGCACGATCTCCGCTTCGATCGCTTCGCGGCTATGCCGTTCTTCCACTTCCGTTAAGGCCGCCACATTCATAATCCCTGGCTCCCATTTCTCAACTCGGAAAAACTCGCCATCCAAAACAAAAAGCCCACATGACCAGGTGCTCTGGCATGTGGGCTTCGGAACTTTATGATTCAGCTGCTGCTTAAGTCCGGAAACTCCTCTGGCCAGAGATGCGTGTCATGCGACACGCAGCGTTACACGCGCAGGAGCAACACATCGTCTGGCAACAGGTCATCATGAAATTGCAGGATACTTCCTGGCGGGCTCCTTTGTCAAAGGGACCACGCTACAAAGATTAGATGCACCGCATCCAAAAAAGTAATCAAGGAATTGCAGGAATTATTGGGGTTTCGCGGCTTCCGGTGCCGCCACCACTAGCGTAGCGGTTTTAATCGAATCAAGCTTCGGCCAGCCTTTGTCCAAATAGGGTTTGCCCAGTTTGGAGATTTGATCCTGGTCCGGACCGCCGCTGTCCCCATATTGGTCATAGAGCATGTCGACCACTTTCATCCCTTGGGCATCCACGAACCCGAATGGTGAGAAGCCTTGCCGGTCTAGATGCCCGGCGTTGTCGCTTAGATTGATGAAGATTTGCGTCGAGCGCGTATTTGGCATGCTCGTTTTCGCGTACGTTAGGTAGCCGCGCTTGTTGGACTGAATAACAGGCTCGTCCTGCAGATTGGCCTTTTCCCACGCCGCCGAAACGGGCGGATAGGCGCTGAGGCCGAACTGCACCACGAAGCCCGGCACCACGCGGAAGAAGCTGGCGTTGTCATAAAAGTGGTGCTTCACCAGATTGTAGAAGCGGTCGGCGCCGATGGGCGCCCAGGTACGATTCACGGTCACAACAAAGTCGCCGCGCGTGGTCGTGAACTTGACTTGAAAGGTCTCCGGAGCTTTTTCCTTCAACAGCGCGGGGCGCAGCAAGGCGCGGTCGTAAGCGCGGGCTGCGCTCGTTCCAATCTTTGCGTCGGCACTGGCCTTCGGAGCCGTGGCCGCCTTCGGTTTCGCGGGGGCCTGCGCAGGAGTTTGCGCAAAAGTTTGCACGCAAAATCCAAGCATTACCATAAGGGCTAAAACTCCAAGTTTTCTCATTTCCCTTCCCTCTCTCCTGATCATGTGAGTTTCTTGAATTCGTGGGTCATTTCTTCGGCGCGGAGTTCAGCTCGCGGCTGACGCGCTCGACTTCCGTCATGACCCGAAGAGTATTTTCCCCGAGAATCTTCTTTACGTCACCCTCGGAGTAGCCTTTCTGCAACAGGGCCTCGGTGATTTTCGGCAGATTCGTCGCGTCCTCCATGCCGTACGGCATATTCGCGCCGTCGAAGTCTGAGCCCAGGCCCACGTGGTCCACACCCGCCGCCTTCACCGCATGGTCGATGTGCTCGATAACCTTCGCGAAATCCACGCGCGGCAGTTTGCCCTGCTCGACGTATTCCCGCGTGATGCGGTCGCCTTCGATGAGCTGGCAGCCTTCATTGTCTCTGCAGCGTTTCATCACTTCTGCGCTGATGGCCTTGTTGATCTCCGGATCGGCCTTTTCCGCGTCGCGGAATTCCTGGCTCAGAAAACCAACATGATAGTTGATCTGCACTACGCCGCCCTTCGCGGCGAGATCCTTCATCATCTGGTCCGTCATGTTGCGCGGCGCATCGCAAATAGCGCGGCAGGAAGAATGCGAAGCGAACGGCGGCGCTTTGCTGATTTCCAGAGCGTCGTAAAACGTTTTGTCACTGACATGCGAGATGTCCACGATAAACCCGAGGCGGTTCATTTCACGCACCACATCTTTGCCGAAATCCGTGAGGCCGTTGTGCACCGCCTTGTCGGTCGAAGAGTCGGCCCATTCGTCGTTGCCGCTGTGCGTGAGCGTCATGTACCGCACACCCAGTGCCGCGTAACTGCGCAGCACGCCGAGGTTCGAATTGATCATGTGACCGCCCTCGACCCCCATCAGGACGGCGATCTTCCCTTGCTTGCGCGCGTCACGAACTTCCGCCGCCGTCGTGGCAAGGACCAAATCGTTCGTGTGCTTGCGAACTTGCTCGCGGACAGCGTCGATCTGAATCAGCGCGCGATTCACGGCCTCCGGTCCAGTCACTTTGCTGGGTATCCAAATGGAGAAGAAAATTGCGCTGAGATTCCCTTCGCGCATCCGGGGAATATCAATACTGCCGATGGAGCTACGCGCGCCAAGATCAAATTTCCCGTCGAGAAACCGCTGCGTCGTGTCGTCGTGCGTGTCCACCACGATCGACGAGAAGTGCAGCTTCTTGGCGCGCGCGGAAATATCGTCGGCCGTCACAGCCGCCGCCAGCAAAGTGCTGGCTGAAACAAAGAGTCCAGCCGTGAAGATTGTTCGCAACATCGCAACTCTCGTTTCTCCAATAAGCATCATCTATCTACTATTGTGCCTGCAGTTCTCGACTGACCTTCTCTGTTTGCTCCATTACGCGCAGCGTGTTGCCGCCGAGTATCTTGCGAATGTCCTCGTCGGTGTAACCCTTGCGCATCAACGCTTCCGTGATTTTAGGCAGTTTGGAGCAATCTTCCATTCCCTCCGGCATGTCGGCGCCGTCAAAATCGGAGCCCAAGCCCACATGATCCGCCCCAACCAGTTTCACAGCGTGGTCGATGTGGTCGATAATTCTTTCCCATCTCACGTGCGGGAGCCTTCCTTCCGCAACGGCTTGTTTCTGCTGTTCGGCCATCTTCCGCCCAAAACATTCCTGGTCGTCGCCGCATTCTTTCTTGAATTGGTCGAACTGCGCTACCACCCCACCAGTAAGTTTTTCCGAGGCATCTTTGTAAGCCTGGTCAATAAAACTCTGTTCATAGTTGATCTGGATGACTCCGCCTTTCGCGGCGAGCGCTTTGATCATGTCGTCGGACATGTCGCGCACGTGATTGCAGAGCGCGCGGCAAGACGAATGCGAAGCAATCAGTGGCGCTTTACTCACTTCCAGCGCATCGTAAAAGGTCTTGTCGCTGACGTGCGAGATGTCCACCATGATTCCCTCCCGGTTCATCTCCCGCACGATGTCCTTGCCAAAATCCGTCAGGCCATTGTGAACCGGCTTGTCGGTCGAGGAATCCGCCCATTCGTCATTGTAAAAATGGGAAAGTGTCATGTACCGGACGCCAAGATCGCCGAACATCCGCAAAACGCGAATGTCGTTTCCAATCATGTGCCCGCCTTCAACACCGATCAGCGCTGCAATCTTTCCTTGCTTGTGGGCTTCGCGAACTTCGGCGGCCGTTCTGCAAAACACCAGGTCCTTCGAATATTTGCGGACGTTTTCATGCACGGCATCGATCTGGTCGAGTGCCTTCTGCACGGCCGGCGGCCCCATCGTCCGCCCGTCGATCCATATCGAAAAGAAAATCGCGTTCATTCCGCCTTCGCGCATTCGGGGAATGTCCACGTGCCCGCTGTCGTTACGTTTCCCCAAATCAAAGTTTTTCGTGAAAAGGCGCTGCGTCGTGTCGTCATGCGTGTCCAGGACAATCGAAGAAAAATGGACCTTCTTCGCGCGCTCGGCAACGTCATCGGCAGAAACGCGCCGTGAAGGAACGCCCCCTGCAAACAAAAACGAGCTGATGCACAAAAATGCTAGAACGCGGCGCATCGATTCCCCCCAGATCACAGTTTGCGGGGAAAGTTTACCCTACAAGCCAGCCGAGAAGCGCTTGTTTCCACGCGTCGCGATTTACCTCCGCGATGGACTCGGTCAGCGGAATGCCCTTGGGGCAAGCATGGACGCAGTTTTGCGCGTTGGCACACTCCTGAATGCCGCCTGGACCCATGAGAGCCGCAAGGCGCTCGCTCTTATTCATTGCTCCCGTGGGATGCATATTGAACAGTCGCACCTGGCTGATGATAGCCGCGCCCACGAACTGGTTGTGCTCATTCACCTGCGGGCAAACCTCCAGGCAGTTCCCGCAAGTGATGCAATTCGAAAGCGGATAGCCCTTTTCCTGCACTTCAGGCGACACGCGCGGCCCTTCGCCGAGATTGTAAGTGCCATCAATCGGAATCCACGCCTTCACGCGCTTCAGGCTCTCAAACATGAACTGCCGATCCACTGCGAGATCGCGCACGAGTGGAAATTTCGACATCGGCTCGATTCGAATCGGCTGTTCCAGTTGGTCCACCAGCGCCGAACACGCCATACGCGCTTTGCCGTTGATCAACATTGCGCAAGACCCGCAAATCTCTTCCAGGCAATTCGAGTCGTACGTGATTGGAGTGGTTTTCTTGCCGTCGCGCGTCACCGGGTTTTCGGCAATGTCGCGCAAGCAAATAATCACGTTCATCGACGGCCGCCACTTGAGAGCAAATTCCTCCCACCGCGCCTTCTCTTTCGGCCCCGCTTGCCGTTTTACTTTGACGATCACCTGTTTTGTTTCTGCCATAATCCCTCGGCCACACTCGCCTCAGACCGCGAGCCCCACCTGCTGCTCTTTATTTCGCTGCGTCGTAACGCCTTGGCCGTGGCTTGATCAAAGAAATGTCTACCGGCTCGTACGTAAGCTGGATGTCGTTGTTCACCCACTTCGCACGCGTGGTCTTAAGCCAGTTCACATCGTCGCGGTCCGGAAAATCTGGTTTGTAATGCGCCCCGCGCGACTCGTTGCGCGCCAGCGCCCCAAGAGTAATGACCCGCCCCAGAACAATCATGTTTTCCAATTCGCGCGCGAAATTCAACGTCTGATTCGACCACTTCGAACGGTCGCTCAGGTTGATTTTCTTGTACCGCTCCTGCAGCGTTCGAATCTTTCCGTCGGCCATCTCCAAATTCTTGTTGATGCGTGTGACCGTTACGTGCTCCGTCATCACCTCTCCCAGTTCGCGCCAAATTGTGATGGGGTTCTCCGAGCCATCCTGGCTGATAAGCTTCTGATTCTTTTCTTCCTGGCGTTTTCTCTCCGCCTCAAAAACTGCCAACTGCGTGGACTCCGCGCCTTTCTCCAAATTCTTCGCGTACTTCACCGCCGCTGGCCCCGCAATCCCTCCGCCAAAAATACAGGACACCAGCGAGTTCGCGCCCAGCCGGTTCGCGCCGTGATACTGGTATTCGCATTCGCCCGTAGCGTAAATTCCCGGAACGTTGCTGGCCTGATCCTCGCCGTTCACCCAAATTCCGCCCATGGTGTAGTGCATCGCGGGAAAAACTTTCATCGGCTCAACGCGCGGATCAACGCCCAGGAATTTTTCGTAGATTTCCAGAATCCCTTCGAGTTTGCGGTCCAGCGTTTCGCGTGGAATGTGCGTCACGTCCAGATAAACCGCCGGTTGCCCGTCAACGCCCAATTTTTCCTGATACACGATGCGGTGGATTGCCCGCGTGGCAATATCGCGCGGAACCAAATTCCCGTATTTCGGATACCATTCCTCCAAAAAATAAAATCGTTCCGCCTCAGGAATGCTCCGCGGCGCACGCTTTTCCGCGGGATTCCGTGGTACCCACACGCGCCCACCCTCGCCGCGCGCCGATTCGCTCATCAGCCGCAGTTTGTCCTCGCCAGGGATCGCCGTCGGGTGCACCTGAATGAATTCCCCGTTCGCGTAATCCACACCTTGTTGAAAAAGCGCCGCTTGCGCTGACCCGGTGCAAACCACCGAGTTCGTCGACCGCCCAAAAATCGCGCCATTTCCTCCCGTGGCAAAGATCACCGCATCCGCCGCGAACGTTTTCACTTCCATCGTGCGCAAGTCCATCGCGCAAATACCACGGCACACGCCGCCGTCGTCAATGACGGCAGACAGAAAAGTCGAACCTTCGAACTTTTTGACCTTGCCCTCCGCTTCGTGCCGCCGCACTTGCTCGTCCAGCGCATACAGAAGTTGCTGCCCGGTCGTCGCGCCCGCGAACGCCGTGCGGTGGTACAGCGTCCCGCCAAATCTCCGGTAGTCCAGCAATCCTTCCGGAGTCCGGTTGAACATCACGCCCATGCGATCGAGCAAATCAATGATCCCCGGCGCCGCCTCGCACATCCGTTTCACCAGCGGCTGATTCGCCAGAAAATCGCCGCCATAAATCGTGTCGTCAAAATGTTTATCAACCGTGTCGCCTTCGCCCTTTTGATTTTTCGCCGCGTTGATGCCGCCTTGCGCGCAGACGGAATGCGAGCGCTTCACCGGCACAATCGAAAACAGATCTACCGGGACTCCCGCTTCCGCAACGCGTATCGTTGCCATCAGTCCGGCCAGACCACCGCCCACAACTATGATTTTTGGCTGTCTCATTTGTTTGGCAGGTAAGCCGAGAACGGATGCCAATCGTATCGGAAGCTAATAATGATCAAGATTCCGACGACGCTGAACGCCACTCCCACTAGCGCACCAAATCGCCCCGCCGCCTGCTGCGCCTTGACGGTAGACGCCAGTCCCCACTTGCACAGAAAATTCCAGATGCCCGCGCCCAGATGAAACGAAGAAGCGAGCACGCCGACCACGAAAAACGCCAAGTACCACGGATTCCGCATGTCCGCGGCGACGTTCGCATAGGTTGACCTGCCGTGCGTCAGCCAGCGCTCCGTATAAAGATGCCAGCCAATATAAGCAAACGCGACCAGTCCCGTGTATCGTTGCGTCACATAAAGCCAATTCCCCACCCACGGATAGGCCGATGCATTCGATTTCCCGTGCAGCCAGATGTAAATCCCGTAGCCGCTATGGAACAGCATCGGCAGAAAAATCGCTCCCCATTCCACGATCAGCCGGAACGGAATCGTCTGCAGCTCTTGCGAAACCGCATTGTATTTCTCCGGACTCACCAACGCCGCGCTGTTGGACCAGAAATGTTCCGCCAGGAACGCGCCAACTGGAAGGATGCCGGTGAAGGAATGAAGCTTTCTGAGGAGATAACTTGTATCAGGCCGGGTTGCCGTCGAAGACATGCCCTCTCCGCCGCGTAAGTCCCAGCCGGTTCACTGATTGACCCCGAAGGAGCGTTGAGAACCGCGGCGAAATCAGTATAGGC
>Ga0210407_10002281_pt1 | contig 16641 bp, 13 predicted proteins | sample IncBWC27MmetaG_FD_150860 | JGI IMG/M metagenome (GOLD analysis project Ga0210407, IMG submission 150860) | Forest soil microbial communities from Barre Woods Harvard Forest LTER site, Petersham, Massachusetts, United States - Inc-BW-C-27-M | ecosystem: Environmental > Terrestrial > Soil >...
AACGCAAACCCTTTAGAATCCACACTTCCAACCCCCCGCGGATCTGTGGCAAACAAAGCACTTACAAAACACCTAAGTCCTTTAGAATCCACACTTCCAAAAAAGGGGGGAGGGGGGGCCGCCGGGCACGGGTACGCACCCGGCACATCCCCAGCAGATCCGGCTCCGGGTAGGACCGCAGCCCACTCCGGAGAAAGTAGACCGGGGGCATCCCTGACACTGTTCCTCCTTGGCCCGCTCGCGCAAAACGAGCGCGTACCGTCCGCCCATCCCCTCGCAGGACTCATCGCGAGAAAGGAGATCCCGGAAGTTGACTCATGCCCCCACGCCCCCACCTGAAACTTGGCGGGGGATACTTCGGTTTGGTCGCCCGAGTGCTTTACCAATCCGGGCCCGCTCCAGCGCCGCGCAAATTCAGCTCGTGCAGTTCTTCCTCACGCTGCGATAAACTCAATGGCCGCAAGACGCTGACGGCCATGCAAATTATCAGAAACAACCAATTCGCCTCTTTCGCGTTCCAACTGCCTAGTTTGACGGACCATCTGCGAAATCTTTCTGGGCATTGAGAGGCTATGGGCCAAATCTCTCAACACGGCGGCAAGTCCAAGACCCTCCTCCTTCGCCTCTCTTCCGTTTTGCTCCTCGTAGCCATCCCCTTTCTTTTTCTGCATTTCCGCCAGGGCCGCCCCTCCGCCGGCGCCGCCGAATCCCTCGTCAAAGTCGAACGCAAAAATCTTTCGCAGATTTTGCGGCTGAATGGCACCACGCAGGCTTCGCGCTCTTTTATCGTCGTCGCGCCGCGTCTCGAAGGCGCGCAAGTCGGCTCCATGGTCATCACCAGACTGGCCCCTGCGGGAATGCACGTAAAGAAGGACGACGTGCTGGTGGAGTTCGATCCGCAGTCGCAGACCAAGGATTATCTCGATAAAAAAAGCACCTACGACAATTTGATAAGTCAGGTGGCGCAGAAACAGTCCGACGAAGTCATCGCCCGCGCCAAAGACGATACGGCGATGAAACAAGCGGAAGACGAAATGAAGCGCGCGCAACTCGAAATCCAGAGAAATGAAGTTGTTTCGCGAATCGACGCCGAAAAAAATCAGGAAGCTGTCGACGAAGCACGCGCCACGCTCAAACAACTCAAGGAAACATACCAGTTAAAGCGCGCCGCCGCCGTCGCGGCGGTTCACATCCTGGAAATCCAGCGCGACCGCTCAAAGGAAGCGATGCGCTACGCACAGGCCAACGCAGCAAAGATGACCGTGCACTCGCCCATGGAAGGAGTCGTGGTGTACAACACCATCTGGCTCGGCGGGCGCATGGGCACCGTGCAACAAGGTGAGCAGGTGCGGCCGGGCGTGCCGTTCCTGCAAGTTGTCGACCCCTCAAAAATGGAAGTGCGCGTCGAACTGAATCAGGTGGATCTTCTGAAAATCCATCCGGGGCAGCAAGCGCAAATGCATTTGGACGCCTATCCGGGAATGACACTTCCGGCCGTGCTCAATGAACTTTCGCCACTCGGCCACACCGGACAATTTACGGAGATGGTCCGGTCGTTCACGGCGCGTTTCCTGGTGCAAGGAACCGACCCGCGGCTCTTGCCCGATCTTTCGGCGGCGATGGATCTCGATCTCGGCTCGGACAGCAACGTCCTGGTGATTCCGTACGAAAGCGTGGGACAAGACGCGGGGTACTCGTTCGTATGGCTGAAAAATTCGAGCGCTTTTGAGAAGCGCACCGTGAAAATCGGGCGGCGAAATGACCTGAGTGCCGTGGTGGAATCCGGACTGGCCGAAGGAGATTTGATCCGGCGGGAAGCGAACGAACAGCCCGGAGCGACGGAGCGGCCATGAGCGGCGCAAAACAGAAATCGAAATCCCGAAAGAAAGTGCTCCTTGGCGCCGTCATCCTGATCGTTGGCGGCCTCGTCCTGGGGGCTTTCCGGATGGCGAACTCGGCTGTAAATTATCCGACGACGGAAGTGAAGCGCAAGGAGTTCGTGGACTACCTGGTAATTAAAGGCGAGGTGAAAGCCATTCGTTCGGCGGTGATCGCGGCTCCTTACGGCGCAGGCGACCTGCAGATCTTAAAGATTGTCGATAACGCGACGAAAGTGAAGAAAGGCGATTTTCTGGTGGAGTTCGACGCCACCACGATGAAGCAAAAGCTGGCGGAAGATCAGTCCGCCGTTAAATCCGCGGAGGCGGAAATTCAGCAATCGCGCGCGGCCGCGCGCTTGAAGGAAGAGCAGGATCTTACCGACGCGATGACCGCGAAGTACGACACCGAGAAAGCACGCATGGATGCCAGCAAGCAGGAAATCCTCTCCGTCATCGAAGGCGAGCAGGCCAAGCTGAAACTTGCGGATGCGGAACAGAAACAAAAAGAAACCGAAGCGAAGTTGAAAGCGGATCGCGCGGCAGCGGGATCCGATCTCGTCAGCAAACAGCAGAAGCACGACCAGGCGGCCTTCCAAGTTTCGCTCGATGAACGCAGCCTGGAATCGCTCACTCTGCGCGCTCCGCTCGATGGCGTGGTGGCGCTGCAAAATCATTGGCAGCCGCAAGGCAGCCCGACGGCATTCAAACCCGGCGACCGGGCCTGGCCCGGCGCAGCGATTGCCGAACTTCCCGATAGTTCCGCGCTCAAAATCGCCGCGCGCATCGAGGAAGCGGAAAGAGGCCAGCTGAAATTGGGCCAGTCCGCGACCGTCCGGCTGGATGCGCTTCCGGATCGCAGCTTCGACGGGCATGTCGATAGCATCAGTCCCACGGCCAGCTTGGATTTCACCGCGGGATGGCCGGTGCCGCGAAATTTTTCGGTGGAGCTGGGATTGGCGGGCAGCGATGCCCGGCTCACGCCGGGAATGGGAGCAACCGTGCGGATCGCGGTGGATCGCGTTCCCGATGGCATCGTAATCCCGACTTCCGCAATATTCAGGAAGGCGGGGCGAACCATTGCCTACGTACGGCGGGGATCGAAATTCGAAGAAACTCCCGTGGAAGTATCTCGCCAGAGCGGCGATGAAACCCTCATCGCGAAGGGATTGCAACCGGGAGAGCGGCTATGTCTGAAGGATCCAACACTTGCGAAATAAGAAGCTCCTTTTGAAAAACACAAGAACGCACGCGGCATTTTTTCTTGCGTTGGCGCTGGGCGGAAGCGGCGTTGCCTGCCGACAGACCACAGTGCTGGCCGGCGATGCGGAAATTCCGACAGCCACGGTTAAGGAAGTGGATCTCCAAATTAAGGTGTTCACGAAGGGCGCGTTGCACACCGAACAATCGCGAGTCATTTCGGCTCCGCCGATCGCCGGGGGAACGTTGCAGATCATCCAATTGGCCGCCGCTGGGGCGCAGGTGCACAGCGGGGACGTGGTGCTGGAGTTCGACCCCAGCCAGCAAGAATACAATCTGGCGCAAAACCGAAGCGACCTCGAACAAGCCGACCAGGAGATCGTCAAAGCCAAGGCCGACGCAGCAGTCCAGACGGCGGAAGACCAGACGGCGCTTTTGAAAGCGAAATATGCCGTTCGCAAAGCGGAGCTGGAGGTCAGCAAGAACGAGATTTTGAGCAATATCGACGGGCAGAAAAACCTTCTCGCGCTGGACGAAGCGAAGCGCGCCCTGACACAGCTCGAACAGGACATTCGTTCGCACAGCGCGTCCAACGAGGCGGCGCTCGCGATCAGCCAGGAAAAACATCACAAGGCGCGCCTGGCGATGGACCGGGCAGAGCAAAACATAAAGAACATGCGGAAAACCTCGCCGATTGATGGGCTCATGGTTATCCACGGCAACCGCGATTCCACCGGAGGATTCTTCATGGATGGCATGACCCTTCCGGATTACCACGTCGGGGACCAAGTGAACCCCGGCAGCTCCATTGCAGAAGTGATTGACAACTCTCAACTGGAGATTTCCGCTCAGGTCGGAGAGACCGATCGCACGAATCTCAAGACCGGACAGTCCGTGGAAATAAAAATCGACGCGCTTCCCGGCGAATCCTTCACAGGAAAAGTGCGTACGGTGGGGGGAGCCACGGCCGGCGAGTTCTGGGATGACAACTCGCGGCACAAATTTGACGTGGCCGTCCAATTGGACCGCGCCGATCCGCGTCTGCGCCCGGGCTTCGAGGCCAGGCTCAGCATCCTTGGCGATCACCTTACTCACGCGGTGTCTCTCCCCGCCGAAGCGATCTTCGAACATGACGGAAAGAAGATCGTGTATTGCGAGCGCGGCCGGGGTTTCGAAATGCAGGAAGTCAAAGTCCGTGCGCTAAGCGAAGGGCGGGCGATTCTCGACGGCATTCCCGTTGGAACGGTTGTCGCGCTGGTGAATCCGGAGAAGAAACACGCCGGGAAGGCCAAGGACGGCGGCAGTGCCACTCCCAGCTTGGGCGGTCCGAGTTAAATGGAAGCGAAGGGTCGGCGATGAAACGCACGTCCATTGCAGCGTCCAAATCCCTGGAACAATGGCTGCCCGATCTGGTTTTCGGATTTGAGAATTTGGCCAGCCACAAGCTGCGCTCTTTGCTGACCATGCTCGGAATGATTTTCGGCGTTGCGGCGGTGGTGGCGATGCTCTCGATCGGCGCCGGAGCGCAACAAAAAGTGATGGCTTTCATCGAGCAGCTGGGGGTGCGCAACCTGATCGTGGAAGCCAAAGAAGCTCGGAACGAACAGGAACTTCAAAAAGTTCGAAAAACCTCGCCAGGCCTCACGCTCCGGGACTACCAAACGATTCGCCAAAATGTGACGGACATCACCGAAGCTACTCCGCGCAAACGCTTCACGCCAACGAAGCTGCTTCCGAAACCGCAGCAGGACACGCCGGTGGTTTACGGCGTGGAGCCGAGTTATTTGGAAATTGGCCATTTGCGCGTGACGGAAGGGCGGTTCTTCGACGCTTCCGACAACGCAGCCTCCGCGCCCGTCTGCGTTCTGGGCGCCGCGGCGAAAGACAGCTTGTTTGGTTCGTCTGCCGCGGTGGGAGAATACATAAAACTCAACGAATTGTGGTGCCATGTGATCGGGATCGTGGCGCCGCAACTCGCCCCCGAGTCCGATGTATCCGGCGTCCGCACGGAAGATATGAACAATCTGGTGTACGCGCCGCTGAATTCCGTGCTGTACCGTCTGGAAGATTCGCAAAGCTGGCTGAAGGACGAAATAGACGGGTTGTACTTACATCTGGCATCGCCGAACACGAGCGTTACGAATGCGGAGGTCGTTCGCGGGATTCTCAACTCTTCGCATCACGAGGCGGGGGACTTCAGCGTCATCGTGCCTGCCGAACTTCTGGCGCAGCAGAAGCGCACGGAGCAACTCTTCAACACCGTTATGGTGGCGATCGCGTCCATTTCCCTTTTGGTTGGCGGAATCGGAATCATGAACATCATGCTGGCTGCGATTTTGGAGCGCACGCGCGAAATCGGAGTACGCCGGGCCATCGGCGCGCGACGCTGGGATATCATTCGCCAGTTCGTGATCGAAGCCACGCTGATTTCTTTTGCGGGTGGTCTGCTGGGTGTAGTGCTCGGGTTTGCCATGTCGCAACTGATTGCCTGGCTGGCGGGATGGTCCACGGTGGTCACGCTCAGCTCCATCCTGCTGGCTTTCGTGGTTTCCATTTCCGTGGGATTAATTTTCGGGATTTATCCGGCGGTGAAGGCAGCGCGGCTCGATCCGGTCGAGGCCATTCGGTACGAATAGCCGCCGCTGCCGGTCAAACGATCAATGGGGGTGATCGATGAGAGTGGTGCGCTCTTTCGCTGTTGCGATCGCATTGCTTGTAACATGCGGAGTTTCGACGAGGGCGCAGAATGCTTCGCGCCTGGAAACGGTCCTGGGGATTGGTTCGCGACAAAAACCGGCTGCGCCGCTGCTTGCGCCGCAAGGTTTGCAGGACCACGTTGCAAACGGGAAACTTGTGCTTTCCCTGGACGACAGCATTCGCCTGGCGTTATCCAACAACACGGACATTCACCTGGACCACTACCAGATTGAAACCGCGGAGAACAATCTCCGACGTGTTTATGCGCCGTTCGATCCGTTGTTGACCTCGAGTTTCAACGATCAGCGGACCAAGTCGCCCACGTCCACGCAACTGCAAGGAGCGACGATCCTCAATAGTTTGAGCCAGGAGACGCAGATCGGATATTCGCAAACGTTTCAAACGGGAACGAATTTTCAGAGTTCACTGATCGCGGACAAGATTTCGACCAACAGCTCGTTCAATTTTCTGAATCCTTCCATCTCGACAGCTCTGCAGTTCACCCTTACGCAGCCGCTTTTGCGAAACCGCGGACTCTTTCCAAACCGCGCGCCGATTTTGATCGCGCAGCGAAACCTGAAACAGGCGCGCGCTTCCTTTCTCGGAGAAGTGAACGGCATCATTCTTCAGATTGTGGGCAATTACTGGAACGTCGTGCTGGCTCGAGAAAATCTTTCGGTGCAGCAAAAATCGCTGGACGAGGCGCAGAAGAGCTACGACCACGACAAAAAAGCGCTGGGCCTGGGGGCGCTGCCGCCATTGGATATCTATCGCTCCGAATCGCAGGTGGCGACGCGGCGTGTCGGAGTGATTCAAGCGGAATATGCCGTCAAGCAGGCCGAAGATCAGTTTCGCCAAGGAATCGGAGCGGACATTGACCCAGCGATGCGCGTGCTCGACCTGGAAATGACCGATCGGCCCGACCCCGTGGGTGAGCTGCCTAACATGGATATCCCCACGGCCCTCGCGCGCGCCATCGCGAACCGTCCGGAACTGGAGGCGGTGCACGAACAGCTGGCAGTCGATGAATTGGGGATTCGGCTGGCGCACAACAACCTCAAGCCGGACCTGGAACTTTCGGGCTTTTATGCCGGGAACGGACTGGCGGGCAATGATCCGGCCGTCGGGAATACGGGACTCAGCAACACTCTGAGCCAGTCCTTCCGTTTCAGTTTTCCCGCGTATGGCGCGAGCCTATCGTTGACGCTGCCTGTTAAAAATCACAGCGCTCAAGCAAACCTGGCCGATGCCCTGGTGAGCCGCCGCCGCGACCAATATCAGGAAAGAGAGACGAATCAGAGCATTTCGCTGGAGGTTGCGAATGCCGTGCATGCGCTGGAGGCGGCCAAGCTGGGAATGGAAGCGGCCAAAGTCGCCGTGGATCTTGCAAGAGAGACTCTGCATGCCGACGAACGAAAGTACGAATTGGGAGCGGAACCGGTGTTCTTCGTGCTGGACGCGCAAACACAACTTGCCCAGGCGGAGCTGAACCTGATTCAGTCTCAGGTGAATTTTCAAGTGGCCGTTACACAAGTGGACCATGCAACGGGAGATCTGCTGGATCATCATCACGTGCAGATCGTGGAGCCGGCAAAATGAAGTTCTCACCGCGGAACCGGGGCAACTCCAGAGCCAATCGGCGCAGCGGGCTGCTAGCGGGAGCTGGCGATTCGCGCAAGCAAGATACTGAATGTTGATTTGACGCTACCGGAGAGTTAACGGAAAAAACTTGGAGGCGCGGGTGGGATTCGAACCCACGAATGGAGGTTTTGCAGACCTCTCCCTTGGGCCACTTGGGTACCGCGCCGAACTTTCAAGTATAGCAAAACTTGGCTGAACACCGCGCCGCAGCACCCCCGCGCTGCGATGCGGCCCCTCTACTTCTTCTCCACCGGAAGCAAGAGCTTTGCTTCGCGGAGAAATCTTGCCGATTCTTCGGGGGGCGTCGGGTTGATGTAAAAGCCGGTGCCCCATTCAAATCCGGCGACTTTGGTGAGCTTGGGAATAATTTCGATGTGCCAGTGATAGTGGTCGTTGATCTCTTCGCCGATCGGCGAGGTGTGGATCATGAAATTGTATGCCGGGCGGTCGAGGACGGCGTCGAGCCGCATGAGCGTATCTTTCAACATGCGGGCCAGGCTGGCGTACATCGAGCTTTGATTGTTTTCGTAGGAAGAGCCGTGGACTTTCGGGAGCAGCCACATTTCAAACGGAAAGCGCGGCGCGTAGGGGGCTAAGGTGATGAAGTGCTCGTTTTCGCCGATGACGCGCTCGCCGGTGTCGCGTTCCTGACGGATGATGTCGCAGAAAATGCAGCGCTCTTTTTCGTCGTAGTAGTGCCAGCAGCTATCGACCTCTTCGCGAACGCGGCGCGGGACGATGGGTAGCGCGATGAGTTGGGAATGCGGATGCTCGACGGTGGCGCCCGCGGCTTCGCCGTGATTTTTGAAAATCAGCACGTAGCGGAAGCGCTTGTCGTTTTTCAAATCGAGCATGCGGTCGCGGTAGGCCCATAAAACATCTTCCACGGAACGCTCGGGAAGGGTGGCCAGCGTGGCTTTGTGATCGGGCGACTCGACGATCACCTCATGCGCGCCGACACCGTTCATTTTGTCGAAGAGGCCTTCGCCTTCGCGATCGAGATCGCCTTCGATTCCCAGCGCGGGAAATTTGTTGGGGACGACGCGGATATTCCAACCGGAAGTGTTGGCGCCGCCGCCGTTTCGTCCGTAGACGAGAATTTCGGGCGGCGTTTTCGCTTCGTTGCCCGCGCAGAACGGACAGTTTTTTGGATCCCCCGCGATGACGCTTTCGCGGAGGAATTCGTTGGGGCGCTTTCCGCGTTCGGTGGAAATGATGACCCAGCGGCCCGTGATGGGATCCTTGCGCAACTCCGGCAAAGCAGTCCTCCTAAAATGTGCTCAGGAACAAGAGCGCGGGGCATAAACCCGCCGTCCTGAGATTGTACCGCGTCCGGCCCTTGCGCGAAGCCGTTCTCGCAATTTCGATTTACATTTGCGGGCTGAAGGCGTCTTTGTGCAAGCGGACGACAGGCGGCCGGCCCGGTTCGTTGTCGATGGCCACAACGTCAAAACGGCAGGGGCATGCGGCGACGTGGCGCTCCGCGAGAAAGCGCTTCGCGGTCCTGACAACGACGTGTTGCTTGCCGGGCGTGATGCTTAACTCCGGCAGCGCGGACATTTCGTCTCGCATCGTGCGCGTTCGCACTTCGACGAAGGCCAGCGTTTCTCCGTCGTATCCGACGAGATCGATTTCGCCCTTCACGCCGCGCGGGGTGTAATTGCGAGCCACGAAAACGTAGCCGTGGCGGCGGAGATACCAATACGCGAAAGTTTCTCCGCGCACGCCGGTGCGGCGCGCTTCGTGCTTTTTCGCGGGACTCGCGGCGTTTTCTTCGTCGCGCAGCCCGTGGCGGGCGGCCCAGGAAACAGCATGATAGATCAAACGTGAAACGATCGGCATGGCATTCGGCACAGGCGATGCAATAGTGCGGAAGTATAAACAAAAACCCCGCGGCTGCCACGTTTCTTCTTTGGCGGCCACGGGGTTGGTCTCGATGGTTTTGCGAGTTTTACGATTCGCGAGATTTGCGGGTCAGACCAGCTTTTCTACTTCGCGGAGGCAGTCTTCGAGGGTCCGGACGGCGAAGTCGGCCTGTTCCTCGTCGATCAAAAGCGGAGGAGAAAGACGAATGGTGTTTTCTCCGGCGCCGAGGATGCAAAGGCCCTTGTGAAAAGCCGCGTCGACAATCGCGTTGCGGAGGTCGGCAGCTTTTTCCTTGGTCCGCTGATCCCGAACGATTTCGATGCCGACCATCAAGCCGCGTCCGCGAACATCACCGACGATTTTGAAATTCTTGGTCCAAGCGGCCAGGCGGCGGAAGAGATAGTCGCCGATGCGTTGGGCGTTCTCCATGTATCCGCTCTCGACGAGGTCCATGGTGGCAAGCGCTGCGGCGATGCAGACGGGGTTGCCGCCGAACGTGGTGCCGTGAGCGCCGGGCTTCCAGCGCATGACGGTTTCCTTGGCGATGATAGCGCCGAGCGGCATGCCGCTGGCGATGCCCTTCGCGGAGCACACGATGTCGGCTTCCACTCCCGCGTGCTCGTGAGCCCACCACTTTCCGGTGCGGCCGATGCCGGACTGGACTTCGTCCATGATGAGCATGATGCCGTGCTGGTTGCAGATGCGCTGCAACTCCTGCAAGAAGAATTTTGGCGCGGGAACGTAGCCGCCCTCGCCCTGAATCGGCTCAATGATGATTCCGGCAACGTCTTCGGGATCAAAGAGGCGCTTGAAAATTTGACCTTCGAGCTGTTCGAGAATTTCCGCGCCGCAGGTTTCGGCGGTGTGACCGTGCGCGCAGCGATAGGCGTAAGGATAGGGGATGTGCTCGATGCCGCTGAGTAGTCCGCCGAATCCTTTGCGCTGCGTGGATTTGGAGGCGGTCAGCGAAAGCGAGCCCAGGGAACGGCCGTGAAAGCAGCCGTAGAAGGCGATGAGTTTGTCGCGCTTGGTGGCGTAGCGCGCGAGCTTGATGGCGCCTTCGACTGCTTCGGTGCCGGAGTTGGTGAAAAATACTTTCTTGGCTTCGGCGCCGGGCATGGTGGCGGCGAGCTTTTCCGCGAGCTGCGGCATGCTTTCGTAATAGAAATCGGTGCCGGACATGTGAATCAGTTCCGCGGCTTGTTTCTGGATGGCGGCGACAACTTTCGGATGGCAGTGGCCCGTGGAGCAAACGGCGATGCCGGCGGCGAAATCCAGGAAGGAGTTTCCGTCCACATCTTCGACGATGGCGCCGTGCCCGCGCTTGGCGACGAGAGGATAGTCGCGGGTGTAGGACGGGGACATGAATTTGGCGTCCTGCTCGATGACGCGCTTTGCTTTGGGGCCGGGGAGCTGGGTGATGAGCTTCGGAAATTTCATTTCGGTGGCGGCAATCATGATGTCCTCCTCATCCTCTAAACGGATGATTTGTAAGCAGTTATTGTGGATTGGCTGCTTCTGGACAGGTGCACGCATACACCCCTAGTGGGCTGCGCCCTGCCAAGGGAGAGGACTTAATCGACGCCGTAGAGGTTGGGACGGACTTCGGCGGGAGAGAAAGCGCCGGGAAGATTCTGGATGTTGATGATGGTCATTTGCGTTTCCAGCGGACAGTTCCGTCCTTCATGTCCTCTAGAAGTATACCACGATCGGTGAGTTCTTTGCGGAGGCGATCGGAGGTGGCGAAGTCGCGGCGCTTCTTGGCGGCGTTGCGTTCTTCGACGAGCTTTTCGATTTCAGCGTCATCGGGACCGCTGTCGGCGGTGCCGTAACCGAGAGCGCGGAGCTTTTCTCCGTCGTTATCTTCCATCACAGCGAACACGGCGTCGAAAGCAGCCAACAATTTTTGAACGGCGGCGACATCGCCCTGGCGAAATTCGCCCTTGTCGATGGCGATGTTTCCTTCGCGAAGCAGATCAAAGATTGCGGCCAAAGCGCGCGCGGTGTTCAGGTCATCGGAGAGGCCGGCGTCGAATTCGGCGGCGGCTTTTGCGATGCGCGCGGCCATGCCTTTTTGCTGGCCGGCGGGGAACTTCGTTTGCTTCAAGCGATCCGCGAAATTGCGGAGGCGATCGACGGAGCTGGCGGCCGACTGTAGACCATCGAAGGTAAAATTGAGCTGCTTGCGGTAAGGCACGCTGGCCAGCGCAAAACGAAGCGCGGAAGGTTTATAACCCTTGGCGAAGAGATCGCGCAGAGTGAAGAAATTGCCGAGCGATTTGGACATCTTTTCGCCCTCGACAAGAAGGTGCTCGGCGTGCAGCCAGTATCGAGCGAAGGGCTTGCCGGTCGCGCCTTCACTCTGCGCGATTTCATTTTCGTGATGCGGGAAGGCAAGATCGATGCCGCCGGTGTGAATGTCCAGAGTGTCGCCGAGATACTTCATGGCCATGGCGGAGCATTCGATGTGCCAGCCCGGGCGCCCCTTGCCAATCTCGGTGTCCCAGAAGTGCTCGCCCGGCTTGGGCGCTTTCCACAACGCGAAATCACGCGCGCTCTCTTTTTCGTAACGATCGTTGTCCACGCGCGCGCCGGCTTGAATGCCTGCAACATCGATCTTGGAAAGTTTCCCGTAATTGGGGAATTTCGAAATGCGGTAGTAGATCGAGCCTTCGCTGTCGTAGGTGAAAGACTTTTTTTGCAGTCGCTCGATGAGCTTCACCATGCTGTCGATGTTGTCCGTCGCTCGTACCCAGTGCTCAGGCGCTTCCACGCTCAACGCTTTGCAATCGTGGAAGAACGCTTGTACGAATTTCTCGGTGTACTCGCGAATGCCGACGCCCGCCGCAGCGGCGTTGGCGATGATGCGGTCGTCCACGTCGGTCAGGTTCATGACGTGGTTCAACTTGAGCCCGCGCAACTTCAGAAAGCGCCGGAGCAAGTCCTGAAAAACGAAAGTGCGGAAGTTGCCGATGTGCGCGTAGTCGTAGACCGTTGGGCCACAGGTATACATGCGGACTTCGCCGGCTTTTTGCGGGACGAAGGGTTCGACCTTGCCCGACAAGGTATTGTGAAGCTGGATTTCGGCCATGTGCTCTAGACGGTCACTTTCTGTGCGTGCGCAAACGCTAGATTGTAGCCGAGGCCTGCAAACGGGAGCAATGCGGGAGGGAGCGGAAAGGTAAGCCCGAAGGCGAGGTAGTGCCAGAGGGGATGACTACGGCATCTGCGGGGACACACGTTGCAAAGCGCCGGTTTGGCATGAGTCTAGGAGAGGTTCGAAATAACGAAGCTCTTTTGAAAGCGTCAGGCAGTCAGTTTCTTGTGCCCTATGGTCACAACGAGAACGCCGAGCATTCCGGCAATGAGCAGTACCAGCGTGGAAGGCTCTGGAACGGGTGTGCCGCTGATGATGACTGGGCTGGCAGGTGTGCTTCCGGTGTCTACCCAGGAGGAAGCCGGCGCAAAGTCGCGGTCAACGCAGCCCCTGACGCAAGTCAGTTGATTGCCCAGAACCACTCCGGCGCCCAGTTGCATCGTGGGAGAACTTAAGGATCCCCAATACGCGTTGCCGCTGGATTGCGAAAAGAATACGTCGTAGGTTCCGCTGCCGAGGGTCAATCCACTGAGAAACACGTTCGTACCCGAACTCGTCAGATTCAAAGTTGCAGAGCCAATCACGTTGGAAGGGGTCGACAGCGGACCCATGGAGTCCGTCAGCCAGATAGTGACCGTGGCGGATCCCTCCGGCAACTGGAAAGTGGGAATAATCGACACATTGGAGTAGTTCTGGCCAAGGGTGAAGGAAAACCCCTGCCAGATCGTTCCTCCCGGTGCACTGCCGATGAAGAAGCCCCCGGAAGCTGACGTCGTGCCCGTCAGTCCGACAAGGATGGAATCGGCACGGGCCACCATGGAAGTGGCAAGAGCAAGGCAAAGAATGAACAGCAGCCGCAGAGCAGACTTCCGGAGGAAAAACCTGGAAAACTCAAGTTGTCGCATCGCTATGCTCCTTTTACCTGGCTACGGGTACCAATGCCAGCTCTTCGGAAGGCGCTGGGAGCTTCACCGAAACGCGACGGCCTCGGAGAGGTAGACCTGTAGTGTCGAACAGATTAGTAGTGTTCTCAGATGGCGCCTCGTATCGTCGCAAGTCAACAACAATCGCAAGTACCGGCGGTACTGTTTTTTGGCGGTGCGTAAATGGCTGCGGCGCCACCCGGGGAAATTTGCAGCGCGACTGGCTTTCTGCTGCAATTGACGCTCGGGGGGTTGACAGTTAGATTCCAACTCTCACGTTCAGAGGAGTCCTGGATGAATCGTTGGCGATTGGCTGGTGTGATTCTGATGGCTTGCACGTTGGCAGAACCGCCTTTTGCTCAGGAGGCGACCAAGAGCGGTGAGGCGAAGCTGTTGACTCCGGAAGCCTCGCTTAATTTACGCGCAATTTCCGATCTGCAGTGGTCTCCCGACGGCCTCAGGCTCGTGTTTGTGGTGACGGAGGCGCCAAAGGGCGAGGGACGCTTGAAGCATATCTGGCAGTACGACAAACGCAGCGGCGGAGTTCGGCAATTCACTTACTCGACGAAATCGGAATCGTTGCCGCGCTGGTCGCCGGATGGCAAGCAACTGGCGTTTCTTTCCGACCGCGACGAGCAGGAACAAATCTACGTCATGCGCGCGGATGGCGGCGAAGCCACTGCGGTAACCAAAGGAAAGCGGGGGGTGAAGAGTTTTGCCTGGTCGCCCGATAGCAAGTTGATCGCTTTTCTTGCGCCGGATGCGAAAACCGACGAGGAAGAAAAAAAGGAAAAAGCAAAAGACGATGCGCACGTGAAAGATAAGGAAGACAAGCACGCGCGGATTTGGCTGCTGACGTTGGCTTCCGGTGAGACAAAGGCATTGACCAAGCCGAACATTGAGGTGAAAGAAATCGCGTGGCTGCACAAATCTGATGGATTGGTGTTTGCGGGTACCGATCATCCCGAGTCCGATGAGGAAACGGACCGCATCTTCAGTTTGCGCGTGGCGGACAGCATGGGAAATGCTTTGATCGCGCCGCACGGCCCGTTTGGCGAACTGCGCGTTTCGGTGGATGGAAAAACGATTAGCTATGTGGGCTGCCGCGAAGACGGCCCGTCCCCGCACGACCTGATGTTGCTCGATCCCGGCTCGCACGCCGCACGCAACCTGACGGGCGAGAGCGTGGACCGCCCGATCCACGAGTATCAATGGCAAAAGGATGGGAGCCTGATGGCCATCGTTGGCGACGGTTTTCGCAACAGGCTTGTATCGTTCACGGCGGAGGGCGCGCCGAAAGACGCTCCCGCTCCGAAGCTGCCGAATCTCGCGGGATTCGCCGTTTCCGAGGCGGGCGATGTGGCGTTCGTGGGACAAAGCGCAACGCAACCACAGGAGTTGTGGCTGTGGGACCAGAAAACGGAGGCTCGCCAGCTATCGCACATCAATGATTCTTGGAAGCAGTTTACATTGAGCGCGCCGGAGTTTTACAAGTACAAATCGTTCGACGGGCTGATGATTGAAGCGGCGCTGCTGAAGCCAGCCGGGCACGATGGAAAAACGAAGTTGCCGCTGATCGCGGTGATCCATGGCGGTCCGACGGGAAATTGGAGCGACTCGATTGAAACCTGGGGACAATTGCTTGCGGCGCGCGGGTATGCCGTTTTCTATCCAAACATTCGGGGATCGAGCGGCTACGGACAGAAGTTCATTGAAATGAATCGCGGTGATTGGGGCGGCGGGGACTTTAAGGATGTGATGGCGGGCGTGGACGATCTGATTGCGAAAGGTGTCGCTGATCCGGAAAAACTGGCAATCGGAGGCTGGTCCTACGGTGGATACATGTCCGAGTGGGCCATCACGCAGACGCCGCGATTCAAGGCGGCGGTTTCGGGCGCAGGGCTCTCGAATTTGATCTCCGAGTATGGGACGGAGCAGGGCCCGTCCTACGATGAATGGTTCTACGGCGTTCCGTATGAAGCAGACAAGATCGCCGGGTTCTTAAACAGTTCGCCGTTCGTGCACCTGAAGGACGCGAAGACTCCGACTCTCATCCTTCAGGGAGATGCCGATAGCGTGGATCCGCTGGGGCAGAGCTTGGAGCTTTATCGGGGCCTTAAACGGTATGGCGTGGAAACGGAACTGGTGGTTTACCCGCGTGAGCCGCACGGCTTCCACGAGGAAAAGCATCTCCTCGACCGTGTCAACCGCATCCTCAGCTGGTACGACAGATATCTAAAACCTCAGCCAGCCAAGTAGCTTCAGCACGCGTTTATTTAGAGACAAAAATGGAAAAACACGAAACGCCAAAATTTCCATGCTACGAAGCTAGGACAATCGAAGGTGGTGATACCACCGAGAAATCCATGTGGCGCCAAACTGTGGTCGGCGTTTACGAAATTACCGCTGAAGGGGAAAAACTTCTAGGCGAGTACAACCGAAACTATCCTACGCAGTTTCGCGATTTCTGTCACTTCCAACTTCGGGGAAAACATCTAGCTTTGTACAGTTCCAACTACACATGCACGCGAATCATGGAAATTCAGCCAGGTCAGGGATTCAAAGATATTGGAGGTGAAGAGCCACATAGCTTGGGATTCTGTCCAACTGACTACTATGTTCCTCAGTTAAAAGAGCGAGTCTCTGAAGATGTAGAGCTATATTCTCATCCTGAAGTGAGCTGGAAAGATTTTGTTAAGAATATTCCAGAAGGCTGTTGGTATGAAACCGAGGGCAAGCGCAAATCGATCTATCAAACTGCTCCGCTAAACTCCCCCGAAGAGTTCAAGAGACGCTTACGTGAGGACCCCGGAGGATTCGAGACCGGCCACATTTTCTACCCTCAAACAATGGGATTTGTCGCAGGTTGCGTCTGGGGCGACGATAGCTCATGGAAGATTCAGTACCTCGACCTCTCCAAGGCTGACGAGGGCATCCTAAAAAGAGATGAGCGATTTGGATACATAGAACTGCCCCACAAAATGACCCTGCAGGAGGCAATCGACACTGAATATAGCTACTACGTTGAAGATGAAGGACTTCACAGAGTCCGAATTACCAGTTCTAGCGACTACTGGATTGAGACTGGGAAAAGAGTGAACCCTGTTGGATAGCATGCAGGAAGAGTTTCGGTAGCGGTCGTCTTGTGGCTCCCTAGTAAGGACCACCATTCCTAGTACCTCCTTTACAGAGCCGCTACTTCATGTTAGTCTTTTTTCCCGTACCGCCATCTACGCGCCAGGCGGCTAGGCTCTGATCGAGAACCTGCCAAACGTTTGCCTAAGCGGCTGTAAAGCAGCCGACTTGTCGCTCGAAGCGACCTCCTCTCGAGGAATACAGC
>Ga0210407_10002282_pt1 | contig 16639 bp, 18 predicted proteins | sample IncBWC27MmetaG_FD_150860 | JGI IMG/M metagenome (GOLD analysis project Ga0210407, IMG submission 150860) | Forest soil microbial communities from Barre Woods Harvard Forest LTER site, Petersham, Massachusetts, United States - Inc-BW-C-27-M | ecosystem: Environmental > Terrestrial > Soil >...
ACCCGAGTTCCGGTGTTTATATTAGCGGCTGGACGGATGCCCGAGGCCGCACGCATTACCTCCGTCATGACGGTCCCGAGCACTGCATCGTCATTGCCCCGACGCGCAGCGGCAAGGGTGTCGGGAATATCGTGCCGACGCTGCTGTCCTGGCCGTCGAGCTGTCTCGTCTACGACGAGAAGGGCGAACTGTGGGAAATGACGGCGGGATGGCGGGCCCAGCATGCCGGCAATGTGGTCGTGCGCTGGGAGCCGGGCGCCCTCGCGGGCAGCGCAGGTTTCAATTTCCTCGAGGAGGTGCGCCTCGGCACGCCGCACGAAGTCGCAGATGCTCAGAACATCGCGCTGGCCTTGTGCGACCCGAAAGGGGAGGGGATCGATGCCGCGGATCACTGGGGCAAGACGTCGTTCGATCTCATTACTGCCCTGATCCTGCACGAGCTCTACCGGGCGCGGGGCGACGGCAGGGCGGCGAGTCTCGCCGATGTCGCCCATGCGTTATCCAACCCGGATCAGAAGTCGGACGAGCTTTGGGAAGAGATGCGGACGAACCGGCATCTCGTGACGGGGGCGCACCCGGTCGTCGCGGCGGCGGGCCGCGACATGCTCGACCGCGAGGCGCGCGAGCGAGGAAGCGTTCTGAGCAGCGCCAAAACCTGCCTGCTGCTGTTCAAAGACCCCGTCGTCGCACAGAACACGACGCATTGCGGGTTTCGGCTATTCGACCTGATGAACCTTGAGCGGCCGGTCTCGCTCTATATCGTCACCCGCGGCGCCGACAAAGAACGGCTGCGGCCCGTGGTGCGGCTGCTGCTGACCATGGCGATGCGCGTGCTGATGGGCGTGGAGCTGAAGTTCGAAGACGGTCAGCCGGTAATGCCGCATAAGCACCGGCTCCTGCTGATGCTGGACGAGTTTCCCTCCCTCGGCCGGATGCAGCTGCTCGAAGGCGCGCTCCCGAAATGCGCGGGTTACGGGATCAAGGCGTTTCTTGCGGCGCAGGACCGCGAGCAGATGTTGCGGGCCTATGGCGAGCACCAGAGCATCACTGCCAATTGCCACGTCCGCATCATCTACGCACCGAACGAATGGGGTACCGCAAAGTGGGTTTCCGAGATGGCCGGCAATACGACCATCGTGAAGGAGGATGTGACCGAGAGCGGGACGCGGTTCGGGCCACTCAGAAACGTCAGCCGGACCTATCACCAGCTGAGCCGTCCGCTGGTGACCCCCGACGAGATCATGAAGCTGAAAAAACCGGTCAAAGCCGGCGACGGGCGGATCCTCGAGGCGGGAGAGATGGTCGTGTTTGTCGCCGGGGAGCCGCCGATTGCCGGCACGCAGATCCTCTACTTCCTGGACCCGACATTCGCCAGCCGAGCGGCGACACCGGCTCCACCTTCTGGGTCGACATTCCGGCCCACGATGGTCTTCCGCGCCCGATGACCCGCCCGCGAAGCGAGAAGGGGTCACGCCCCGGTTACGAGGTCGCTATGAGTGCCGGCGGGGCGCTGATGCTGGGGATCGCGCTGGCGGGAGCGGCTGGGTTGCGCGTGAACGCTACGGCTTCGATGCCGCGGGGTATCTGGCGGGTCGAAGCACCCGGACCACAAATCGAGCGAGGCGAAATCGTGAGCGTCTGTCTGCCTGAAAGCGCCGCCATCCGCGAGGCGGCCCGGCGCGGCTACATTCCGGTCGGCGCCTGCCCCGGCGGGTATGAGCCGCTGGTGAAGCCCGTGGCGGCAATCGCAGGCGACCTGGTGAGTGTCACAGCCAACGGCATCGCCGTGAACGGCGAGCCTGTGGCGGACACCGCACAGCTCGACGAGGACAGCGACGGCCGCCCTCTGCGGCCGATCCCGGCGGGCGTCTACAGCGTGCCGGCCGGCGCGGTATGGCTGCTCTCGGGGCATGATCCGCGCAGCTTCGACAGCCGATATTTTGGCGCCGTACCGACGGCGAATATTCAGGGTATCGCGCGCCCGGTGTGGGTGATCCAGTGATCGCCGCCGCGCTACTCGCGTGTGCGGCCAACATCGCACCGGCGACGCTGGAGGCAGTTATTCGGGTGGAAAGCCGCGGCGATCCGCTCCTCCTGCACGTCAACGGGTTGGGAGCAGTGCAGCCGCGCCGCCCGACCGACGCCAAGGAAGCCGCGGGGCTCGCCCGACGGTACATCGCGCAGGGTTACAGCGTCGACCTCGGTCTGATGCAGGTGAACAGCCGCAATCTGCCCACGCTCGGCTACACCGTCGAGCAGGTGCTGGATGATCCGTGCACCAACATCCGAGCCGGTGCTGCGGTCCTCACCGCCGACTATGCTGCGGCAGTGCGGACGCACGGCGACGGCCAGCTCGCCCTTGAGGCTGCGCTGAGCGCCTACAATACGGGCGATTTCTACCGCGGGTTCGCGAACGGCTACGTCGCCCGATATTATGGGCCGGGCGGCGCGCCGGCCTTGACGAGCAGGGTTCCTTCGGTAGCGGCAACAGCCGTGAAGCACGAGGCACTACAACCTTGGCCGAATCCGTATACGGCCGACACTACCGTGTATGTCCGGGAGGCTATGGATATCGAGATCCGGTGAGCGCGGCTCGATCCGGCGTCCGGGGCGATCGGATCGAGCAGACAGATTCCCGGGGTAACGGTGAAAGTGGGCGCAGTTGAGCCAGAAGCGCTCGGCGCCTCCGAGGAGACCGCACTCAGGCTCACCGAGGTACATGCGGAGGACGTTGCCCCGGTTCTCCCTGATAGGACGAAGGTGGATCATGCGGACAGTAGGGCGAGTGGCGGCTGAGCTGCTGGGTATTCTGCTGGCGGGCGTGGTTTCGTTCTTCGTGATGATCGCCTACGCCCTCGGCATCCTCTTCATGTGGGCGTGCGGCATCGTGTCCGGGCTGTTCCTGATCGTGGCCCTGTTCAGCGGCGTGATGTGGCTGTTCACCCATAGCCCTCACGCACTCCACACCATGCTTGGCTTCCTTGGCTATGCCGCAGTGCCCTTCGCGCTGATTGTGGCGATGACCTACTATCACGGAAAGCTGACGGAGGGGCTGAAGACTAGACAGGACCGGCGAGCGCTCAACCACAGCGGCAGGTCGCGATCGCGCGGTCGCGCACCCCAGCGCATCGGGACTTGAAGGCTTTGGCCTTGCCAAGCCTATTGCCTCCCGGCACGGAAACCGCATGGCAGGAGTGATTTCACCACGGCGAGAGCGCGGAGGTTGACGTCGTATATAGGATGCCCACATCTCATACGAAGTTAACCAGCAATCCAGCTATGACCAAGACTCGGCCCTCTTCGGGGATCGTGCCTGGCATCGAACGGCACTCCCCGATTCGGAACGCGTTCATCCGGCGCTCGGCGCATGTCATCGAATGGCTCGCCGAACGGGCCGACGAGGCCACGCTCGTCGAGGCGATGGCGGCGCCGACCGATTTCGGCACCTTGGCCCGGGTCCTCACGGATGTCGGCGTTGTCGGAAGGGCAGTGGCGGAGCTCGATCCCGAGGCACTCGATCTTGCCCGCGAAATCGAGCGCCGGGAAGAGCTGGTGCGGCAAGCGGGGGGCATGCTTTCGGCTGAGGAGGCCGGCCAGCTCCTGCACATCGGGCGTCAGGCCGTCGACAAGCGCCGCCGGAACAAGACGTTGCTCGCCGTCCGTCAAGGCGGCGACTGGTTCTATCCCCGGGCACAGTTCCATGAGCACGAGGTGATCCCGGGCATGCCCGAGATCGTGAAGGGGTTCGAGGCGTCCGGCCCTTGGGTGACGCTCGAGTTTATGGTGACTGGCGACGCAGTGCTCGACGGCATGACGCCCCGAGAGGCACTGCTCAAAAGCCTCCCCCATGCGAAAACTGGGGGTGGCGAGCTATATCAGCGCGTGATGACGCTCGTGCGCGGCCAGGAAGCCGGTGAGGGCTTTGCTTGAGCGCAACGTGTCCACCGAACAAACCCCTAGGCACTTCGTCCCGGGGGTGAAGGCCCATGGCCACAGGTCCGAGCGGTGCAGCGCCTCTCCCGCCGCCTTGGTTGGCCAGGAGGTCGTTGCCGATCATCACCATCCCATCCGGAACGAGGCTTTTCCGGATCCATCGGGTTGGTCACGATGCGGTCTTTTTCAGTCCGCCGGTCAATCCCTCGACCGGTGAGCGTCAGCCGCCCACTTACCGGTTCGACAGCGCATCCGGCGCCTTCGGCGTGCTTTACGCTGCACAGCGGTTTGAGGGCGCTTTCGTCGAGACGACCCTTCGCAACCCGCAGCTCACTTTCGTCTCGCAGAATTACGTTACGCTGAGAGAAGTGACCGAGCTCGCCTGCAGCCGCGATCTTCGGCTGGTCGACATGCATGGTCGGGGCCTCTCAAGGATCGGAACCACAAATGCGATCTCAACCGGCCCCTATGCGCCTTGCTGGGCCTGGTCGGATTATCTCTATTCCCATCGGGAGAGGCCCGACGGAATAGCCTACGCGTCCCGACACAATCCTGTGCAGATCTGCTACGCCATCTTCGAGCGGCGCGATCTTTCCTTCGCCACAGGCCGGCCGATCCCCCTCGCGGAGATGCTGCCGGAAATCCGAAGCATCCTGCGTAGTTACAATAAGATCCTGACCAGGCGGTGACGCAATGCGGCGGGCTGCCCTTCGACCAGTATGACCACGACTGTGACGCAACCCGCCGGCCTTCCTGGTGAGGTGGCTGCCACGGTATGACCGGGACTAGTTCCCAATCACTGTCCAGCAAAGGCATTCATAATGACGGCGGTTTGACCGCCGGACCATGGCTTAAGGACCATGTCCTTGTTGACCATGACCACGAATCGGTAGCCGGGCCTGATCTCAAGGGTGTTCGGGATCGCCAAGCCGGCGCGGGCATACTCCTGGCCGAGCTCGCCAAACTGCTGCCCGAGCGCACCGGCAGCGATCTGCTGGCTGTTGTAGTTCTGCCCATTCACCGCTTGCGGCTGGCTCAGCTGCACGCCGGCGGCGGCGATGCTGATCAGCAGCGCGTTCCCGAGCTTGGCCCACAGGTGCGTGTTCACCTGATCATTGAAGCCGGCATAGCCGCCCTCATCGGCGCCCGGCATGGAGCCCAGATCGATCGAGCTCGCATCCGGATAGATGATGCGGTTCCAAATCACCACGACGCGGGTTTGACCCTGCGAGACGGTGTTGTCGTACGCGCCGATGAGCTTGGCCCCCTGGGGGATCAGCAGATAGCGGCCGGTCGCCGTGTCGTACACGCTCTCGGCCACCTGGCCGACAATCATGCCGGGTACGTCGCTGTTGATACCCCCGATCATCACCGCAGGGATCACGGTGCCGGCCTTCACCTCATAAGGCGAGATCGGATCGCGGCGGCTGGCCTGAAGGTAATCCGAATCGCCGGTCGCACCCGGCTGCGCCAGGAAGGCCTGCTTCTCGCGCTGCCCCGCCGTGTCGATCTGGGCCGGCGGATAGATCGGGTATCCGGCAACACCGGTACCATAGACGCCAGGAACGCCAACCACACCGCCATAGCCCGGCGTGGCACCGCCCGCACCCGGAAATCCCTGCGCGGGCTCGGCGCTACCCGCTGCCGGCGCCGAAGCACCACCGGCGGAGACAGAAACGATCTGCGGACCGCGGTTGCCGCCCAAGGTATCGGCCGTCATTGCCGATTGTGCGGCCGTGAGCCGGTCCTTTTGAAGCTGGGCGAGTTGCGCATAGTAGTTTCGCCAAGCTTCCCGCCGAGCTTTCGTCGCGTCGTCGTCGCCCTGCGCGGGGCTGCTCTCGGCACGGTCCGACGGTTGCGCCCCGGCCAGCGGTTCGGGCGTCAGCGGAGCCGGATGCGCCGGCATAGGCCGATAGACTGCGGACCGGACCTCACCACCTGCAGGAGCGCCGTTCAGGATGGATGCACCGCTCGCCGGCTCGGCCTTGTGCTCGGCATCCCGCTGCGCGTTCGCGGCGGCCTGCATTGCGCGCTCGTGGTAGGTATAGCCGATCGCTGCTGCCACGGCGCACGCGCCGCCAAAGCCGATTACCAGCGGCATCCGGTTGAGCCGCCGCACGCCGGCCCCTCGCCGCGGCGGCGGAGCCAACATCACCGGTGAGCGATCGGGGCCGTCCGGAGGCGGGGTCCGTGTGCCGATCATCGGCTTGCCTCCGCCCTCTGCCGAACCATGAAAGGCCCACCCGCCTGCAGGCCGCCCTGAGTGTTCCGGATGAAGAAGCGGGACGCCTCGGTGCGCTCGTCGATCGACAGGCGCACCACGTCCCCGTTGTCCAATGGCGTCACCCAATAGCGCAGGTGATGCGTGGCAGGCGTGGCGGCCTGCCTGTCATCGGCAACGGCGAACCCGCGCCGGCGCAGAGCCGCGGTAAAGGCCGGCGTCAGGGCATTGCTCGCCTGATCGGCCGGTGTCGGGTCCAGCGCAATCGTGCTGGATGCAGCGGGGAGCTGGGTGGACACGAACTCGACCATGCCGCCCGCAAGGATGCGCGCATCACCCGGGGCCGACAGCTCGCCGACATACGAGCTATCCGGGCCGATCGCGCAGGAAGCGAGAGATGCCGCGGCGAGCAAGGGAAGAGCTAGGCGCATGGGGCGGCTCATCGCGCACCGTCCCGCGTGATGACGACACGTGTCTGACCGCTGCCCACGCCGGAGATCAGCTCGGCCCGATCAAGCACACGATCGACCACGTAACGATCGCCCAGCATCCGATAATTCACCATCTGGGTGTTGCCGCTCGAGAACCAGCCGCCACTATTATCCAGAGCCACCAGCGTCGGAGCCGAGGTGAAGCTGATAGTGCGAGGGAACTCGATGTAGGTCTTCGCCCCGTCGGTGTAGACCCGGAGCGGTTTCCAGCCCGGATTGTCACCGCTCAGCTGGAAACCGAAATCCAAATTCGCGACGTTCTCGCCGGTCGGCAGCGTGTTCGCCTTGGCGCCGAAGGCAACAGTCTGCCGATAGGCGGACCATTGCCGCTGCATGTCATCGGGATAGTTGAACGCTACCAGCGGCATCCACTCGGTCTGCGTGGACACCAGCTTGATCGCATAGGTGCGCCGGTTCGTCGCCACATTGAGGCTCGAGACGAGCCCCGCATCCACCGGCTTGATGATCAGGTGCGTGGTCTGATCGCTCCCGCTGCCGCTGATCGAGGGCGAGATCTTCCAGCGTACGCTGTCGCCCACCTGGACATCGTGTACGACCTCGCCCGGCTGGAGAGCCAGGTTGCATATCTGAAGCGGCGCGCAGACGACCGTAGGGAGCGTCGCGCCGAACAGGAATCGCACAACGCCATCTTCGCCGGGCTGGGGCATCTCTCGCCGGTTCCGCCAGCGGCGCGCCAACAACACGGCCCGCCGCTCCTTGGCGTCCAACGGCGCGGAAGGCGACAGCAGCTGCACAGGCGGCGGCATCGGTGCCGGCACCGGGCCGGCGGCAACCGTCGTCACCCCGGCCGCGCTCGCGCCGTCGGCCTTGGCCGGTGCGGACTCGCCCCCCGATGCCGGGGAGCCGGCGACGGACACCGCTGCGGCCGCGGTTCCTTGTATGATGGCCGGCACCTGCGTTTGCGTTTGGGCGTGCGCCAGTGCCGGTAGGCCGGCCAGAACGATGGTCCCGATAGCCTTCTTCATGCAGTTGCTCCCAGGGATCACTGGCGCTGTGTCCAGTCGAATGTCTCGACGTAGAGGCCGGTAGGGTTCACGAGGATCGTCGCGTCGTCCGCCGGCGGGTTGATGCTGATAGTCACTGACGCCTGCCAGTTCTGTTGCGACTGGAGGGTACCGTCGCGGCTGCGCTTGTCTTCGCGCCACTCGATTCGCCACGTGGTGCCGGAAAGGGGCAGGACGGAAGCCACCTGCACGCTCACCGTATCCGTCTCCGCCCGCTTGAACGGGTCATTGTGCGAAAACCAATCGTTGAGCGTCCGGACGGCCGCGCCATTGCGATCGACCATCGCATAGGCGTCTTTCACCAAGCTCCGCTCGGCCGCCACGTCGACGTAAACGGAGCGCACGTCGCCGATCCACCGGGCGAGCTGCGCCCGGATCAGGCGGGGATCGGCCGGCGGCGCTACGTCGGCCCGGCTGATGGCGAGCGCGTCGCCGAGCTTGTCCGTCTGGACGACGTAGGGGACTACACGGTTCTGCGCCCCGATCCAGACGACACCGGCAACGGCGAGAAACGCCACGCCGAGCGAGGCGAGGGCCGTCAGACGCCAGGCGTGAGCCTGCGCAATGTAGCTGCCGTATCGCTCGTTCCACTCCGCCCTGGCCGCAATGTAGACCGCCGAGTGCGGGCTATCAGGCTCCAGGGGAGCAGCGTTAGCAGGGCGCTTCATAGGTGGGACCCGACCCCTCAACTTATGGTGTTGCCGTCGTTGTTCGGCAGCTTCGGCTTGTTCCGATCTTCCTGCAGCAAGCGTCGCCGGTTCCCCAGATCGGCGCTCATCCGCCATGTGGCGATGCCATGCCGCGCACTCGGCTGGCCACTCAGTCGCCGTCCAACATCGGCCAGCGGAGCGGCAAGCATGTTCTTTGCCGTGTAGCCCGTGAGCGCCGCAGCGCGGCCGATACGCGAGGCCGGTGCCGTACCGGCATCGTCCTTCAGATCCATCTGGGCGGCAGCCAGACGGAATGCGTTTCCCGCCACTGCACCACTGCCCGCGAGACCGGCGCCGAAGGCGGCGGTCGCACCACCGACAGCCGCCGCGGCGCCGACCAGCGCGGAGCCGCTCGCCATGCTCGAGCCATTGACGATGCGCTGCATCGTCTCGGGTAGCACCTTGACCAGCGCCAGCATGACGATCGAGCAGCCGACAAGGATGCAGAGCGAGGAAGCGGTGATATCGTTGAATGCCGCCACCCAGCTCTGGATGAGGTTGTCGCCGATGCTGACCAGGAGCTGAAGCACGAAGAGCTTTGCGCCGACAGACACCGTGTAGCGGACGGTGCTGATGGCGTAATCCTTGGTCCACCGGGTGCCGCCGAACGCCATGAACAGGACGCCCATCGAGATCACCAGGTAGCTCTCAACCAACGCCAGGACCATGCACGCGGCGATCAAAGCAAAACAGACCTCGATCACCAGACCGGCGATAATCAGGCCGACACTGGCCGCCGGCGACCAGATCGACATTTGCGACATTACCTTTTGTGCGAGGTCCACACCGGCGGTGAATACATCGCTCGGAGCGAGACCACCGCCTCCCGCTGTGCTCGCCGCCTGCCGGAAGCTGTTGACGATCGCCTGGCCCCACGTGACGGAGTTCTCCAAGAGCGCCAGGAAGAAACCGAGAAAGAGGATCTGATTGACAATCTCCGCCAGCCACTCGCTCACGTCTGCGCCGCGGAAAGCGAGACGGATGGCGGCCCAGGCCAGCTCAATCGCCGCAAGGATGCCGAACGTGTTGAGTGCGAAGGAGCGGAGGGACCCTTCCCAACCGGCTGCGCGAGATTGGAACTGACCTACGATATCATCAAGCACGCCGGCCGACTGTGCGTGCGCCGGAGTTGTGATAACCAGCACCGCAGAGACAATGCCGAGGCCGACGACGACAGACTGGCGGCGCGTCACCACTTCTTCCCCTGGCCCAGAGGGAGCACAGGACCAGAAGGCAGATCGGGGCGGGCTGTCGGCGAGGCCGCGACGGCGGGAGCTGGGCAGCTCACCGTGACCGACATGCGGGTGGCTACGTGAGTAATCCCGGCCGTGGCCGCAATCGAGGCGGCCAAGACCGCGGCGGCGGCGCTTGCCTTGAGGGTTACCATTTGGGGCCTCAATATTGCGTATATCCGGAAGTCTGGACTGGCGTAGGAGTGGAGAAATGCAGCATCGCCGCGTCCTGCGAGGCTCGCCGGTCGGCGTCGACAGCCATCTCGGTTGCCCGCATCTGCGCCGTCACAGTCAACGTCGCCTGGATTTGCTGGAGCTGCACTGCAGTTGCGTGGGCGAGCTCATTGCCAGCCTGGATCGCCTGCATCTGCCCCTGCGCACTCTGCGAGTGTCGCTCCAGGGAGGCGAGCAGAGCAGCGTCGCTCGTTTGCTGGCTCTGCTGGAGTCCGAGTGTCTTGCCGAGCGTGTTGACGCTGTTGCCGATAGTCTGCTGCCAGGTGGTCAATTGCCCGGCGATATTTCCCGGGCTGGCCACCTGGCTCGTATAAGCGGAGGCCGATTGCAGACGGGTCACGATAGAACCGGCGTTACCGGAGAGCAGCGAGGCGGCGTTCGACAGGTTCCTGACCTGCATTATGTCGCTCTGGACCTGGCCCCACAGCTGCTGCGGTAGCGCCAGCGTGTTGGTCACCATGTTGGCGTATTGCTGGAGCTGGGTCTGGTAGGATTGGAGCTGGGTCGCGAGCTGCTGGACCTGCTTCCCGTACTCCAGGAGTTGCGTCCACACCGTGGAGCAATTAACGCACGTGACTGCCAACTGTGCCTTTGCGGGGCGCGGCGTCGCGGCGCCTGCTAGCGCCGCGAGGACGACGCCGGCGGCGAGGGCGAGCCGTCGCCCTGCGGACGCCGCATGATTACTGCAAGGATTCATAGTCCACCCCCTGTTCCGCAAGCCACGCAAAGGGCCACCGGTCGCCTTCACGCTGCACGAGGCCACCCAGATGGCCGATCTGTTCCTTCGAGCTGATGCCGGCGAACGACAGCGCGACCGGCCCGAGGCCGAGGTCGAAGAGCCGTCGCCCTTCCGGCGATAACAGGTAGTAGTGCCGCTTTTTGGTGGCGCTCCGGATGATCTCGATCTGCGTCTCGTTCAGGCCCATGGCCTCGTAGAGATCGCGCGGGCCGGGATGCTCCGCCGTGCCGCCCGTGGCCGCTTCCTCATTGGGCAGGAATATCTTTGTCGGGCACGATTCGATCAGCACGTCGAGGATGTCGGAGCGGGTCGCATCGGACAGGCTTTGCGTCGCCAGCACCACCGCGCAGTTGGCCTTGCGCAGCACCTTTAGCCATTCCCTGATTTTCGCGCGGAAAACCGGGTGCCCGAGCATCACCCAGGCCTCATCGAGCAATAGGTAGGCGGGCTGGCCCTTGAGCGACCGCTCGAAGCGGCGGAACAGGTAGAGCAGTACGGGGATGGCGGCCTGCTCCTTCAGCGCCATGAGCTCCTCGATCTCGAAGACGACGAGATGCGCCTCGGCAAGCCCGTCCTCCTCGGCGTCGAGCAGTTGCCCCAGCACCCCTTCCAACGTGTAGTAGCGCAGCGCTGAGCGGATCGTTTCGTCCTGAACCTGCGCCACGAAATGCGTCAGCGTCCGGTCATTCGCCGAGCGCAGCAGCAACATGGCCCGATGGACGGCCTCCCGCTCACCCGGGGAAGGCGGGCGTCCGGCCTGCAGTTCGAAACAGCTGGCGATCCAATCCTCGGCCCAGGCCAAATCGGCCTCGCTATCGAGGACCGCGAGCGGGCAAAACGCAGGGCCGCCGCCTTCCGCAACGATGTCGTAATGGCGGCCGCCACATGCATTTGCTACCGCCCACATGCTCCGGCCCTTGTCGAAGGCGCAGATTGTGACCCCGCGGTACCGGAGAGCCTGCAGCGCCATGATGCAGAGGAGGGTGGATTTGCCCGCGCCGGTCGGCCCGAATACCAGCGTATGGCCGACATCGCCGACATGCAGGTTCACCCGGAACGGCGTGGCGCCGGCAGTCGCGGCATAAAGGAGCGGCGGCGCCGGTTGCGGATAGAAAGGGCAGGGGTTCTCTTCGCGACCCGTCCAGACGCCCGCCAGAGGCAACATGTCGGCGAGATTGGCGGTATGGATCAGCGGCCGGCGCACATTCGGTACCGGGTGACCCGGTAGAGAGCCGAGCCACGCTTCCATGGTGTTGACCGTCTCGATGCGGGCGGTGAAGCCTTCGCGCTGAATTTCCCGGGCGATTAGCCGGGCGTTCTCGGTCAGCGTGGCCCGGTCGGAATCCATCAGGACGATGACCGGCGTATAGAATCCGAAAGCCACCAGCGCGGAGCTGGCATCGGCGATTGCGGCGTCCGCCTGGCTCGACATCACCAAGGCGTCCTCGTTGACGGAACCGCCCTGCGTCTTGAAGACCTGCGTCCAGAACCCGCGGACCTGCTGTTTCCACTTGCGGCGGAACTTCCGCAATTCAGCAAGGGCTTCGTGCTGGTCGAGGTAGATCATCCGCGTCGACCAGCGGTAGGCGATCGCCAGGTGATCGAGGCAGTCGAGGATTCCCGGGAAGCTCTCGGCCGGAAAGCCCTCGATCGCGATACAGCAGATGAACCGATCGCCGAGCCTGGGTGTGTCGCCCGGCCACAGCTCCCGGCCGCCGAGGACCGCATCGAGATAGGCGCCGGCGGGCGGGATGTTGAGCGACACGCTTTCGCCGGTCAGCGCGAAATGAAGATAATTCACGAGCTCGTCGCGCAGGTGCTCGCGGCCGTAGGCGTCGGCGACGACAAAGCTCTGCATCCGCCGGAGCAGCACGGCCTCGCCGATCGAGTCCTCGAGATCGGCGAGGGCCTTAGCGAATTGCTCGAGAATGCGCGCGGCCGGGCTCACACGCTCGGCCGGATCATCGTCATAGATGATATCGGCTACCTTGCTCTTACGGCGCAGCGGCGGCGTGTATTGCACCACCAGCGCGTATTCGCTCTCGTAGTGCAGCCGCTCCCGCATGAATTGCCGCCGGCGCTCTTCATCGACGAGGCGCGAGACGGGGTCGGGGAAGTGCGAGAGCTCGGCGCGCGGGTAGCCGGAGGTGGGAAGACGCACCGCTTCGACCCATGTGGCCCAGCCGCTCCCCAGTCGGGCCAGAGCCGCGTTGATGCGGCCGGTGAGCCAGTTGCGCTCGTCATCCGTGCTGCTGGCAATGTCCGGGCCGTGGTAGAACCACCCGGCCAGCAGGCTGCCGTCCTTGCCCTGGACAATGCCGTCGTCGATCAGCGCGGCCCAGTTCAAGAGATCCGGCAGGCCGGCGGCTCGACTGCGGAACGGTTTGAGCGCGAGCACGTCCGCTATTCCATCCGGTACGGGCGCGAGCGCGCCGGGTAATAGCCGCGATATTTGAGCTGGCGAATGTAGACCTTGCTCATCTGCGGATCCGACTTCGCCATCCAGCGGAATACCGGGATCGAGCAGAACCACACGATGCCGCCGACCACACAGGACACCAGGTTCATGCCGGACACGGCGAGGCCGCCGGCGATGATCAGGGTCATCAGCACCAATTCGCGTTCACCGCCGAGGAAGAGGGCAGGGCGGTGAAGCACACGATGAAACGGGAGGCGACGCAGGCTCATACGACTGCCCCCGCGATGCCCAATGCGCTCGCCAGGTTTGCGACCCCGACGATGAACGAGACCACGAGGACCAGCATGATGATGCGGCGGACGAACTCGTGGATCTCGCCGCCGAACACCAACGCCGCCCCACAGGCGACCATGGCGAGCAGGGAGATCGTGAAAGCCACCGGGCCGGTGATGTCGTTCTTCAGCGTCGTCAGCGGGGTATCCCAGGGCAGGCTGCCGCCACCGGTGGCGGCAGCCAGCGCAACGTGCGGGTGAATAGCAGCCAATAAGATCAGGGCGATCAGCAGCAGAGACAGCCAGTCGAGACGCCGCAGGACATCGAGATAGATTTGCATTCGCTTACTCCGGTTCCGAAAAACGGTAGTCGCCGTCAGCGAATCCGGTGACGGCCACGACTTCCTCGATGCGCCTGCCGGGCCATGAGTCGGTCTTGACGATGGACACGATCAGGTTCACCGCTTCGGCGATCAGCGCCCGCATCGGGGTTTGGCTCACTTCCGCGATCAGCTGTTCGATTCGCTGCAGCCCGGCGCGCGCGTGGTTCGCGTGAACCGTGCAGACCCCGCCGGAGTGTCCGGTGTTCCAGGCTTTCAAGAGCGATAGCGCTTCGCCGCCGCGGACCTCGCCGACGATGATCCGGTCTGGCCTCAGGCGCATTGTCGCCTTCAAGAGCCGCTGCATATCGACGGTATCGGTCGCCCGCATGATCACGGCGTTTTTGGCAGCGCATTGGATCTCGGCCGTATCCTCGATGATGACGAGGCGGTGTCCGGGCGCGGCCTTGACTATGTGGTCGATGATGCCGTTCGCGAGCGTCGTCTTGCCGGTGCCGGTCCCGCCGACGACCAGGATGTTGCGGCGCAGTGCAACAGCCGTCTCGATCGCCTCGCGCTGCCGCGCCGTCATGATTCTCTGCCGTTCGTATTCTAACAGTGGAAACACCGCGGAGGCCTTGCGCCGAATCGTGAATACCGGCGCCGACACAACAGGCGGGATCAGGGCCTCGAATCGGGAGCCATCGAGCGGCAGCTCACATTCGAGAATCGGGTTCTCGCGCGTGACGGTGCTGCGCAATGTGCTGGCAACGGTCGCAATGAAGGATTCTGCCGTCGCGGGCGGCATCGTTCCCGCCGGCTGCATCGGCTGGCCAAGGCGGTCGACCCAGACCGTCCCGTCGGCATTCAGCATCAACTCGACGACATCCGATTCGTGCAGCAGCCCGCAGAGAGCGCCGAGCTGGCGCTTCATGCTTTCCGCAAGCCGGCGCGTCTGTTCCTCGCGAGTTGAGGTTTTTCCCGAATCCCCCATCCTGGGCCTGTGCAGTGCGGTGGCTTTGTTTACGTCGTCTGTCGCTACACGTTACAACGTGTACGCATACGCAACCTCAACGGATTTTCGATAGTGTCAAAAATGGGTCGCCGGACCACTCGAAGTGGTTTGCCGGAGATAGCTATACAAAATACAGGTTAGCGCCCGCGATGACCGAAAGGAGGTGCGCTATCTCGGGGGCGGGGTGCGACCGGGTCGTTTTCGGAGTAGCTCTCTAACATCTTCCCTGACAACTCTCGCGAGGGCAGTCATTGTGGCGAGGGTGATGTTTGCACGGCCGGCTTCGACCCAAGAAACGTATTGTTGCGTCAGGCCGGTCCGTTCAGCGAGCTGAGCTTGGGTCAGGCCCGCCTTTACTCGGGCAGCGCGCAGGTTCTGGCCAAAGACGGTCCGCAAATCGTCGGGAATGGGCTCATCGCTCTTTGGCGGTTCCCGCAGCGGCCGCCTCGCCATCCTGTCGCATCCTAGGGTTTCTGAATTGCAATACATCTATCCTATCCAGGACCTGTATAAAAGCAGGAGTTGACTTATCGATTTAGGCGATAATCCGTTTTCGGGGCTCATTCCGGGCACCGAATCGGGAGGCGGGTGAAGATCACGGGAACGTGATGCGGATCCGATGCCGCCGGCTACGGCGACGACGAAGAACGGCGCGCCTGTCCGGCCCTATTCGGAACGACCGCACTGGTCGGCTCGACAAGGCGACGCCCCGACGCGGCCTACAGGGCTCTGGTGCAGATAGCCGGAAGAAACAAACATTCCTTGCTTCGTTGTGCTGACTTCAGGCCTGAAGGCGCGGCGTTCCAGACCGCAGGTGCAGTCCGGCCTTACGAGCTGTCCCCTTCCGGATGCGGTGCAGCAGCTCGATGCCGGCTATTTGCGGCAGAGCGGTCTGATGATGTCCTGGCGCGAGTCTCGATCCTATCGTCGGGCTAGACCCCGATAGCCGCTTTCACCCGCTCCGCCGTCGGCGGCAGCTCTCTGATCCTCACCCCGGCTGCATCGGCGAGGGCATTGGCGATCGCAGCGGCAGTCGGACCCCGTGCGGCTTCGCTGGTACTGAGAAAAGGCTGCCCCGGGCGATCGCAGCAACGGCGGGGCGGTGCTCAAGGTCGCCGTGCTCGCCGGACACGGCCTGGTGTGTCTGCCGATCTATCTCGTCGGCGATTTGCTGCAGTCGGGGCGGCTGGTGACGGTTCTGGACGATTACACGCCGCCGCCGCTAACGCTCCGCGCACTCTATCCGCACAACCGTCATCTATCGGCTAAGGTCCGCGCGTTCGTCGACGTTCTCGCTGCGCGCTTTGGGCGAGAGCCACCCTAGGACAGCTGGTGCCGCTCCCCCAGCGAACAGTCCTGCGGTGTCCGCTCCCACCGAAGGGAGATGATCGGAAGCTCCACCAAGGCTCGTCGTTCGAAAACTCCAGCGGACGCTCCATGACCATGTGCTTCGGATAGGAGCCATGGGTCACGAGCGAACAAGGATTCGTCAGGACTCGACGGCTGCGGGCAGTTCGTCGATCCAGTCGATCGATGGGGCGCTGGGATCGGTTCGATTCTGAGGTGAGCATTCGAGAGGATCGCTCCGTCTATTTATCAAGTAAGCGCGCGACTGGCTTCGGGGCATGGGCGGCGGTTCAGCACAACGCGCGCCTCCTTCAGCACTGCCTCAGTAAGCAGACCCTTTGCCAGCGGGACTGCTCGCCTCTTCAGTGCCAATAGCCGACATGCCGGCGTCGCGTCGGTCAACTCGCTGTGCCAGCGGCTTGCGAACAAGTGCGCGGCGCATGATCATGCGGCCATGCCCAGCGGGACGGGGCAACGCGCGTGGCGCGCAAGCGACCGCGATTGGGCGTTCTGGATCGACATCATCGCCATCCGTCGAAGCAGCACCGACGCTTATACTGCCGGTTTGCCCCCATACCCGGGTCAAGCTGTTCTTCTGGCCAATGCGAGCCTCGTCCTGAAACCATACCTCGACTCGCGCACCGGGCGCTTGCATCGCCCGGACTCGCTCTAATTGCAATC
>Ga0210407_10002283_pt1 | contig 16631 bp, 15 predicted proteins | sample IncBWC27MmetaG_FD_150860 | JGI IMG/M metagenome (GOLD analysis project Ga0210407, IMG submission 150860) | Forest soil microbial communities from Barre Woods Harvard Forest LTER site, Petersham, Massachusetts, United States - Inc-BW-C-27-M | ecosystem: Environmental > Terrestrial > Soil >...
CAAGTGGTTTCAGCTTGAGAGGTATTTTGACTTTAAGTACCGTGAGCATGGCCCGGAGGCACTTGCACGCTTCCTAGGGCTTTCGGTCGATGAGGTTTTCCCTATCTCTTACGATGTGCGGAAGTACCCCAAGGGAAAAGTCAATGCCCTCGCCGGTAACGTGCCGAGGAAACCCCGCGTTCAGCTCACTAAGGCGGAGCTAGTAGCTCTTGCTGTGCCCGAGATGGGCCTACTCCCGTGTAGGATTGCGGAGATTTGAAGTAGCACTACAACTTTTCCGGCTTGTCATTTGGCGGTAGCATTGCCCTGATTTGAAGCCTGAGATGGCCTCGGCGAGAGGCTGACCTTTGCTTCGCAGCGGCTGGTTTTCAAAAACAGTGTAGGTCCTTTGAAAACTGGTGGACGAGAGGGGATTCGAACCCCGGCCCTCTTCGTTGCGAACGATGGAAATTCTAAACTAACACGCGGTGCCGCAATCACTTAGCCTTCCCAGCGGGGTTCTTAGGTGGCCTACTTGGACCACCCGGCGAACGGGGGGTGCAACTCCTCAAATCCCCGGCCTGGGACTTTGCTGTGACAGTCTAGCATCTTGTGGTTTTACAAGTTACCCGACCGCGGGGACTGCCAAAGCACGCGGAAGTCGTACAAGACGTCGCACGTTGTGGGCTGGATTGTGGGTTGAAAACATTTCCTCCCGTTGCGGACTGGAATCTTCCTAGAGGTCGGCGGTTACTCACAGGGAGTGCGTCAATGTATTCGCGGCCGGGCGCTGCCCAACTAACTCCGCAAGCTGCGCGAAAACGCCCTGTACAACGCGATCGCAGCGGACGCCCATAAATGGGAATGCACTTTTTGCGTTTGTCCCCACACGCGCAAAAAGCCAGCCACGTGCCATCGCGCGACCTCGATGCAAGCGAACCTTCACGTTGTGCTCGGTGAGGTCGAGTGCGGCGGCCGTCTCTGAAGTGCTCAGTTCTTCGACGTCTCGCAACATGACCACGGTACGGTACTGTTCCGGAAGGTCAAGGAGTGCTTCTTCCAGAAGCTGGCCGAGTTCGGCTCTGGACGCACTTTGCTCTGGATTAGGCGACGTCTCGACCAAATTCATAGAAAATTCTCCCTCCTGCTCGGTGTCGTCCAGTTGCGGATTTTGTTTGCGCGTGCGGAGGCGACCCAGCGCCTCGTGGACCGCAATGCTCGTCAACCAGGCCGAGAACGGTGCGCGGGCGGCAAACTGGTGAAGGTGCTGATAGGCCCGGACATAGGCATCCTGCATCACGTCTTCCGCTTCAGCATCGTCGCGCAAGATCGCGCGGGCGACACGATAGAGCCTCTGGTTGTAGCGGCGCATGAGTAGTTCGTACAACGAGGTATCGCCGGCTTTCACGCGCTCCACGATTTCCTCGTCGGTCCAGCGTTCGGAAGCAGCTTTATCCAGAGTTCCAACGGTTTCCATAGCTCTGTAAGTATAGAGCCGCAACAGCAAGAAAGGATACATACCCGCATTGAATAAGGCACATGAGCGGTAAAGCGGTGCTCTCGAACAGGTTAGGTTAGGGAATTGCACTCCAACCACCTCCGCTTGGGAATGGCAAACGAGCCCAAACGGAGCGGCCCTACCTAGGAATTCGAGAGAAGCAGCGGCCTGCTGCAGAGAGGGGTGAGAGTTCGAGGCCTCACTGGCAGGGCTTTCTGAAAGTGTCACAATTCTTGTATCCAATCGTCGACTTGCCGCTCTCTTAGGTAGAGGCAAGAAATGACAAATTTTGATAACCGCCTCAACGTTGGCTGGTGGGCGCTGAGAATCGGTTTGGGAGTTGGGCCCATCATCACCGGCATCCCATCTGGTGGGCAGGATTACGGCAGCTGAGGTTGAACAAGCCCGCTCTTCAACTGTGCACCTTTCTGGACACACTTGCCGCCGCAACGAACCATGAAATCTTTGGAAGATATTCGTGCCATGTCATTCCGTCCTCTCCTGCCTTGCGGGAGTCGGCGCGCTGGGTAATTCAATCTGAGGTGGATTCCATGAAAAGCGTCCTGAAGATCGCGATCGGTCTGGTTCTGTTCACAGGGTTGGCTGCTGGTTTTTACGGCTTGATTGGAGCGCGAGGAGCTTCCGCACAAACGGAGAGAGAGAGCACAGCGCCCTACGTTGTGGCTCGGAATGACGGGGAGCGGATGATGAAGGAAGGACAGGAAACATTTCGCTTCGATACTTTCGGCGATGAGGCCTTCTGGGGTGACACGCTGAAACTTCACCAGGCAATCGAGGGAGCGAAGTTGGGCGGCGTAGGGCCTGGGGTGAGCCCGGCGACAGCTCTCGCGGTAGGGCTGAAAGTCGATGTGGACGCGCTCCCTTCCAGCCTTATGGCAGCCCTGAAGCAAGGAAAGGTCGATCTGAATAGTCCCGCGACGACCCTTGCGCTGCTCAAGTTGAACTCGGTTGTAGGACTGACTGGGTTCTTCAATGAGCAAGGAACTCTGCGGAGCGTTGGAATTCAGTGTGCCCTTTGTCATTCGACGGTGGACAATTCCTTTGTTCAGGGTATTGGTCATCGGCTCGACGGATGGGCGAACCGCGATTTGAATGTCGGCGCCATCGTGGCGTTGGCCCCCAACTTGAAGCCGGACGCTGACCTCTTGGGGGTGGACCAGGCGACCGTTCGGGCCGTGCTGAACAGCTGGGGTCCCGGGCATTTTGACGCCGAGTTATTCCTGGATGGCAAAGCTTTTCGCCCGGATGGCAAGACGGCCGCCGTGCTGATTCCACCTGCATTCGGACTTGCCGGTGTGAACTTGCACACCTGGACTGGATGGGGTTCAGTGACCTACTGGAATGCTTTCGTGGCGAATCTGGAGATGCACGGTAAGGGGACCTTCTTCGATCCGCGGCTCAACGATGTCACCCAATTCCCCGTAGCAGCCGCTGCGGGATTTGGCAATGTTCGAAATACCCCCGATTTGATCACGCCTAAACTCGCCGATCTGCAATTCTATCAACTGGGCATTACGGCTCCGAAGCCGCCGAAGGCCAGCTTCGATGAAAACGCGGCGGCTCGCGGCAGGGAGCTTTTCGAAGGCCAAGCTAAATGTGCAACATGCCATGTTTTGCCGCTATTTACCGAGCCCGGATGGAATATGCACGCACCAGAAGAGTTCGGAGTCGACGATTTTCAGGCCAATCGCGCACCGGACAAACGCTACCGCACAACTCCCCTGAAGGGGCTCTGGACGCACACGAAGGGAGGCTTCTACCACGACGGCCGTTTCGCAACGCTTAACCAGGTCGTCCAGCACTACAACAGTTTTTTCGGGCTCGGTCTCAGTGATTCGCAGGTTTCCGACCTGGTCCAATATCTGAGTTCGTTATGATTGGTTGCAAATAACGAGCCTCCGGCGCGGGATGAAACTCTTTACTTCGCGACACCTGGTTTTCTAGACTCCTTTGGGCAACGCGAATTCCCGCAAAATCATTCGCGGAGACGAGGCGGTCAGGGAAGCCACTGCATTACCATCCGCGTCTGCAGTTGCCACTCCGCGAGTCACCTTGAGATGTGTTCTTTTTTGCACGGTAGCACTTTTCCCCGGAGTCTAAGATACCGCCTTGGTTTACGAGGTGAGCCTCAAACAGATCGCACCTCTAACAACAGATGCTCCATGAGGGATGCCCGGTCCAGGTCGTAGAGGAATGCCCGCCTCTCGCTTACTCCGGCCTGGTGGATCCAGAACTGGTTCAGGAGCTTCAAAAAAGTATGGGTGGGCCTCGATGAAAAAGCGAGCGGGGCCGGCGGAGAGCTGAAGTTGCGTTGCGGATAGTGGAGCAATGTGCTGATGGGAGCGATTTGGTAACACGAAACAATGGTGGCGGTGGAGGCGGCGAAAGATGAGTTCACAGCAGAGGCAGAGTAAGCCTGAAATGCCGATTGCGGAAGTGGTCCGCTTGATCGACCTCGTGAATTACCAGGAAGGAGCGGTTGTCAGCCGGACGCTGGTCAGCCGCGCGACGGGAACCATCACGCTGTTCGCCTTTGATGAGGGCCAAGGCTTAAGTGAGCATACCGCTCCGTTCGACGCAGTGGCACATCTTCTGGAGGGCGAAGCGGAAATTGCGGTTTCTGGCAAGCCACTACGGACGACGGCAGGCGAAGCGGTCCTCATGCCTGCAAATCAACCTCACTCGCTGAAGGCACTCACTAGATTCAAGATGCTGCTGACGATGATCCGCTCGTGAACCACGCGGACCGGGGGACTGGATTTATATGAAAGCGCCAGAAATGCCCGCCGTCCTGACCATTGGGCATTCGAACCGCACATGGAGAGACTTCCTAGAACTTCTGAGGGCGCACCGCGTCAAGCGCCTCATAGACGTACGCAGTATCCCCCGATCAAGACACAACCCTCAGTTCAACCGGGAGATCCTGTCTACAAAGCTGCGAGCCGCAAGGATCGGCTACGTGTATTTGCGAAAGCTCGGGGGTTTGCGCCACTCACGACGCGATTCGCCGAACATGGGCTGGCGCAATTCCTCATTTCGTGGCTTCGCGGATTATATGCAGACTTCCGAGTTTGAAGCGGGATTACACCGATTGATCAAACTGGCCGCGCAGAAGCGGAGCGCGATTATGTGCGCGGAAGCGGTTCCATGGCGTTGCCACCGGTCGCTCATCGCCGATGCGCTGACTGTACGCGGCATTCAGGTTGACGACATTATGAGCATGAAGCGTTCCCAGGTTCATTTGCTCACTCCTTTTGCAAGGGTGTTAAACAGCCGCATCATTTACCCTCTCGACAAAGCCAACCGTATGAGTTCCCCGCACGCTGGCCCTAAGTATCGCATCACGATATAATATCATGGTGACATCGGGAATCGGCGCAAGGGAGTACCAGCTCCTCGCGGAACTGCGCTACCTCATCCGGAGATTTCTCTGCGATGCAGACGATATAGCGCGCCGGACGGGCGTTTGACCGCAACAATATTTAATGCTGCTTGCGGTTCGTGGACTGCCAAGGGAACGACGAGACCACGATCCAGCAACTTGCGTCACGCGTGGCGCTGAAACATCAAGGGCCGTGGAACTGGTTGACCGACTGGAGGAGCACGGCTAGGCACGACGAAGCCGCGGGCAGAACGACCGGCGGCTGGTCATGGTATCGCTGCTGCCGAGCGGTCACCCGATTGCTCAAGAAAATGGTAAGGCATGGCGCGTTGTCGAGTTGCGTTCGAATGAGCTCCGGCTGGTTCTAGCGATCCACCAAATAGTGGCAGATCGACGTCAGCCTCAAGATCTCAATCGGGCGCGGAATTAACCGAGACGGAGAGTGCGTGACAAACGTGGGTAGTCGTACTGCAACAGAGGCAGAGCCCGGCAAGAGGAAGTCAGGGTACAGCGAGCAGGGAAAATCGTGGAACGCGCTTGGCGACTTCACGGCGACGACACGACTTTTGCCGATCTCTGGGCTGGCACTGGCCATCGGAGTTGTAGCCGCGTTTGTTGCCTTGGCATTGCTACGACTGATCGGACTGTTCACAAATCTTTTTTATTTCGGGCGATGGAGCACAGCCCTGGTATCGCCCTCAGGGAATCACCTGGGAATCTTTGCGGTGCTGGTGCCGGTTGGCGGCGCTCTGATAATTGGATTGATGGCCCGGTATGGATCGGAGCGAATCCGGGGACACGGGATTCCCGAGGCCATCGAAGCGATCCTGATTAACGGGAGCCGTGTCGAACCAAAAGTCGCATTCCTCAAGCCGATTTCTTCGGCGATCTCGATTGGTTCCGGCGGGCCCTTTGGCGCGGAGGGGCCGATCATCATGACGGGCGGAGCAATCGGCTCGATGATTGCGCAACTGTTCCACCTGACGAGCGCTGAGCGCAAGACCCTGTTGGTGGCGGGGGCGGCGGCGGGGATGTCAGCGACGTTTGCGGCTCCTGTGGCCTCCGTGCTGCTCGCGGTGGAACTTCTTCTCTTCGAGTGGAAACCCCGCAGCTTGGTTCCCGTGGCATTGGCTAGCGCAATGGCAGCCGTGCTGAGGCGTTATCTTTTGGGATTCGGACCATTGTTTCCAGCGCCGGAACACCCGCTTTTCATCGGGCCGAAAGGTCTTTTGGGATGTGTTCTGGTAGGTTTGCTGGCCGGAGTGATGTCGGCTTTGCTAACCATGTCGGTTTACGCCGCGGAGGACGCATTTCAGCGCTTGCCAATTCACTGGATGTGGTGGCCTATGATTGGTGGGCTGGTGATTGGCTTGGGGGGATTGATTTTTCCGCAGGCGCTGGGCGTCGGATACGACACCATCGGTGGATTGCTGCAAGGCAGCGTGACGACGCACGTAATACTGGGCGTCTTGCTGGTGAAATGGTTCATCTGGGCGGTATCGCTTGGCTCGGGGACATCCGGCGGCGTTTTGGCGCCGTTGCTGATGATGGGTGGAGCACTTGGAGGCCTTGAATCCATGTTCCTTCCTAACGAAGGTGCGGGATTCTGGCCATTGATCAGCATGGGCGCGGTGTTGGGTGGCACGATGCGTTCGCCGTTCACGAGCATCGTATTTGCGTTTGAATTGACGCACGACGGGAACGTTTTTCTTCCGCTGCTGGTTGGCAGTGTGATCGCTCACGCATTCACGGTACTCACGTTGAAAAGATCGATCTTGACCGAGAAAGTAGCGCGCCGCGGTTATCACTTGAGCCGAGAATATGCGGTCGATCCGCTGGAGATTCTTTTTGTCCGCGAAGTGATGCGCACTAAGGCTGTGGTGTTGTCCGCGACGACCACGCTCGGAGAATTGCAACAGTCGCTTCGGACGAATCATCGCCGGCGCCAGCGGCTGCTGCCCGTGGTCAACGCGGCGGGCCAGCTCGTGGGCGTGCTGACACGCGATGACGTTCGCAGGCGAGTTGCCGCTGAGGGTGAGTCCGCCTTGCGGCGCTCGCTGAGCGAAATCGTCAGAAACGAAACCGTATCAGCCTTCCCGGACGAACCGCTTCGAGTCGTAGTCTACAGAATGGCCGAGAAAGGGTTCACTAGGATGCCGGTGATCGACCCCGGAACAGGGGAATTTTTGGGGTTGATAGCGCTGGAAGATTTGCTCAAAGCGCGTAGCCGCCACTTGGAGGAGGAGATCCGGCGGGAGCGGCCTCTGAAACTGCGGTTTCTTTCGCCGGCTACCCGCGGCTCTGACAAGTCTGAAGATCCTTCCCTGGGTTGAAACGATCGGGGCTTTCCGGCTCACACTCAATCTCGGCAAGTCGACCGCACTTCAGTGAGGACGCGGGCGGAATTAGAAGACCGGAATTGAAGATTTACGCGATCCGCATTCTCGGTACGTTCGTCCTTGAGCCCAGCCACGCACAGAAACAGCCGCTGGTCGCGGGCGTGCCAGTCAAGATTTCTTAAAGGTGCCGACACTTCAGCAGTAACTCTCAGTTTGTCTGGAGGGGAGCGCGAGATGTATGCTGAAGCTCTCTTCCAACGAGCGCTAGTCTGAACCCACTCCTTCCTGCTTACTGGAGGGCTGCGTGGAGCAGCGATGAACAGGACCCCAGCCACTTCTCGACCAAATCTGCAGCTAGCTCTGGGAACAGCCTCCTTTGTCATTTGCTTCGCCGCATGGGGACTGATCAGCGCGTTCGCTCCGCGTTTCCGTGAAGCCTTCCACCTCACCGCAACACAAACGGCGTTTCTTGTGGCTGTACCCGTTCTTCTCGGAGCTTTGCTGCGCATTGTGACGGGAATGCTTGCGGACCGCTTCGGCGGCAGAACCGTTTTTCCCTTGTTGATGATTCTCGTCGCTGTCCCCGCTTGCATCGTGCCGCTTGTTCCGAGCTACGAAAAGCTGCTGTGTGTCGCGTTTTTCTTGGGCGTCGCTGGAAGTTCGTTTGCGGTCGGGGTGGGATTCGTTTCCCGCTGGTTCCCACCTGAAAAACAGGGCGGTGCATTGGGCATTTACGGGCTAGGCAACATCGGGCAATCCGTTGCCGTATTTCTCGGGCCGGTCCTGGCGGTGGTCGTCGGATGGCAGAATATTTTTCGGGGGATGGCGGCTTTACTGGTCATTTGGGGAGTCGCATTCTTTCTCCTTGCTAGCGACTCACCAAGGACGGTGCGGCCCTCCGGCCTGGGCTCGATGCTCCAGCTCTTCTCGCGCGAGCGCCTGTCCTGGGTGCTCTCGTTGTTTTATTTCCTAACCTTCGGAGGATTCGTCGCGTTTTCGATCTACCTACCTGTCTTGCTTAAGGACCAGTTTGGATTAAAACCTGCGGACGCCGGCTTTCGCACAGCGGGTTTTGTTGTACTGGCGACCCTAGCCCGTCCGCTAGGAGGCTGGCTATCGGATAAGATCGGTGGCGCGCGCATTCTGCAAACTGTCTTCCTCGGAATTATTCCGTTCGCCCTGTTGATGTCGTGGCCCGCGATGTTGCCCTTCGCTGTAGGCGCGCTGGGTTGCGCGTTCTTGCTGGGCGTTGGCAACGGCGCGGTCTTCAAGTTGGTGCCGCAATACTTTCCAGAAGAGGTTGGGACGGTTACCGGCCTGGTTGGCGCCATGGGTGGGCTGGGAGGATTCTTTCCACCCTTGCTATTGGGTTTTTTCCGCGATCACCTGCACACCATTTGGCCTGGCTTCATTTTCCTGGCTTTTTTTTCCGCCGTTCTGTGGCGCACCAATGCTGCGGTTTTCCTGACCAGACAGCAGACCGCCGAGCTGACTTTGCCGGCATCGCTCACCCGGACGGCGGACCGCATTCGCGCGGGCGTCACGGCCACACTCTTCACCGGCTTACTCGTTGCCGCCATCGTTGTCGGCTCGCGCAATCTCCAAAACTTTGATCCAGCCCTGGTCATCTATACGTTCGCTACCATCTTTGCGACCTGGGGCGTCGTCTACCACTACCGCGTGTGGCTCGATAAACCTCCCACGCAAGTGTATTGGGAACGAGGATGGCAGCTTTTCCGCGAGGCGGGTATCTTTCGCGGGGCGTCGCGGCTGGTCCGGGTGGCTGCTACGCACCTTGCGGCCCAAACCTTCATTCGCCGTCGCTCGACGCTGCGATGGTGGATGCACCAACTGCTGTTCTGGGGATGTATCCTCGCCGTACTGATCACTTTTCCATTGGTTTTCGGCTGGATCTCGTTCCAGACGCTGCCGACGGATCAAGAGACGTACGTTGTACTGGTCTATGGATTCCCTGTGCAGTCATTTCGTCTGCATACGCTGTTTGCGGAACTCTTGTTTCATGGTTTGGATATCTCGGCAATTTTGGTTCTCGGTGGCATTGCTCTTTCGTTGTGGAGGCGTTTTCGCGATAGAGGCGCTCAAGCAGTTCAATCTTTCGCGCTGGATTTTCTGCCGATCATTATGCTATTCGCGATCTCCGTGACCGGACTTGCGCTCACTGTTTCGCAAAACTGGCTGCGCGGGGAGTTCTACAGCTTTTTGGCAATTCTGCACGCCATCACGGTGATTGCTGCGCTGCTGTATCTTCCATTCGGAAAGTTTTTTCATATTTTCCAGCGTCCCGCTCAGCTCGGTGTGAAGTTCTACCAGGCGGCAGGGGAAACGGGAGAGCCCGCGCTCTGCAAGCGCTGCGGGGAGCGGTTTGCTTCCAAAATGCACATCGAGGACTTGAAGCGCGTCCTTCCGCAGGTTGGATTCGACTACCGCATGGAAGGCCCCGGCGGAAGCTGGCAGGAAATATGCCCAGCATGCAAACGAAAATCGCTCTCGCTCGCGCAACTCCAACGTAAGGAGCATTCCCGTGGCTAAAGCACCAGTATCGCTAGAATCGCTCCTTGATCGCTTTGGTCCGCACCTGGCGTACACGCCTCCCGGCGGTTGGCAAGATGAATCATGTAACCCCGCAGAACGCTTGGTGAAAACACATTGCTGTTTCTGTGGTCAACAGTGCGGCATTCAGCTCAAGGTTCGCGGCAACCAAGTGATCGGTTTCGAACCGTGGGAGGAATTTCCGTTCAACCACGGAATGCTTTGCCCGAAGGGTGTGAAGCGCTACATGCAGGGCGGGCACCCGGACCGGTTACTTGATCCCTTGATGCGCACGCCAAAGGGATTCCGCACGGCGACGTGGGATGAATCGCTGGATTTCACAGTGGCCCGTCTGAAAGAAGTGCAGCTGAAGTATGGCAAGGATTCCGTGGCCATCTATGGCGGCGCCTCGCTGATTTCCGAGAAATCCTATCTGCTCGGAAAATTTGCGCGCGTGGCGCTGGGCACGCGCCACATTGATTACAACGGCCGGCTTTGCATGGTCTCGGCCGGAGTGGCTTATAAACTTGCGTTTGGCGTGGACCGCAGCCCCTTGCCATGGGCTGACATCCTCAAAGCGCAAGTCGTCCTCGTGGCGGGCGCCAATGTCGCCGAGTGTGCGCCGATCACCACCGACTATTTGTGGCGGTGTCGCGACGCAGGCGGAAAGCTCATCATTGTTGATCCGCGGATGACGCCGATCTGCCGGAATGCGGACATGTATCTTCCCGTGAGGCCGGGCACGGACATGGCGTTGTACATGGGTCTGCTGCACGTCATTCTGCGCGACGGCCTCGAAAGCCGTGATTTTATTGCCACGCACACCACCGGCTTCGAGCAAGTTGCGGAATCGGTCCACGCCTGGGACCCGCGTAGGGCCGCGGAGAAGACCGGTGTGCCGCCCGAGTCCATCGAACGCGCGGCGCATCTCTTTGCGAAAGCGGAACGAGCCATTGTTCTTCACGCGCGAGGGGTGGAGCACCAATCGAAAGGCGTAGAAAACTGCCTGGCGCTGATCAACCTGTGCCTTGCGACCGGTAACATCGGACGCGAAGGCGCGGGCTGCGCGATGATTACTGGGCAGGGCAACGGCCAGGGCGGGCGTGAACACGGTCAGAAATGCGATCAACTTCCCGGGCAGCGTTCGATTAGCGATCCTGAAGCCCGCGCTCACACGGCTAAGGTTTGGGGAATCTCGTCGGAAGAGATCCCGCAGACCGGCTACTCCGCCGTTGAAATCATGGAAGCCATTCATCGCGGAGAAATCAAGGCGCTGTTGTCTTGCTGTTTCAATCCACTGGTTTCGCTTCCCGATGCGAAGTTCACCCAGGAGGCCCTCGAGAGACTTGAGTTCTTCGGCGTTGTGGACTTCTTTATGTCCGAGACCGCGCACCACGCCGACGTGGTTCTCGCCGGCAGTTTGCAGGAAGAAGAGGAAGGCATCGGTTGCACGAATGAAGGCCGCGTCATTCATATCCAGAAAGCCGTGGATCCGCCCGGGAATGCCAAAGGCGATAGCTGGATCTATTGCGAACTCGCGAAACGTCTCGGAAAGGGGAAGTATTTTTCGTACGCTACCACGAGAGATATTTACGAAGAGCTTCGCGAAGCCTCTCGCGGCGGCCACGCGGACTATTTTGGTATCACTTATGAAAAGATCGACAAGAACATGGGCATTTTCTGGCCATGTCCTTCGCTCGATCATCCTGGAACTCCGCGACTTTTTGAGGATGGACGCTCTTTCCATCCCGATGGCAAACACCATTTCCTCGTTACGGAGTGGCGTGAGAGTGGCGATCCTGTCTCTGTAGAGTTTCCGGTCTATCTAACGACCGGTCGTGTGGTAAGCCAGTATCTCTCCGGAACGCAAACGCGTCGCATCGGCGCTCTCGTCGATCAATACCCAAATCCGCGCCTCGAAATCCATCCGCGCCTCGCAGAGCAATATCAGATAAAGGATGGGGATTGGGTCACGGTAACCTCGCGCCGCAATGACACGACCCTGCAAGCAATGGTCGTGAAGACCATTCGCCCGGATACGGTGTTCATCCCTTATCACTGGGCTGGCAAGCGAAGCGCGAATCGACTGACGCACCGCACACTCGACCCGCGCAGCAAGATTCCCGAGTTCAAAGTATCCGCGTGTCAGCTTCGAAAGGCGGACGGACCGCCTGACTGGGCCCTCGCTTCCACTGGAAACGGAAACATATCCGAACCGAGAAAAGGCACGGCCTGATGCACGGTTACGAATTCTACGTCGATCCTTCGCGTTGCATCGGCTGCCAATCTTGCGTCGAAGCCTGTACGGAATGTGAAACCCATCGCGGCAAGTCGATGATCAATTTCGACTTCATCGATCGGCAGGGAACGACGGCGACCGCTGCCTATGTCTGCTGGCACTGCGAAGAGCCGACCTGTGCCATGGTGTGTCCCGCGGACGCGATCAAGAAGGGCGATGACGGCATCGTCCAATCCTCACTGAAGCCACGGTGTATCGGTTGCTCAAACTGTGTTCTTGCGTGTCCGTTCGGCATTCCCAAGATCTTTCCGGAATACGAGCAGATGATGAAGTGCGACATGTGCTACGACCGCACTTCGGTTGGCAAAAAGCCCATGTGTGCCACGGTCTGCCCCAGCCAGGCGCTTTCTTACGTTCGGCCAGGGGAGATCGCCAAGCGGCGGGAAAAGCCAACCAACGTATTTCACTTCGGCAACCAGAAGATCGTCACCCGTGTGCACATGATGGTTCCCGCCGAGACAGATGCGGTTTCACTCGATGTTCTGGATTACATGTGGGAGGAATCGTATGCCGCTTTTTCGCAACCCCAGTAAGGAGCCGCTCTGGAAAGACGAGTTTTCGGTTTTCACGAGCGACGAGCGTTACGTCACTCGTCGCCAATTCACGAAGTTCCTCACGCTCGCGAGCCTAGGGATGTTCGTAGGCAACCTCTGGATTCTGGCGAAATCGCGTCTTACCAAGACTCCCGCGTTTCTAACGGTCGAAGTTGCCGAGATCAACGAAATCCCGGTTCGCGGCATGAAACTCTTCACCTACCCGACACCGCAGGACCATTGCATCATGATTCGGACCGGCGAGGAAGAATACGTAGCCTACAGTCAGAAGTGCACGCACTTGTCCTGCGCAGTATATTACTCCGCGCAAAATGACCGGCTCGAATGCCCGTGCCATCAAGGCTTCTTCTCCGCGAGAGATGGTTCCGTTTTGCAAGGTCCTCCACCGCGTCCTCTCCCACAAATCACTCTCGAACGCGAGGGCACAAAGCTACTTGCGATTGCTGTGAAGGGAAGCTGACATGGCCAACCTGGAACCTTCCAAGCAGCGGCGCGGACTAGTCGCCATCGATGGGGCGATGGCCCTCATCGGTATCCTGCTCGTAGTCCAAATCTGGCTGCTAAGCGCCACTCTGGAAACCTTCCTGGCCGGTCACTCGGGAGCAGTTGTCCCCGCTACTGTTTTCTCCGGACTGATTTTCTCGGGATGCCTGGCTCTGGACTTCTTTGTAACTCGAGTGGATCGAGAGTCGCGCAAATCGTAACCATCCTCATATCCAGCTTTCTGGACGTACGATTCCTATGCGGACACGCCGCCGGAAGCAGAACCTGCACTACGTTTCACCAGCAATATGGTGACATCATCCTCCTAATCCCGAAGCCATCAGGAAATGAAGCGGATGCAATTCGCGCGGTGCTTTCACAACGCCTAACTCGCGATTTCCTCGAGCAACTGAGCTATTTACTTTTGCCCGCGCCGGTAGACGCCTGGCTAAGCGCAGTCATCGCCGTGAGCGAGTCCATGTAGTCCCGCCAATGCACGATCTTGCGTTCTTCGATGGTAACCACAGAGATAAACCGGTTGTCATAGGAGGCGCCGGTCGCGACTATCCTGCCGTGTACCTCGTATTCGATGATCACGACACGCGGGTCCTGCGATCGGTGAATGACGAGAGCGTCCGCGCCATGCAGGACGATGTTGTTGCCGTAGCCAGCGTAGAGCGCCATGAGGGCCTCACGGCCACTCAATGTTTGGGGCCAGCCTGGAAAAATATATCGAAACTCGAACTCCGCATCGTCGGCGATGGAATCAAAATAGTGGTCCCCGTCAACGAGACCGGCCAAACCCTGCTGTGATATTTCGAAGAATGGGTCGAGCGCGGTGAAGGCCGCGTACTTAGGATCGGTCACAGATTGACTCCTGTTGTCGTGAGAGAAGTTCGTTGATTGGTTCGTTCAAAATTAGCCTGCCCGGGACACACAAAACGCTCTCCGTTGTTGATCTGGAGCGTGATTACTCACTTAGGTGTCCGCTGCCAGAACTTGTTCATTCGATTCAGGAACTCATTGCTCGGTTATGCCGGACCAAAACACTTGGGCTCCGCTGTCGCGGTATTTATTCGTATGGCTAGGTGGAGCGTCATGAGGTCTCGACTACCTCCATGACAACTCTCCGATGGTCGCGGTGGTTCGCCGCTGTTTCTTCGACTTCCAAATTCTCAACCGACGTCACTCGGACGGCAAGCGATAGGCCGATGGGCGCTCGGCTGCTGAACTACAAGGACCGCGCGGCGGAACAAGGACCTTGTACAACTCGTTCACGACGGAGGATTTGCCGACGCCGGAATAGCCGGATGCGAGCACGAGCTCCGGCGCGCCGTTCGCCACGACACGGTCGAAGGCCGCTAGCAGCGCGTCGCTCTCGCGCTCCCGCCTGTACAGATTCTCGGGATCAGCAACCGGTCTGATGAGTCGTGCGTGCCAGGAGGGATATCCATCGCTGGCGACCATGGGACTCCCATTCCGCTTAGCACCGCCGAAGATCACCTTCGAGGCCTGAGGCTGTAGCGCTCCTCAGCAGTTTTGGTGAGGAGCTTCATAGTGATAGCAGATGGCGGCTCCGGGATTGCGACGTGATCAACAAGTGGTATCGGCTGGCATGCAATTTGGCAGCGTACCCAGAGGGCCCCGAGATGGACGACATTCTCGTCGCCACGGCCGCACGACCAGAGGCTTGTCATTCTGACGAGACCCTGAGAACGTCAACAACAGACGCCAATTCCGAACCAACGTGGGCGCGGCGAACGCCGCCGGAGTCATTAAAGCGGCCGGAGATGGCTAGTGCCAAGCGGACTTGGGCATATCTCTCAAAGGGGTAGAATCTTCTTTGCGCGGCTACTTTCCGTCGCTATCACGGACGCTTCGCACCTCTCAGACATTTGCCCAACGGGAGCTTGGCTATGCCTTCCGCTCAAAAACTCGACACTCACCACAAAGCGCTCACCCTAAATCTCGATACATCCACCTTCGGTTCCTTCGCCGAAATCGGCGCCGGACAGGAAGTCGCAAGATGGTTTCTTCTAGTGGGAGGCGCCTCCGGCACCGTGGCCAAAACTATTTCCGCTTACGACAAGGAAGTCAGCGATGATCTCTACGGCTCTGGATCGCGCTACGTATCCAAACAGCGACTCGAGGCCATGCTGGACAACGAATGGGCCCAACTTCTCGCGCAATTAAGCAAAACTCGTGGCCCGCAGACTCGCTTCTTCTGCTTTGTTGATACCGTCTCCGCCCGTAACTTCGCTGGAACCAACGACGCACACGGCTGGATCGGTCTCCGGTTTCAGTTGCAGCCCGGCGGTCCTCCCAATGACGTCCTGCTGCACGTCAATCTGCGCGATCCTTCCAATGTCCTCCAGCAGCAAGCCATCGGTATTCTGGGCGTCAATCTCATCTACGCCGCGTTCTATGAACTGCAACCCAAGGAATCATTTCTGCAAGGCTTGGCACAAGATGTCGTCGCGGAGCGAATCGAGATCGACTACGTGGACCTTCGCGGGCCAGCATTCGAGAGTTGGGATCGCCGTGCCCTGCTAGTCCACTTGGTGCGTGCGGGGCTCGCAGAAGCTGTATTTTTCCCCTCCAAGGGCTCCACCGTTCCCCCTACCGAGGTTCTCTACAAAAAAGCTGTCCTGCTTGCGCCGGGATATTTTGGCCACACGGATGCAGTTCACTCGCAGGTGCATTTGCGATTATTGGCTTCAGCAACTCAGCAACTTCAGGAGGAACTTGGCCAAGCAGAGTCCGCGCCCGCTGGCTTTTTTTGCCTAACAGTTGCTCCGTTCACGCCGGACGAAGCAGCCCCGGAAATTCCCGACTTGCTTCGTCGCATCGATGCGCTGCTCGCCGCCGGCGGCGACGTGCTGCTTTTTCGTCAACGCGAGCTCTACCACATGACAGCTCTCATAAACCGCCACACCAAGGCGCCTGTGCGCTTCGTCGCAGGTCTTTCCCTGGTGATTCGAGCGTTTGAAGACGTTTACGGCAGTCTGGAAGGCAGACGTCTGGAGGCTCTCGCGCGTCTTTTCGCTCAGAATGTCCGCATCTACGTTTATCCGATGACCGCCAGGGATCTGCGGGAATGGCTGAACAGTGCTTCCACTACCGGCTGGGAGTGGAGTGAGACGAATGGATGGGTATCTGCAAGCCAGCTGCGTTGCGCGCCACCTCTCGGACATCTATACGCCTATCTTCTCGCCAGCAACTTTCTTGTCCCTATGCGAGTCCCTGCGGAGGCATGAAAGTTCGTTGTGGTTTTGCCGTTTGCCATAACAAAGGTGTCAGCTCGAATGATTATCGCTGCCGCCACATGGACCGGATGATGTAATCGCACATCGCAACCAGAATAGAATCTAAAATTCGCGAATCGGTCGCAACGCGGGCCAGTGTGACGGCGCCCACCATGGCCGAGACGATCGCCATCTGTTAGCGCCAGTTTAAAAGGGATCCACTTTCGCCGGTTTGAGGGTGGGCCAGAGAGAGCGGCGCCGAGCTCGGAACACACCCGTGC
>Ga0210407_10002284_pt1 | contig 16630 bp, 16 predicted proteins | sample IncBWC27MmetaG_FD_150860 | JGI IMG/M metagenome (GOLD analysis project Ga0210407, IMG submission 150860) | Forest soil microbial communities from Barre Woods Harvard Forest LTER site, Petersham, Massachusetts, United States - Inc-BW-C-27-M | ecosystem: Environmental > Terrestrial > Soil >...
TTTGGCGGCATGAAGAAAATTGCGGCCGAGCGCGGGAAGTTCGGATTTGTTTTTGTCCGATGCAGAGGGGCTGACGCGCAGTTGCGACGCGGCGCCGTAGAGCGTATCGCCGACGACGGGATGTTTTAGGGAAGAGAAGTGCACGCGGATTTGATGCGTGCGGCCGGTGTGCAGTTGGACTTCGACGAGCGTGGTGCCGCCGAAAGTTGCGAGAGTTCGCCAGTCGGTGCGTGCTTCGCGAGGATTAGCGATGGCCGTGCCGTGCCAGGATTTGCGCACTACAGCCATGCGGGTGCGGTGGATGGGATCGCGGCCAATGGGCAGATCGATGCTTCCGGATTTTTCCGTGAGTTCACCTTGTACCAGAGAGATGTAAGTTTTCTTGACGGCGCGCTGGCGGAAGGCTTCGCCAAGTTTGGCGTGCGAGGCATCATTTTTGGCGACGAGGATAACCCCGGAGGTTTCCTTGTCGAGACGGTGAACGATGCCGGGGCGGAGGGCATCGCCGCCGCTTGAGAGCGATTGGCCGCGGCCGAGGAGCGCGTTGACGAGTGTGCCGGAGATCGTTCCGGCGCCGGCGTGAACGGTCATGCCGGCGGATTTATTGATGACGATGACGTCGTCGTCTTCGTAGAGAACGTCGAGAGGGATGGATTCGGGCTCGGCGATGATGGCCGGGCGCTCGGGCGTTTCGAGAGTGATTTTTTCTGTGCCGCGAATGTGCTGCGAGCCTTTTCTTGCGGGAGCGCCATCGATGAGGACGAGGCCGGATTCGATGAGTTCCTGAACGCGGGTGCGGGAGAGTTCGGGGCAGCTGGTGGCGATAAAGCGGTCGAGACGCGCGCCGGAGTCTTCAGGCGTAGCAAGGAGTTCGCGGTGTGTGGATGGCGCGGGCGTTGGCACGGAGAGATTGTAGCAGCGCGAAGGCGCGGAGGACCCCACCCCCCGGTTTTTTGTAAGTGTTGCTTCTAAAGGATTTAAGGGACGCGTAAGTCTTGTAGATGCAACACTTACGGGCGGGAGTGGAAGTGTTGATTTTAAAAGGGTTATGTATGCATTTTTCTGAGGTGTGGATGGCGTGGGACTCAGTGGCCCTTCTCGTCCGCTCAGGACAAATGCGTGCCCCCGACGATGTCGCTGCAGGCGAGTTGGGGTATGAAATTCTGAAAAAGAAGGGGCACACCCTCCGTTAGACTGAAAAGAGTGCGGAAGGGATTGAAAATAAATAGGTTGAGTGTGTGCGGTGGGGAAAAAGAGTGCACAAGTGATTGAGGGGAAAAGGTTTGAATCAGAAGTGAGTGGGGAGAATTTTAGCGAAGAGGCGCGCCGAGCGAGCCTGGGTAGGGGCTGGTCGCAGAGATCGAGTGGAGGGAAGGCTGACCGGGCGCCGTTGGGTGTGGGGACGACTTTGGCAGCGGATTGTTGAGCGGCAAACACGGTAGAGAATATCAAGAATTCAATGAAATGTCAAGTGCTTTGTTGGTACTATTCGAATGGATTGACAACGTGCTGAAAAGAGAGGCTTTCGTCTCGCAGAAGGGCGCTTTATGCAGATTGTCTGGTTTGCGATGGCTGCGGCGCGCCAAGGAATTGGCCTGTCGTTGGACCATGGTCCGACCATGGTCAGAGTGAGTCAGCGTGGCATTGCCCGGAATCGGAAGGCCGACCGGTTCATCCTGCGAGAACCATGCGGGATGGAGAAGAGTACGCAGGAGCGAAGCGGGAAGAAAAAATCGGCCTGCTCCCCGACAAAGTCGGGGTTGGTCGCTCGGATCGACAGTTTGGGTGGAGGAATTCTTATCCAACTGACGCCTGGCGATTGCGCTTTGGTGGAAGCAGCCCGCTGGCCCTTCTTATGTGCTGCAAACGCTTGAGGAGCTGAGGTCGAGGGGCGTAGTTAAGTCGTTTGCCTGGTGTTATTTGGCGCTTATGGTGCGAAACGGGAGTGGCAAAGTGAATGGCTGCACGCTTATTGCATCTGGCGCTGTTCTTGCAGTTTCACGTCGCAGGTCATTCGAGAACTCTACACTTGGTCTATGCCGGGTGAAGCATCCCGTAGCAGTCGCTCCGATCCGTCCCTTATGCAATACACGAGTCCAAAAGCCGACTGGGGTGTTGCTTAACGGACGAATCTCCGCGACTGCTACAGGATGCTGACGAGATGAGGAGGGGAGGTTTATGTTTATAGATTCCTTCTCAGCGGACTAATTTCTCTTCATTTCTATTGTTCGGCGGGGAGTTAGTTTATAACCTCAGTACGTTCGCGGGGGTATGCCATGGCGGCGGAAGAAAGAGCATACGAGATTCCGCAGAAGTTAAATGCGCTGATTGTGTTCGCGCAGGTTTCACTTTTGGCGATTTGTTTTGTGAGTGCGCGGACGACAGGTGGATGGAAGCTGGGGTTGCTGGCGCTGGGATTTGGCGTGTTGATGAATTCGGTGTACTCGACGATCCACGAGGCGGAACACCGGATCTTATTTCGCAGCGTGGCGGTGAATGATACTTGCGGCGCGTTTATGGCGCTGTTCTTTCCTGCCCCATTCCATTTGCTAAGGCAAGGGCATCTGGGCCATCACATGCGGAACCGCTCGGATGATGAGGCGTTCGATCTTTATTTTGAGAGCGACAACCGAGTTTGGAAATTCGCGGTGATGTATGGAATTCTGACCGGTTTTTACTGGCTGTTCGTGGTGGCGGGGAATATTGCGGTGCTGTGCGCGCCGTTCTTTTACCGGGTGGGCTTCTGGAGTTTTGACCGTGCGTCGCAAGCCTTTTTGAAAGCATACAACTGGAAATACCAGCGGGTGATTCAACTGGAAGCGGTGCTGGCGATCGCGCTGCATGCGGGAATTGTGCTGGGGTTGCATATTCCCGTGCTGCACTACTGCGCGTTGTACGGGGCGTTTGGGTTTCTGTGGTCGGCGATGCAGTACGTGCATCACTACGGGACGGAGCGCGACGTGCTGCACGGGGCGCGCAATCTGTGGCTTTCGCGGATTCTGGATGCGGCGCTGCTCAATCACAATTATCACCGCACACATCATGAGAATCCCACGACGCCGTGGGTGCACCTGCCGCGATTGGGCAAACAGGAAAAGGGAATCGGCGGATTTTTGCCGTGGGTGTATTTGAAGATGTGGAAAGGCCCGCAGTTCACGGAAGAGCATGTGGAGAACCGGTTTGCGGGACGTGTGATTCAGTGAGCGTAACGCGGCCAATGGCGATGCCACGGGGAGTGGCCGCAAGCGCGGAAGAGAAAGGTACGCTGGGCCGGCGATTCCGCGTGCTGCTCGGATGGAAGCTGGGACTCTACCTGCTGCTGAGCGTTATTTATTGTGTTTTCTACTTCGGGATCCAGAGACTGCCGTGGCTGCATCCGCACACTTTTTCCTTGGGAGCTCTCGATCGAGCGATTGGATTTCATCCTTCCGCGTTCTATGCATATCAATCGATTTATTTTTTGATTCCGCTATTTCCGTTTCTGGCGACGACTAAAGAAGAACTGCTGCGCTATGTAAACGGGCTTCTGTTGCTGTGCGCGGTTTGTTTTTTTACGTTTTTGGTATTTCCGGTGTTTGGTCCACGGCCGGAGCATGCGCAGGGGAACCGGATGATGGAGTTTGTCTTTTCGTTTGATAAGAACGTGAACGCGTTTCCGTCGCTGCATGCGGGGTTGGCGGTATATTCGATGCTTTTTGGATTTGCGCTTGCGCGCGAGAGCCAAGAGTTACGATGGCTGGCCTGGATTGGCGCGCTATGGGCAGGAGTGATTCTGATTTCGACGATGGCGACCAAGCAGCATTATTTTGTGGACCTTCCGCCGGCGGTGATTTTGGCGTGGGGAGCGAATCGATGGGCGTGGGGGCGCGCGTGAGCCGCGAACGAGAATCCGCGCTGCACGCGCCGGTGTCGGGGCTGCCTGCGATGCCGAGCGGGTGGATTTTCTTTTGCACGGAGCGGGAGTTGGCGCGCGGGCCGGTGGCTGGCGAATTTCTGGGGCGGAAGTTGGTGGCGTTCCGCGCGCGATCCGGCAGCATAGGAATTCTGGACGCGAGATGCCAGCATCTGGGCGCGGACCTGGCGCAGGGGCGAGTGGTTGAGGAATGCCTGGAATGTCCATTTCACAACTGGCAGTTCGCGACGGACGGGCGGTGCAAGAAGATTCCGCAATCGACGACGATTCCGGAGTTCGCGAGGCAGAAGAGTTATCCAGTGGAGGTACGGCACGGGCTGGTGTTTCTGTGGAATGGACCAAAGGCGCTGTATCCACTTCCTTTTTATGAAGGGGAAGAGGCGGAGGAGTTCGTGTGCTCGGAGCCTGGGCCCATTGAGTTGAATTGTCCGTGGTATCTGGTGGGCGCGAATTCGTTTGATTCGCAGCACCTCTATTCGGTGCATGAAAGAGTGCTGCTGGAGGCGCCACAAGTCCGGGCAGTGGGGGAGTTTGGGTTGAGCTCGCGCACGGTGGCGAAGGTCGGGCAGGGCACTTGGTACGACCGGTTCATACATTCGTTTTGCGGGCCGGTGGCGACGATGACGGCGACGAACTGGAGCGGAAGCCTGGTGTTTGTGCGCGTGGAGATGGAACGAGCCACAACGTACGGAATGGTTTCCCTGCGGCCGCTGGAGGAAGAGCGGGTGCTGACGCACATTTTTGCATTTCTGCCGCGGAGCAGATCGGCGATGGCAGGGCGAATCTTGGATTCGCTGCGGACGGCGCTGCGGCTTTATTTTATTCGACAGTTTTTGAAAGACGATGCCAGGCGACTGGAAGGCATTCGCGCCGGAGCGTTGAATTTGATTGATGCCGACGCGGAGTTGGCGAGGTATTTCCAGTGGCTGGCCCGGGCCGCTAACGGAATTCCCGGAACGACAGGTCAGGAAGTGAATACGAAGAATTACGAAGGAGTTCGACAATGAAAAAAAGGAAACTCCAAGTGTTGGGGGCAGTTTTGTTGGGGATGATCATTGGTCTTGTTACGGCTGGGGCCAGGGCGCAGACAAATGCTTCCGCCGCGACTGCATCACCGACGGCCGAAGACGCGAAGCAGATTGACGAACTTCGGCATGGGGTGGTGGAGGCGTTCAACCATCGCGACGTGGATGGGATGATGCGTTACCTGGACTCCAACGTGGTGGTGGTGTGGCAGAACGGAGAGGTCAATCAGGGACCGGAGGCGGTGAAGCAGTTTTACAATCGGATGATGGTGCAGGGCGTGGTGAAGAGTGTGAGTTTCGATCCGGTAGTGCAAGGACGCGCATGCCAGGGCAATACGTGCGTCTCCGTGGGAACGTTGCAGGACACTTTTACATTGAATGACGGGAAAGTTTTGCCGTTCAACAGCCGGTGGACGGCGACGGTGATTAAATCGGAGGGCGGCGCCTGGAAGATTGCGGCGTTCCACGCTTCCGCGAATGCGTTCGACAATCCGGTGATCAAGATTGCGGAACGGAAGATGGGGATGATCGCGGGCGGCGGAGGATTACTGCTAGGTTTGATCATCGGCGCGGTGTTGTTCCGGCGCAAAGGCTGAATATTAATCGCTGAATGGTATTGCCACACATTCCTTTGAAGCGGTGTACGGCCGCATGGGCGAGAGAGGCGGCGCTTGTTTCTTTAACGACGGAGGCGTTGGCGGAGATCGCGCGCGCGGAGAGCATGGATTTTGCGACGAAGTTGCTCTACGACCGTGTCCTGGAATCGGAACGCTTTGGCCCAAACATAGAATTCATTTTGAAGAGCCCGAATCGCTGGACCAATGAGCGTCCGTCACCGCTGCTGGGTGTGGTCCCGGGCGCGTTCCATGGCGAGAACATGGAGACTGGAGCCGATGGCCGGCGCATTCTGGATATTGCGGATGGACACGGTTTTCGAAGCCAGGCAATCGCGACACAGAGCTTCGGCTCGCTTGGAAAGAATGCGGAAGTCATCGCCGAATGGCTGGAGGCGCACGCGAGCGAAGAGGTGATCTTGATTACGCTGAGCAAGGGCGCGACGGAAGTAGGGTATTTGTTGCGGAGCGGGAACACGGCGGTGCTGCGAAACGTGATGGCGATCGTCAATATTTCAGGGATGCTATTCGGCACCAGGCTGGCGAATTGGGTAGCGGAGCGTACGTTGCCGCGCTTGTACGTGCGCGGATTGATGTGGTGGAAGAACTATGATTTTCAGAGCCTTCTGGAACTGCGGCACAACGAAATAAACGGCAGCCTTGGCAACCTGCCGGTGCGCATGATCAACGTAATTGGTTTTCCGCTGGAGGAGCACCTGAGTTCGGCGATGGCGAGGCGGCAGTACCGGCGCTTGCGGCCCTATGGGCCAAACGATGGAGGCGGGATCGTGCTGGCGGATGCGCTGCGATTCCCGGGCGAGTTGTTCCCGATCTGGGGCGGGGATCACTATTTGCGTCAACCCGACGATATGCCTTCGCGAATTGGACAAATTCTCTGCGCTGCTGCTGATACGGGGCGGCTTGCGTGAGGTTACAGTGTGGGCGGCAATATTTTGGCTTGCTGGACAAATAAAAAAGTGGCCGAGTCAGAGGTGGGGAGAATCCAACATCCAGGAATTTGTGCGGGGGTGTGCCACCTTTTGGGCAGATTTTGAATCCTAATTGGGGAACTTGCGGTGGAACTGGGTGGGAATGAAGTTAAACGAGGATTTCCATTGATATTGCGACGACGCTTTTGGAGCGCTGAACTTCGGTTACTAGTCACTAGCCACGGAGAGGTAACGCTTGCTGAAAGCGATAGGGCAGGCGATAAAATAGAGGGTGTGAATACTTTGAAGAAGCGCTCCTGCAGGGCGGGCCGGGGCGGAAGCTTGCGCAGCCGGGTGTTTGGCGAATTGAGCCTAGGCTGGCTGGGAATGGTGGCGGTGTTTTGCGGCTTCCCCGCTTTGGCGCAATCGCAGCAGCCCGCTGTCACCAGGGGCGCGGAGAGTGGTCAAACTGCGGCGGAGCCAGCAGAGGCATCCCGCGGGGAGCTGTTGCCCGATCAGCGATTGTCGGGAAGCATCCGGGGAGCAGTGGTGGATGGAACCGGGGCCTTCGTGGCCGGAGCCCGAGTAATACTCGCGCGTGAAGATTCATCCCTGAACCAAGAGACGGTAACTGGAGACGAAGGGCAATTCAGTTTTACCAATATCGCTCCGGGAACATTCCAGATCACGATTACGTCGGCGGGGTTCGCGCCGCAAGCGGTCTCTGGAACAGTGCATTCCGGGGGGAGTTACCTGGTCCCGCAGATCACGCTGGTTGTGGCCACAGCGATGACGGAAGTGCGGGTGGTGCCGAAGGTGACCGAAATAGCAGAAGATGAATTGAAGGTGGAAGAGAAGCAGCGAGTACTCGGAGTGATTCCCAATTTTTATGTCAGTTATGTGAACAGCGCGGCTCCATTGTCTCCGAAGCAAAAGTTCCAACTCGCGTGGAAGTCGACAATCGATCCAGTCAGTTTTGGGCTGACCGGAGCGATCGCGGGGATTCAGCAGGCGACGAACGAGTTCGGCGGGTATGGGCAAGGCGCACAAGGATATGCAAAACGCTATGGCGCTTCTTACGCGGATTTTGTTACGGGCACATTCATCGGTGGAGCGATCCTGCCATCGCTTTTGAAACAGGACCCGAGGTATTTCTATAAAGGAACCGGAAGTGTGAAATCGAGGATTTTGTACGCGATGGCCAACGCGGTGATTTGCAAGGGCGATAATGGGCACTGGCAAGCGAATTATTCGAGTATCGTCGGGAGCTTGGCCGCAGGGGGCATCTCGAACCTCTATTACCCGGCGAAAGACCGCGAAGGAGCGGAATTGACGGTCGAGAACGCGTTCATTGGGATCGGCGCTAGCGCGGCTGCCAATTTGTTGCAAGAGTTTCTCATTCCGAAGCTGACGTCGCACGGTCCCAACCACAAATTGGCCAATCCCTGAAGGAAAATCTGAATCGAAGTCTCCGGCATTGAAGGGAGAAAGCGGCAAGATTATTTCGCGTTCGGCGCCGGAAGAGGGGTATATGTTGTTGTGAAAGTCATTGAATTGATGTAGCTCGGATTCGACGAAGGGTCGCCCTTCTTTGGTCTTCTGACTTCGACAAACCCGCCATCCGGAGCTCGAAGCGGTTCCCTGGTATCAGCCACCCACAACACGTAAATTGAACCGGCGGGAATTTCGCAGGAGATGCTGACTTGTCCCGAGCCACCGGTACCGCAAGGAAGGTGCTCCAATGCTGCCTGGAGGTCACTGGAATTGAGGTATTTGCCAGAATCATCATAAGAGACTAGTCCAAAGGCGACCCGGTACTGGGCGTTGGCGCTTATCTGAATACTTGCGGGGCCTTTGAAGGTGTCCCCCACTCTTTGCACAGCGGAAGGCAGCATGCCGGCGGAGGTTTCTACCGGCGGCTTGGCATTGCTCGCAGCGTTGTTCGGCGTTTGCGAACCGGCCTGCGTGTCAGGGCGCGAATCGTCATTCAGCCGGGCGCGACGGTGGCTCTCACCGACGGCGATGAAAATCAACGCTACAGCGACAAAAGCTCCAATGAGTAGAAACATTCTGACCGTGCCACTCATGGCGGACCTCCAGGACAACTATATGCGGAGCTTAGCAGCCGTATCGTGGGAACTTTGAAGATTCCGCCGGAGGCTGCTTGAAAGGCGCAATAGTTGATACATAACAAGAGTGGCCCCCGCGTATCGGGGCGGATTGGGAGGGGCTCGCTACTGTCCGGGCCGGAGAAACGAGGAAAAGGGGTGATCGGAGCCAGCGCTGACGGAGAAGAAACGGCGACTATTGGCCGGAAGTGTCGCGCAGGAGGATGGCGTCGGATTCGACGTGTCCGCGTTCGACGGCGAGCTGGGAAGCGTCGCGGGAGTACATGAAAGAGTAGATTTGGTCGGCGTTGAAATGGGTGAGTTGGCGGGCGGGTGAGCCGTCGAAGGATTGCGTCCAGAGATTGTCGACACCCTTTTCGCGTACGACGAAAACGAGGCCCTTGCCATCCGGGGTGAACTGTACGCCGGGCAGCGCGCGCTGGTCGATGTCGAAATATTGCATTTTGTGGTCGTCGACGGAATCAATGCGGGTGACGAGTTTGTGATCCTCTTCGCGGACTTCGCTTGACAGGACTCTCTTGCCGTCCGACGAAAGATCGAAAATTCCGACGGGAGTGTTGACGACTATTTCGGGCGAGCCGCCGGCAAGGGGAATGCGCTTTACGTAGCGGTGATCCTCGTGGTCGAGGAAATAGAGCCACTTGCGATCACTCGCGCACTTGGGTTCCGATTCGTTTAGCCCAAAGGTGAGCTGCTTTTCGTTGCCGCCGTCTTCGTCCATGCGCCAGAGATTGGTAGCAGCGTTTCCGGAGCGGCCAATCTGGCGGAAAACAATGAGGTGGCCTGCATCGCAGGAGGTGACTTGATCGGCGATGTGCGCCCTGTCGGAGAAAACAACTTTTTCGCCGCCGGCCGGACTGACGAGACGAATGTCGCCAGCTTGCGGAAGCAGGAGACGGCCATCGGGCGTCCAATCCCATCGCCAAATCAATTGATCGGACATTAGCTGAAGCGGATGCCATTCGCTGGGCGCGGATGCGGGCGCAATGGAAAGCTGTTCGCGGACCTGCACTTGCGTCGCGACGAGGGACTTTCCGTCCGCGGCGACGCTGGGGCTGACGTAATTATTTGTGTCGGAAGTGAGCGCACGCATTTCGCCTTGCGGGTAAGCGAGATAGCCGAGCTGGAGCTGCAACTTACCTACCTGCGGCTGAACCACTGAAAAGATGAGTCCGCGTCCATCGGGCATCCACACGGGTGAATGGAAAATGGATGTCTTGGTGATTCCAGCGGTTGATTCTTTTCCGGTTGCGGTGTCCACCATCAGAAAAGCCCCGAGATCGGTTTTGGTTGGCTGAACGATGGGGATGGCGAGCGTTTTTCCGTCGGGGGACCACGCGGCGACGGAACTATCGGTGGCGAGAGGCTTGCTGCTGAACAGTGCGTGCTCGCCGGTGCCGTCGCTGTTGGTGATGAGGAGATCGAAGAAGGGCGAGTCGTGGCGCTCGCGGAGGAAAGCGAGGCGCTGGCCGTCGGGAGAGAAAGTGGCGGGGCTGTCGACATCGCGGATGAGAACGCCGGGGCTGCCGCCGAGCATAGGGGCGCGGTAGAGGATGCTGATGGTGTGCTCGTCTTCGTCGCGGCGGACGAAGTAGATGTAATTGCCGTCGGGAGAAAAGGTGAGTCCGTCGTAGCGCGTGGCGGCGGGGGCGACGACTTGCGTGTTGCTGCCCGTCGGAATGTGACGGAGCCAAAGGCTTTGCAGGCCATTTTCTTCGCGGGCGTGAAGGAGATATTTGCCGTCAGGGGAAATGGCAGAGAGGGACACGTGGCCGTTGTTGGTGAGATTTTCGATGGAGAATTTCTCGAAGGGCAGATGGTGTGAGCGGAGGGCGAGCGAGTAGATGCCGAAAGCCGCGGCGACGAGGACAACGGCGGCAAGAGCGAGCGTCAACCCAGCGCCGAGTTTATTTTTGCTGGCGGCCTGGATGATAGCGGAACTGCCTGAGGGAGACTTGATTTGCGCGGCGCTCGCAGGATCCGGCGTGGGTGTTGCGATGGCGGCGACGCCCGAAGCGGTTGCGGAGGAAGGAACGCGCGAAGAAGAGGAGACGACGCGGCCGGAATCGGATTCGCGCTGCAGGCGTTTGAGGTCGGCGCGCATTTCCGAGGCGACCTGGTAGCGAACATCGCGGTCTTTTTCGAGGGCTTTGTTAATGAGGCGGTCTAGTTCGGGAGGAACGGGAGGGTTGAGCCCGGCGATGGGGACGGGAGAGTTGCGCAGAATGTTGTCGAAAACGACGGCGCTGGTGTTGCCGGGAAAGGGATGCCTGCCGGTAACCATCTGATAGAGGACGGCGCCAAGAGAGAAAAGGTCGCTGCGGCCGTCGAGTTCTTCGCCGCGGGCTTGCTCGGGAGACATGTAGGCGATGGTGCCGACAGAGGTCCCGGGACTAGTGAGAAGAGCAGCGGCGGTATCGCCGACGGTTTCGCCGCCGAGATGAGCGTCCCGGTCGTCGTCCAGAATCTTGGCGAGGCCGAAGTCGAGGATTTTGACGACGCCGCGGCCGGTGACCATGATATTGCTGGGCTTGATGTCGCGGTGGACGATGCTTTTCTTGTGCGCGGCGTCGAGAGCGTCCGTAAGCTGAATTCCAATTTCCACGATGCGGGGAATGGGCAGCGCGCCGGCGGGAAGGGTCTTGTCGAGGGATTCGCCTTCGAGAAGCTCCATGGCGATGAACATTTTGCCGTTGTTTTCTTCGATGGCGTAAATGGTGCAGATGTTCGGGTGATTGAGGGCCGAGGCGGAGCGGGCTTCGCGCTGGAAGCGTTCAAGGGTTTGTGGACTGGCGAGCGAGTCTTCCGGAAGAAATTTGAGGGCCACGCGGCGGCCGAGCTTGGTGTCCTCGGCTTCGTAGACGACACCCATCCCCCCCCCGCCGAGTTTGCGGAGGATGCGGTAGTGGAGAATGGATTGCCCGGTCACAGTGATTGAACGAAGTGAGGATGTTAGACGGTCGGTGAATTCGCGTCAATGTGCGGCGTAAGGTGAAAGCGATCAGTCCATTTCCGCCATGAAAAGGAAATAAGCAACAAAAAGTAAGGAAACTGCCCACGCGGGGATAAGTAGTCTCCATTTGCCTTTCCCAGGAACGCTCAAAATAACGCTCGCGACAAGCGTCCATCCGGCGGCCGGACCGAGCCTCTTCCATAGACCTGTAGTTGGCATCAAGCCGTGAGGACTTCCTCCGTTGTGGAACCACGAGAAGAAAAAAGCCATTTCTAATGCAGTGGAGAAGACTGCAAATGCCAATGCCGCCTTACCAAAGTAATTTCTCCACACAGGGCCCGTTTCTTCGTCGCTGCTTGCCATCGAGCGCCTCCAAGTGACAAAGAGCAGCGAACATGGCAAGAGAAAAAGCATTATCGTTGCAATAACCATGGGCCAAGCAACTCAGCCTTTCGACGCGGAATTCCGACAACGGGTACCCACCCTAGCCTTTGGGGGCGTAGTAGCCTTTGCGGGCCAGCACTTTGAGGTCGTGATTGTTCATTTCCACCTTGATTTTGCGGAATTTGCCGTCGCGTTCGGAGTTGGTGGGGTAGTAGCCGAGGGTGTACTGGCTGCGGAGTTCCTCGGAGATTTCGTCGAACGCCTGCATCAAATGTTTGTCGGAGGAAACGTTGATGACACGGCCGCCGGTTTCGTCGGCGAGCTTGTGCGCCGCGCCGGAGTTGGCACCGCCGAAACGCCGGTCGGAGACGAGCAGCACGTGAATCACGGTGTCGGTGCGCTGTGCGGACTCGATAGCTTCCTCTATCCTCACTTTGCTGCCTTCGTCCTGCGCGTCGGTAACCACGACGATGGCTTTGCGGCCGGCTTCGGTATTCAATTTTTCGCCGCAAGCGAGGTAAATCGCGTCGTAAAGAGCCGTGCCGGTGATTTGCCGTCCTCCGATAGGTCCGGGATTTCCGCCAATCGAGCCGCCACTGGGAATGTTGATGCGCGCTTTGCGAATGGCGCGGTCCAGCTGTGCGCGATCATCGGTGAAATCGGAGAGCAGATCGACGTCGGAGTCGAAGGACATGATGAGGGCTTCGTCGCCCTTCTTCAGAATGCGGCCCAGGAAGGAGCTGCCGGCTTCCTGGATGTAGCCGAGCATGTCCTGTTCGCTGCCGGAAGTGTCGAGGAGTAGCGCGAGGGTAATCGGGAGCGTGACTTCCTTGGAGAAAAAAGCGATTTTTTGCGGCTGGCTGTCCTCGGCAATATTGAAATCTTCCTGCTTGAGATCGGTGGCGATGCGTTTGTTTTTGTCGCGGACAGTGACGAAAAGATTGACCAGGTTGACCGAAGTCTTGATGACCGGGCCCTGCGAGTCGGGCTGCTGCGGCACCGCGGGAACGGCGAGGCTCACCAGGAGAGCCGATACAACCCATACCGCCGCAATCTTGCTCATAGAACGCATGTATACTTTCCTTGACGAGAGATGCCCGGCCGGAAACGCCCGCTGGGATGCTGACGCTTCCTAAGATGCGGCGAAAGGCCGCGATGGATGCGTGGAGCAAGCTCGTAGAGCGGGTAAATTCGAGGAGAAGTTTGGCTTGAGGGACATGAAAAGTCTACGAAAAATCGCAGTGCTGACTGTGGCAACGATGCTTTGCGCGCCCGAGGCGTGGCTGGGAGCCCAAGCTCCGGCGCAGGCTCCGGCGAGCGCATCACCTTCCGGGGCGCCGCAGACTCCCCCGCAGGGGGGCGGGCCCGCCAAGATCACGATTATCTCCAACCAGGTCGTCGTTCCCGTGACCGTGAAAGACCGTTCTGGAAATCTTGTCGCGGATTTGCATCGCGATGAGTTTCGGATTTTCGAGGACAAAGTCGAACAAAGAATATCGGCCTTCAGTGCCGAGGCGTATCCGCTCTCGATGGTGGTGCTCCTGGATAACGATCTGAAGTCCAAGGACGCGGAGCAGGTGGCGGCCAGTCTGCGGTCGGTGATCGCCGGGATGAGCGCGAATGATGAGGCGTTCATCTGCAAGTTCGACCAGTTCTTCCATCCTGGCAAGGGTTTCACGATGGACCAGGACAAATTGATGACCGAATTGAAAAGGACCGCGCTCGATGAGGAGCCTTCCGTGGCGCCGCCCTCGCCGGCGATCAACAACGGTCCTACCATTAATGGGCACTCGGCGACGAGTGATGCCCCCTCGACGGCCGCGGCGACAGCCAACATCAAGGGCCAGCCTACAAAGGCCCTGGATGACGCGGTCTATGAAGCGGCGCAGCTTCTGAAAGACCGCGGGCGCGACCGGCGAAAGATGATCATACTCATCTCGGATGGCGTAAACGGCGTGAAATTCAACAAAAACAAGTACGACAACGTGGTCAAGGACCTATTGAGGTACGAAGTGTCGGTTTACAGCGTGGCGGTCAGCAGCGCTTACTTTAACCGCAGGTTCAGCCATTTGATCGACTACGCCCATGCAACGGGGGGTGACGTGTTTTTCGCCGCGAAGCGCGAAACGATGGAAGAGTTGTACTCGCGGATTGCCGAGCAGGCAAGGAACGAGTACACGCTGGCGTATTCCCCATCTGGAACGGATCGCAGCGCCGAGTACCATGCGATTGAGGTGCGTGTGGAGCGCGCGGGATTGAACGTAACGGCGCGCGAGGGCTATTTCGCCAGCGGTGTGCCGCACTGAGGCGCCGGCGATCGCGAATTTTGCGATTTCTTTACTCCGCTTGCTGATTCTTCTTGACTCTCTCGTGGCGCGCCCTTATATGAGGCAGATGGAGAAGGCGATTTTAGATTGTCGCTGACCTCCCGAGAGACGGCTGGTCCCGGCTTGCACGGGGAAGGCTGGAAAGGAGCTTCGAAATGGCGAAAAAGGCGAAGAAGGAAGAGAAGAAAGCACCGAAAAAAGGGAAGTAGCCGTTTTGGGATGCGAAGTAGGGTTTTCCAACGGGATCTGATTCAAAAGGGCGCTGGCCACGAGGCGGCGCCCTTTTTGTTTTTGGCTGGGCTATTTGTTTGAGTTTGCGAGTTGTCCCAGGGCGGTTTCCCGCTGGTATAGGAAGAGCGGGAGTCCCAGGGAAACTCCGACCAAAAGCACGGCGACAATCGGGAGCCACAAAGCGCGGATTTTGAGCCGCGCGCCCTCCGTGCGCACGAAGCCGATCAGTGCAACGGCCGAAACGAAGACATCCAGGCCGAAAAAACCGCCGATGCGATTGGCAAAAAGCTGCTGGAAGAAGAGTTTCATATTGAGCCCGTTTTCCAGAACCCAGGGGGCGAATTGGGAGTAGGGAAGAACGAAGCCCAAGACGCATAGCACGACGTAGGTCGTTTTTCGGCTCATAGCACCCTCGATTGAAGGCCAATGATAGGAGAAATCGCGGCCGTTCTTCAACGTGCTAATTGCTCAGGGCCTCTTCGTGCGCCGGGCAAATCGGCTTATAGGCGCAATTGCGGCAGATGAAGCCGGGCTTGGGGTCGAAGGAACCGGCGCGAATGTCGGCGGCAGCTTCTTGGACGATTTTTTGCGCTTCATCGAACTGTTTCGAATCGCGAGTGGTCACCTGAATCTGATTGTTCTGCAGGTAGTGGAAAACGAGCCGGACGGGATTCCATTCGAATATTTCTTTCGCGGCCAGTGCGTAGAGGCTTAGCTGTAAATCCTTCTTTGCGTCGGCATCTTTTTTTGGCTTGCCTGTTTTGTAGTCGACGATTTCCACTTCGTTGCCGCCTAGAGAGTTCACTTGGTCCATGCGGCCCGTGACCGTGACGTTGTTTTCAAGCGGCAATTCGAACCCCTTTTCCTGTTCGAGGATCTGCGGCGGCGCCTCCAGCATCGAAGCGTGGAACGCGCGGAGCTGCTCGATGCCGTCTTTCTTGTACTCCGCTTCCTGGTAGGCGTCTTCGAAGCCCACGGAGCGCCACTCGGTTTCATAAATGTGCTGCACTTCGGCGAACGGCAGACGGTTGCCTTTGCGAAGCTCGGCGAGGAATCTACGGATAGCTCCATGCATGATGCTGCCAAAGCTGAGCACCGCCTTCGGCCCTTCTTGCAATGACCAGAGCCGGCCGAAGAGATACTGCTGCGGACACCGGCGATAGTTGTCCACGGCGGATGGGCTGAGCTGCAGAGGTTCGGGCGTCGGCGGATGAAATGTCTCCGCCCACTTTGCGATCTGCGAGAAAATTTTCGGCGGCGCTTCCGTTGCAGGAAAAGGTTGCGAATCAGGAGCGGCCAGCGTTGTTTCGGCAGGCTCCCGCAGCCGGACTTTGGGCGCGGTGTGAATTACGTCGCGCCTTTTTATCGAGGGGTCCATCACAATGTCTTCGATGAACACCGGAACTTTGCCTTTTTTTTCGGTGAGCGTGGTGATGGTAAGACGCTGTTCCGCGCGCGTGAGTGCCACGTAGAAGAGACGCCGCTCTTCCTGGATATGAAATTGCCCGGCGGGCATCTCTTCCTTCATGAGCGCGATGGGGAATTCGAACAGCGGAGAACGTTCGCGCGCCGGGAAAGCGTTTTGGTTGACGCGCAAAAGAAAAACGTGCGGGAACTCGAGGCCCTTTGCGCCGTGCACGGTCATGAGTTGGACGGCGTCTCCGGGTGCGTCGTCCTCGAGGCTAAGCGTCCCGCCGGCTTGTTCGAAATAGTCGAGATATTCTAGGAATTCGGGGAGACTTCGCGTCTCGCTCTTCGGCTCCCAATCCTTTACGAATTGCGCGAGTTGATTGACGTATTTGCGGTCTTGCGTGCTTGCGCGATGGGGAACTTCGAGCCACTCGGTCAAGTCCGCGAGGATTTCACGCGCGGATTGCTTCTTGAGTGTTTTGCGCTGCGTGGAAAGAAATGTCAGCAGATCCGGCAGCGCGCTGGTGGAAGCATTGAAAGGAAGCTCGGATTGCGGCGCTTGCAGGATGTCGTACAGTGCGACGCCGCGTTTTCTTGCGGCGCGTTCGGTGAGGCGCACCAAGTCTTCGCCTTGCAGATGCCAGGCCGGGGCGGCGAGAACGCGCGCGCAGGCGACATCATCGAAAGGAGTGGCGATGAGGCGAAGATAAGCGAG
>Ga0210407_10002286_pt1 | contig 16623 bp, 14 predicted proteins | sample IncBWC27MmetaG_FD_150860 | JGI IMG/M metagenome (GOLD analysis project Ga0210407, IMG submission 150860) | Forest soil microbial communities from Barre Woods Harvard Forest LTER site, Petersham, Massachusetts, United States - Inc-BW-C-27-M | ecosystem: Environmental > Terrestrial > Soil >...
AATCGACGGTGATCAAAGAGATCCACGCAACCTATTCGCCGCGACCCGGGGTGGATGTCTACCGTCCCCGGTCGGAGACGGTGTGGCCAAGGGTTTTTTTGGCCGGAGACTGGACCGCGACCAGATGGCCCGCCACCATGGAAGGCGCGGTCCGCAGCGGCTACATTGCCGCGGAATCCGTGGCCAGAGTCGCGGGAATGCGAGATGCTTTGTTTCTGGTGCCGAATCTGCCCGCGTCCGGATTCATGCGGCTGCTCGCGTAGCGTTTGCGCAGTTCGTGAGATTGGGGCAGACTACCCTCGATGCACCAGTTCTGGCACACTTTCTGGATTTACTTAACCTGGAGTCTTGATTTCTTGTGCCTGCCGGGCTTCCGCTTTGCGACCTTGGCATTGGTTTTCAGCCTCGTTGCTTCTGCGATCTGGCAACGGCCATTTTTTACAGTGGCATGGCGACGAACCTTTTGGATGGTCATTGTGCAGGTTGGGATTTTTGTTCTGACCATTGCCATCGCCGTCAGCCGGGCTGCCCCCGTCCGCGGCGTCGTGTCCCAACTGCAGCCAAATTACTGGGCGCTTCGGGCGGTCGACCTTCTTGAAATTGGCTCTCTGGTTGTCGGCGTCTCTTGGATTGTTCGAATGAGGGGGCTGAGATGGTTTGCACTTAGCCTGGTCCTGCTCCAGTTCTTGTTTCTATACGGAGCTGGATTCATCGCAGCAATGGCACTGACCGGCGATTGGCTTTAGGCGTGCTTGTTATCACGGCGAACATAACTTCCACTTGGTGCGGGTGTAGGCAATTCGAAAACCCTTGCGTTCGGCGTTGCGCTGGGAATCGCTGCCGGGGACTGCGACCATCATTGCCAGATCGCATCCGTGATCGAAGGCGTAGCGCATGCGTGCACTAAGAAGAGCGGTTTGCAGACCGCGACGGCGCAGCTCTGGAACCGTCGAGGCGCCGCCAAACAGCGCCACTTTGTCATGCATACTCAGCACGCCAGCGGCGCCGGGTTTGCCGTCAATTTCCGCGAGAAAGCAGGGACTCTGCTGACGCGCGGAAAAGATGGCGCCGAGTTGTAAAAGAGTCTCGCGAAGTTCCGGATGCTCGTGCGCCCATCCCCTGGTGCTTACGTCAGTCCAAAGCTGGGACTCTTCCGGGTCGATGACACGTACGCTGACTTGATTATGGGGGCCGTCGGCGGGTTGATCGACGGACCGGTATAAGACGTTGCTGAGTTCGATCGGCCGGTAGTTGCGTTTACAGAGCAAGTCGAGCGCAGCGACACCCGCGAAAGGACTTACTTCGTGATAGACCGGCGCATCGCGGTCGAGAAAGAAGCGCTCAACCGTTTCGAGCGTAGATGGGGTCAGTTCCTCGAAGATGCCAAGGCCGAAAGTCTGCGTGACGGGAGAATCGACGCCATTGAAGGCAGCGTAGGCTCCGGCGCATTCGATCCAGGCTGCGCCGCTGTCAGGGTACACCCGGCGTTGGGCGTCGGCAAATTCGATACAGGCACGTCCTTCCGCGCGTTCCAGGCGTTTCGAGAGTGTGAGATCAGAAAATGTCATGGTGTTTGGTTATGGTACACGCTCGGGTCCTGAGGTTGAAGTTCGCGCCATGGGTATGGGAAGAGAATGCGGAGGTGGCCTGTGGCTTTACGCCGCCAGGAGCACCACGCCGCCCGCGACCAGCACCGCGGCCATCCAGCGGCGGTGGTCTACGCGTTCATGGAGAAAAATCTTGGCTGCGACGGCGTTGGTCACGAAGGTTAGAGAGGCCGAAGCGGGCGCGATCAGGCTGACGTCGCCCCATGAAAGTCCGAAGAGAAGGCTGTAAAAAGCCGTGGTCATGGCAAGAACGCCGAGCAGGAAGTTTGGATTGCGAAGGACTCTGCCTAACACCGTCCAGAGGCCGCTTCGCCGCCAGAGCGCGCCCACATCTCCTACTTGCTTCATGGCGCGTGAGAGTAGAACATCTCCGGTGGTCGAAGCCAACACGATGACGGCGATCGCGCTCCAGGTGAAGGCTTGCTTCATCGGTGATTTCTCGGCGCGGCCGGTTCATATTCTTCTTCGTGCTCCGCGGCCTTCGGTGGATGGTGGGTCAGGGCCGGACCTTGGGTAACAAATCCGACTCCTGCCGAGATCAGAAGAACGCCAATCCAGCGCGTTGTCGTTACTGTCTCGTGCAGATAGAATTTTGCAATCAGAACCAGCAGCACGTACCCCAGCGAGGTCGCGGGAAGAACATAGGTCAAATCGGCCCAGGACAGAGCGGTCATGTAACAAGCGAAGAAACCCAGCAGGAGCAGAATGCCTAGAGCGACTGAGGGATTCAATACAGCCAGGATCAAATCAGACAGGTGATTCAGGGAGATGCTGCCTACCTGCTTCATGCCCCGGGAGAGCAGCGAATCGCCGATGGAGGCGCATAACGTGACGCCGGCGAGCACCAGATACTTGCGAAAGGTCACGCGATCTTTCCCTAGGAGGCTGCTGAAAAGTCATACTCCCAACCGCAGCGCCTAAAGACGGTACCGATTCCGGAGTGGTGACGGCATCGCTGAAGCGATGCCCTGATACCAATCAAGAATTTTTCAGCGCCCGCTAGGCCTTTGCCGCGGCTACTACGGCGGCGGAATCGTCCTTCTCGCGCTTGTCCTTGACCCACTTGTGGCGCATGGCTCGGACCTTGAGGAAAGTCTTCGCTTCTTTGTAGAGGCGCTTGCGGTCCACGTTGTTGAAGGCCGCTTTTCGCAGGATGCGGAAGACCGCCTTGGGCCGGAAATAATATTCGTCGTAAAAGCGGTGTACCGATTCGAGAATCTCTTCCGCCGGCAAGCCGGGATATTGAATGTGGGCGAGTTGGTGGCCGCCTTCATCCACCATCTTGTTGTCGCCAACCATGAAGCCATTCTTCACCGCGTAATCGTAGAGTTCGGTTCCGGGGTAAGCATGGGCCACGGAGACCTGAATTGTCTCTACGTCCAATTCCTTGGCGAATGCGATGGTGTTGTTGATGGTTGCGGGAGTTTCACCGGGTAAGCCGAGGATGAAATCGCCGTGAACGACCAGCCCGAGTTTGTGGCAATCTTTGGTGAACTGGCGGGCGCGCTCGATGGTAGCGCCCTTCTTGATGTTCTTCAGAATTTGCTGGTCGCCGGATTCATATCCGACGATCAGAAGACGGCAGCCTGCTTCCTTCATTGCCTTCAGAGTTTCGTAATCGGTAGTCACGCGCGATGTACAGGACCACGTCAGCTTCAGCGGCTTCAACTTGGTGCAAAGCTCGATGGTACGCACCTTCTGAATGTTGAAGGTGTCGTCGTCGAAGAAAAACTCTCTGACATTGGGCCAGTATTCCTTAGCGTCGGCCATCTCGCGGGCGACGTCGTCCGTGGAACGCTTGCGCCACGGATGTCCGCTCAGCGTTTGAGGCCAGAGGCAGAACGTGCATTGCGCCGGGCAGCCGCGGGTGGTGTAGAGAGAAACGTACGGGTAGAGCAGGAATGGGACGTTATATTTCGTCACATCCAAATCGCGGCGATAGACTTCGGTCACGTGGGGCAGCGAATCGAGATCCTGAATCTCGGGACGGTCCGGAGTATGCACGACCGATCCATTCTTCAGGTACGAAATGCCCAGGATTTCGTCCAGCGGCTTGCCGTTGGCGAACTCGTAAACCGCGTAATCGAATTCCTTGCGCACCACGAAATCAATTTCCGGGCAGTCCTTCAAAGATCTTTCTGGCAGCACGCTGACGTGAGGGCCGACAAAGGTAATCTTGATCTTCGGATTTGCTTCGCGGATCTTTTTCACCAGCCGAATATCGCCGGGAAAGCCCGGAGTGCTAGTGAAGAGCACAAGGTACTCGTAATCGCGGGCGATGTTGATAGTCTCTTCCGCCGAGACGTGATGCGACGGGGCGTCCAGCAGGCGAGCACCTTCAAGCATTCCGGCAGGGTAAGCGAGCCAAACCGGGTACCAATAGCTTTCAATCTCGCGGGTAGCCGGCCAACGCGACCCGGCTCCCCCGTCGAAATTCTCGAACGACGGCGGATTCAGAAACAAAGTTCTTAATGGCATATTTGTGGTTAACCTAATACTAACATTTCACAGCGTCTTATAAGAGTCCCCAGGTACACTTCCGAGTACCTGCAGTGCCGGGTCAACAGCAGGTGCGGGCTAGGACACGCAAATCCGGGTAAGTCTATACAAACCAGTCTAATAGCTTGAATGCTTCTTATGCAAAGGGCTTGCGGTGAATGGGTGGTTTAATGCGCTCAACAGGGATTCTGGGCCTCGAAATGGATGGCGCAGCAAAGTCGGTCCAACGGTTTGACCGCAGACGACACAAACGTCCTAGCGGTTGCATTTGTCCTTCGTGGTTGGTGCTCGTGTTCTTGCCGGCTATTTGCCCACTCCCACCCAAGCCTCCAGTTCGCCGGTGGCTCGTAGTAGGGTGATGCGTGCGCGTTGCAGTTCGAAATTCGTGTCCTGAAGTGTGTCATAGCGCTCGTTGGTTTGATTGCGGGCGTCGTCCAGATCATGCGCCGTCGCGCTTCCCGCATCGACTCGGGTTTGCGTGGCGTCGAGATTGGACTTCGCGATCTGATACTCCAGGTCGACGACCTGCTGCAAGGCAGCGAGTTGCGCGACCGAACGCTGCAGCTTTAAAGTCTGTTCCGAGACCTGGTTCCTGGTTGCCTCGACATCCTTCCTGGCATGCAGCGCGGCCGCATCGGCAGCTTGTGCGCGGGCATGTTGCGGAGGGTTCAAGAAGGGGAATCGCATCTCAATCCCGACGGTCGCGTTGTTTGGCTGGAAGCTGTGCGGTTGGAAATAGTTTTGATAGTTGTTGAACGTGGCCAGCAGCGCATACTGAGCGGCAAAATCCACGCTTGGCCACATCGCGCGATGTTCGCCACGGGCGCGGAATGTCATGGCGGTGGCGTGGATGTCGGCAATCTGAATCAAGGGGTTGTCCTGGGCGGCCTTGGCCGCGAGGTTGTCATCCTGTTTCACCTCGGGCAACTCAGGGATGGACTCGCGCACGGTCTCGATCGCAGTTGCGGGAAGGCCGGTCAATTGCGAAAGGCGATTGCGCAGCACATCGATGGCGCCTTGAGCCTGCGAGATGTGGAAGTAGACGCGAGCTGTGTTCAGGCGCGCCTGGTTCCGGTTCAAGGGATTATCCACACCCGCCGTAACCCGCTGATTGACGACCTGTTCCATCTTGAGCGCGTCTTCGTAATCGTGGCTCAAGTGGGACATAAGAGTTTCCCATTTGCTGAGCTCGGCATAACTCAGGACCGTATCCTGAATTACCTGGTTGCGTTGATCTTTGGTCTGCACCGTAGTTTCCTGCCATTCGGTTTTAGCCGCGCGCACAAAATCCCGCAACGCAGGATTGAACAGCGCAGACTGGGCCGTGGTATTGACGATCGAAGGCGCCGACCCTTCCAGGCTGAGCGGGTAGCCATACGATTTTCCCAAGCCTGAACCGACACTCAACTGCGGCAAATATTGATTGCGGGCTTCGTGGTAAGCGGCAAACGCACGCTGCTCATCGATGTGGGAAGCCTGCATCGTGGTGCCGTGGGCCAGTGCCAACTCCACAGCGCGCTTCAGCGGCAGTTGCTCAGCGGCGACGGTTGCGCAAAAAGAGCTCAGGAATAGACCAACAAACAGAACGGAAGCGCGTGATCCAGATCTCATATCTTCACCCTTTGGAGGAGTTGGACTCATACCGATAATTGTAGATGAGTTGCGGACACCACAAGCCAGCCCAACTCGACGTTCTCAGCAACATGGCTGCCCGCCGCAACAAATCTCATTCTACGGGGTTATCTCTCACACGTACCCGTGTCATTCCAATTGCATCTTAAGTAATTGGGAGATTTTGTCGCTAAGAGGCCTTGTTTTGTAGTGAGCGCCATGCCCTGACAGAAGAGCAACTTCACCTCGCATGCATCATTAGTCCCTGGCCGGCTGGTTACGGTGAATGGCGAGCCGATTCCAATCCACGAGGAGATGTGGCGTTAATGGGCAAAACTAGATTAAACAATCGCTTTCTTATTTTGAGCTTGTTGGCGGGTCTCATTCTCCTGGGCCAAGGTTGTGGAGGTAGTTCCGGCAACGGAAATTCGAATCCTGGCCCGCCCCCGCCACCTCCGCCGCCTCCCGTCGGAGCTACTGTTAACGAAAATCTGGAGACAGTGTTTCTTTACGTCGACGGAACCGCGGGGAACGACAACAACAGCGGCTCCAAGGGCTCTCCCTTCAAAACAATCAACAAAGCTCTTCTTACAGCGGGCGCAAATAATCAGAACAGTGTGGGAACCCAAATCAATATTAATCCTGGCATTTATAGAGAACAGCTAAGCTTTCTTGCCTCTCAAACATCCTTGCCTTTCACTCTCCAAGCCACGACGCCTGGGACGGCCTTCGTTTCCGCAGCGGACCCTCTTCCTGGAAACACCTGGTTCGTTTCGTCTTATGGACCCAATGTTTATACGAACTCCTCGAGCTCTAGTTACATCTTTCCCGCGTGCTCTGCCCCAGCGGGATGGCCTCCGGTCCCGCCTGTGGTTTTGAGAAGAGAAATGGTTTTTGTTAATGGATTTCGCCTCAATCAAGTGATGTTCTCAACTGAATTGCAGGCGGGCACGTTTTGGGCGGACGCAGGGGGAAGCAATCAGATTTATATTTGGCCGCCCGCGGGAACAAACATGCCGGAGGCCGATGTTGAAGTATCGACGGCATCCCGCAGCCCTCTCGTAAATACCGATGGCGTCAATAACTTTGTGATCCGAGGATTGACGTTTGAATATGACAATTCCTGCACGCAATTCGGGCCTCGCATCGTCAATGGAACAAATGTTTTGATCGACAACGACCAGTTCCTTTGGAATAACTCGATAGGATTTGGCATTTATGCAGGCTCTGGCTCAACCCAAAATGTGACCGTTCAAAACAGCGTGGCCGATCACAACGGACAAATTGGATTTGGGGGTTACAAAGTGAAGTACGTTCTCTATCAAAACGACCAAAGCTCCTACAACAGCTGGCGAGGGGCCGAAGGAGCCTTTTATGAAGTCGGCTTCGACGGTTCCTATTTTTTTCTTTTCCATAACAGCAACTTCAACGGGTACGGTTCCTTCTATAACGAAAGCAGTGGCGTGCATTTTGATACTGATAACGCCAGCGATCAAGTCACAGGCCTGCAATCAAGCGCAAACAATCTCGAAGGGCTCTCGATTGAAGCCAGCGAAGGCCCGTTCCTGGTGCAAAACAGCGCTGTTTGCAGCAATGCCAGCCCAAGCAGCAAGACCGGAAACATTACCATTGATGATTCCTCCAATGTCACTCTGACCGCAAACACGGTTTATAACGGGCTGAGGCAGGTTTACGTTCTAGGCAACGGGCGGGCAGGCACGAATTGGGAGCAACCCAGCGTTCCCCTGGTTCGCTTTAACCAGAACCTCACGCAGACGAACAACACATTGATTGGAACCGCCGTCCAGGTGGGATTTAACAGCTACTATAAGCATGCCCCATCCTGCAGCGTTGCTGTTTCAGACATGTGGCAGACCTTCGGAGGCACATTTTCGTCGCAGTCCAACACTTGGGGGGACACGGCAGCCACGGATTCTTCATACCCCTTTTTCCAGGCCGCGATCCTAAGCGGTACGGTTCCGCTCTCCACTTGGCAAAGTCCGCCTCCGCAAGGGGTGGGCCAGGACACGAATTCGCAATTTATGCCAGCAGCTTCCATTCCTCAACAATGTGCTCTTCCCAAACCTGACAGTGCTGATTTCTGGCTCGTACTCGGGCCCCGAGGAGGAGCGGCCGCTATCGTCGCCGCAGCAGGTGGGCCAGCGATCGAGGTGCCGGTGAGTCTCGTCTCTTTGGGCTTCACCGGAAATGTTTCGCTGAGTTTCGACACAACTCAGGAGGGAGGATCCCCGGTAACTGGAGTTACGGGAACGTTCAGTCCCCAAAACTTGTCGCTCTCTCCAAGTTATCCCCTCGCGCCTCTCCCCAGTACCTTGACGATCACGACGACCTCGGCAACGCCTAACGGTTTTTACCCGCTCACGGTCACAGCGACAGACGGCAAAAGCATGACTAGAACGGCAACATTTTTTCTTCAGGTAGGTTCGCCTTCGACCCTGCAATTGTTGGGGAATACGTCCATCAAAGCGGGCTCCTGCGCGGAATTTGAAATTCACAGCGTGGACTCTAACAGCAACCCTTCCGACGTCCTAACCGCCACCTATCTGACCGCTTCGGGAACGGGCTCAGGGCAGTTTTATCAAGACGCAAAGTGCTCCACGCCCGTCAACTTTAGTCCGATTAATCCTGGTTGTCCCGCTGGAATTGAGATTCCCCAAGGAGACTATTCTCCTCATTTTGAGGGAACGGGGTCAATCTGGTTCATGGACCCGAAAGTAGAGAATTTGAATGTCACTGTCAGTGATGAGGCAAATGTGCTTAAACCCGTGACCACGCCGATTCAGGTTCACTAGAGTGCGGGCGGGAGCATTTAGTTTCGATTCACCACATCGGCGACGTTGCGATTCAGCCGGTCCAAGGCGGTCTGAGCGGGAGTGTAGCTCATGGCCAGAGAAAGCGAAGTGTGGTATTGCTGAGCCGCAGCCGGCTTATCGCCTTGCTGTTCGAGCGCCGTCCCCAGCAGGTAATGCGCCTTGAATGCGGGAGCGGCTTCCACGGTGGGACCGGGCGACAGATAACGGCGAAGCAATTGCGTGGCTTGCGGAAGATCGCGTTTAGTGCGAAGCAGAATCTCAGCACTCTCCATGAGCACTTCAGGCTGATCCATTGGAGCTGAACTGGCATGCCGGATGGCGTCTTCCATTGCATCCAGGCGCGCGGTGCGCCGATAGAAGAAAGCCAGATTCAACCAGGCGAGCGCCGCGCCGTGGCTGGCTTCGATAGCGGCACGATATTCGTTCTCGGCGGAAACGAAGTCTTTCTTCTTTTCGGCGAGGCGTCCCTTGACCCAACCGGCTTTCACTGGATCCATAGTCGCTAGTTTTTGCGCTTGAGCTTCGGCCTTGTCGCGTCCGCCGCCTACGATTCCGGGAGCCTCCAGATAGAATTCAGCCAGATCGGTGCGCGCCTCGGCGCTGTTTGGATTCAGGCGTACGGCGGTTTCAAATTCATTGCGGACTTTCTTGGCCATGCCTGCCGCGCTGAAGAAGCTTACATGGTCCGCTTTTTCTCCGTAGATGCGCCCCAGCCAGAGATGATATTGAGCATTCTCCGAATCCATGGACACTGCTTTCTCGCACGCCGAAATACCTTTGTCCCACTCGCCAAGCGTGAAGTAGGCGCGGCAGAGCAGATTGTAAGATTCGGCGTCCTTAGGAGAGATACTGATTCTGCGCTGTAAGGACGCGATGGCATCGTCTACGCGACCCTCGGCGAGGAGCTTGTCGTCTGCCGAGTCAGCCGTCGATAGGGAAGAGAGGAGCGCCAACAAAAGTAAAATCGGAAGGTTCTTAACTGCAAACATTTCTTAGTGAACCACCTTCACCGCTAAACCGTTCCGTAACGGCTTGGAATTGGCGGAACCCAGGGCGACCACAGCGTTTTCCGGCAACCCTCCGGCAACTTCCACCTGGGTAAGATTCGAGATGGAGGTCTGCACATAGCGTCGTTGCAATTCATTGTTCACGATCTGGTAAACGTAGGATTTGCTGTCCTCCTGGTGAACCGCCTCTCGCGGCACGGTAAGGACGTCGCGGTGCTCTGCCGTGATAATTGTTACTCCCACATTGACGTTGGGGAGCAGTTTAAAATCCCGGTTGTCCACGATGCACGTCGTCTCTCCGACATTGCGCGTGCCGTGAAGTTTGATGACGGCCGGGATCACGCTGACTGTGCCTTGCCAGGTCCGCTCGGGCATCGCGTCCCAGGTTACGTCGATTCTGTCTCCGGGCGCGAGACGTCCGACATCGGGCTCGTCCACAAAGGCGCGCACGCGGACTTTAGAGAGGTCCGCTTCTTGCAAGACCAGGTCGCCGGGATTGAGATAAGCGCCCAACAAGACCGGCAGGGAATAGACGATCCCGTCAAACGGGGCACGGATGTTCAACTGATTAAGCACGTCTTCGGCTGCTGTCAAGGCGGCTTGCGCCTGCGAGTTTTGGGCCTCTACGCGGGCGACTTCCGGTTGCGAGTATCGATTCTTCTGCTTCTCAAGAAGAAGATTGAGATCCGCATTCGCGCGTTTGACCTGATCCTCGGCGTTTGTGATTTCACCGGGTGCAGCGGCGCCTTGCTGCTGTAAACTCCGCAACGCGTCCAGGTTACGCTGTGCGGTGTCCGTGCTAGTGCGTGCTTTCGTTATTTGCGAATCGAGCGTCAGGACTTCCTCGCGGTTTCCGCCCTTTTCAACAGCGCTGACATCGGCGTCTGCGGCTAGAACTTGAGCCTTGGCTCGGGCGGCTTGGCTGCGAGCCTCCGCATCATCCAACTGCACCAGAAGCTGTCCTTTTCTTACGTGATCGCCTTCCCGCACCAGGATTTTCTTCACGGTTGTGCCGATTGGAGTGTGGGCTTCGAAGTTTTGCAGCGGCTCAACTTTTCCGTTGGTGGAGACGACGCTGCGAATCGTGCTGCGCTGCGCAGTCACCGCGCGCACGGGCACGGCGGGGTCCCGCGACAAGGACGCGAACAGCACCACCGCAGCGGCAATCGCGGCCGTGGCCACCATCCAGCGGTGCCGGGTTAAGAAGCTGGCGTTAGCATTGGTCATTACTGTTAATTCTTTATTCCTTATTAATGACTGGCGAATTGCCGACGGCATAAATGTACCACCTGCTGACTCTGGAAGCTGTAGGAGGAACCTTGTCGATTAGATGCGCGGCGCGGGGCGGATGAAGCGCAAATCCTTGAAGAATCTGGTGGTTCGGCCCAGTGGATGGTTACAATATTGCCATGCCCAAATCGCCGCGCTATACGCCGGAACACGCCCAGGCAGGTCTGGATGCGAAGTTTCCAGAGATCGAGACCTGGCCAAATCAGTTTGCGGGATATGAAATCGTCGTGGATGACCCGGAGTTTACTTCGGTCTGTCCGAAAACCGGATTACCCGATTTCGGTGTGCTCACGATTCGCTACATGCCGGACAAACGCTGCCTGGAATTGAAGTCGCTGAAGGAGTATCTGCAGGCTTACCGGAATCTGGGAATCTTTCAAGAGAACATCGTCAACCGGGTGTTGGACGACGTGGTGCGGTGGGCCCGCCCGGTGTGGGCTGAGGTCAAGGGGGATTTTCGTCCGCGGGGTGGGATTTCTACCGTGATTGTTGCTCGATGGCCCCGACCGAAACGAAAAGCTGGGAAGTGAGATTCTTGAAGAACCGATCACCTATCGCGGACTATGGGGCGGTTGCGTTCAGCGGTTCGATCTGTTTCAACTCCTGCGCCAGCTCGGCCTTCACGCGGCCGATGTCATAAGCATCCTGCAGATTTAGCCAAAACTGCTCGGTGGTCCCGAAGAACCGGGACAGTCTTAGTGCGGTGTCCGTGGTGATGCCGCGTCGTTCCAAAACAATGTCATTGATGCGGGGTGCGGGTACCCGCAGTCGTTTTGCCAGGGCGTACGCAGACATTGACATGGGCTTCAAGAATTCTTCGCGCAAGACCTCGCCGGGATGAATCCTCCAATTTGGTGTGCCTTTTCTCGCAATGCTCATCGCATTCTCCCATTAATACTCTCGGCCCTATATTCCGCTTCAGTGATAGTCGGTTTACCTCGACCTCGTAGGCATCGTGATCACGCCAGACAAAGCAAATCCGATATTGGTCGTTGACGCGAATGCTGTATTGTCCCCGCCGGTCGCCGCGTAATTTCTCCAACCGGTTGCCGGGGGGACACTTCAAATCCTGCAATTCCACAGCTCCATCGAGCATTCCCAGTTTTCGCTTTGTCACCTCCTCCGGGGGAGAGCCTCGGGTCTTGCCGGTTCGCCAGATCTCCGCTGTTGCACGGTCGGCGAAGCTCTTGATCACAATCTCTATAGTAACGGATATCGTTAATAACGTCAATCGTTATTATCTTGAACTCCAGTAAGCAGAAGAATCCACAGTGCTGTTCCAACCGCCGTGATATATTCCTTCGCCAAGTGACTCAGACGAAACTTTATCCCTGGACGGCGCTTGTCCTGCTTACGGCGCTGAACCTGCTCAACTACATCGACCGCTCCGTGCTGTTCGCAGTGCAGCCGCTGGTGCAGACCGAATTCCATCTCACCAACACTCAGGTTGGATATCTTACCAGCGCGTTTCTCGGGTTTTATATGATCGCGGCGCCCTTTACCGGGCCGCTTGCCGACCGGTATTCGCGCAAAAAGATCATCATTCTGGGAGCTATTTTCTGGAGCGCCCTTACATTGCTCACCGCGGTCACCCACACGTACTGGGAGTTGTTGGTTCGGCATACGTTGGTTGGGGTGGGAGAAGCGACTTTCGTCACCATCGCTCCGACCTTTGTCGCTGACCTTTTTCCGGAGAACAAACGCGGCCGCATCTTCGGGGTGTTCTATCTGGCGATTCCAGTAGGCACAGCTGCGGGTTATTTGCTCGGCGGCAAACTTGGCCCGCATTTCGGTTGGCGGTTTCCGTTCTATATCGCGGCATTCCCCGGCTTTCTCTTAGCGCTCGCTTTGTTGTTCATCCCCGAGCCCCCGCGAGGTCAGTTCGACTCACTGAAAGAGAGTCCGGATCGCGGAACCCTTCTCGGTTTAGCGCGCAACCCGGCCTTTTGGACGGTCACGCTGGGCATGGCTGCGGGGACGTTTTCCCTCGGCGGAATACAAGTCTGGATGCCGACATTTTTGTCGCAGGCGCGTGGTTACACTCTGGAAGCGGCAAATTTGATGTTTGGAAAGATTGTTGTCGTCGATGGCATTCTTGCGTCTCTGGCCGGAGGTTGGCTCGGCGACCGTCTGTTGCCCCGCATGAAGGGTTCGTACTACTTCGTGTCTGCGATCAGCATGGGACTCGGCGTGCCCGTCATGATTGTCGGCCTGTTCAGCCGGGGACCACTGATGCTGCCCGCCATCGCGGTGGCGGCGTTTCTCCTATTGTTGAACACGTCGCCGCTCAATACCGCGCTGGTTAACGCGGTCGGCGCGCACATCCGCGCTACTGCGATCGCTGCGAATATCTTCATCTTCCATCTTCTGGGCGACGTTCCTTCACCAACTCTCATGGGATACGTCGCCGACCGGCGCTCGCTTCAGGATGCATTCATTCTGCCGGTCATCGCCATGGCCATCTCTTCTGCCATACTGTTTTATGGCATGCGATTCGCTCCTGCTGTACGTGCCCATCCTTCGGGGACCTCCGTTTAAGAATCGCTATCCCCCCATCTCGAAGCGAATCGGAACGGGAGTACAATCGGTGTCGGTTCTGAACCACGTAGGAGATTCCGACTTATGCTGGCGAGGAAGTTTTCGCGGACGCACGGCGCAGCCCAAATGCTCGCGGCGCTGGTTCTGATCATGGCTCCGGTATTCCTGCCCCACGCTTGGGCGGCCAGTACGTACACGGTTCTGTACAACTTCAAAGGCGGAAGAGACGGATTGGGCCCAGATGCCGGCCTGGTCTTCGACGCGGCAGGAAATCTCTACGGCCCGACCTACCGCGGCGGCGTGGGGTGCACTGGTGACGGTTGTGGCACGGTCTTCGAACTCACGCCGTCGAACGGGAAATGGAAGGAAAGTGTGCTCCTTCGCTTCACCACCCGAATGCCAGGAGATCTTCCCACTGCGGGGCTCATCCTCGATGCGCAAGGTAATCTCTACGGTACTGCGTCTAGCGCGCTCGGCGGAAACGGCATGGTGTTCAAACTTACGCCCGGCGCGAACGGCAAGTGGAGAGTAAGCGTGCTGCACGCCCTTACCGGCGGCAAGGATGGACAGGAGCCTTGGGGTGGTCTAATCCTCGACTCGGCTGGCAATCTTTACGGCACGACGGCGTTTGGCGGCGGGTATGGATCGTGCAAGGGATATTCCCAGACCTACTGTGGCACGGTTTTCGAACTGAGTCCCCCAAGCACGAAGGGAGGCAAGTGGAGGGAGAAAATACTCTACCGCTTTAAAGGAGGACGTGACGGACGCAATCCGTTTGCCAGCTTGATCCTCGATGCGGCGGGCAATCTGTATAGCACGACCTCGGCTGGCGGAGCTTATGGAGGGGGTACCGTTTTCAAACTGACCCACGGCTCAAACGGCAAATGGACGGAGAGCGTGCTCCATAACTTCGACGTTGGCATGGACGGCGTTGCACCCTTTAGTGGCTTGGTCTTCGACAAAGCCGGCAACCTGTACGGCACTACCTATGCCGGTGGAGGTTCCCACTTTGGGATCGTTTTTGAGCTAACTCCCAGTTCCGACGGTTGGAAAGAGACCGTGATCCACACTTTCCAAGGTGGCAGCGACGGAGGGAATCCCTACTGCGGCTTGATTTTCGATTCTGCGGGCAACCTCTATGGCACGACATCCGGTGCTCTCACCAACGGAAGCGGCACGGTGTATAAACTGACGCCGGGATCGGATGGCGCCTGGACCGAAACCGTCATTTATGGCTTTAGTGGAGGTAACGGTTCTGTGGCTCCTCTGATCTTAGACTCGGCTGGAAATCTTTATGGAACTGCCGGGGGTGGAACATACTCATTCGGCGTTGTGTTTGAGGTGTTGCAATAAGGGTGTTTGCCCAGGTCGTTACCAAATTTCACTGGAGTATTCCTCATTGGATCGCCGGCAGCATTCTCGCGCTGGCTTGGTTCTCGCGACTCGTGGATGCCGCTTTGGGGATGCCCAAAGTAGCCGACATTTCTCGGCCGGAATGGAATCGAAAGCCGCCCACGCCTAAGGGTAATCCGCGTGTCAGCATCATTGTCCCGGCCCGCAACGAGGTGGAACACATCGCTCCTGCTCTCACTACTCTGCTGAAACTCGATTACGACAACTACGAAGTCATCGCCGTCAACGACCGTTCCACGGACCGCACCGGCGAAGTCATGGATCGAATTGCATCGACTCCGGAAGCCAGCACACGTCTGAAAGTTATTCACGTCGCCGAGTTGCCTCCGGGCTGGTTGGGCAAGGTTCATGCGATGTGGAGCGCGGCCAAGCAGGCCAGTGGCGACTGGCTTCTCTTTACCGATGCGGATGTGCACTTCCGGCCCGACGTCCTAACCCGAGCCTTGGCTTATGCGGAGGCTGAGCTGGCAGACCATCTGGTTTTGCTCCCTCGAATGATCATGCACAGCCCCGGCGAGAAAATGATGATCGCATTCTTCCAGACGCTGTTTGTCTTTGGGCATCGGCCATGGAAAGTGGCTGACCCGAAAACGAAAGATCACATGGGAGTCGGTGCGTTCAACCTGATCCGGCGCCGTGTTTACGATGCTCTCGGTACCTACCAGGCGTTGCGCTTCGAAGTGCTCGATGACATGAAGTTGGGGAAAATCGTAAAGAACGCTGGCTATGCGCAGCGCAACGTTTTCGGCGCGGATCTGATTTCTTTGCGATGGGCGAAGGGTGCGATGGGGATGGTTGACAATCTAACCAAGAATTTTTTCGCGATCATGTCGTTCCAGTGGTGGCGTGCGCTGCTCTCCGCGTTTGCGCTGGCGTTCCTGAACCTCATGCCGTTTCTCGGAATCTGGCTTGCCCACGGATGGGCGCGGCTGCCCTACGCCGTGGCCCTCGCATCGATGTTCGCAATCTACGTTGGAATGTCGTGGAAATCCGACGTGCCCGCTTATTACTTCGCGCTGCATCCCATTAGCGCGCTGCTCTTCGTCTACACCATGCTGCGTTCGATGGGGCTGACCTTGGCACGCGGTGGAATCGTGTGGCGAGGCACCTTCTATCCGCTCGAGGAGTTGAGGAGAGGAATGGTGTAAGGTGTCTCCGACCTGTGCGATAATTCGCGTGCCGTAGGCGTTTCCCGGGCGGAATACTCCGAACCGGCAATACTCTGAGCTTGATTATTTCGCACCCGCACGACGGTTTTTCATCCCATTTTGCGCAATGCGTAGTGAAGCCGCCTGCTGGAGAGCCGATTCGGGCGAAGGCTGAAGCCATTAAAAGGGGGAACTAAATATGCGAGATAACAGACTTTCCGTCGGATTGAGAGCGACTCTGGCGATCTTTACATTGGCCCTGCTTGTGACTGGGACTGCGGCTGGCCAGGAAACCGTGCTGCATAATTTCAACGACAACGGCGCGGACGGGTTCAGTCCCTGGGGCGGCTTGATCTTCGATAAGGCGGGCAACCTCTACGGCACTACCGTCTATGGCGGCACGAATGGCTCGGGGGTGATGTTCGAGTTGACGCCCAAAGGCGGCGGGAACTGGACCGAGACGGTGCTGCATAACTTCGGCAGCGGTACGGACGGAACCTTCCCCTACGGCACTCTGATCTTTGACGCCGCCGGCAATCTCTACGGCACGACTGAATTGGGCGGCCTTCACGGCTACGGTACGGTATTCGAGATGATGCCCAAAGCAAAGGGCGTCTGGAAGGAGAAGGTGCTGTATAACTTCAACGCCGGTAACGGTAAGGACGCGGGCGGGCCC
>Ga0210407_10002287_pt1 | contig 16614 bp, 15 predicted proteins | sample IncBWC27MmetaG_FD_150860 | JGI IMG/M metagenome (GOLD analysis project Ga0210407, IMG submission 150860) | Forest soil microbial communities from Barre Woods Harvard Forest LTER site, Petersham, Massachusetts, United States - Inc-BW-C-27-M | ecosystem: Environmental > Terrestrial > Soil >...
TTGCGGACCGCCAGGTAAATGAGAGTACGGGCGCAATTCGGATCGCCGGGCTATTTGCGAATCCTGGAAATATTCTGCGTCCAGGCGGGTACGGCAAGGTTCGCGCGGCTGTGCGACTCCAGCAGGATGCCTTGCTTGTGCCGCAGCGTGCTGTTTCGGAGTTGCAAGGCGGCTATCAAGTCGCGACGGTGGACGACCAGAACAAAGTGAGCATCCGAACGGTCAAGGTCGGCGACCGTTTCGACAGCCAGTGGATTATTGCGGACGGACTTAAGCCGGGCGAAAGGGTGATCGCGGAAGGCATACAGAAGGTGCGTCCGGGCATGCAGGTGAACCCCAAGCCATTTGGTGTGGAAACCAAGGGAAGGTAATCCGATGTCAAAGTTCTTTATCAACCGTCCCATCGTCGCCATGGTGATCTCCATCGTGCTGGTGCTGGTTGGCACGCTCACCATCCTGAGTTTGCCGGTCGCGCAGTTTCCCAGGATCGCTCCGCCCGAGATTCAAGTTCTGGCCACCTATGTCGGGGCGGACGCGCAAACCCTGGAGCAGGCGGTTGCCACTCCCATCGAGCAGCAGATGAGCGGCGTGGACAACATGAACTACATGTATTCGCTGAATGCGACCGGCAACTCGACCACCAGCCTGATCGTGGACTTCGACGCAAAAACCGACCCGAATAATGATTACATTCTCGCGCAAAGCCGTGAAACGCAGGCGGCTTCTCAGCTTCCCGTGGACGTGACTAATTACGGAGTCACGGTTCGAAAGTCTGTTACTGCTCCACTCACGTTAACCGCGGTGTACTCGCCACATGGAACATACGATGCCAAGTTTTTGGCGAACTACGCGTACATCAATCTCACTGATCCCATTCTGCGTTCCCCCGGCATCGGCAACGTTCAGGTATTCGGCTCCGGCCAATACGCGATGCGCTTGTGGGTAAAACCCGACACGTTGGCCAAACTCGGCATTACCGTCCCGGAAATCGTCAGCGCAATTCAAGCGCAAAACACGGTTAACCCGGCCGGCAAGGCGGGGGGCGAACCGGCACCGAAAGGTCAGGAATTCACTTATTCGGTTCTTGCGCAAGGGCGTCTTGTGTCGCCGGAAGAATTCGGACAGATCGTCGTACGTGAGACGCCCGACGGCGGGACCGTCCGGGTCCGCGATGTCGCTCGAATCGAGTTGGGTGCGCAGGATTATTCCGTCGCTGGACGTTTTAATGGGAAGCCGAGCGCCATCATTGCCACTTACCAACTGCCGGGATCGAACGCAGTGGATGCAGCCGCCGGCGTAAATAAGCTGATGGCGAAGATGAAGGAGCGCTTCCCGGAGGACATGGATTACGTCGTCGCGCTGGATACGACGCGGGCGGTCACGGAAGGCATGAAGGAAATCGTCACAACGCTTTTGATTGCCCTCGCGCTCGTGATCCTTGTGGTCTACCTCTTCTTGCAGAACTGGCGCGCCACGCTGATTCCGCTGCTTGCGGTGCCGGTCTCGCTGGTCGGCACGTTCGTGCTTTTTCCGGTGTTCGGTTTTTCCATCAACACGCTTTCTCTGTTTGGCCTGGTGCTTGCGATCGGTCTGGTGGTGGACGACGCCATCGTCGTGGTCGAAGGGGTTGAACGCCACATCGAGGAGGGCTTGACGCCGAAGGCAGCGGCGTTTAAAGCAATGGAAGAACTGTCCGGCCCGGTGGTTGGCATCGCTCTGGTTCTCTCCGCCGTCTTTGTGCCCACCGCCTTCATTCCCGGAATCACCGGGAAGCTGTACCAGCAATTCGCGGTCACGATCGCCATTTCCGTTCTGCTTTCCGCGTTCAATGCGCTCACGCTCAGCCCGGCGCTTGCGGCACTCCTGCTCAAGCGACGGGCGCCGAGCCGAGGACTCTTGAGGAAATTTTTTGATTGGTTTAACCGCGCATTTGAACGAGCCACAGAGGGCTATGTGCGTTGGAGCGCAGTATTGATCCAAAAGACGGTGGTCGCGGTCGTGTTGCTTGCGGCGTTTTGCGTGGCCGCATTCTTTTTTGCCAACCGAATACCGTCGAGCTTCCTTCCGGACGAAGATCAGGGTTATGCCTACGTCAATGTGCAGTTGCCGAATGGGGCTTCGCTCGAACGCACGACGGCGGTCACGGCGGATGTGGAAAAAATCCTGCTGAATACGCCGGGGGTGGAACACATTTCCTGCTTCGTCGGCTTCAGTTTGCTCAGTTTTGTGCGCACCAGTTACAACTCGACCTTTTTTGTGACCTTCAAGCCTTGGAGCGAGCGCAACACGAGAGCTGAGCAATTTCAATCGCTCAAAGCACATCTGAACCAGCAGTTGAGCAAGTTGCCGACCGCAGTCGCCTTCGGTTTTTCCCCGCCCGCCATTCCAGGCGTCGGCACTGCCGGCGGATTTACATTCATGCTCGAGGACCGTTCGGGCAGCGATATTCAGTTCCTCGCCAAAAACCTGGGTGTTTTTCTTGAAGCTGCCCGAAAGCGGCCGGAAATCGGCACCCTTAGCACCACTTTTTTGGCGAGCGTCCCCCAGGAATTTGTCGAAGTAAACCGCGACAAAGTGCTGAAACAGGGTGTGAACCTCAACGATGTATACCGTACGATTCAAGCATTTATGGGAGGATATTTCATCAACTACTTCAACCGCTTCGGGCGCCAGTGGCAGGTCTACATCGAAGCGGAAAGTGAGGACCGCGCCAAGGCAGAAAACGTTGGGCAGTTCTATGTCCGCAACAATAAGGGAGAAAATGTCCCGCTTTCGACACTTACCAGAGTCGAGCCGCGCCTCGGCCCGGAGTTTACTTTGCGCTTCAACGAATATCGTTCGGCGCAGATCAATGGCAGCGCCGCGCCGGGCTACAGCGCGGACCAAGCCACGGCGACCCTCGAAGACGTTTTTAAACAGACGATGCCGCGCGAGATGGGCTTCGACTATTCGGGCATGTCGTTTCAAGAACAAAAAGCGCGCGAAGGTGTGCCCGCCTCGGTTATCTTCGGACTGTCGTTGCTATTCGTCTTTCTGATTCTGGCGGCTTTGTATGAAAGCTGGTCGCTCCCGTTCAGCGTCCTGTTGAGCACGCCGGTGGCGATCTTTGGAGCCTTTGGAGTTCTTTGGTTGCGCCGCGTGCTGTTGGGCGTTTTCCTGCCGCCTTACCTCGTTCAGATCGAGAGCGATGTTTACTCGCAAATTGGATTGGTCATGCTCATCGGATTGGCAGCGAAGAACGCGATTCTGATCGTCGAATTCGCCAAGGCGGAATACGAGAGCGGAAAGCCTCTGGCGGATGCCGCGCTCGAAGGAGCCAGGCTTCGTCTGCGGCCGATTTTGATGACTTCTTTCGCATTCATTCTCGGTTGCGTGCCGCTGTGGACAGCAACGGGCGCCGGTTCGGTTGCCCGCCAAATCATGGGCACTACGGTTATCGGCGGGATGCTGGCCGCCAGCGTGATCGGAATCTTCTTTGTGCCGGCGATCTTCTACCTGGTGGAGAGGTGGTCTGGCGCGGGCAGGGAACTGGCCCCCACCTCGCTGCCAGGAACGTCGGCACCGGCGGAGGGAGACTGAAAGGTCCACTGCCGTTTGGACACGAGGAACGAGTTGCGGAGAGAGTCATGAAAGAGATGGCGTTATTGATGTCCGCGATCTTTGCTGCGATTTTGGCTTCGATCTTGATGGGCGGGTGCATGGTCGGCCCGAATTACCACCGTCCCGTCGTTCAGACTCCGGGTGTATATCGTGACCTGAGCGAAAATCCACAGGCCCAGGCCCAAGTGGCGTCCTTCGCGGACCTTCCGTGGTGGCAAGTCTTCCAGGACCCGCAGCTGCAGGAACTCATCCGCACAGCTCTGAAGGAGAATTACGACCTCCAACTGGCCACGGAGCGCATCGCCGGTGCGCGCGCCCAGGTCACCATCACCCGCTCTAGTCTGTTTCCGCAGGTACAAGGGGATGCCAATTTCAGGGGCGGAAAGGACGCAAACACCCAATCGAAGTTCAACATTCTTGGCCTGACTGCTGATGCCGGGTTCCAGTTGGATTTGTTTGGCCGCCTGCGGCGCGCGACTGAGGCCTCGCGGGCTGAGCTGCTGGCTACCGAGGATGCGCAGCAGACCGTCATACTGACGCTTGTCAGCGACGTGGCGAGTGACTATTTCACGCTCCTGCAGCTCGATCTCGAACTTCAAATCACGCGCGACACGGTGAAGACTCAGGAAGATTCCGTCAAGCTGACGCGGTTGCGGCTCGACCACGGCGTTGCCACCAAGCTGGATGTGCTGCAAGCCCAGCAGGTGCTGGACACCGCAAATGCGCAGATCCCGGACCTGGAACGACAGATCGGCCAGGAGGAGGATGCGATCAGTATTCTCCTTGGCCACTATCCCGAGAGTGTGCGACGCGGTCGCCCGTTGGCCGAGCAGCCGCTGCCTCCGGATGTGCCGCCGGGCATGCCGTCATCGTTGCTCGAACGCCGGCCGGACATTCGCCAGGTCGAGCAAGACCTGATCGCTTCGAACGCCGAGATCGGCGTCGCCAGAGCTGCGTTTTTTCCGCAGATTTCTCTTACCGGCTCCGGCGGAGGCGCGTTCGGCCGAAGCAGTCTCTTCTCCGGCCTTATGAGTTCACAGACTGGAATCTGGTCGTACGGCGCCCAGGTCAGTCAACCCATTTTTACGGGTGGGGCCCTGCGTGGGAATCTGAGGCTGGCGGAGTCGCAGCATCGCCAGGAACTGATTGCTTATAAGCAGGTCATCCAGTTGGCGTTCCGCGATGTCTCCGATGCTCTGATCGGTTATCAGAAACTGCATCAAGTTCGAGTTGCACAGGAGACGACAGTGAAGGACCTGCAGGATACAGTCGGCACCTCCCTCATACGCTATCGGGGAGGCATTACCACATACCTCGAGGTCCTCGATGGGCAGCGATCGCTCTTTAACGCCGAGCTTGCTCTAGCGCAGGCGAGAGGCAACGAGTACCAAAGCCTAGTGCAATTGTACAAGGCACTTGGCGGAGGCTGGCAGGGGGCTTTTCAGTTACCCAATGGCCTTCCACTTCATTCACGGAACCAATGGCCGTCCTCACGTTCTGACAACCCCGAGTAGAGAAGTCATGAACGGAACTGAAATCCGACAACTCAATGCTGAAGACGCCGCTGAATATCAAGCCGTCTTTCTGGGAGCATTGCAGTCCGCTCCGACCGCCTTCGCCGCGGACTATGGTGAAGAGTCGGCGCGCAGCTCCGATCAAATCGCGGCGCGGTTTCGACGGGAGGTCATCTTCGGAGCACTGGTGGGCGGACGCCCGTGTGCAATCGCAACATTCTTGCAGCAAACCTCCCCCAAGCGGCGGCACGTCGGAATGATATGGAACATGTATGTATCGGAGGAGCGACGAGGAACAGGGCTCGCCCACGTGTCGCAGTCGACAATCCACGTGGCACGATGTTTTACCGGAAGTTCGGCTTCGAGTCGATTGTCTCTTACTGTTCTGCTCCGATCGCTGCGGCGAGCCGCGCTCTCAGGTGGAGGTTCATCTCGCCTACCGATCAATTCCATGCCATCTACGCCGTCAACTTGCCTGATTTAGAGGTCGCGGTTGAGCCCCACTGGTCGTCCGATCGCCTCTTGGCGACACTGCCGGCCAGTCTCCTCTCCAGGCGTCAGGGCCGGTGGCGTTTAAGTACCTGATGCGCACTGGCATGGCCGCAAGCCGGTCGGAAAGCAGTGCCTCATTGCGAATCGGCCACCAGTCGTACAAGAAGATCTCAAGAGGGCGCCACATCGAGACCCAGCCGCCGATCGTAAGGCTTTCGCGAACGATCTCGCCAATGCGGCTGCCCTTCATCAAAGCAGCTAGAAAGTCGCCCAAGGCAATCGCCGATGCTACAGCGATGAGGCCAATCGCAAGGCTGGTCCGGCCCAAACGAAACAATTCACGCAGACGCCGGCGGTATGCGTGAGCGCGTTGATTGAAAAACTCGTGGATCGCGTCGCGTAAGACAGCAGCCTCATCCGGTAAACCGGCCTCGCGGTCAAGATCAATCACCAGAGCAAGCGTTGCGTCGCGAGGCAAGTCCTTGGCCCAACCCACGATAAACTCCTCAGCTTTGGGATCTAGGTCCTTGTCGCGAAACGGAGACGGATCGATGGCATTGAACAACTGCTTCAATTCGCCTACGTGTACCTCGATGACAGAGCACTTGGGAGGAATCGGGTCGCCCGTTGAAGCTTTGTCCTTGGTCCCAGAGACGTTTGTCATCGGGTCAGAATACGCCATTGTGCGTGGCTCGTGCACATTTCCGCAGGCAGAGCTGCCGGAATCTCTTTGCTCGCCTCAAAACTCAACCTAATGCGAAGACCCAGCCGTGAGCTCTTTTCGGACGATGGGAGCGACGCGGGTTCCCAGGAGCTCGATCGACCGTAACATCTTCTCGTGCGGAAGTGCCGAGACACCCATCTGGAACGTAATTCGAGAAAGGCCTCCCAGAACTTCGTTCACGTACCGTATCTTCGCCGCGATGGTTTCAGCATCGCCGATCAGCAGGGCGCCGCTGGGTCCCCGCAGAGCGTCAAATTGTCCCCGAGTCGCCGGTGGCCAGCCGCGTTCTTTGCCGATCTCCGTGAAGGTGTGGGCATATCCGGGGTAGAAATCGTCTGCAGCTCTCTGTGTGGTGTCTCCAAGAAAACCGATTGCGTGAAGTCCGACGATGAGTTTCTCGGCGGAATGGCCGGCGCGGCGCCCAGCTTCGCGGTAAAGGTCGATCAGCGGGCGAAATCGCTTGGGTTCTCCGCCGATAATGGCGACCATCAGCGGAAGTCCGAGCGTGCCGGCACGAACGAATGATTCGGGAGTGCCGCCGACGCCAACCCAAATGGGCAATGGATTCTGGAGCGGACGGGGATAGACCGCCTGTCCTGTGAGAGGAGCACGGTGCTTGCCAGTCCAGCGAACATGGGTGTTCTCGCGAATCTTGAGGAGGAGATTCAGCTTCTCTGAGAAAAGCGAGTCATAATCCTCAAGATCGAAACCGAAGAGCGGAAAAGCCTCTATTGACGAACCTCGCCCCGCAACGATCTCAGCACGCCCATGGGAGATCAGGTCGAGAGTGGCGAATTCCTGAAAGACTCGGACCGGGTCGGCTGCGCTGAGCACGGTTACGGCGCTTGTCAGGAGAATGTTCTTGGTGCGCGTTGCGGCCGCACCCAGAATGACAACTGGAGCCGAGTCCACAAACTCGCTGCGGTGGTGTTCGCCGATGCCAAAGACATCGAGGCCAACCTGCTCGGCTAGGACAATCTCATCCAGTAGATTGTCCATGCGCTGGAGAGGGCTCACGGTCAGGCCCGTCGCCGGGTCAGAAATGACTGCTCCGAAGCTGTCGACACCGATCTGCATCTTATGACTCCTGACGTTCTTCGCCCGCGCACGCTCGGTCGCGGACCTCGGACTGTGCTGAAATGTTTTTCAGAGAGGCGCTCTTAACCCCTTCAGTGCTCCGCCCCAAGCAATAACCTCGTCCGCCATTAAATGCACAGCTTTGTCGTGCTGCTGGTGCGGCTTAAAGGTCGTAAAATTCTCGAAGTCCGTCCACATCGAGAGCGCCACCTGGGCTCGAACGTCTGCAATCTTGATTTCACCCATGACCAGCCTCAAGTTTTCGACCGCCCGGACACCGCCCGCACCTCCATATCCGACAAAACCAGCCGCTTTGTTATTCCATTCGTGGTAGAGAAAATCGATAGCGTTCTTTAACGCCGCCGAAGTGGCATGGTTGTATTCGGGGGTGACGAAAACATAAGCGTCAAGCGAAGCAATTTTCTCGCTCCAACTCTTCGTATGCGCTTTCCCGTATTGATGCATTATGGGGGGCACTGGCTCATCGAGGAGTGGCAGTTTGTAATCCTCGATGTCGACAATTTCAAACTCCGCGTCGTTGCGGCTTTTCAGGAGGTTGTGCACCCACTCTGCGACGGCCGCGGCTTTCCGTCCCGGTCGCGTACTTCCAACGATGATTCCAACCTTCAGCATTTCATTCCTCTCCCTTCTGGCGTGGTCCTCAGCGGATGTGTGGTTCCTCTGAAGTCCGTAATCATTTCCTAGCTTGTTCTTTGCTGCTCTTGACCTTGGCTCCTTGTTGGTCGAGTTTTTCCGCTGCGAGCAGGCCGAGCTTCTTCAGCGATCCGTAGAGTTGTTCCCTCTCCCTTTCAGACAGCACTGACATGAGCGCCTCAAGGTCTCTTGCATGCCGCTCGAAACACGATGTCGCCAACCGCTTCCCTTGCACCGTGAGCTCAACGACCCGCGCCCGTCGATCACTTGGACTCGACGTACGAACAACCAACCCGAGTCTCTCGAGCCGATCCACCGCCGCGGTCATCGATCCACTGGCCAGGCGCACCTTGTCCTGGATCTCCGAGATCGTGAGCGGGCCCTTATGTAGGAGAGCTTCGAGCGCGACGAAATCCGTGAGGCATAGTCCCGTGTTGGCAATGCTCTGCTCAGCCAGCAGGCTTAGAACCCGATAACTCTTTGCAATCACCAACCAGAGGCGCGGCGCTGTAATGTTCTTCATCATGAATGCCTAAATCAGGCCGCTTGGATCCAGTCTTCGAATCATAAAATCCTTTCGTAGCAAGCTACATTCCACGATTCGGGGCAAACAGCAAATAAGATGAAGTACGCTTATATAAAGATTCTTTTTGTCGAGGTAACGGGGGGGGCAGCTGCGATGAGGTCATTGAACTCAGGCCAGGCTTCAGAACGCCAGTAGACGACTGCTGGCTAGCGATCTGTTCTCTCTTCCGAACCAAACCGGTGACGCCGAAATTCGGGGTCCAAAGAAACATAAGGTTGCAGTGTTCTTTGTGTATCCACTAGCATGTGCGGGAAGGACGGCTTAAGATGTGTGATCTCTGTTCCGCAGACAAGGCCAAGCGGTTCTGGGCCACGAACGAGCTGGTCCTTCGTAAGTCGCTGCGGCATTCGCTGAGCGGGAGATTACGATGATGACGAACGCAAGCCCAACGCAAAATGTGGCCAGTCAACTGCCGGCGCAAAATGGGCTGGCAATAGTTCGTATCACGATCGGCGCTATGTTTGTGTGGGTCTTCTTCGAAAATCTGGGAAAGGGTCTCTACACTCCAGCGGGCTACGCCGGCTTGATCAACAACTACATAAAGGCGAGTCACTCACCGGCCGCGTGGAAGGCAGTTATGGGTTTGGCGGCGAGTCACGCCGCGATGGCGGCTCCTCTCCAGGCGATGACCGAGATCTCTCTCGGGATCCTGCTCGTCGTCGGCCTGCTGACGCGCCCGGTCGCCTTTGTAGCGTTTCTTTACCTAGGCAGCCTTTGGATCTCGGAGTGGGGCACGTCCTGGATTTGGGAGCTGCTGGTTCCGGTGCTGGCGTCGCTTGCGCTCGCGGTGGGGCGGGCCGGTCGAGCGTGGGGCGTCGACGCGTTTCTGGCGCGGCGCTGGCCCTCCTCACCGTGGTGGTGAGTTGAGCCAAGATCAGTTGAGTCAAGATCATTTGAGCGAAGATCAAGTGCGAGTGTCGGTGGTCATTCCTACGCACAACGAAGCGCAGTCCATCGGCCGCGTCTTAGCTGATCTCCCGGCCGATATTGTCACTGAGGTCTTGGTTGTAGACAGCAATTCAACCGACGGAACTCCCGAGATCGCCTCCAAGATGGGAGCCCGTGTCCTCCACGAACCTCGTCGCGGATACGGTCGCGCCTGTTTGACCGGACTGGCCGGTGCAGGTAGCCCTGACGTCGTAGTGTTCCTCGACGGCGATTACAGCGATCGACCGGCTGAGCTGCCGCTTCTCTTGACTCCCATCGTTGACGGCCGTGCCGATATTACGCTGGGTTCGCGCCTGGGGAAGCAGAGCATTCCTGGTGCGTTGCCCTGGCACGCCGCGTTTGGTAACCGCCTGGCGGCTGTCCTGATCAGGCTTTTGTATGGTCTAAAGATAAGCGACCTCGGCCCGTTCCGCGCCGCGCGAGCAGATGTCCTTCGCCGGCTTGAGCTCCAGGAGAACACGTATGGCTGGGCAGTTGAAATAATTCTAAAGGGTACGCTCGGGGGATTCCGGATCGTTGAGGTGCCGGTGAGCTATTATCCGCGCATTGGGAAATCGAAGATCAGCGGCACGCTCAAGGGCACAGTCGGAGCGGCGTGGTTCATCCTGAGTCTAATCGTGCGCTATTATTTTCGTCATCGAAGGCCCGGAATGCCACGGCCGGCGTGAGTCCTGGCATAGCGATCTCCTATGGAATCCTCCAGCGACAATACAGCACATTCGCCTAGCAGGGACCGCACGCTGGTGGTCATGGCAAAAGCACCCAGGCCGGGCATGGTCAAGACCCGTTTAGCTCAGAGCCTTCCAGTGGAAGCCGTCACTGAACTGTATCGTTGCCTTTTGGACGACACGATGGCGCTAGCGCGCTCGTTGGGCTCTTCGTCGGGCACTGTGGAGGTTGCCATCATGTGCCCTGCTTCGGATGTCGAAGAACTAGTGCGGTTGGCGCGAGGTGTGGTGGGTGTCGTGGCGCAGAAAGGGGAGGGCCTTGCGGCAGGCCTGACCTCGGTGTTTGCACACTTCGCAGTGCCTGGTCGGCAGCGCGTCGTCGCCTTCAACAGCGACAGCCCGCATCTGCCGGCTTCGGTTCTTCGGAGCGCGTTCGAGGCGCTCATCGGGCACGACGTAGTGGTTGGACCGACACATGATGGCGGCTATTATCTCGTGGGGGCCAAGGCCGCGCATCCTGCGCTTTTCGACGGCGACGGCATGGGCACTAAGAGCGCGCTTGACGCGCTGCTGGCGCGCGCTCGCGGACTGCAGCTTTCCGTTGGCTTCACGGATCCCTTCTATGACATCGACGTGGAGGACGACTTAACTCGCCTTGCCGCCGAACTGCGGCTCGCTCCGGCCAGGGCGCCACGAACGGCGGTCTGGCTGAAACAATGGGAACAGGCGGTGGCACAGTTGCGGACGGGCACGGGAGACCTGTGAAGCTCACGCCATCCCGAAGGCTGTACGGGTCGGGCGTCATCTTGCTTGTGGCATTGACGATGTGCTCACGCAAGTTCAGCAGCATGGGCGCAGCCTCCTTCATCATTCCGCTGGCAGTTGCTGGCATCGCGTACATCCTTGCCATTCGTGAGTTCTTCTCCACGCCGAGATTCCCGCACCGCGTCATCGTCATCGGGGTGGTGTTGGCTGCTTTGTGGCATGTTCCATTTCTACTGACGCCGCCGGGTTCGGATGATGACATTCATCGATATGTTTGGGACGGCCGCGTGCAGCGGTTCGGCTATAACCCTTATATTGTCGTTCCCAGCGACCCGGCGCTCGGCGGGTTGCACACACCCGAGACCCGCACCCTGAACAACCCGGATGTGCCGAGCCCATATCCAGCGGGCGCTCAGCTTTTCTTCCGTGCCGTAACCGCGATTCGTGAGTCTGTCTTTGCGCTGAAAGTGGCATTTGTAGTTTGCGATTTGGCGATCGTTCTCGTTTTGTTGGATATCTTGCGTAGTAGCCGGCAAGGCGCGCACTGGGTTCTGGCTTATGCCTGGAACCCACTGCTGGCGACAGAAGTGGCGGGCAGTGGTCACATCGATATTGTCGGCGCGCTTCTGCTGTTGGTGTCCTTCGCCGCGCTGGGACGGCGCTGGCGCACACTTGCGGCCGTCGCATTTGGGCTGGCTGTCGCGGTGAAATTCTTGCCGATTGTACTGCTGCCACTTTACTGGAAACGCGTTCGCGTGCACGATGCCGCGCTGGCGGCAGCCGTGGTCGGACTCCTTTACGTACCATTTCTTAATCATGGGCGGATTCCGATCGGCTCGCTCGGCACTTACGTGCAGAGTTTCCGCTTTAATGATCCGGTGTTTGCGGTGCTCGAGCGAGTGGCGGCTCCGCAGCTTGTAGTTGGGCTGGCAGTGGTCGTCGGCTTGCTTACCGCAATCTGGCAGAGAAGCAAGGCTCCGGCGGGGTCTTCGGACGCATTTGTCTGGCCGATGGCAGCATCGCTTTTATGCGCACCGGTCGTTTATCCGTGGTACCTGCTCTGGCTCCTGCCGTTCGTGCGGTCGGCCTCGACGGTGCCGGTCATCGTTTGGACGGTTAGCATCATCCCAACTTACTACGTTTGGCATTTGCGCACGCTTGGTCGTCCGTGGTTGGTTCCTGGCTGGATTATGCTGCTGGAATACGGAGCCGTGGCAACGGCCGGTGCAATCATCCTGTTGCGCCGAATCACTCGACCGGCCGCGCCAGAGTGCTCAACCGACTAGCTGCGTTGGGTGTGGCTGCGCAAGCAAAAGTTTGCTAACATTCCTCTCCGCATATTGAAGGCCCTGCCCGTCATCACACATCCAGGTTGAATTGCAGCGAAAGTAATTTTTAGGAATGAGACGATGGCCACACACGAATCAACCGCAGCACGATCCAAAAATTCCAAAACTACTCAAAGGGAGGACGCCATGACCCAAGCCATTGGTACGCCACAAGGCAGCAAGTGGGCAGCTGACAAGAATGCGATTCGTCCGTTTCAGGTGAATGTGCCGGAAGCGGAACTCACCGAATTGCGCAGACGCATAAACGCAACAAAGTGGCCTGAACGGGAAACGGTCACGGATCAATCGCAAGGCGTGCAGCTCGCGACGATTCAGTCGCTCGCGCGCTATTGGGCGACAGAATACGACTGGCGAAAGATCGAGGCGAAACTGAAGGCTCTGCCGCAGTTCATCACCGAGATCGATGGGCTGGACATTCACTTCATTCACGTCCGTTCAAAACACGAAAATGCGTTGCCGCTGATCGTTACGCACGGATGGCCCGGCTCGATCATCGAACAGATGAAGATCATCGATCCGCTGACCAATCCCACGGCGCATGGCGGAAGCGCCTCCGATGCGTTCCATCTGGTGATTCCGTCAATGCCGGGCTACGGATACTCAGGCAAACCGACCAGCACCGGGTGGGACGTTGCCCACATCGCGCGTGCCTGGATCGTGCTGATGAAGCGCCTCGGGTACACGAAAATCGTGGCGCAAGGCGGCGATTGGGGTGCGGTCATCACCGAAGAAATGGGTCTGCTTGCGCCTCCCGAGTTGCTCGGCATTCACACCAACATGCCTGGCATCTTTCCAGTCGACATTGACCAGGCGGCTTTTTCGGGGGCGCCGGCGCCATCGGGTCTGTCAGCCGATGAGAAGGTCGCTTACGAGCGCTTGCAGTTCGTCTATCAAAAGGGCATCGCCTACGGGTTTCAGATGGGTCTGCGACCGCAGACGTTATACGGAATCGCGGACTCACCCGTTGGCCTGGCGGCTTATTTCCTTGATCACGATGCGCGCAGCTATGAGCTGATCGCACGCGTCTTTGAGGGAAAATCGGAAGGCCTCACGCGCGACGACATCCTCGACAACATCACGATCGCCTGGTTGACGAACACGGCGCTTTCTGGCGCCCGTCTCTATTGGGAGAATTGGGGAAAACTCGGGTATTTCAATGCCAAAGGCGTCTCCATCCCGGTTGCCGTGAGCGTCTTCCCTGACGAACTCTATCCAGCTCCGCGGAGCTGGGCAGAGCTGGCGTATCCCAAACTTATCCACTACAACAAAGTTGAGAAAGGCGGACACTTTGCAGCTTTTGAACAGCCGCGACTCCTTTCAGAAGAGGTGCGCGCGGGCTTCCGATCACTGCGGTCAGACATGTCGAAGTCGGATGTGCCCTTCGCCAAAGCTAGCTAACTGTTCGCAAATCAGCAGGAGAGCCTCGATGCTGGAGGCTCTCCTGTTTCGTCATCGAACTCAACATGTTTCAATTTCACTGAGGAGGACCTCCATGAAATATTCGAACCGCGTAACGATCACTGGTCTTATGGGATTCTGGGTGCTGCTCCATGTTGCAACGTCTTGGGCTCAGACCCGCCCGCCAATTCTCGATCAGATCGCCAAGACTTATGGCCTCGATTCGTATGGGCAAATCGAAGCGATCCGCTACACCTGGAACGGTGAAATCCCCGGGATTTTCAAACTTGCCCACATGTGGGAGTGGGAGCCAAAAACCGGCAAGGTCTCCTACGAGGGAACAGATAAAGACGGTAAGCCAGTGAAGGTTACCTACATGCGGTCCGAGCTGAGCAGCCAACCGGACAACGTGAAGAACGCAGTCGAACCGGCCTTCGTCAATGATAACTATTGGCTTCTGTTTCCCTTCCATGCGTACTGGGACACCAGCGCCACCGTGACCGATGAGGGTATGAAAAAACTCCCGACGGCTACCGGCTCGGCCGAACATGTCGTAGTGAAGTATGCTGCGGAACTCGGCGGCTACACGCCCGGCGACACCTGGGAACTCTACGTCGGCAAAGACAAACGCGTCGAGTACCTTGTCTTCCACCACGGCGGGGACAAAAAGCCGAGCCTCGTGAAAGCGTCGTGGACAGGCTACAAAAAGGCCGGTCCTCTGCTCGTCTCAACCGAGCACCGCGGCACCGCCGACGGCAAGCCTCTGCACATCTCCATTACGAATGTGTCGGTCAAGCTGACGGGCTCGGATAAGTGGATGGACGCGCAATAAGCGGCGAATCTCTATCGGGCGATTGTCTATCGTGCGATCACGACAGTAGTGCAGGAACTGCTCAGCTTGGGCAGATCGCGGGTCGCGGCCATGCGGATTTGCAGCCCTGGGCGCTCCCCGCGAATGATCGGGCAGTAGTAGTCTGGTTGGAGCAGTGCGCCTTGCAAGCGTCGTCGCCCGGCACATCCACCGTGGCATGATTCCCGGAACTCGCAAGGCTGGCACGCGTCGGGAAGCGTGCGGGCATTCTCGAAGGGCGCGGAGTCTAGAATGTCGAGCCCCATCGAGATCAAATCCGACAGCGGCTCCCCCGATCCTGGCCAATAAACGCAGGGCTGTGTTGTGCCGCGCGGAGTAACCCTCACTGTGCTTACGCCACATCCTCCGCGGAGAGGCGGGAGGCCAGCCATCGCGCGAACCAACGGCTCGCCAATGGCGATCACGTCGGTTTCCGCAAAGAGACGCCGGAACCCCTCCCAATACTCTTCGTAGGACAACGCATAGATGTCGGACCGCACCGCCTGGTACACGTTCACACGCAGGGGAGCGTCGAACTGTCTGGCTACTCGCGCGACCTCCGCCAGACGCAAGTGGTTCGCCTTCATCATGACGGCAATGATGGTTACAGGCACGCCGAGCCCTACGCAACGTTGTGCTTGCCGGTGGATCAGCTCCCAATTGCCGTTACCGCGCTGTGCATCCTGTTCCGTTTGCGTCGGGTAATCGAGAGAAAACTCAATATCGTGAAAGGCGCGCAACTCGTCATCTCCCAAAACAGCAACACTGTGGCCGTTGGAAGTGATCGTAAGCTTGACGGATTTTTCGCGCAGGTACTCCAGAATCGCTTTAAACTCCGGATGCATGCCGTTCTCGCCGGTGCCCAGATTCACCGAACGGATCGGCAGTTGCTCCATGACGGACTTCACCTGATCCAGAGAGAGGCGGTCGGTGCGGGTTGGATCTCTGTAGCAGAAGGCGCAGGAGAGGTTGCACTCGTTGGTGAGCCCGAGCCCAAGCGAAATCGTAGCATCAGGCGACCTCGCGCTCGATGGGCTGGAGGAAGATTTTGCTGCGACGTCATTCATGGACCGTTCTCCAACAACCATCAAGGCAAACGCGCGAAGCACTGCGTGTAGCGCGCGACTGCGGCATACTCTGGCCGGCTGCCCAGCTGCCGCTCAAATTCAAAAATCCGTTCGTAGTCTGCGCTGCGAGAAACCCGTGGCGACAAATAGTCCGCAAGGACGCGAACACCTCGCTCGGCAATCGCTCCGAGCGACGAGTGTGCCAGCATGGCTCGCAAGCTATCTGGCGTAAATAGTTGCACCCTGCCTCCGTACAGGGATTCTTGTCCCCACTCAGCGGTCAGGCCATTTTTCGCTGCAGCCAAATCCCCTGCTTGGATAGCGGCCTTGAATACTTCGCCGGCCCGGTTACGTACGAGAACGGACAATATCGCAGATGAATCCCGCAAGGCGCGAGCCGCACCGCGCAACACAGCATGCGGGTCGTCGCAATATTCCAGGATGTTGTGGCAAAGAATTACATCGAACGATCGAGTGTGGAACAAGTTCGCCAATTGGGTAGCGTCGCCGTGTTGCAGTACGACCTGGTCCGTAACCCCTGCTTCCCGTGCCGCGCGTTTCGCGATATCGAGCATCGCCGGAGAGGAATCCAGCAGCGTAACGTGCATGCCAAGACGCGCCAGCCGAATCGCCGTCGCTCCCGTGCCGCATCCGGCATCCAGCGCACACAAGGAGTTCTCGGCCCGCGACCGGGGAAGAAAATCCTCCAGGTTGCGAAAGGCCAAGTCGGTGCGCAATCGGCCCTCCGGTGTCTCGAGGTAGAGGGCATACTGGTTCGCGCCGCTCTGGAAGCGGTCGCTGTCGGCCTTGGCAGTCATCTTCATGCAACCCTCAAGCGAAGCCGAGCGGCATCAACTGGCGCGCCGCGCCTGCAACTCCCCACGTGAAGAAGTGACAAAGGCTCGGACCAATCCGGCGATCT
>Ga0210407_10002292_pt1 | contig 16605 bp, 15 predicted proteins | sample IncBWC27MmetaG_FD_150860 | JGI IMG/M metagenome (GOLD analysis project Ga0210407, IMG submission 150860) | Forest soil microbial communities from Barre Woods Harvard Forest LTER site, Petersham, Massachusetts, United States - Inc-BW-C-27-M | ecosystem: Environmental > Terrestrial > Soil >...
TCCAGACCGTGAGCGAATGCCCGGCCTTCAAGAGATTCAGACCCATGGGGCCGCCCATGAGGCCGAGGCCGATGAGTCCAACCTTTTTCTGCGCGCCAGAAGGGGATGTCACGACGTGTCTCCTTACACGCGGCCGATGCTGAACAAGGAGCCGCGCTGGAATTTCAGGAATGCCGGTTACCGATTGTAGCCGAACTTGCGAAAGAAGTTGCGGAAGGAGTATCGAAAAGCGGGGAAGAAAGTGCGCAGGCTAGACGGTCTTGGGGCGGCGAGGTAGTGAGAACAGAGTGGACGCGCCACCTGCAGCGCCAGCCGCAGCGCTCGCTGAGCTGGCCCGGCTGTCCTCTGTGGCGGCAGTGCTCGCAGTCAGTGTCGAAGGAGCGAGAGGCGCGGCCGGGGAGAGTCCGTCGGTAAGAGGTTCATGGATACGGACAATGTACTGATAGGGAATTTCCCAGCGGAACTGCTTGGCTCGGCCACGCTGGTCAAAATGCTGTTCGAGGAAAATGGAGCGCCCGGAATCGGCGACAAAAGTCCCCGAAGCCGGCAAAAGGATCTCGCCGGCGCGATATTGCACCTCGACCGTGCGCCCGAGAAAGGCGGAATAACGCGCCATATTAAACTCCAGTGTCGAAGGGGGTTAGCCGGTAGGTCAATAGTACGGAAGGACCCCGTACGAGGAAATGTGGAAAACGAAGCAGACCAGTGCGCTAGTTTTTGGGCGGGCTGAATCGTGGAGAATCAAGATGCGACTACGCCGGCACGATAAATCCCCCAAAGATAATTTTTTCGTGGACTTAGATTTGTGGAACCGAAGGCGCACAGGGCTCCCCAAAAGCGGCGGGACAACAGCGGGCTTAAACCGCTAAAATAGCCCACGCCTTTGCGCTTCCTAAAAAAGGAGGTGCGCGAATGAAAGAAATCTCGCACGCGGAAGTGATGAATATTCTTGGCGGGTGGGAACGACAAAAGAAAAAAATTGCCGTACTGGGCTCCAGCTCCAGCTGCACCATTTCCTTAACAAATGGCAGCGTCACAATTTGCCTCGACGACCTTTTACAGCTCTCGTTCGGCGAGGATGGTATTTTGCGTTTGTTTCTCCGTGGAGCAACGTATTGGCCGGCTGACCCAAAAGACTTTCCGCCGGAGTCGAAAGATTGGTCTGCAGGATTCGAGAAAGGTGTCCAGCTTCGTTTTGCCAGCCCGGAGATGCAATGCTTCCTTTTTGCTTCGGGGCACGCTTGAGCTCCGTGGGGTTAACCGGGCGAGGATAACCAGCTCGGCAAACTTCAGTGACAGGCTGTTGCGGAAATTTCCGAAAATTAGAGTTGAAGTGAAGGAGAGGATTAACGATGCGCAAATGTTGCGAGGTGGGGCTGTTGAGTTTGCTGGTGGCGGCGAGCGCTCTTGGGCAGACGCAAAAGGCTGCGAGCAAGACGTACGTGCTGAAAGCGGCGCGGCTCTTTGACGGGAAGAGTGGCACGTTGGCGACGCCGGGCGTTGTGGTCGTGGCGGATGGAAAGATTGTCGCGGTGGGCGCGAATGCGGCGATTCCCGCGGGAGCGGATGTAATCGACCTGGGTGACGCCACGCTTTCACCGGGTTTCATCGACGCGCACACGCACCTGACGATGATGTACAGCGACGATTTCAAGCAGAACCGCCTGGACGGCTTGCAGAAAACCATCGCGGAGCGCGCGCTGGACGCGGCCGCGAACGCCCGCGTGACCCTCATGGGCGGAATTACGACCGTGCGCGATGTGGGTTCGTCTGACTACATCGACGTGGGATTGCGCAACGCCATCCGCGACGGAAAAGTGCCTGGCCCGCGCATGCTCGTGACCGTCCACGCGCTCAGCGCCACCGGCGGGCATTGCGATTTCTCCCAAGGCTACCGTGAAGGAGTGTTCGGCCACGAAGCCGGTCCGCTTGAGGGCGTCATCAATGGCCCAGACCAGGCGCGCTATGCCGTGCGGCTCGACCACAAGTACGGCGCGGACATGATTAAAGTCTGCGCGACGGGTGGAGTGCTTTCCGCCACCGACGACGTCGATACTCCCCAGCTCACGCAGGAGGAGCTGAACGCCATCGTGGACGAAGCGCACGCACTCCGGCGCAAGACTGCGGCGCACGCCCACGGAGCCGAAGGAGCCAAGCGCGCCATTCGCGCGGGAATCGATTCCATCGAGCATGGAACGTTCTTGGACGATGAAGCGCTCGATATGATGAAGCAGCGCGGAACGTACCTGGTGCCGACGCTGATGGCGGTCCAGGGCTTGCAGGAGCAGATCGACCGGGGCGTTTACATTCCGCCCGCGATTCTCGTGAAAGCCAAGGTGGCCATCGCGGCGATCCATCAGACGTTTCAAAAGGCCATGGCCAAGGGAGTGAAGATAGGTCTCGGTACCGACGCGGCCGTGTATCCGCACGGACGCAATACGGAAGAGTTTCACCAGATGGTGGATTTGGGCATGAAGCCGATTGACGCATTAAGGGCTGGAACTTCCTCGGATGCCGATCTGCTGGGGCTGGCGGACAAAATCGGGACGCTCGAAGCGGGAAAGTTGGCGGATGTGGTCGCGGTGCCGGGTGATCCGCTGCAAAACATCCGTCAGACCGAGCATGTTTTCTTTGTGATGAAGGAAGGCGTGATTTATCGAAATGACCGCGCGAGTTCGCCGCGGTAGTTTTTTTGGTGAGGTGAAAGGCTTATGGCTGAGCTATCTGGCACGGTCGCCGGGGAATTGGCGAATTACTACGAATACGTCGGGGAGGATATACATAAGTGGGTCGACCCGCTTTCGCAGGAGGCTTTTTGGCACAACCCGTATCCGTATGGAAACAGCGTCGGACACTTGATTCTGCACTTGACCGGCAACCTGAGCTACTACATCGGGGCGCGGATCGCGAATACGGGATACGTTCGTCATCGAGATCTGGAATTTACAGACTCGCGGCGGCTGCCGAAGGAAAAGGTTCTCCGCGAATTTGACCGCACAATCGAGATGGTAATTGCCACGATTCGCAAGCAATCGCCCGTAGATTGGGCCGCGGAGTATTCCGCGGAGCGCGAGCCGGAAGCGAAAAACCGGTTCGCGGCATTTTTGCGGTGCGCGGGGCACGCTTACCACCACGTCGGACAGATCATTTTCTTGAGCAAGGAACTTGCGCGAGAGGCGGGATCGAAGGCGGCCTCGCGCTGATCGACGGCCGAGAGAGCAGATGAAACCTTCCCAGCAGAGTAGAACAAGGGGAGCGATCGTGTTGTTGTTCGCGGTCCTCGCTGCTTCCCGGGCAATTAAGTACAGCCGGGGAACACCGGCTTTCCTACTTGGAACAACCGCGGGCATTTTGTTGGTCTTGGGGATTGTCCTTCTTTTTAGAAAAGAATAACGAAGCCACAAGCGAGGTTTGCGATGAAGCAAAAAATGGGCCGGAAGAGTTTCGCTGCCACTGCAAGCGTTTTTTTTGCCTTGCCGGGCTTTGTATGTTTGGCCGCCGCGCAAGAAAAGAAGACCGCTGCGGCGGCAGACGCCTTGAAAGCTCCGACCATTGACCAGTCGCTTGAAATGAAAGGCGCATTTAACCCGCAGATTTCGCCGGATGGCAAAAGAGTGGTGTACGAGGTCTCGCGGACAAATTGGGAGGACAACGCATTTGAGCGCGACCTGTGGATCGCCGATGTGGCGACAGGCGAATCCCACGCGCTGACCACGGCAAGGAAGTCGAGCACGAACGCGGAATGGTCGCGAGACGGAAAATGGATCGCCTTCCTTTCCGACCGGCCGGGGCAGATTACCGGCAGCCCGGCGGACAAGAAACAGCTTTACGTGATTGCGGCGGACGGCGGCGAGGCGCAGCAAGTCACGAAAGCGGAAGAGGGAGTAAGCACGTTCCATTGGGCGCCGGATTCACCGCACATCGCGTACTCCGCGCAGGATGCGGAGCCCAAGACGCTGAAAGACCGCAAGGAAAAATACGGCGAATATTCTGTCGTGCACGCCGACTATCAGATGACCCACCTTTGGACAATCGAATTATCCGCCGAAGCAAGAACTCGAGCCCCGGAAGCGAAGCGGTTGACGGAGGGTAATGATTTCAGCGTCGGAGATTTCGCTTGGTCGCCGGACGGCACGCGCATCGCGTTCAGCGCGCAACGCGACCCGGATCTGATTTCCTCGGAGACTGCGGACATTTATGTGATAGCGGCGAGCGGAGGCGCTCCGAAAAAAATCGTGAGCACGCCGGGGCCGGACACAAATCCAAAGTGGTCGCCCGACGGAAAGCAGATTGCGTACCAAACGGCAGCGGGAGAAAAGTACAACTACTACATGAATGGAAAAATCGCGATCGTGCCGGCGGAAGGCGGCTCGCCACAAATCCTGACCGGCGCGTTCGACGAAGATCCCGAACTGCTGGAGTGGGGGCCGGACGGAATCTATTTTGCAGCAGAACAAAAAACCTACGCGCATGCGTTCCGGCTGAATCCCTCAACAAAGGCAATCGAGAAGCTAAGCACACCTGAACACATGGTGTCGTCGTCGTTTACGTTTACGAAGGACTTCAAGCAATGCGCATATCGCGCGGCCGCCGAAAATGAATACGCTGAAATTTACTCGGCAAGCATGACGCCGTGGAACGCGAAAAAGCTGACGGCCCTGGGCGACCAACTGAAAGGCTTTACGCCGGCGCGGCGCGAAGTGATTTCTTGGAAATCGGGTGACGGCACGGCGATCGAGGGGATTCTCTATAAGCCGGCGGACTTCGATGCAAAGAAAAAATATCCTTTGCTGGTCGTGATTCACGGCGGGCCGACGGGCGTGGACCAGCCGGTAGTGAGCGCCGATCGCTATTACCCCATCGAACGGTTTATCGCAAAGAGGGCGCTGGTGCTACGGCCGAATTACCGCGGCTCGGCGGGATACGGCGAAAAATTCCGCGCTTTGAACGTGAGGAACCTTGGTGTAGGCGATTACGCGGACGTGATTTCAGGCGTGGATGCGTTGATCGCCAGGGGTTTCGTGGACAAGGATCGTGTCGGTTCGATGGGATGGAGCGAAGGCGGGTACATTTCCGCATTTATCACGGCATCGAGCGACCGCTTCAAGGCGGTTTCCGTGGGCGCAGGCATTTCCGATTGGATGACGTACTACGTGAACACGGACATCACGCCGTTCACGCGGCAGTATCTCCATGCCGCACCATGGGATGATCCGGAGATTTACAAAAAAACGTCGCCCATCAGCTACATCGCGAAGGCCAAGACGCCGACATTAATTCAGCACGGAGAAAACGACCGGCGCGTGCCGATTCCCAACGCGTACGAATTGCGGCAAGCCCTCGAAGACCGCGGCGTGCCGGTGAAGATGGTGGTCTACAAGGGCTTCGGCCACGGTATCAACAAGCCAAAGCAGCAGCGCGCCGTGATGGAAGAAAACGAAAAATGGTTTGCGAAATATATTTGGGGCGAGGAGCCTGTTGCGCCGAAGCCGGAAGAGAAAAAGAAGCCTTAGCTTTTTTTGCGGCGGGCCGCCTGGTCGGCCGCGTTTTCCAGCGACTGCAAAATAGATACAACGGAGCGTAACTTTTCCCGGGAAACTTTCCCAATTGCCTGCGTCTCGATTCGCTCCAATTCACGGTAAATCCTTGCCGCGGCCTTTTTCCCATTTTTTGAAAGCCGGATGATGAACGAGCGACGATCGTTGGGGTCCGTCTGGCGTGTGATCCATCCGCGACCGGCAAGGCGATCGAGGATGCTGGTAAGTGTTGAGCGACGATGCGCCAGGGCGCGATGGAGCTCCGCGATGGTCGCATCACCGGAAGCGGCAAGATGTGAAAGGATGTGCCCTTCGCCCTGGGTAATGCCGAGACCATCGAGAAAAATACCGATGCGGTGAGTGGCGCGATGAACCTCTGGGATAAGGCGTAAAGGCATTAAAATTTTTCCCGGAGCAGTATGCCGTCGCGGTGCGCAGTTCGCAAGATTCACAGCCAATGAAGCGGTTCAAGGCAAAGGGTACAAATCGGGTTCCACCCAGCCGGCGCGGGCGGCTTCTGAATCCAAGCGCGCGGCGGAATAAAACGTCCAGGGAAAACGGACCTCGAAGAGAAACGGGTGGGCGGGGGCGAACAGCTCAAAAGACTCTAGTGCCGGAGTCAAGCGCATGGCCGCAGCGACGATGCGCACCCAAGCGAGCGTAATGGTGTGATGGTATTTGCGCGGCGCCTTGTTATGAGTGGCGTACCGGCGGATGCAGCTCGTAAGATTTTCGCCCGCCAGCGAAGGATTGTCCCTCCGCAAATAAGCCCACGCCAGGCGGATGTGATCCCGATGGTGAAAATTCACGTTGGCGACGCGGAGTTGTTCCATGGCCGCGATGAACTGATCATCGGTGAGTTCGGCGGGCAGCAAATCCCCTTGCAGCAGCTCTTCCTTGGCGGGCATTTCCCCTCCTAATTGGTTTTCGTTGGCAGCACAGCGCGGTCAGCGCCGGTGCGGGCGCTGTTCTTGCTAATGGAATCGTTGACGGCTTTTTCCCAGTGCGGTCCCTCGCCGGGGAAGTTCTTCGCAAAATGGGCGACGAATTCGCCTCCCTCATGCGAAAGGGCGGTGACACGATAGGAGACTCGCGCGATGGAGGTGGCGACGGTGTCCGGCCAAACCGTAATGCTGATTTGGGTCACGCGACGGCCGGCGATGAAATTCACGTACTCCACAGTGCGCTTATCGGTGTCATAGACGGTCATCACCCAGGTAGCCACACCCGCGTGGTGGGTGGTAGTGAAGACAGCGCCGTCGGCGGACTGAAGCGGGGCCGAGGGGTAGATCCAAACGGGCGACCACTCTGGCGCCCATTCGGATTCGCGGACCGGGCCGAAGAGAGGAAACGCCGCGTCGGCGGAAGCATTCAAGTGCAACTCAATCGAGGCGGCGGCATGGGATAGCGAAGGCACGGCGTCGTGCCGGGCACAAGCCGACTGGCCGAGCGCCACAAAGATGAGCAGGAAGAAATGCGACACTGTATGTCGTCCCATATCGGATAGTACGATATTGTAGTAATATGAAAATGTCAAGCGCACTTCCGCGAACGCTGCCGCAGTTCGCGAAATCAGGATTCGAGCTTGAAGCGCGAGGAAGCCAGGCGGTAGAGACGCCGCCACACCAGGCGGTTGATGAACACCACGACGGTGGCCATGATCAACGTGGAGGCGAGGAGCAGGTCAAACCGGCCAGCGTCGCTGGCGCGGCTGATGGCGCTGCCGAGGCCGGTGGTCGAAACGATCCTTCCCTGGAAATGAAAATATTCCGCGATGATGCTGACGTTCCAGGCATTGCCGGAGGCGGTCACCATTCCGGTGACGAGATACGGAAAAATCCCCGGAAGAATGAGATGGCGCCAGCGGCTCCAGGAAGTAAAACGGTAGATGCGCGCCGCTTCTTTCAAGTCCGTGGGAATGGCCATGGCGCCGGCGATGACATTGAAGAGGATGTACCACTGCGTGCCGAGGAGCAGGATGACCAGCGCGGCGATCTCCAGACCCCCGCGAAGGCGGATCAGGAAAAGCAGAATGATGGGAAAAAGCGCGGTCGCGGGAATGGACGCGGCGATTTGCGCAAGCGGCTGTGCAATTCGCGCAAACCGCGGGCTAGAGCCGATGGCCACGCCAACGGGCACAGTCCAGAGAGCGCCGATGAGAAGCGCGGCATTGACGCGGAGGAATGTGAAACCTGCGCTGCGCAGTAAGGTGAAATAGTCCTCGCGGTGCAGATCGGAAAGTTCCCGCACGGCGTGAAAGACGGCAAATCCAATACCAACAAGTACGGCGGCGCCGAGTACGAATTCGAGCCAGCGCCGTGTGCGGAGATCTTTCGGGTTGGGGAGCCTCTTCGCGGCGCTGCGAGCCAGAATGGCAAACGTGAGCGTGAGGCGGTTGATCAACGGGCGAAAGATGACGCGATACGCGCGGATGGCAAGGGAAGCGCGACCCAGGAAACTGAGCAGGTGATGCTGCACCGTTTGGGTCGCTTCGACTTGCTCGAATTTGAATTTATCCGCCCAGGCAATTACAGGGCGCCAGATCAATTGATCGAGAAGAACGATGACGGCGACCATCGCGGCGATACCCCAGAGAATTGCGCGCGTATCGCCGTTGCCCGCGGCGGTTTGCAAATAGGAGCCCAAACCGGGCAAACGAAAATCACGATTGCCGAGAACGAACATTTCGCAGGCCATCAGAAAGAACCATCCGCCCGCGACGGACATCATGGAATTCCAAACCAGTCCGATGGTGGAGAATGGAAGATCGAGTTCGACAAACCGCTGCCACCGGCCGAAACGGAAGATGCGCGCGGCTTCATTGAGCTCGCGCGGAATAGTTTTCAGCGACGAGTAAAAACTGAACGCCATATTCCAGACCTGGCCGGTGAAAATGAGCAGAATGGAACCCAGCTCGACGCCCAACTGGCGATGCGGGAACAGCGCCACCATGGCCAGCATGACGCCGGGAAGAAAACTGAGGACGGGGATGGACTGGAGGATATCGAGCAACGGGACTAACACTGCTTCAGCGCGCCGCGAATGCGCGGCCGCGTAGCCGTAGCCGAGCGCGAAGACAAGACTGATGGCGTACGCCAGAGCGATGCGCACGAGCGAATAGAAAGCATAGAGAGGCAGCATGCGCGGGTCCTGAGAAATATGCGCTTGCAGTGCGGTGGGTGCGAACCAGATGTGGCCGATCGCGTAGACGCCGTAAATCGCGGCGAAAACGAAAAGGAAAACCGCGATGTCGATGAGAAACCCGCCGGCCCAACGCGAGCCCGCCGGACGAACGGCGCGGGGCGGGAGGGGAGTCGCTCTGGGAGCAGCGGCGGTGAGTTCGGGCACGGAGGGTCAGGCCTCGGTGAGCGTGAGCTTGCCGGTGGCGGCGTCGTAATCGAAGATTTCGGAGTAGCGGCCCCACTGGATGGCGGTCTCGAGCTGGCGGCGGGATTCGTCCTCGCTGAAATGCTCGTCCAGTAGATCTCGGAAGAATTCATCCGGGAGAGTGCGGTTTGATTTCGCCTTGAGGGCCTGTTCCATTTGGTGTAGGAGAGGAACGTTGGCGAGGGCCGCTTTGCGGAAGATGGCTTTGCGCTCCTGAATGTCGGCCTGCGCGAAAGCCTGGCCTTCGGGCGTGATGATGGCGTCGCCTTCTTCGACGCGGAGAAAGCCGAGAAGGATCGCGGTGTCCACGGTGGGAAGAAGCGCGTCGACTTCGAGGCTGAGCTCGGCGGCCAGCCGGTGAAGATCGGCGCGGCCGCCTTGATCCACAAGAATTTCGAGCAGGCCGGCCATGCCGCCGGGACGCGTGTGGGGAAGCATGATGACATTGTGATGAGCGGCGGCTTCCGAGGCGGCGGGCGCGTGGAGGATATCTTCTTGTTTGAGATCGGGGCGCGTGAGCACGCGATAGATGGCGTCGACGAGCTCGAGAAAGCGCGGAGACTTGCGATCGCGGGGGTGAGGGATTTCCACGGGAAAATCCGCATGGATGTGGGCGGGATTACGGCCGAGGACGATGATGCGGTCGGCGAGGACAACCGCTTCCTCGATGTTGTGGGTAACAATGAAAATGGCGCGGGTGGGAATTTTGTGTTCGAGCCAAAGCTCGAGCAATTCGCCGCGCAGCGTCTCGGCGGTGAGCACGTCGAGGGCGGAGAAAGGCTCGTCCATGAACAGAACTTCGGGCTCGACCACAAGAGCGCGGGCCACGCCGACGCGCTGCTTCATGCCACCGGAGAGTTCCTTGGGGTAAGCAGTCTCGAATCCGTCGAGGCCAACCGCGTCGATGATGCCGAGGGCGCGCTTTTGACGTTCCGCGGCGGACATGCCACGGGCCTCAAGAGGAGCTTCGACGTTTTCGAGAACGGTGAGCCAGGGAAAAAGCGCAAAACTCTGGAAAACGATCGCGACGTTGGGAGTTTCTTCCTGGACCGGCTGACCGTGCCAGAAAACGCCGCCGGCGGAAGCCGGAGAGAGTCCGGTGAGCATGCGCAGCAAAGTCGATTTGCCGCATCCGGAGGGACCGAGCAGCGCGACAATCTTGCCGGGATAAATGGCCAGGTCGGTCGCGGCAATTACCTGGATGCGGTTGCCGTCGGGCTGCGGATAAAATTTCTCGAGCTTGCGCGCCTCGATAATCGGCGCGAAGGTGGTGCTGGTAGCGCTCATTTGCCGGTGTATTATCGCTCAACTTCAGGCGCATCGCACGGAATGTGAAGAGCGGCACGCCGCGGATTGTTTTGCGGTTACAATGCGATGAACCTTCGATGACTCTTTCCACCGAAAATGCCGAACAAACAAAATTGAACGCGGGGTATCGCAGGTGGCCCGCCAGGGAGGGCTGGCTGCTGGCGTTTGGCGTGTCACTCGCCGCGGCGCTGCTCATGGTCGCGCCGTTTTACTGGCTTGGAACGCCGTCAGGGCACGACATCGGGTTTCATGCCGGTTCGTGGCTGGACGCGGCGGAGCAGTGGAAGGAAGGGATCCTGTATCCGCGCTGGACGGAGTGGGCTAACCACGGTTTTGGGGAGCCGCGATTTATTTTCTATCCACCGCTTTCCTGGATGCTGGGAGCGGGTTTGGGCTTCGCGATGCCTTGGAACGCGGTGCCGACGGTATTCGTTGTTCTGGTGCAAACATTCGCGGGGTTGAGCGCATTTGCGTTGGCACGGCGGTTGATTTCGGAGCGCGCTTCACTATTCGGAGCGTTCTGCTATGCGGCGAATCCAAATGCGCTGCTGATCGTTTACATCCGCAGCGATTTTGCGGAGTTGCTGGCGTCGGCGTTTTTTCCTTTGCTGTTTCTGGCGGCTTTTGAACTGAGCGGAATCCTGGAGAGGCGAAAACGATCAGCGCCACGCGGTGTGGCGCTCTTCGGGATTCTTTTTGCCGCAGCGTGGCTATCGAATGCGCCGGCCGGCGTGCTCGCGAGTTACAGCCTTGCGTTGGTTTTTGCCTGGGCAGCGATGCGGGAACGATCCTGGAGACCGTTGGATCGCGGCGCGGCCGGACTTGCGCTGGGATTCGGATTGGCGGCGGTGTACATTTTGCCGGCCGCTTACGAACAGCGCTGGGTCAATATCGCGCAAGCAATTTCGGCGGGATTGCTGCCGCGGGACAATTTTCTTTTCACGCAGACCAACGACCCGGAGCACACGCTTTTCAATTGGGTGGCTTCGGGGACGGCCGTGCTTATGATTGCCCTAACGGGGCTTGCAGCACTGGCGGCATTGCGACGAAGCGCGGATGACGCAAGAGACGGCGAGCGAAAAAAATGTCATCAAGCGCTGTTGCTGCTCAGCGCGGGCGCGACGCTGCTCATGTTGCGGTTCACGGCGATTTTCTGGGATGTGCTGCCGAAGCTGCGCTTCGTGCAATTCCCATGGAGATGGATGTCGATCCTGGCGGTGGCGTTTGCGGTGTTCCTCGCTGCGGCGGTGGAGCGGCGCCGGTTTGCTGCGCTCTGGATCACATTGGTGGTCGCGATCCTTGCTGGAACCGGCGCGCTGCAAGGGAAACAGGGATGGTGGGATGGAGAAGATCTTGCCGCGGCACAGGATGCGGTCGAACAGAAAGCAGGATTCGACGGCACGGATGAATACGACCCTGCGGGAGATGACCATACAGATTTGCCGGTGAACGCACCCATGGTCTCCGCCGTCAATAGCTCTGATCAGAGAGCGTCCCCAACAGGTGCAAGGGTCCAGATCGAAGAGTGGACCGCGGAAGAAAAGAGAGTGCAAGTCAACGCAAAGAAGCCGGTACGAATTGCACTGCGATTGATCGATTATCCGGCGTGGCGCGTGGAAGTGAACGGCAAACCAGTTCAGGTGGACCATCCCGCCGGCACGGAGCAGATGATCGTGCCTCTTGGAGCGGGCGAATCGCGGATCGATGTTCATTTCAACCGGACGCCGGATCGGACTTTGGGAATTGGCATCTCCCTGGTGGGAGCACTGACACTTCTTGCGCTCTTCCATGTCTGCGGCCGACGTCCTCTCTCCGCAAGCCCCTAATGGACATGCTAGGTCGGATGTGAGGAGAGATTCCCGGCGACAGGATCTTTGTGGATCCCGCCGGGACACAAGAGGCGTGCCTTCGACTCGCTTCGGTCCTCCGCCTAGAGATCCCTCGGCTCCCGATGGTCGCTCGGGATAGACGTGCTTCAAAACAGGGGGGGAGGGGCATCCTTCAAGCCAAGAGCCTTTTCTCTCTTCGCCCTGCGGCCCGCCGCCCCGCTCCCGTGTCTCCCGGTCCCACTATCCCCCTTACTTCCAGTACAATCGCTGCGCTTCCCTCAGGGGGTCGCATGAGCTTCACCCAGCGACTGGACGAAATACGAACAGGTTTCGAGCGGCCCTTCTGGGTCGCCAACTTCACCGAAATCTTCGAGCGTGTCGCGTACTACGGAACCACGGCGGTACTTGCGATTTATCTGAGCGAGCAACTGCATTTTTCGAGCGAGCTTACGGGCTGGCTGGTCGGCACCTTCGGCCTGGTGGTCTGGTTCCTGCCGATTCTCGGAGGCACGCTCGCCGATCGCTTTGGATTCCGCCGCGCCTTGATGTTCGCGTACCTCATCATGACGGTAGGTTATTTCCTCCTGGGTTCGCTTGCCGCGCCGTGGATGCAGCCGCTCCGCCAGGCGCTCACGGACAAGTGGCTGGTCCTCGCGATCCTGATGATTCCCGCGCTCGGCCCCGGAGTGGTGAAGCCGTGCGTGGCCGGCACGACGGCGCGCGCCTCAAAGGAGAACGTCCGCTCGATCGGCTATTCGATCTACTACACGCTGGTGAACATCGGCGGAGCTCTCGGCCCGATCATGGCCTTCCTGGTGCGCAAACAGCTCGGATGGGGCGTCGAGAACGTGTTCCGCGTGGCCTCGCTCAGCGTCTTTTTGATGTTCTGGGTAACTTTCTTTTTCTATCGAGAGCCTACGCGTTCCGGGGAGCAGAAAGTCGCGAGCATCCTCACCGCGATAAAAAATATGTTCGTGGTTCTCGGCAATCTGCGTTTTGTCGCGTTCCTGATTATTTTTTCGGGATTCTTCGTGATGTTCTGGCAGCAATACATCTCCGTCCCGCTTTTCATCCGCAAGTTCGTCGACCCGAATGCCAGCACGGACCTGTTGCTTTCCGTCGACGCCATCGTGGTCATCTCCCTCCAGATTGCCGTCACAGTCCTTACGCGAAAATTGCCGGCTTTTATGGCCATGACGCTGGGGATTCTGATCACGGGTCTTGCCTGGGTCATCCCGGCGATTCATTCCTCGATGCCGATGTTCGTCGTGACGCTCGTCGTAGTGGCGCTCGGCGAAATCATCCAGGTCTCGCGCTATTACGAATATGTTTCGCGCCTCGCGCCGCCGGGACAACAGGGCCTCTACATGGGCTATGCGTTTCTGCCGATTGGAATTGGATATTTCATCGCCGGGCCGCTCGGCGGGTATCTGGTTCAGCACTACGGCGAGTCCGCTCATCCGTCGCAGATGTGGTGGGTGATTACGGGCGTGGGAATCCTGACGACGGTGCTTATGGTTCTCTACGACAGAATTGTGAAGCCGGTCGCGGCAACAGCTAGCTCGTGAGGGGGACTTGTACGAGCAACTTTAATTGACCATGCGGCGGAGCGAATCGAGCGCGTGGCGCGCCAGCGAATATCGCGGCTCAACTTGCAGCGCTTCTTGAAACGCTTTCATCGCCGGGCCGTACAGTTCCTTGCCGAAGTAAGCGCGGCCTAGATTGTAGTGCGGAAAGTGGCGCGGCTCGTAGCGGCGGGCCTGGATGGCCTGTTGCAGCCAGGGAATGGCTTCATCGAAGCGGCCCAGCTCGATCATGTAGGCCCCGATGTCGTTGTAAGGATTGCCAAAGTCCGGGTCGAGCTCGATGGCCAGCTTGCACTCGGCAATGGCCTCTTCGATGCGGCCCTTGGAATGATAGGTCCAGCCGAGAAACGTGTGGGCTTCGGCGGTGGGATGCAGGGCTAGGGACGATTGATACAGCTCCACGGCTGCTTCGTAATCGCCTTCCATTTGCGCCTGATAAGCATCCTGCAATAATTCCCAAGCCCGCGTAAGCGTTTCTTGGTTCATAGGTATATTTGTTAGCATGTGGGCCCGTAGGCGTCAAAAGTACGAAAGTTCTGGTAGTTCCTGGGAGGAACCTGTCCTTGTCACCGGGAGACCAGCCTGGAAGAAGTGGCAATCGCAGCGGGAAACAGAGAGAATAAATATTATCTTTTCAAAGCAGATGAAGGGGGTTACGTGAAGCGAACTCTTGCAATCCTTGGGATTATGGCGCTGTGCGCGGCTGGGGCCGTATATGCGCAGGATGCGCCGGCAAAGAAGTCAGCCTCGGGCGGCGCGAAGGGATCGGCGGCAGCGGCGGCGCGCGGAAAAACAGTCTTTGAAAAAAGCTGCGCCGTCTGCCATTACGCGGACAGCGATGCCAAGAAAATCGGGCCCGGGCTCAAAGGGCTGTCCAAGCGCGGCACGTTTTCGGTGAACAACAACAGCAAAGTCACCGACGAAAACTTGAAAACGTGGATCGAAAATGGCGACGCGTTGATGCCGCCCTTCAAGGACTCGCTGGAAGCGGCGCAGATCAAGGACCTCATCGCTTACGTGAAGACGCTGTAAGGGCGGTCATTCCAGCGGAAAAACTCGGTGAGCAAGAAAAAGCCCCCGCCAGCCTGAAAACATCAGACTGCGGGGGCAAACTCAACTGAGACACCTGCCCGGACACGAAACTCCGTGAAAAGTGGCGCAGTGCAATAGACGGCCCGCGCGTTTTCATTTCACGGACGCCGTGTCAGGGGCCGATACCTCGTAACCCGGGGAACCTACTTCAGGACCGCGTCCTTGAACGCCTTCGCCGCGCGCAGACGAACCACGGTCTTGGCCTTGATCTTGATCGCTTCGCCCGTCTGGGGGTTGCGGCCCATGCGCGCCTTGCGGTGCGCTTTCACGGCGCGTCCGATATTCGGGATGACGAACTTGCCCGCGCCGCCCTTGCACTCTCTCACCGCGAGCTTGAAAAGCTCTTCAAAAAAGAGCGCCGCGGCTTTCTTCGGCGTGCCGCACTTTTCGGCCATGTGCGACACGATTTTGGACTTGCTCATCGGTTTGGACATCTAGTCTTAACCCTCCTGATTTTTCGATCGGCCACGATATTTTCGAGGCCGGCAACGAGCTCCGAAACCGCGGTTTTCGCGGGAAAAAGCTGATGCCGCTCGGCACTATAGCCAACGTGATAACAGAACGCAAGCAAAAAACCGCAAAAAACTTGGGGAAAATGAGATTTTCACAAGAAGGAGGCTAAATCGCCTTGAAATACGCGGGTTTGGCGGCCGATGTCTGCAAAAGCGGAAGGCAGGCCGCGCCGTGTTATGCGTCAGGGAGTGGCTAAATCCCGATAGAAATGGGCGATGGCTTTGATGCCGTTAAAGTAGTTTTCGAGCAAGATGTGCTCGTCGGGGGCATGCGCGTTTTCGTCGGGCAAACCGAAGCCGATCAGCACGCAAGGCACCTTGAAAGTGTCGTGCATTTGAGTGACGAAGGGGATGGAGCCGCCTTCGCGAATGAACACGGCTTTCTTGCCGAAGCCTTTTTCGAGCGCGGCTTGCGCTTTTTTGAAAATAGGCGCTTGGAACGGCGCAACCCAGGGCTTGCCCGTGCTCAGGACTTCGAACTTACAGGTGACGGTTTTCGGAAGTAGTTTGCGGATGTATTTTTCAACGGCCTTGGCAATTTTTTGCGGGTCCTGATTGGGCACAAGACGCGTGGAGAATTTCGCGTGGGCTTTGGAAGGGATGACGGTCTTGGCGCCCTCGCCGGTGTAGCCGCCCCAGATGCCATTGAGTTCGAGAGTGGGCCGCGTCCAAAGCTGTTCGACGATGGGGAATCCTTTTTCGCCCGCATAGCCCGGCGCGCCGACGGCTTTCAGGAAATCTTTTTTGTTCCAGGGAAGCGCGTTCAATGACTTGCGCTCGGCAGGAGCCAGCTTGGCGACGGAATCGTAAAAACCGGGGACGGTCACGCGAAAATTCTTGTCGTGAAGTTTGGCGAATAGCTCCGTCAGGATGGTGAGAGGATTGGGCACTGCGCCCCCGTAAACGCCGGAGTGCAGATCGCGTTCGGGTCCGGTAAGTTCGATTTGATAATAAATCAGCCCGCGCAAACCGTAGGTTATCGAAGGCGCACCCGGCGACAGCATGGAGGTGTCGGAAACAACAAGCGCGTCAGCCTTTAGTTTTTCCTTATTTTTCTCGACGAAATCCCACAGGCTAACGCTGCCGACTTCTTCTTCGCCTTCGATTAGAATTTTTATGTTGATGGGAAATTTTCCGTCCACTTTTTGGAGCGCTTCGAGCGCTTTCAAGTGAATGTGCACCTGGCCTTTGTCGTCGGCGGTGCCGCGGCCGTAAAGCTTGGCGTCGCGGACGGCCGGCTCGAACGCGGGCGAAGTCCAAAGCTCGAGAGGTTCGGCGGGCTGAACGTCGTAATGACCGTAGAAAAGAACGGTTGGCTTGCCGGGTGCTTCAAGCGATTCCGCATAGACCAGGG
>Ga0210407_10002293_pt1 | contig 16605 bp, 14 predicted proteins | sample IncBWC27MmetaG_FD_150860 | JGI IMG/M metagenome (GOLD analysis project Ga0210407, IMG submission 150860) | Forest soil microbial communities from Barre Woods Harvard Forest LTER site, Petersham, Massachusetts, United States - Inc-BW-C-27-M | ecosystem: Environmental > Terrestrial > Soil >...
AGACTCTTTCAAGAACCAACACTGGTGGCGCTGCGAGAGCTTGCGATCCGACAGACCGCACAGGCGCTGGAAGCGCGAGCGATAGCCAAAAAGCGGCCCGCGGAGCCACACGCGGAGAAAATCCTAGTGCACGTCACCGCAGAGGCTTCCACCGCCATGTTGTTGCGGCGCGCCCGCCGCGTGGCGGACTACCTTCACGCTGCATGTGTGGCGGTGTTTGTCAGCCCTGAGCGTGAATTTTCCAATTTGCCCGCGCCTGAGCGACAGGCCATCGAGCGTCACCTTCGCTTCGCCGAAAATCTCCGAATCGATACCGCGATCGTGCATAGCAAGAATCGTGCGGGCGCGCTTGTGGATTACGCGCACAAAAATGGAGTAACGCAGATATTCATCGGCCCTACGGTTGGACCGCCGAAACGCTGGTTCAGAGGACTGGATTTCACCGATCAGGTGCTGTACCAAGCGCGAGACCTCGAAGTGACGGTTGTGGCCGAACGCAGTCGAGGAGGAGACAGGCCCTCGCTGTATCCGGAGGACGAAGCCGGAGGCCTGATGCATCCGGGCTTCGTCGCCATATCGCCGGAAATCACGGTAGAAGATGCGATTAGCCAGCTTCGCCAGCACGCGGGACACATCGAGATGATTTATTACGCGTACGTTCTCGACGAAGCGCAACATCTCATCGGTGTGGTTTCGTTCCGTGAACTGCTCGCCGCCGACAGATCGAAAAAGGTCCGCGATGTCATGCGCACCGACTTCGCATCCGTTTCCGAGGAGGAGGACAAAGAAGTCGTCGCACAACTCTTAGCCAAGCGCCGGCTCATTGCCTTGCCCGTCCTGGATCGCCAAGGCCGCATGCTGGGAATTGTCAGTAGCACGGATTTGGCGGGTGTCGTCCAGCAGGAGGCCAGCGAAGACATTCTGAAAATCGGCGGTATGGAAGCGCTCGAGGGTCCATACATGGACGTGACCTTCGCGCAGATGGTGCGAAAGCGAGCTGGCTGGCTTGCCATTCTATTTCTCGGTGAGATGCTGACCGCAACGGCGATGGGCTATTTCTCCGACGAAATTTCGCGTGCTGTGGTTCTTGCTCTGTTCATTCCGTTGATTATCAGCAGCGGAGGAAATTCAGGGTCGCAAGCCACAACATTGGTTATTCGAGCGATGGCGCTCGGCGAAATCCGGCTGCGGGATTGGTGGAGAGTGATCCGGCGGGAGTTGTTCGCGGGCATCGTGCTCGGAACAATCCTCGGGGTCATCGGCGTCACAAGAATTCTTCTTTGGCACACGCTGCGCGGGACCTACGGGGAGCACTATCTGGTGATCGCTCTTACCATCGGTTGTAGCCTGATCGGCGTGGTCATGTTTGGCACGCTCGCAGGCTCGATGTTGCCGTTTATTTTGCGCAGTTGTGGATTGGATCCCGCGAGCGCCTCTGCCCCGTTTGTTGCTACGCTCGTTGACGTCACCGGCCTGATCATCTATTTCAGCGTGGCCAGCGTCATTTTGCGAGGCATCCTACTTTAGCCAAGAAATGTTTTGCGACTGCGGTCGGCGACGACTGTGACTTGAAGGTCTTGCGCTAAGCGCGCACTATGTCCTCGCTGAAATTCTTGCTCAGTGATCTGCAAAATGCGCTGCGGCGTGGCGCACCGGCTGGAAGGCAGCGTACTCCGTGCAGGACGGCGAGTACGTACCACGGCGCAGCTGATTCAAGTAAGCGATCAGACGCACCTTTGGGCGCGCCAATACGAGCGCGGGGTCGGAGACATTCTGGCGATCCAAAGCGATGTGGCGACGGCAATAGCCAGCGAGATCAAGATCAAACTTAGGTCAAGCTTCTTCGAGGAGGAGAAATCGAAGAGGTTGGCTCAATGAGGGGCGGCGATAGCAGTTTCAGCGTGATGAAGACCGCGGGAACCATACACACGAAGAGTCCAAAGACCCACATGAGAGCACCAGCAAAAACTTGGTCATGCAACGGAGTAATACCGAAGAGCGAGGGAGCTTCATTGTACGAAGGGTAGAGGACACGATCGGAGAAGGCAAGAAATGCACCTAGCGCCCCGCCGGGCAACGTTCCAAGGAAAAGGTAGAGAGGCATGGACCAGCGAGGCCAACGCGCCTCGGAAGGAAACGGTTGCACAACCGGCCACCAGAAAAGTAAGGACGTTGTGAGGAAGCACGCGTGTTCAACTTCGTGCCAAGCGTTGGATCGCAGAGCGAGTTCAAATGCATAAGGAGCATGCCAGCCAATAACAGCGACAGCAGGGAGAATCCAGCAGACAAGAGGATGAGTTATGAATTTGCCCAGTGATTGCATGGGTGCCCAGCGCAGCAACGGACCCAGGACCGTGCGCACGAAACTCTGCGGCAGTCCATGGAGAAGAGGCAAAGAGGGCTCGCCAAGCAGAACGAATGGAGGAATGACCAGCATCAGAAGGATGTGCTGAACCATGTGGACGGTGAGCGAAGCTTCATCAAAGGCGGCGAGAGGCGAGCCAATCGCGATCCACAGAGAGAACAGGCCTGCCAGAAAAGCGGCGAGACGCAATGGCGCGAATAGATCGTGAGAAGAACGACGCAGCGAAAACCACCCGCGCAGGTAGAGGAGACCGGTGAGGAAGATGGCCATGTTGATGATGAGCGGTGGCGACCATTCCTTCAGGATGGATTGTGCTTCGGTCGACATGACGCGCTAGCGGTCGGTGCTGGTCGGCGGATTCGCTACTGGTTCCGCAGCGATGGTGCGAGAGGCGTCGCGAGCGGGCGGCTGGCCAGCGGGATGAAGAGTTTTTAGGAACGCGACAAGCGCGGTTGTTTCTGGTGGGCTGAGATTCTTCCCGTAGGCCGGCATGTTGCCGCCGCCCTGAATCACCTGCCGAATCAGCTGATCTGGTGTCAGCAGAAGAGCCACATTGTCCAGGGCGGGACCGCGTTTACCGCCTTCATCGCCGAGCGCGTGGCAATTGTGGCATTGCTTCAGCTGAAAGATGAGCGCGCCCTGACGCTCGAGGGCAGAACGATTTTGCAGGAATTGCTGCGGGATAGGATCGCCGCTCCACGCATCCATAACCGGACTCCACGGAGCGTGGCCCGCAAGATCGGTGAACGTGCCCAGAACCACCGCGACCAGAAGAATAGTGAGAAGGGCGATTGGACGCCGCCGCCAGCTTTTTTCGCCTTCACCAAAAAGAAATGGCAGCAGCAACAAAAATAGGATGGCGATGACCGGGCCGATCAGCAGCACGGGCGTTTCCATTTGAGGTGGAAGTAAAGAGAGAAGCGCGTAAAGCCACAGGAAGAAATAGTCGGGACGCGGCGCAGTCTGGATGATGGTGGGATCGGGTCGCCCAGAGGGGCCATACGGACCGAAATATGCAGCCACGATCGCCAGAGTAAGTAGAACGCACCCAGCGAAGAAAATGTCTTTGTAGACAGCACCGGGGACGAACGGGATTCCGTCCTTTTTCGTGAGTTCGTGATATTCCTTGATATAGGTGGATTTCCGAATAATGCGGCCGGGCATCGGCCATTCGTTGATGCCAAGCTTCAGCACCATCAAAAGGTGCAGACCGATGAACGCAATCAGCATGCCCGGAATAACGAAGACGTGCAGAGCAAAGAAGCGCGAAAGCGTGGAGCCCGCAATGATCGGCCCTCCCAACAGAAGGTTGACCACCGACGGGCCTACAATCGGAACTCGGCTCGCGATCGACGCGCCGATCCCAATCCCCCAGAACGCGTCCTGATCGAAACGAAGTACCTGACCCGAGAACGCCATGCCTAGCGTCAGCAGCAGAAGAAAAATACCGACGATCCAGGTGAGCTCGCGAGGATATTTGAAAGCACCAAACAGAAAAACCTGCACCATGTGAATCAGAACGATTGCGACCATGAAGTTCGAGCCCCAGCCATGCAGAGCGCGGATGTACCAGCCCAACGCAATCGAATGATTCAGCGTTTGCAGACTGTTCCAGGCCTCACCCGCCGACGGAACGTAGATGACCGCGAGCAATATCCCGGTGATGATCTGCATCATAAAAACTACCAGCGCGGCGCTCCCGAAAACATAGAACCAGCTCGCGGTTTCGCTCGGAACCGGATGCTCCGCGGTTTCGCGGAGCGTGGCAGCGAGTTGCAGGCGCCCGTCGAGCCACTCGCCGATTTGCCGTATCAGGCGCATGGTTGCTTCCCACTGATATCGACGAGAGCACTGGGCTTGCTGGGACTGACAGGGGTGGGCAATTCGCCGGCCTTGATGTACAGTTTTCCTTCCTCAATTTTGTAGGCATATTCGAACAGCCCGCGCTCGGGAGGACCGGAGGCCCGAGCGCCGTCTTCGTAATAAACACCGCCGTGGCAGGGGCACATGAACAGACCGGATTGCGGGAACCAACGCACGGGGCAGCCGAGATGCATGCAATTGATGGCGAAAACTTGAAACGTGTGCTCGTCAATACGGCGGACCCAACAGTCGCTGTAGGCGGTTTTGCCATCCCAAGGCTGAACGTCGGGATTACGAAACGTACCGAGACGCGTTTGCCCAGCCGGGAATTGATCGAGTGACCCAAGTGGAAGCCATGTTTCGTAGCCGGCCTTGCGCGCACGCGCCACGGGAGAAAGTACGTAACGAAGAATCGGAATGGCCAGGAGAGCGGCGATAATGCCATTGAACAAAATTCCCAGTTTCACGAACATGGCGCGCCGCGAAAGATTTTCAGGCAGGGTCATGGAAGCTCTCCCGCAGGTTTAGCTGCACTGGGATAAGGACGCCCGGCAAATTGCGGCCGTTGAGCGGAAAGCCAGGCGACAACGTCGGAAATTTCCTGCGAAGACATCGTCTTGCCAGGAACATTGTTGCGCCAATCGGGCGCGCCCAGGTCGGGCCGTCCGACAATCACCAGGGTGCGAAGTTCCTGATCGGTGAGCAGCGCCAGGAACGTGCCGTCGACAATCGAGCTGGCTTTCGCGCTTCCCTTGCCATCAGGGCCGTGGCAGGAAGCGCAGAAAGTTCCGTACACCGCCGCGCCGCGCGATGCATCGCCGCGTTGCGTAGAGGAGTACGCAGGAGGAATGAGCCCGGCAAGTGTGTTCGGCTTGCCGTAATGTTCGCGAATTCCCTGGATAACGATGTCGATCTGTTTATCGGTGAGCATACCACCAGCGCTTTTGGCGAAAGCGGGCATGGCCGTGCCGCCAATCCCATTGGTCACAATTTTGCGCATCGTGGCATCGTCGACGATCGCCAGATAGACAGGATCTCCCAGAGACAGGGCCGCGCCGCCTTTGCCTTCGGAACCATGGCACCCGGAACAATTTTTCCCGTAGAGTAGCGCGAAATCGGTAACGTCGTCGGGGTCAACGGGGATGGAGCTTTCCGACGGGCGTCCAGGCAGATTGCTGCAGCCGGCGCAGGCGAAGAGCGCGGCGGCGAACACAGCGAGTAGCTGCCGGCAATAGCTCATGGCCGGTGGTCCTCGTCGGTTTTTTGGTGCATGGCGCCGGGAGTCTCGATGCCGGCGCGAACGGTGAAGGGGATGAACTGTTTCACGGGGATGCGGTTCTGCCGAGCGACGACCAGACCGGCAACGATACCAAACGCGAATTGCGAGGCAATGAACCACCACCAATCCACGCGCTCACTCAGAAGTGGATTGATCAGGTCAAGCATGCTGCGAAGAAGCCCGGACCACAGCACCGGAGCAACGACTCCTCCGAGAAGAATCGGGCGGCGCGGAATCATGGGTAGCATGGCACCGTAGAGAAGGCCAACCAGGACAGACGTGATCAGATGAATGCCGGAAGCAATGAGTAGGCTGTCGAAATAGAAAGCTTTCAGAGAACCATGGCCAAGCATCATGGATTGCGAATAGACGGTGGCGGCCAGCAGATTAATCGGATACCAGATACTTCCTTGCTTCAGGATGCCGTAGAGACACGCGAGCACCGCCATGGCAACCGCCCCGGCCAGTCCACCTTTGATTCCCGCGACGACAGGATACGTTTCGAGCGGAAGTAGCGCGCGCGGCAGTTCGGGAGCAACCTCCAGGCGAGCGACGGCAGGACGAGACGTAGTGACGGACACAGGTTCATCAACAACACGAACTTCGACGTGCTTTTCGTGAGGGAAAACGTCGCGGAACCACCCGACACAGCCCACAACCGCAAGGATCGCACCGAGAACGAAGAGCGATAGGCTGGTGATGATCCCGGCGAATAGCAGCGCCACGCCAAACGCCAGCGTGATGGGCCACGCGGTAGGAGCGGGCAACCTGACTACGGAGGTTGCCGGGTTACTGGCGCCGGATTGTGGAGTGGGCGATGACATTTGGTTGCGCCCTCCTTAACGCCCGATGATATAGACAACCGTAAAAACCACGATCCACACAACGTCGACAAAGTGCCAGTACATCGCAAATACATCCACGTTTCTGGCGTGCTCCTGCTGCACCTTGCCGAGCAATGCCAAAACTAAAACAGTCAGCAAGCCGATCAGACCAACGCTTACGTGGAATGCGTGCAGCCCCACCAGTGAGTAGTACGTTGTTCCAAAGAGATTGGTGCTGATCGTTAGTCCTTCGCGATAGATGAGGTGATCCCACTCCCGGCCTGTTTCGAAAAGGAAGATGGCGCCAAGCGCAAGCGTGATGAACCACCATAGACGGAAAGCGCCAGGATTTCCTTTGCGAATGGCACCGACCGCGGCGTGGATGGTCAGGCTGCTGGAGAGCAAGCAGACTGTAGCGAAAACGGGGAGGTGAAGGACTTCACGCGGAGTCGGCCCGGACACGCTCTTGCCGATGTAATAAAGGTACGCAACGACGAAGATCGTGAAGATCGCGGACTCTGCGCCGATGAGACAGGCCATGCCGACGGTGCCCTTGTAGGGCAGCGCCCACTGGGACTCAATCGAAACCGGCGAATTGACGGCGGTGCTCATAGTTCGTCACTCATACTGCCAATCAGGGTCCTCGGGATGCTTGATGTCCCAGAGCGGACGCCGGCTGCGAACAACGGGAATTCGCGCGAAATCGTATTCGGGCGGCGGAGAAGGAATGGACCACTCGAGAGTCCACGCGTCCCAGGGATCATTGCCAGCTGGCTTACCCTTGAACATCGAGTAGACAAGGTTCCAGATGAAGACAAGCGTGGCAATGATCTGAAAAAAAACGCCAATTGTGATGAGCAAATTCCAGATGTCCCATCCCCGACCGGGCTCGTATGTATAAATGCGGCGCGGCATGCCGAGAATGCCAGGAACGTGCATGAGGTCGAACGTCAAATGGAACCCGATCACGAACAGCCAGAAATGGAGCTTGCCGAACTTCTCGTGGTACATGCGGCCGGTCATTTTCGGAAACCAGTAATAGAAGGCGCCAAAAATGGTGAAGAGAATCGCGCCAACGATCACGTAGTGGAAATGCGCAACAACAAAGTACGAGTTGCTCAGTTGCCAGTTGAACGGCGCGGCGGAAAGCATAATGCCGGTAAGTCCGGCAATCAGGAACTGGAAGATAAACGCAACACAGAAAAGCATCGGCGTCTTGAACTGCAGCCTGCCACCCCACATCGTACCGAGCCAATTGAAGATTTTGATTCCCGTCGGAACAGCAATCACCATGGTCGTGAGAGCAAAGAAAGCGTTGCCATAGGAACTCATACCGACCGTGAACATGTGGTGTGCCCAGACGCTCATGCTGACGAACCCGATCGAGACAGTGGCTGCCACCATGATGGGATAACCGAAGATGGGCTTACGCGAAAACACGGGGATAATTTCCGAAGCGAAGCCGAAACACGGCAGCACCAGAACGTAGACTTCGGGATGGCCGAAGATCCAGAAGAAATGCATCCACAGAACAGCAGAGCCGCCGGCTTGTGTGTCGAAGAAGTGCGCGCCGAGGAAGCGATCCAGAGAGAGCATGACCTGAGCGGCGGTAAGAGGAGAGACAGCGAGCAGAACCAGGCCTCCCATCACGAGATTCATCCAGGCAAACAGAGGCATTTTCCCCAGGGCCATGCCGGGACAACGCATACACACGATGGTGGCGATCAAGTTGACGGCGGTCCCGATGCTGCCAAATCCAGAGACCAGCAGGGCCATGGTCCAGAAATCCGTGCTGTGACCAATGGAAAACGTTGTTGCAGTGAGCGGCGCATAAGCGAACCAGCCCACGTCAGGCGCGGCTCCGGCGCCGTACAGTCCGTAGCCACCCACGAAGCTGAAGTACAGCAGCAATCCCCCGAATGCGGTGAGCCAAAAGCTAAAGGCGTTCAGCCGCGGAAAAGCCATGTCGCGCGCGCCGATCATCAGAGGGATCAGGTAATTGCCGAAACCGAAAAGAATCGGCATGGCGACAAAAAAAATCATCGTCGTGCCATGCATGGTAAACAGTTGATTGAAGAGTTGCGGCGAGACGAAATGATTGTGCGGAACGATCAGTTGGATTCGCATGATGGTGGCTTCGATGCCACCAATGGCCAGAAAGAAAATTGCGTAGAGAATATAAAGGATGCCCAGGCGTTTGTGGTCGACTGTCGTCACCCAGGAGTACAGAACCTCGCTGAGAGGGCGAGACAGCTCTTCCACAGCGGTCAGCGCAATGGACTCAGACGACATCGTGCCTCGCTCTCATCGCAGCGACTCCAGATATGCGGTCACCGCTTCCAGATCATGGTCGGTCAAATTCATCGCCGGCATCAGGGAGCCCGGCTTGATGGAATCCGGATTGTGGATCCACAGCTTCAGACTTTCGTGCGTATTCGGGGCGGCGCCGGCCGCGATCGTTTCGCGGCTCATCAGGTGAGTCAGGTCTGGGCCAAAGCGGCCGTCAGCAATAGTGCCGGAGATGGCATGGCAATTGACGCAGGCGGTTTTCTCGAAGATATCGCGCCCCGCCGCAACCGCGTCGACAGAATGCGCCTGCTCCTTTTCGGCGGCAATCCACTGGCTGAACTGCTCGGGAGATTCGACGTAAATCCGAAGCAACATTTTGGCGTGCTGGGTCCCGCAATATTGCGCGCACTGGCCCACGTACATGCCCGTTTCGTGAGGTTCGATCCACATGGAATTGACACGGTTGGGTATCAGGTCGGTCTTGCCTGCGAGTTGCGGAACCCAAAAGCTGTGGTCGGTATCGGCAGAAAGCAGCGTCACGAAGGTAGGTGTACGCCGGGCAGGATCGCTCACCGGAACGTGTAGTTCGTTGGCAGTCACAACTCCGAGCTCAGGATACCGAAATTCCCACCAGAACTGATGACCAATCGCGGTGACTCGAATCGTTCCGGGCGGAGGCACCGCCTGCTGAATGGAATGGATCACCCGCGCGGTGGCAAAGAAGAGTACCAGCACGACGAGAACGGGCACGACCGTCCACGCCAACTCCATCTGATTGCTGCCATAAACCTGCGGAGGCTCACGGCCGTCTTCGCTCGCGCGGTGGCGAAACTTCCCCACGGCGTATACCAGCAGGGAGAACACTACAAGAAAAATTAGCCCGGCAATAACTAGGACGAAGACAGAGAGCTGGTGAATCGAATCGGCCGGGGTCGACGCAGGCTTGAAAATGTCAGGCACTGGAGAGGCTTGCGCAAAGGCAAAGCAGGAACAAACAGAAAACAGTGTGGCGGAGGGCGGGTAATTCGTTGGGGCGCATTGATTCCCAACGGGAAGATTCAAGACTCGTTTGGGACCTTGTTGAGTCATTGGCGCACAACCGGAACGTTACCAGGCGGGCAAGAAGGCGGAAGAGAGTGAGCTGAATTCGCCCCCCAGAGGAAAAACACGCTATCACATTCATAGCTCGGCTGCCAGACTGAACTGGCGCACGACCCGGCAGCGTCCAAGGCCATCGTGGCCTGCCCACGAATGCAGCGTTCTCCGTTGATGACGCTCTACGCCACCGGAGAACGACGGGCTGAATTGACACACGTCACAACCAGCGGCGACCAAGAATGAACACGTCAGAAAACTGCGCTATCGGAGGGACAAGGTCGTTACTTTCTTGACCGGTTGCCCCTCTGTGATTTCGTAGATGGCGTCCGCGGACAGCTCAACAAACTGCTGGTTCAACCCGCTTGGCCATCGGACCTGGACCTTTTTCATAATGGCATCCGTTCCGAGTCCGAAATGCAGCCGGGTATCATTTGTTGAGTTGTAACTGCCGCCTCCCCGCACTTCGTCAATCTGGGTCATCTTCGCGGTGGTAACGACGACACGCGCTCCGATGGCTGCGCGATTACTTTCGGTCCCGACCAGCCGGAAAAGTACGCGATGATTCGAATTCTGCGTTTCGTTGATGAACAGCGATGGTGGCCCGTTAGCATTAAAAACGACAACGTCCAGGTTGCCATCGTTATTGATATCGCCAAATGCGGTTCCCCTGCGGGATTGCAGGCGGAGGTCGTTCAGCCCTGCGCTGTCTGAGGTATCTTCAAACGTTCGGTTTCCCAAATTACGAAAAAATTGCAACGGTTCGGCATAGCGGGCTTCACCCGGGAGCGCGTCCATCGAAGCTGAAAAATTGCCGTTGGCGATGAGAATGTCAGGCCATCCATCGTTGTCGAAGTCACCGAAACCTACCCCCCACTTAATCGGGGCGAGAGTCGGTCTCGCAATCAACGCCTTGTCGGCGATATCGACGAACTCCTCACCGCGATTCCAAAACAGACTAGCGGATTGATTCCCGAAACGAGTGACGACGAGGTCGAGCTTACCGTCGCGATCGAAATCACCGAAATCTCCCGCCATGTTTCCGTAATTTTGTCCAGAGGGTCCGACGCCCGTGCCGGACTCCATTCCTACTTCTTCGAAGGTACCGTCGTGTTTGTTGTTGTAGAGGAAGTTCCTGCCTGAGTCATTGGTCACGAAGAGGTCGGGCCAGCCATCGTTGTCGTAGTCTCCCCAAACAACACCCATGCCATGGAGCTTATGAGGGTCATTGACACCAGCCTTCTCGGATACGTCTTCAAAAGTCCCGTCGCCACGATTGCGAAACAGGAAGTCGGTCTCCCCTTCCATGGTATCCGGCACCTCAACGAGAACGCCTTTGTAGCCGATGGATTGCGCGGGGTGCGGCAGATGCCGAACATCCGTGTGAACGTAACGAGCGACGAACAGATCGAGGAATCCATCCCGATCGTAGTCAGCCCAGGCGGCGCCGGTGCAAAAGCCACCAACCTCAAGGCCAGCTTTCTTTGTCACATCTTCGAATTTGCACCCACCCAGATTGCGATAGAGCACGTTGTGGCCGTATCCGGTCACGTATAGATCGAGGAGTCCGTCGTTGTCAAAGTCCCCGACGGCGATTCCCATTCCCCATCCTTTGCTAGTCAAGCCGGCGGATTTTGTAACATCAGTGAAATGCGGTGTAGGAGAATCCGGGTCCTGGTGGTAGAGGGTAATCATCAAGTCTCCGCCGTTCAGGTACCGGTCGATGGTGGAATCATTCACGACAGCAATGTCGAGCTTTCCATCATTGTCGCAGTCAAAAAGGGCGATCCCGCCACCAGCCATGGTGTCGAGGACATAGTGCCGCTCCGAGCGGGAGTGGGGGACGGTTTGAAGGCCTGCTCGAATCGCGATATCTTGGAAATGGACTGCAGGTTTTGGAATAGTGGTCAAGCTCTTCCTTGTGCCGTTGCTCTGCGCGGTCGGAGCGGGAGCAATCCCGCATTCTAGGCGCGCGTCGAGCGGGGACGATCGAATCGGGTAGGCGATTGAGGTGAATGCCGCCAGAGCAGCCAAGATGACCGAACGAAGTCTACGCATGAGGCCGGTGGAATTCTAACAGAGTCTTCGGCTCGGGGAGGCCCCTGCTGAGCAGCTATGCGCTTCCACCGTTCTGGGCTGGTCGGCTGGGGCGGCCTGGGACAATCCAAAGCAACGTGCAGCTTGGTTTCTACCCTCGCCTTGAGTACGATTATTAATTCAGGCGCTGGTTCTTACCAACGACTGGATTGGGAACGACCTCGCTCGAGGTTCGCATGCAGATGACTGCCAAAGCCGACGCCTCCATCGCGCTTGGGCTCGGACTCACCAACGAGTGCAATCTCGCCTGTTCCTTTTGCTACCGCGATCCAACTCGCGCGGATCGGCTCTCCCTGGATCAAGTGAAGTCCGTCATGGAACGCCTTCCTGTCCGCTCGGTGAACCTGGGCACTGGTGAGAACGGAATGCATCCGGACTACAAGACTATATTGGCTTACCTGCGAACTCGACCGGTGAAGCTCACAATCACTTCCAATGGTCACAGTGTTGCCGTTCTGGAAGACCATGACTTGCGCGCCTTCCATGACATCGAGTTTTCTCTCGATTACCCAACTGACGCGGAACAGGATGCCCAACGCGGCCCAGGTAACTGGGAACTGATTCATCAACAGGCCGAGCGTTGTGTTCGCCTGGGCGTACCCGTGACGATCATTGCGGTAATGATGAAGTCAAACTACATGAGGCTGGCGGATGTCGCACGAGTCGCGAAGCGGTTTGGCGCTCCCTTGCGTGTGAACGTCTATCAGGCAGTGCGATCCGATCTCTACGCACTCACGTACGAAGAATACTGGCAGGGGTTCCGTGAGCTTTTCGAGAGCACCGACGCAATCGCCATCGGGGAGCCCTTGGTGCGGGCGATGGCCGGCCTACCGCCACTCGAGGGAGGATGTGGCGTCAGCACAGTGCGAATTACGCCCCGCGCTACAACGCAGCCTTGCGTTTATTGGCCCGGCCCCGGAGAGCCATTGTCCGAGTTGATTTTGGCTGGGTCCGAGATTCTGAACTCCGCACCTTTTGAGCAGGCCCGCACAGTTCCAGATGCGTGCCAGTCTTGCGAGTTTCGACAAACATGTCACGGAGGATGCGCAGGCCGACGGCGGCTGCAAGGGGCACTTCGGCAGCCGGATTTTTATTGTCCGATGATTCGGGGCGAGCGCCCACGGCTCGACATCCGCATGGCCGCAAATCGCGATCTGCCCAAACTGAGCAGTTCCTGCACCACCGTCGTCATTGCCCGCGAGTCCGAGTCGTGAAGATTTTCGTCAATCGCACGCAATCAGCTGCCCGCTTCCTACTGCGCGTCGATCCACTTGTCTGAGCCCGTTAGCTTGACGGCGACATTCGTAAGGAAAATCCGCGCCGGCTTGCCGTCCGCCGTTCCGCGATGGTCGGTCGAGAACAGCAGACCACCGGCCTTCTTATAGCCCGCCCATGTGGTTGTGAGGTTGCTTGGCTTTTTGGGTCCGCCCCGATGATAGATGAATTCCTGGACTCGACCGTCAGACCCGACGTAGAGGTCCCATGTGTCTCCCGGCGTGTAGCCGCCAACCTCCGCTGGATACTTCACCGACACGAGCTCGGCGGTGCCCTTTCCAATCGGCAGTTTTTGGTTGTCCTTCACTTCCACATTCGCGCTAGTGTCCCAGTAAACGTGGAACGGGAAGAGCGCCCAATAATTGTCGTTGACGAAGGCCGGCTCAATGTCATCTTTCACGTTGGCGGGCGCGCTGTTCAGTTGCGAGCGAAGGTATGTTACCTTCACCGGCTTGCCGTCTTTATCTTTCGATTCATAGGACACCTGCCCGGTCTTGGGCTCCCACTCCCAGGAACGACTGAGATTCAGTTTCAAGGCCGGGAGCTCCAGGTTGAACGTATAGCGGATCGCTTCAATCTGCCCATACGAATCAAGCCCATAGGTCTTGGCAAGCTGTTCGACAACGGGTGGGCGCGTCTGTGCCCGGGAAGTGCCCGCCAGCAGCACCACCAAAAACAGGCAACCGATCGTCATGGAACGGCGCAACTTTGTCATGAAGGTTCCTCCTCAGTGAATGACCGAATGTGGCGTTGGATGACGTACAAAGGTCCCTGGATACGTAAAATCGCATGTGGTGCGGTTGCCTTCACGCTATCTGGTCCGCTGAGCATTGCAGTGCGGCCGATCGTCAGGCGCCACAAGCAAAATGGCGCCGCGTCCGCACAGCCTGTGCGACGGTGTGAGTTTCACAGGCCTCCCGTGCAAGGACGAAGTTGCGCGACTGCTTGCTGCCATTCGCCGAACCAGCCTGCGGTCCTTGGGGCCTTCGCCGGAACGAGCCGCAATTCCCGGGCCAGCAGAATCAAGTCATTTGCAACGTCGATGTCATAGCACGATTCCGTGAAGCCGGTAGAGAGTTCAAGGGCCTTCGTGCGCGTCAGCAATCTGTCGAGCGCACTCCTTGTTCCCATAGGGTCGCTTTCGAAGAGCGCCGGGTGAACGGCCTTGGCGCCCACCAGATAGTAGCCCCCATCGTGGGTTGGTCCGACAACCACGTCATGCGTGGCGAGTATTTCGAACGCGCGGTCCAGAACCGACGGCGCGAGATGTGGACTGTCGCTATTGAATGCGATGACGTGCTGCCGGTCGGCGGCAGTGAAATGTCGAAAAACAGAAGTGAGTCCTGCGGCGAGACCTTCGCCTTTTTGCGCCACGACCTGCACTTTATTGTCTAACAGTTGCGCCAATTCGTCCTGATCCGACTCCGGGCACATCACCGCGACCTCCACGCTCGTCAATGACGTTGCCAACGCGAGGGTGTCCTCTAAAAGACAGCGATACAATGCCGTCACGGCGGAAGAAGGAAGGCTCTCAATGAGCCGGGTCTTGACCATGCCGGGCTTAGGCGCTTTCGCCATAATGACTAACGTGCGGTTTGGCTGAGAAAAACTCGCGGTGGCCTGGCTCGAAGATTCCATGAGAGATTGGTCCATCGGAACTTACGCCGGTCGCGGCGTTCCCGCCCTTTGACGTCGAAAATAATAGCGCACGATCCGGCTCAGGATAAACCACGCTGCTCCTACCGTGCCCTTCACCGTACCGCTAATTTTGGACTTTCCAATGCGCGGGTAGTAGCTTACAGAAACTTCCACGATGCGAAATCCCGCGATGGCCCCTTTCAGGATCATTTCCACCGCCCAGCCGTAGCTAGCCTCCTCGAGGACGAGGGCGCGTAGCACATCTGCGCGGCCGGCGCGAAACGGACCGAGGTCACTGACTTTCACGCCGTACAAAAGCCTGATCAGGCCGGCGGCCAGGCGATTGCCGAATGATTGGTGCCACGGTAGCGCACCGGGGTTGCTTTTGCCCCCAAAGCGCGAACCGAGCGTAATGTCAGCGCGCCCCTCGATGATCGGAGCCAGGATAATCGGCAGCTCCGAAGGGCGGTCGCTGTAGTCTCCATCGAGGAAAACGACCACGTCAGGATCTTGCGTATTCGCAAGCCCTGTCAAACAAGCGCGCCCATATCCCCGGCGAGGCTCGTGGATTACTTGCGCCCCCATCTTTCGCGCGAGATCGGGCGTTCCGTCAGTCGAGTTGCTGTCGACAACGATGACCTCCGTGACGAGATTGCAAGGAAGATCGGCAAGCACACGGCAAATGGCCTGCGCTTCGTTATGGGTAGGAATGATGACCGATACTCGCACGCAGATTCCCTCGTCACCACCAGGGGGACGCGTGGTGCCGCCGTGCAAGCAACACATCAATGCCCCAGGCACGACCTGCGCGTCCCACCGCGAGTCCGAGCGATGCGAGCACCGGAACTAGTAGTTCCCAAATCCACGAAGTACCCAATTCCGAGACCCAAAGGCTGCCGAGGAAGAGGAATGCGACAAAGGCGGCTGGACGCGTCACTAGACCGATGACCAGCAGGATTCCCAGCGTGATCTCCGTCGCCGCCTGCATGGGAGCCGCCATGTGCGCATGGCTTGCAGCGAGTGCCATGACCGCTTTCCATGCCGCCGGCGAGTGACCCTTCTGAATGTAGTAGTTGATCAGGTCGCTGTAGGCTGAAGGAGAGTAGAGCCCTTTCCCCAGATTCTCGAAGAAGACCCACACGAACATCGCACCGATTGTCACGCGAACCAATGCCAAGCCTTTTGCCGCATCGGATTGGCCGGCGAAGCTGGCTGTCGCATTCGGTGCTTGAGCTGCATTTGTCGTCATTCTAACCCTCTGGGCAATAGATGCCACCCGCGGCTAAAAGACGCAATCTTAAACTATCGGGGCCGTCTGTGCCACACAGATGCGCACGGAATAACTACGTTACAGTCGGGCTCAGCTGTAGAAAGTTGGACGCTAAAAAACAAGTCGGGCTGTAGCTTTGGCATAATTGAGACCTCGATAACATATATGCCTTTGAAATATCCGCAGACTTGGAATTGATGCTCCGATTCAACAGAATTACCGTCGTCAGAAGCCCCGTCTTCTTTCAGAGCACCGAAGTATGTTCAAGACGCCCGTCGTTTCAACCATCTGCATGGTTGCCCTCTTCGTTTTTGTTGGGTGCACGGTTCGAGCACAACAGCCGTGCTCGGTTACCCTGCCGACGAAAATTCCGACAGCCGCTAATATTCTCAGTGCTCAGCAGGAACGGGTGTTCGGTGAAGCGGAATTGGTAGAAAGCAATCGCCACGCCGCTCACGATGAGGAACTCGCGGCTCATCGCAACGCTGTCACCGGCCGGGTTCTATCTCAATTCCCGCGCAATCAGGTGCTGGCTCACGTCATCGTGATTGACACGCCTGAAGCGGAGTCACCCAGTGTCGCTCGAGAACGAATCCATATCACGCGAAAA
>Ga0210407_10002296_pt1 | contig 16597 bp, 11 predicted proteins | sample IncBWC27MmetaG_FD_150860 | JGI IMG/M metagenome (GOLD analysis project Ga0210407, IMG submission 150860) | Forest soil microbial communities from Barre Woods Harvard Forest LTER site, Petersham, Massachusetts, United States - Inc-BW-C-27-M | ecosystem: Environmental > Terrestrial > Soil >...
ACCAGTACGCCGTGCATTTCGATGCCGCCCTGCGGGACCAGGTTGTGGCTCGTTATCTGAAGCTTAGTCTGCCCACCTACTGGGCGGGCATCAACTCTCGGTTGTCCGCCGAATTCGGGCCCGACGGCCGAATCCAGGCCGTGCACCTCAGCTATCCGCACTCCGTCCAGCAGCAGTACCTCGGCTATGCGTCCATGTACGATCGTTCTCTCGACCCTGGCCGGAAGCCTGTCGAAAGCGTGAAGTGAGGACCAGTTTGCCGCTGGGATCGCTCGCGGCGGACCAGCATCCGGCAGGATTCTGCCGTTGAGTCCCTTGGTTGCCGGGTGCCGGTTTCAAGCGCTGCGGGCGAAGACCACCACTCCGTTTGCGGGGATCACTACATTGGCCGAGGCCTGGAAGCCTTCGAGCGGCCCGCCTGAGGCGGAAATTCCTCCGCCATTTCCCGCAACCATGGGATTGACCCAGTGGTCGTAAACGTCGCTGTTGAAAACCTCGAGCCAGGGTCCGGGATAGGGAAATCCAATCGTATAGCTGTACCAAGTTGTTTCGGCAAGCGTCGCCACCACAATCACGTCGTTTCCCGCGCCGGGAAGCCATCGGTGAAAGGCGATAACGCGGTTCTGATTGTGGACATGAAATGGGTTTACTTGTTCACCGCGCAAGGCAGGCTGATTCCAGCGTAGACGAATCAGGTCTTGCGTGAAACGCAGATGATCCACCATGGCCTGGTCACTGCCGGTTTCAAGGCCGTTCCAACCAATGAGATGGGCCGCGTCTCCGGGATCGCAGTTCCATGGATTGGCGGCGAGAAATTCCTGGCCCATGAACAATTGGGGGATTCCCGGAGCCGTCAGGAGCACTCCTGTCGCGAATCGCGAGCGGCTGCGGGCGTACCAAGATCTGGGGTCGAGGCCGTCGGCCAGGGCGGGTATGCGAGGGTCGCGGCCGGCTTCGACGACGTCGTGATTTTCGATGCAGGTCACGGCCTGCCAGGCGTGCGGGAGATCCGGGGGAAAAAGATTCGCCGCGATGGCATCGAAATTCACAGCGGCGTTTTGGCCTTCTGAGGCTTCGGCGACGGCGGTGCGAACGGCGACGCGCAACCCGTCGTGCTGCAGGACGTCGAAACCGGTGCCGCCGCTGTTTGTGGGCGCCACCAGGGAGGAGCGCGGCGCCCGGTATTCGGAGGGCCAATACTCGGCGTTTTGCAGGAGGCGCGGCTCGAGGAAGCGCAGCGTATCGGTGAGACTCGAACAAAAGCTCCAGCCGGAGCCCTCATTCATGGAGAGGAGCGCGCTGATTTCGTCGTAGCGGAATCCGTCGACGTGGAATTCGGCGATGTAGTACCTGGCGCTGTTTATGATGAATTCGCGAACATCGTTGTTCCAGAGCGCGAAAGACAGGCCGCCAGCGAGTCCTTGGCTGGTGAAGTAGAGACTTTGGTTGTTATCGCTGGTATGGGCGGCGCGATCCCAAAAATAGAGGCTTTGATCGTCGCCAGAGAATCCACCGGCGTGGTTGTAGACCACGTCGAAGACCACGGCGATGCCGTAGAGATGACAGAGGTCGACCATGGCTTTGAGTTGTGCCGGACCCGACGTGATGTCCTGGAGCGCCAGTGGAGAAAACCCTTTCGCCGCCAGCAGACGATTGATGGTGACGAGGTAGCCGGCGAGAGCCGCTTGGCCGCATACAACGTACGGAAAGTCGGGAGAGAAGTAGTCCGCGCCGTTGTAGCCCATCGAGGGATCGGTCTCGAACTCGTCGACGGGCAGCGGCTGCAGCACATTGACGCCAAGCGCCGCGAGATATTCGATTTTTCCAATCACATCGAGAAAAGTTGAAGCGACGCCTGGCACTATGGGAGCGTAGGTCCCGACATGGAGTTGGTAGATGATCATATTCGAGAAGTCGGGTGTGACAAACGCCGCGTCATGCCACGGATAGGCTGTCGATGAGCGAATCAGGCAACTGCAGGTTGGGAACCGGGAGTCTCTGGCCATCTCGCGCGCGTACGGATCACGCTTGTAGCCGCTCGAGCCCGCGCCAACAACCCAAAAGTGATAAAGGTCGCCGTCCCCTGCGCCGGGCAGAAAGCCGGTCCAATATCCACGGGCATCCTGAGCCAGCAGCAAATCGCCGGTCTGGCCTGTTTTCGGCGCGCCCAGAAAGATGCCGTTGAGGTAGACGGCAGTGGCCCGCGGCGCCCAGGCGCGAAAGGTCGCGCCGCCATTTACCAGATTTGCGCCCATGGGAGTCGTCGGCAGGATATTGGATTGAGAAAGCATGAGAACTCTCCTCGGGGTCAGGAGTTCGATCGGAAGCCCGCATGGGCCGGAGGTTAACTCGAGAGTATAGCACCGCCACCCTGGGCCACCGTCTCGCGCATTTTTTGGAACCGCCGGCACTTGCTTTTTCGATGCGAGCCGCCGCGCTTCGACGCCGCGGTGGCTGCCCGCCGAGAAGCTCTTGTTGGCTCGGATCCGATCGTCAGGGGACAATGATTCGGGATTCTTCGCGCTTGAGTTCCGGGGCGGCGGGGAATTGGCCGCGGAGAAATTCGACGTAACGGCGAGTCCGGGGGCGGCCGTTGGTGCGCAACAGGCCCATACGGTGGAGAAAGACGAGCAGAAAGAAAACCTGGGAGTCTTTTGCTGGCGGGTCCGCGGTGCCTGCGGCGGTTTGCTGCTTCGATTCGTTGAGGAATTGCGCGAGCGCAGCGTAGAGCCCGCGGGCCAGGCTGGCCTCCGGAGGTCTTTCGTAGAATATTCCCGAGCTCAGCGTCTTGTAAGTCGCGGCAAGAGCCTCTAGCGCGGCCAGCACATCGGGGTCGGTTGTGGCGGGATGCGCGGCGGAGAATTTTGCCGCCGTGAATGCCAATCCGGAAAGCAGATTTTGCTGGGTGTAGATGACCTCTTGGGACACCTTGACGTCCAGGAGAGGGGTGTCCCCAGGCAGCGGTCGCCGATGCTCGTCCTCGTAGCGGTGGGCCGCGACCAGGTACGAGCAGTCCGAGGGGCAGTCGATGGAAACTTCGCGCTCCGTGCCGCAGCAGACGGCGCAGATTTTCTCGCCCTGCGCCGGACAGAATCTTGCTGCTTTTCGTTTCAGGCAGATCGGACAGGACACCGTCGCCACGCCAGGGCTCCTCTAGACAAACCAGCAGAATACTCCCGCGACGGCCAAAAGACCAAACGCCTAAAAGACAAAACTGCGGCGAACCATGGTTTGGTCGCCGGAATGAATCGGCATGGCATCGTCGGGACGCGGGGGAAAATTTGCGCCGGGAATTGTGGGAAGGCCGGAGGAGCGATCAACCACGACGATCTTGACCGGTGCCGAAGCCGGAACGCGGATTTCGACCGCAATGCCCTCGGCGGGCGGATTTGCGTAGTCGAAGCCCCAGCGCCCCGGTTGACGCCAGCGCGCTTCGGACGGCTTGCCAAGGTCGTGTCCGTTGACGCTCGCGCCGGACACTTCTGTTTCGCTGAAGCCGACGTGCAGCGTGCGCGCGTGGCGTCGAGTGGAGATGCGCAAAAGAAGCGTGCGCGTAGCGCCGTCAGTGTGGTCTCGGGACAACTCCGCAAGCGGAGGCGGCAGCGCGATGGCCGGAGCTTCGTGCTGGAGAAAATCGACCGGATACCAGTCGGGAACGAAGTCGGGGAGCTTGCCGCGAGAAGCGGAGCTGCCCAGGTACTCGGCGGTCCAGGGATCCAGGCGGTGGGTGGAGCTGGCCCAGAGAGCCTTGCCGGTGTCGGCATCGAGAGCGTAGGAGAGCAGGCTCGGTTTGGGATGAGCCGGAGAGTAGCGAGTGGCCTTCGCGGCAATGATAGACAGCAGGAGCGCTGCCGCCAGCGCGACGGCCGGCAGCGATTTACCGGCAGCCTCCAGCCCCAGGTCGAAGAACGGAAAAAGCAAGAGAAACAACAAGCCGAAAGTGACGCTTAAAAGCGGAGCGCCGAGAGCGGTGAAACCGAGCGCGGTGTACAAGCCTTTGAGAAGCGGAAGGAAGAGCAGGAGAGCAGGGAGACTCAACACCGAAAGAATCAGAGCGGCGGGAAACGAAACAGGTCCGGGGCGAAAAGCGGCGAAAGCGGTTGCCAGCAGGCCGGCGAGCAGCGGCCAGACAAATGTATAACTGCCGCCTGCGAGCCATTTTGAGGCCACCAAGACCAGCGCAAAGAGGAAAGCCGCGCCGCCGAGAAAAAACGCGGGCGGCGCGACTTTCTTGCGGACCAGTCTCCAGAGCAGCGCATCTACTGCGAGGAGCAAGGCCAAGAGTGCGAAAAGATAAAGAGTGTTCTGATCGAGGCCGCCTTCGGGAAGAACGTGGAGGTGCAGCCAGCGCACGCCAAGGAAAAAGCCGAGACCAGTGAGCAGCAACACCAGAAGAAAGAGCATGTGCAGGAAGAAGCTGACGAGAATGGACAAGAGACTGGTCTGCCAAGCGCCGCTAGCGTAAAAGATCACGCCGAACAGCAGAACTCCGCACAAAACGGCGAGGGGCCAAACAAAGCGGCCGGAATAATGCGCGAAGAAGTTCCGAGACACAGAGAAATAGACCGCGTCGCGGCCCTTGAGCTCGGCTAGATCCGCGTTGCCAAGAGCGCGAGCCAGGCGAAGCGCGTTCTCGCCATGCTGCTGGAGACTGCCGCGGTCCAGCCGTTCAGGGCTATCAAGCGGAGTGTGATACGCCTCCCAGTGACCGATGAAAGCAAAGTTGAGCCCCGCCGCGCCGGATTTCTTGAACACCGTCATGTCCGTATCGTTGGGCATGTGCTTGTAGATCTCATAGGTGAGCGACGAGCCGGAAGGATGCGGCGCCGCTTCGGCGAAGATTTCTACCAAACGGCCGTTGCCGGCGCTGGTTTCAAACATTTGCGATTCGCCGGCGTTGCCGCGGGCTTCGAAGTTGACCACCACGCGCACGTCTTGGGCAGCGGGATTTTCGGCGACGAAGGCGGAGGCGCCCAGTAGCCCGTCTTCTTCGCCGTCGGTGATGACAAAAAGAATGTCGTTCGGCAGCCCAGGTCCGGCGCGCAAAGCGCGAAGCGTTTCGAGCAAAGCCGCTACCCCGGCGCCGTCGTCGCCGGCGCCGGGGCCGGCCGCGACGGAGTCGTAGTGCGCGACGAGCGCGACCGCATCGCTTGCGCCACTCGTGCCTTTCAGGCGCGCAACAATATTTTCCACCGTTCCTGCGACCTCATAGCGGGAAGTGATGCCGGTGGCGCGCTGAATTTCGGGAGCGACACCGAACCCGGTGAGTTGCGAAATCAGATAGTCGCGTACGCGGTCATGTTCCGGGGAGCCGATGGGATGGGGCGCGGTGGCGAAGGCCTCGAGGTACAGCAGAGCGCGGTCCGCGGAGAAAACGTCCTCGGGCGAGGATGCCGGAAGCGTGGCGGGCGTTCCCTCGCGCAGCGCGAACCAGCCGGCGCCAAGCCCTACGAACAGAAAAAGGATCCCACTAGTTAGGGATTTTTCCACCCGGCATACCCTCGCCTCTCGGACTGGAACGGCGATAGTAGTGTGTGGCCCCCCGGAAGGGCAAGCCGGGATTCCCGCCTAGGCCATGATGACTTTCTTCCGGAACCGGCGTGCGGCGACGAGCAGAAGAAACGCCCCTATGGCGAAGAGCGCAAGTCCATCAAGCCAGAGATGCCGGAGCGTGGCCCCGCGAAGAATGATGCCGCGGGTGATGTTGATGAAATAGCTGGCGGGAACGAAGTAGCTGAGAACGCGAAAGACGAGAGGCATGGTTTCGCGGGGGAATATGTAGCCGGAAAAGAAAATGCTCGGCAGGATGGTGAGAAAAGCAAGCTGCATCGCTTCGCCCTGCGAATTTGCCTTGCTGGAGATGAGAATGCCCAAAGAGAGCGCGGCAAAAAGATAGGGCAGCGAGAGAAACCCGAGCAGCAGGACACTGCCGTGAATGGGCACGCCGAAGACGAAGCGCATGGAAGTTACGATGAGGCACAGCTCGAAGAAGCCGATGGCAAAGTAAGGCAGAATTTTTCCCAGAAGCAGCCCATACGGGCGCACCGGGGTAACAAAAAGCTGTTCGAGAGTGCCGCGTTCCTTTTCGCGAACGATGGCGAAAGCGGTCAGAAACGTGGTGACGTTGAGCAACAGGATGGCCGTAAGCCCGGGAAGAAAAAAGTTTGGCGAGCGCGAATCGGGATTGAAAAGGAGCTGCGGGCGAATATCAATCGCAAAGGTGGCGCGGTCCGGCAGGGCACGCCGCAGAGATTCATCCAGCCCGATCGATGTGGCGACCTGGATGGCAGAACCAGCGACGGAGGAATCCGAGCCGTCGATAAGGATCAGCACCTGGGCGCTCATGTTGTGGAGAAGGCGGTCGGAATAGTCCACCGGGATCTTGACAGCGACGCGCGCGCGGCCGGAAATGATCGCGTCGTTCAAATCGTTATCGTTCTGAACATACCGGACGATACGGAAAGTGTCGGAATTTTTTAGCCGGTCAAGCAATTCGCGGCTCTCGCGCCGGCCATCGGCGTTGAAAACCACGGTATGGATCTGGCGGACGTTGGTATCAATGCCGAAGCCGAGAAGGACCATCTGCAGAAGAGGAATGATCAGCGAAAAAAAGAGCGTTCCAAAATCGCGGCGGACGTGCAGAGCCTCTTTGTAAAGGACCGCCCCAAAACCGCGAAAAGCGTCAACCACGCGCGGCCTCCAAAAGAGCTTGCTGTTTGTAGGTGAGCTCGACGAAGACGTCTTCGAGACTGGGGGCCAGTTGGCGGATCTCGGCGACGGCCATCCCGTTCTTTAGAAGCTGCTCGCGGAGATCGTCGAGATCGACGTGGTCATCGATGAGAGCATGGATCGATTGGCCAAAAATTGTGGCGCTGCGTATGCCGGGGACCTGGCGGGCGAAGCGCAGAGCTCTGGTGACTTCCGGAGTCGTGATTTCCACGCGTGTCGTTCCCGGCGGCTGAACATCCGGCAGTTCGCGCAGCGAGTTGGGCGTGCCATCGGCGATGATCTTGCCGAAATAGATATAGGCAACGTGACTGCAGCGCTCGGCCTCGTCCATGTAGTGAGTGGTGACGAAGAAGGTGATCCCGTGCCCGGAGAGTTCAAACAGCAGATCCCAAAGCAGGCGGCGAGCCACCGGGTCGATGCCGGCGGTGGGCTCGTCGAGGAAAAGAAGTTTAGGCTCATGGAGCATGGCGCAGCCCAGAGCGAGCCGCTGCTTCCATCCGCCGGAAAGCTGTGCCGACAAGCGGTCCATGTACGGCGCGAGGCCGTTGAGTTCGACGATTTCCTCGATGCGGCGTTTCAGTCGACCCGCTTCGAGGCTGTAGATGCGCCCGTAGAACTGCAAATTCTCAGCGACGGTGAGGTCCTGATAGAGACTGTAGTTTTGCGACATGTACCCGATGCGCTCGCGCACGGCTTCGGAATCCACCCTGACGTCCAGTCCCTCGACATGCGCGGAGCCGCTGCTGAGCGGCAGAAGACCGGTAAGCATTTTGATGACGGTGGTCTTGCCGCTGCCATTGGGACCAAGAAAGCCAAAGATTTCGCCCCGTTCGACGCGGAAGCTCACGTCGTTCACGGCGGTGAATTTGCCGAACCGCCGGACAAGATGTTCGGCCGAGATGGAAGCTTCGGCGGCGTTTTCTGGGCCGGCTGCCACGGGCTAATTTCCTGCCTTCAATTTCACGTCGGCGGCCATTCCTGCGAGAACGTGGCCGGCGGGATCGTTGATGCGGATCTTGACGCCGAAGACCTGGTGAACGCGTTCCTCCCGTGTTTGCACATTTCGCGGAAGAAACTCGGCCTGCTGGTTGATTTGCTCGACCACCCCTTCAAATACCGTTTTGGGAAAAGAATCGACGCGCACTTCCCCCTTTTGCCCAAGTTTGACACGCCCGAGCTCCGTTTCCGGAATGTAGATGCGCACGTAAATCTGATCCTGCTCGAGGAGCGTGGCCACCGGCGTGTTCGGCGAGATGATGTCTCCCGGACGGACATCGAGAACCTCGACGATGGCCGTCGAGGGTGCCACCACTTGCCGCTCACGGAACCGCGCCTGGTCGTAAGCATATGCGGCTTTCGCAAGATCGATGTCTTCGGGACGATTGCCTTTCTCAAATTTGTCGAGAGTGGCCTGCGTCTCGCGGTAGTGGGCTCCGGCCGAGGCAATCTCCTCAGGCCGGTACCCGCGTTTTAGCTCATCGAGCTTGTGCTGGTAATTCTGGAGCTGCGCGAGCGCCATCTTCCAGCTGGCTTCCGCGGTGTCGCGCTGCTGCCGGGAGACCAGATCTTTCTGGGCCAGAGCTTGGTAACGCTGGTAGTCGAGCCGCGCGCGAACTTCGTCGGCGGCAGCGCGATCCACGTCCGACTGGGCTGCGGCGATGTCTTCCTTGCGATAGCCGTTCACGCGCAGCTCATAATCGGCTTTGGCTTCGGCTGCCGCGGCGCGAGCTTCTCGGATTTCTTCCGGGCGAAAGCCGCGCTTGGCCTTCTCCGCTGCGGCGCGGGACTGATCGAGAGAAGCCAGCAATTCCTGGTCGTCGAAGGTGATCAAAGTCTGGCCGGCGGCGACGCGGTCTCCTTCGCGCACCAGGACCTTGTCGATGCGGCCTCCGACTTTCGAGCCGACGCGAATGTCACGGGCTTCGACCGTGCCGGAGCCCTCTAGCGCGGTATCGCGCCGCAACCACCTGGCGTACAGAGCGGTGCCGCCCAAAGCGACGGCGACCAGCATGAGGATGAATATACTTTTGCGAGTCATGAATCAATCTCCACAAGTAAACGGCGGAACTCCCGCTAGCACGGCGGGGGACTCGGAAACGTCCGCGTGGCGCGGAGCCAACCCGGACCACAGCACGTTGAACGCGGACTCAATGCGAGCGTGCAAACTCGCGTCGCCATGAAGCGACCAGAACAAAAGAGTTCCGAAAATGGTCTGCCGAAAAACGTGGGAAATCTCCGCCGCAGGAAGGTCTCTGCGGATTTCCCCGCGCTCTTGGCCTAGCAGAATGATCTCGGTGTGCAGCGCGTGAATGCGCTTCTGTAGATCGAGCATGGCCTCGCGGACGGCGGTCGTAGAGAGGTAGGCCTGGAGAAGCGTCCGGACCATGCCGGGATTTCGAATCGGTTCCTCGGTCATGCGCACGCCCAGGGAGCGCAGGAATTGGGGCATCGGTTCGCGGCCGGCGCGGGCTTCTCGGACGGCGGACTCGAGTTTGGCGAGCTGCAGCTCCCCGAAAGCGAGAAGGATATGGTCTTTGCTGGGAAAGTAGTTAAAGAACGTGCCTTTGCCAACGTCCGCAGCTTCCGTGATGTCTTCGACGGTGGTCTCAGTAAACCCTTTTCTGGTAAAGAGATCCAAGGCGGCACGGAAAAGCCTTTCACGGGTTTCGGCGCTGCGGCGAGCGCGGCGGCCGTGCCCAGGAGCGGCGGAGGAACGGGTGGGTGTTGCGGCTTTCGAGCTGGTTTTCTTGACCATGGTTCATAAATGACTATAAGTCATAAATTGTCGAAAGTCAAGCCCAGGCTTCGCTCCGGGTGCGTGCCGGGAAACACAAAGGCCCCGGCGATTGCCGGGGCCCGCGGACGATCTCGGTGTGGTTTTCGGCTATTCCTTCAAAGAGTTGGGATCGGACAAGTTCTTGGGTGATTTGCGGTTGAGGTAGGCGATCATTTTTTGTGCTGGCGGAGGTACGGCCACCGCGCCCTTGAAGATGATGTCCTCGGCCTCTAGCTTTCGTCCGTAGACGCGCTCATTGCCGTCATGGTCAGGGCGAACCGTCGAGCCCTCGAGGGAAACTCCAGCGAATAGGCCTCGTGACCGCGAATAGCTGAGAACCTCGGCGCGCAGCGTGACGTCTGATTCGGCGCTGGCCGCTCGGCCCTTGGGCCCGGCCGCGACCGAAGCATCCGCTCCGAGCTTCACCTTGCTTTTGAGCATGGAGTGAGCACCCCGCGGATTCATCACCAGCAGCACGAAATCGGTGGCTTGCCCGCCGATCTGTAAGCCGATGCTCCCGCCTTCTAGAGCCATCATCGAAGGCGCGCTCCACGGGCCGGTGTAGTGTTCACCGGTGCGGCAAGTCATGGAACCGCGGCCATAACTGCCGCCAACGACAAAGGCGGCCTTTAAGACCGAGGGATAAACGATGATGCATTCGGCTTTGTCGATGAGATCCTGCGGGATGTCATCGGGGATATCCATGATTTCCTTCATCACCATGCCGCAGTTGTCAAGCCGGTCGGCTTCTTTTCTGTCTTCTTGGGACAGCAGCGGCGGTGCGACGATAGCCAACGCCATGAGACAGGAAATGATTCGCTTAGTCAAATTTCACCTCGCTGAAGGTTGCTGGGCTAAGTAATCATAGGTTGCCCAAGCTTTAGGCGCAACCTGCAGTTTCTAAGGCAGTTTCTAAGCATGCGGTAAGGACAGCGGGTGGTGGCGGTTTCGCCTCCGCGTGACATTCCGGGTCCCTGCGCCCCTGCTCCGGAAAATGTTGCGCGGGCTTTCGACTATACTTTCACGTACGGCGTTTTACCGGCAGAGGAGCCATGGGCTTAGGAAACACCTTTCGATGGTGGGCAGCGGCGTTGACAGCGACGATGGCCTTCTCGGGATTCACCGTGCCGCGCGGGCGCGCGCAGGCCAATCCGGCGCAAGAACTAGCTTGTTGCGCGAGAAAGCATGGCGGACGGCGCGAAGAGCATTCTCCCAAGCGGGCTGCCGCGGCGGCGGCGGCGCGGTTCGCCGGGCGGGCCGAGACGCTGCTCGCCGCGTCGCCAGCGAGCAAAGGCGATTGGGGCCTGCTGATCGTTGACGCCGAGACAGGAGAAACGCTGTTCGAGCGAAACGCCGACGGCTATTTTGTTCCGGCTTCGAACATGAAACTTTTTACCACCGCCCTGGCGCTGGCCAAGCTGGGTCCGGACTACAAATTTCACACCACCCTTGAAACGCGCGGCACCATCTCGCCGGACGGCACGCTTTCTGGCGACCTCGTGCTGGTCGGGCGAGGCGACCCGAATCTCTCGAACCGCCGATTTCCCTTCGAGCTGAGGGAAGAGTTTGACGGGCCGCCGGAAAAGGTGCTGATCGAATTGGCCGATGCGCTGGCGGCGCGCGGCGTGAAAGAAATTTCGGGCGACGTGATCGGCGACGACAGCTATTTTCCCCGTGAGCGGTATCCTAACGGCTGGGAAATCGACGACATGGTCTGGGAGTACGGCGCCGCCATATCCTCGATTGTTGTGGATGACAACACCGTGGCGCTGACCCTGACGCCGGGCGAGAAAATGGGAGATCCGGTGCTCGCATCGGTCGCGCCGCTGACGCCGGATTTTGCTTTGCAGAACGAAGTGAGCACGGCGGCGCCGGAAGTGAAATCGGATTTGACGCTGATGCGCGAGCCGGGCGCCAGTCTTGTCGTGGTGCGCGGCACGCTCCCGGCGAAAAGCGCGCCACGCAAGCTGGTGCTGGCGATCGAAGAGCCGGCGCTACATGCCGCGTCGCTGCTTGCCGGGCTGCTGTCCGAACGCGGTGTAAAGCTCGACGGAAAAACTCGCGCCGTTCATGTTGCGGATACCGACCGAACGCCACGGACGACTCTCGCCGAGCACGTGTCCGTGCCGCTCGGCGATTCCGTGAAGCTCATCAACAAGATCAGCCAAAACCTGCACACCGAGATGCTGCTGCGCACTGCGGCGCGGCAAAACGGCTTGTGGAGCAGTCCGGAAGAAATGCTGAAAACTCCGCAGGACTTTTATGCCGCCGCAGGCATCGCGCCGGACGACGTCATGCAAACGGACGGCTCGGGGCTTTCACGGCACGACCTGGTCACGCCACGCGCCATCGTGACCCTGCTGCGATACGCCCAGGGGCAAACGTGGTTCGCCGCGTACTATCGATCGCTGCCGGTGGCGGGAATCGACGGCTCGCTGCAGGACCGCATGAAGGGTACGGTGGCGGCCGGAAGAATTCATGCCAAGACGGGATCGGTCGAGCATGTGCGGACGCTCTCGGGTTTCGCGGAAACTCCGGGCGGGCGCCGGCTGATCTTTTCCTTCCTCGGCAACAACCAGGGCGGACGGAATCACGAAGCGGCCGATGCCTTGAGCGGCTTTTGTGTGGCCATGATGGAGGAGTTTGACCAGCCCGCGGCCATCGCACCGGCGCAGGAGCGCAAAAAACAGAGATGAAGCTTCGCGAGCGCGATAGGGACTCTTGGAACGAAGCGTGAAGTAGTGAAAAAAATGTCGCGAACGGCACAAGACGTACTGGAGTTTGACAAGCTGCGCGAACTTTTGCGCCTGAGGACGACTTCGGCGCCGGGGCGGCGGGCTGTGGATGCGCTCGAGTTTCTAACCAACCGCGCTGCGCTGGAAGCGGCGTTTGCGTTGATTCGCGAAGCGCGGGAATGGCTGCGCGGAGGCGGCGAGTTGGGATTCGGCGGGCTGGCCGATCCCGAGGGATGGCTGGAAAAAATCGCCGGGCCGGGCGTGGTTCTCGAGGCCCAGGAGCTTTTGGATGCGGCTTCGCTCCTGGAAACCGCGGCATGGTTGCGCGGGCAGTTCCGGGAAGAAGCGGCGAAATTCCCCTTGTTGGCCGCGCGCGTCGCTTCGCTCGGGGACTTTCGGGAGGCGCTCGGGGCCATCCGGCGGTGCGTGTTGCCGAAGGGCGAGATCAGCGACCAGGCTTCCCCGGCGCTGCGTCGCATTCGCGCCAGCATCACCGAGACGCGGGAAGCGATTCAGAAAACGCTCAAACAAATCCTCAGGTCACGCCATGCGGAGGCCGGGGAAGATTACGTCACGCTGCGCAATGAAAGATTTGTAATTCCCGTGCGCGCGGAAAGCCGCCGCAGTGTGCCGGGCGTCATGCACGGAGCGAGCGCTACGGGGCAGACGGTGTTCCTCGAGCCCTTCGAGACCGTGGAAGTGAATAACCAGCTGGTGCAGCTTGCCGAGGACGAAGCGGCGGAGATCCTGAGAATCCTGCGGGAACTGACGGAACGATTGCAGATGGTTCGCGAACCCTTGCTCCTGGCGGCGGAGACCATTGCGGAGCTTGACGGCGTGTTCGCTCGCGGGCGCTTTGCGCGCGATTTCGATGCCTCCATGCCGGAGTTTTCCGGCGCTTCGGAATTGCGTTTGGTGGAAGCGCGGCATCCCGTGCTGGAAGACAAGCTGCGCCGAGAAGAGCGGGCCGTGGTGCCCATGACCCTGGCGCTGGGCGGCGCGGAAAAAGTCCTGGTTATCAGCGGCCCGAACACCGGCGGCAAGACCGTCGCGCTAAAAACAACGGGGCTGGCGGCGTTGGCCGCGCAGTCCGGCATTCCCGTGGCGGCGCAACGGGCGGTGTTGCCGGTTTTTGATCGCGTGCTGGTGGACATCGGCGACCAGCAGTCGATCGCCGCCGACCTCTCGACGTTTTCGGCGCACATGCTGAATTTGAAGACCATGCTCGAACTGGCGACGCCCGAATCGCTGGCGCTGGTTGACGAAATGGGCACCGGCACGGCGCCGGAAGAGGGCGCGGCGCTGGCGGTGGCGCTGCTCGATGAATTTCGCGCCAAAAACTGCATGGTGCTGGCGACCACCCATCATGACCGATTGAAGACCTACGCTTCGACCACCGCGGGCGTGGTGAACGCAGCGGTGGAATTTGACGACGTAAATTTGCGGCCGACCTACCGCCTGATGGTCGGCGTGCCGGGAGGCTCTAGCGGGATTGCCATTGCCCAGCGGTTGGGGTTGGCGACCTCGATTATCGAGCGGGCGCGGTCCTTGTTGACGCCGGAATCGCGCGAGGCTGCTGACTTGATAGCGTATTTGCACCGCAGCCGCGATGAACTCGACCGCGTGCAGCAGCAGATGGCTTCCGAGCGGCACACGCTCGCAGAGGAGCGCAAGAAACTGCGCGGCGAGTGGGTCGAACGCCAGCAAAAACGCATCCAGCAACTCGAAGCGCAGTTCGCGGAGATGGAGAAACGCTTCGATCGAAACGTCGCGCAGGTGATCGAAGCCGTGAAAGAACGCGAACTGCGCGCCTCGCTTGAGAAAATGGCGCTGCGCAAGGGCCGGGACATTCGCGGCGAAGCCCGCGAAGAACTGAACGCCGCGCTGGTCGAAACCATCTCCGATTCGCAGGCGGATTTGGGCACCACCTCGCGGAGTCAGCAAGCCATTCGCCGAGAGGGGTTCGAGCCAGGCGCGCGCATTCGTGTGCGAGGCTTCAGCAAGCCGGTGATCTTTCGCCGATGGGATGGCTCGCTGGCAGAAATCGAAGCCGGCCCTTTGCGCATGAAAGTTGCCATCGATGAAATTACCGGCGTAGAACCGCCGGCCGGCGGCGGGCCGGGACGGGCGGGGCCAGCACCGCTCCTGCCATCGTCGGGACGCGCGAATGTTACCGTGACTTCCGAGCCCGGCGAAGGACCAGCTTCAGGCGAGATCAACGTGATTGGCATGCGGGTGGAAGAAGCGACCGAGCGCGTGGACAAATACCTCGACCAAGCCGCGCTCGCGAATCAGACGCGCGTGCGCATTATTCATGGCCACGGAACCGGCGCATTGCGCAAGGGCCTTGGCGAATTCCTAAAGTCGCATCCGCTGGTTCAACGAACCTCGTTTGAGACCGAGGAACACGGCGGCAAGGCCATCACAGTTGTAGAATTACGCTCCTAGGAAGTCATGGCGGAAGCGGGGTCATTCGCAGAGAGAGTGAAGCAGCAGGCGGACATTGTTCGCGTGGTGGGCGAATATGTGCGCCTGAAAAAGACCGGGAAAGATTTCAGCGGGCTTTGCCCGTTTCATCAGGAAAAAACTCCTTCGTTTACCGTCTCTCCGCTTAAGCAGATTTTTTACTGTTTTGGGTGCGGCAAGGGTGGCGACGTTTTTAGTTTTGTCATGGACATGGAGAAGTCCGCGTTTCCGGAGGCGGTCCGGACCGTTGCGGAGAAATGCGGGATCGCCATTCCGCGGCCCAGGGAGCGCACGCCGGAGGAACGGCAGGAAAATCAGCAGCGCGCGGCGCTGGTCGAGATGCATCGCGAGGCGCAGGCTTTCTTCACCAAACAACTTTCCGGAACGCTCGAGGGCAAAGCGGCGCGCGCTTATCTCGAGGACCGCGGGCTCGATAGCAGCGCGATCGAGCGATTTGGGATCGGCTATGCACCGAGTGCGGGCGACGCCCTGACGCGGCTGCTGAAGCAGAAGTATCCGGAGAAGCTGCTTGGCGAATCGGGACTGGTCTCGCGAGGCGAAGCGGGCGGCCGCTTATTCGATAGGTTTCGCCGGCGCATCACCTTTCCGATTGCCAATGAGTCTGGAAAGATTGTGGCCTTCGGCGGCCGCGCGCTGGGCGAGGAGATGCCCAAGTATATGAATTCGCCGGAAACACCGATCTACTCGAAGAGCAACGTGCTGTACCACCTGGACCGCGCGAAGGAGGAGTTGCGGCGGTCCGATTTTGCGGTGCTGGTGGAGGGCTACCTGGATGCCATTGCCGTGGCGCGGGCGGGAATCAGCAATGTGGTGGCCAGTTGCGGCACGAGTCTCGCGGTGCCGCAGATCAAGTTGCTCGGTCGTTTTACCAAGCGCGTGATCATTAACTACGATCCGGATAACGCGGGCCAGTTGGCGGCCGAGCGGTCCGTTTCGCTTTTGCTCGAACAGGATTTCGAAGTGCGCGTGCTGGCGCTGCCTCCGGTGGGCGACCGGAAGGCCGATCCGGATTTGTTCATCCGTGAAAAGGGCGTGGAAGAGTACACCAGGCTGCTGAAGGAGGCGCCGCCCTACGTGGACTACTTGATCGCGCGCGCGCGAAAGATGGATCTGACCACCGGAGAAGGGAAGAAGCGCGCCGTTAACTTTCTTTTGCCCTATATCCAAAAAATTCCCAATACCATCCTGCGCTCGGAATGGGCCACGCGCGTCGCGCAACAACTTCGCGTGGACGAGCCGGTCATGCGCGCGGCATTGAGCAAAGCGGCTTCGCAGCGCTACAGCGAGCTAAAGATTCAGCCCGAGTTGGTGGGCCACTCGGCAAAGCCGGTGGAACGGCGCTTGATTCGCATGCTGGCGGAGGCCGAGGGATTTCGCCGCGAATTGGCGCAACGGCTCCAGGCGGCGCAGCTTCATCATGGGCTCGAGACCGAGAAAGTTTTCGCGGCGCTGATCGTCCGGGGCTTGGCCGACGAACCGATCGAGGTAACGGAAGCGGCCGCGCAGCTCGAGGAACGTGACCGGCGGATGCTCTACGAGATTCTGTTCGAGGAAGCCAGTGAGCCGACCTGGGAGGAGGCGGTCAGTTGCATCGAGGCTCTCGAGCACCGGCAAGCCGAGCGGGAGCTGGCGGATGTGCAGCGCAGCATCGAGGCGAATCCCCCTATGCCGGAGTTGCGCGGGCTGCTCGAGAAAAAGCAGGATCTCATGCGGCGGCTCGCCGCGGCCAGATGACCCTATAACAGAGAGCGGTCATGGGTTCCGGGCCTCTGAGCTTCGGAATGGGAGTGCGTTCCAAGCTAGGCGGGCGCAGATCGCCGGCGAATGAGCCAACCCGAGGCTACTAGGAGCGCTGCCGGAAGCCAAATCC
>Ga0210407_10002298_pt1 | contig 16591 bp, 14 predicted proteins | sample IncBWC27MmetaG_FD_150860 | JGI IMG/M metagenome (GOLD analysis project Ga0210407, IMG submission 150860) | Forest soil microbial communities from Barre Woods Harvard Forest LTER site, Petersham, Massachusetts, United States - Inc-BW-C-27-M | ecosystem: Environmental > Terrestrial > Soil >...
GAGTCAATATGCCCTTGGGGTCGAGTGCGCGCTTCAACTCACGCATGACGCGGAGTTCCACCGGGTCCGCGCGCCGCGCGAACTCGGCGGCCTTGAGCCGGCCGATGCCGTGTTCGGCGCTGATGCTGCCGCCGAGACTCTCGACCAGATCGAACATCGCCCGCTCGAGGGAGTGGGTCCGCGCCAAGAAGCTCGCGGTGTCGGCGCCGGGTTTTTGGCTGAGATTGAAATGCAAGTTGCCGTCGCCCGCGTGCCCGTAGGAGACGACGTCGCCCTCCGGCGCAAGATCATGCGCCAACGCCGTGCCCCTCGCGATGAGCTCGGGGATGGCCGAGACCGGCACCGAGACATCGTGCTTGATGCTCGCGCCGTGGCGGCGCTGCGCCTCCGGCACCGATTCGCGCAGTTTCCACATGGCCTGCGCCTGGCTGAGCGAGGTCGCCAGCATGGCATCCTTGACGATTCCGGCGGCGGCGGCGTCCTCGAGTTCCGCGGTCAGGACGCCGCCGACACCTTGACGCGGATTCGGCGCACCCAATTCGATCAGCAAGTACCAGGCGCAGCCAAAATTCAGCGGATTGGCGACTCCCGGCACCTGCGTGACGGTCATTTCAACCGCGATGCGCGGCATCAGTTCAAACGAGGTGACTTGATCGCCGGCCGCGCTGCGCAGCCGGGTGAGCAAGTCCAAGGCCTGCTGCGGCGAGTCGATGCCGACCAGTGCCGTCGCCGTGTCGACCGCAAGCGGGTAGAGCTTCAAGGATGCGGCCGTAATGATGCCCAGCGTTCCCTCGGCGCCCACAAACAGCGATTTGACGTCGTATCCGGTATTGTCCTTGCGCAGACTCTTCAGCGCCGAGAGCACGCGCCCGTCGGCGAGCACCACTTCCAGCCCGAGGACCAGGTCGCGCATCATTCCGTAACGCAGAACCGCAGTGCCGCCGGCATTTGTCGAGAGGTTGCCGCCGATCTGCGCCGTACCCTCCGATCCCAAACTCAAGGGAAACAATCGATTTGCTTCGCGCGCGGCGGATTGCACGGCTGCGAGCGTGCAACCCGCTTCGGCTATCATCGAATAGTTGGCGGCGTCGAGCTGCCGCACACGATTCAAGCGCCGCAGCGAAACGACGATTTGCGAGCCGCTCTCATCCGGGGTTGCGCCGCCGCAGTAGCTGGTATTGCCGGCGTGGGGCACCAGCGCAGTTTCTTCGCGATTGCAAATCGCCAAAATCTTTGCCACTTCTTCGACGCTGCGCGGCAGCAGCACCAGCGGCGTGGCGCCATGGTACAAGCGGCGAAAATCGCTGAGGTAGGGAGCGAGGTCTTCGGGCGACTCGAGCCAGGCGCCGCTGCCTACGGCTGACTTGAGTTCCGCGAGCGTTGCGGAACTAGGCGGGTGAGGCATGGACCGTGCTGCCGGCAGTGAGTTGCGAACGCGCCACGCGCAATCACGATTTCATATTCGACTGCAATGCCGCGATTCGCTCATCCAGCGGCGGGTGGCTCATGAACAGCCGCATGATTCCGTCGCTGTTTCCGGTATTGATTCCGAACGCCTGCAGCTGCGGCGGCATCGGCTGCCCTTGGCTGCGCTTCAGCACTTGCAGCGCCTCGATCATGTTGCCGGTACCGGCAAGATCGGCTCCGCCCCGGTCGGCGCGAAATTCCCGCCGCCGCGAATACCAACTGACGATCATGCTTGCAAATATTCCCAATACGAACTGTGCCACCACCGTGGTCAGAAAGAACCCAATGCCCGACCCTGCTCTGTCGTTTCTGAGAACCGCCCGGTCAACGATGCCGCCGATGATCCGCGCCAGAAAGATGACGAAGGTATTCAGCACTCCTTGCAACAGCGCAAGTGTGACCATATCACCGTTTGCCACATGCGTGATTTCGTGACCCATCACCGCCTCGGCTTGTGCGCGCGACATGTTGCGCAGCAGACCGCTGCTGACCGCCACCAGAGCCGCGTTGCGGCGCGCGCCGGTCGCAAATGCATTCATTTCCTCGGCGTCGAATATTCCCACCTCGGGCATGCCGATTTTGGCCTGCTCGGCCAGCCGCCTGACCGTACCGACCAGCCACCTCTCCAAATCCGACTGCGGGCTCGTGATGACGCGCACCCCCATCATGCGCTTGGCGGTCCATTTGGAGAGGCCCAACGAAATCAGGGCGCCGCCGAAGCCGAAAACAGCCGCAAATACCAGCAATCCGCCCGTTCCGCCCTGCGCCAAATGCACGCCAAACACGCTCTCGACGATGAACAGCACCAGGCTGAGCAAGGCCAATACGGCGAGATTTGTGACGATAAAGAGGAAAATGCGCTTCATAAGCCTTTTCTTTGAGGAAAATAACCGCAATATGGTAACGCGGCACACCAATGGTCGGGACGTTGCGATTGAATTTCAAGGATTACCTCTTTGCATGCGTCGCGGCGCCAGGTTCACTCGCAGCCGGAGTCAGGGCGCGAGCATCTATGTATCTGTAAAATAAAGAATTACCTTTCAGAGTGAGGGCATGCAGTACAAGGATTACTACGAAATTCTCGGCGTGACTCGCAGCGCCGATGCCGATGAGATGAAACGCGCCTATCGCAAGCTGGCGCGGAAATTCCATCCGGATGTCAGCAAGGAAAAGAACGCCGAAGAAAGATTCAAGGAGGTCCAGGAGGCGTACGAAGTGCTGCGCGATCCGGATAAGCGTGCCGCGTACGATCAGCTGGGCCGCGATTTCCGCAATGGCCAGCAGTTTCGCCCGCCCCCCGATTGGTCGCAGCGTTTTGGGCAATCGGGCGGCCAGGGCTTTTCCGACCTGAATGGTTTCAGCGATTTCTTCTCGAGCTTGTTTGGCGGCGCCGGCACAGGCTTCGGGGGAGGCGCACAAACCGACGCGGAAGCCGGCCATCTGGATGTGACGGTGGAAGAGGCGTTCGCCGGCACCAAACGCCGCATCATGCTCAACGAGAATCGGCGACAGCGCCAAGTCGATGTGCAAATCCCCGCTGGAGTCACCGAAGGCCAGCCGCTGCGCATCGCAGGGACCGGCGGGCGCAACTCGCTGGTATTTCGCATCAGGTTGCGTCCGCATCATCTTTACGAGGTGGTGGGCAAGGATGTGCAGATCGAATTGCCTCTGGCGCCCTGGGAAGCTGCCTTGGGCGCGAAGGTGGCGGTGCCGACATTGGGCGGAACCGTGGAATTGACGGTGCCTGCTGGCGCACAATCAGGACAAAAGCTCAGGTTGCGATCCCGGGGCTTGCCCGGAAATCCGGGGGGCGATCAGTTGGTCACTATCAAATTGGTGACGCCGGCGGCGCAATCGAAGGCGGCGCGGGAGGCTTACGAAAGGATGAAACGCGATTTTAGTTTCGATCCGCGCGCCGATTGGCCGTAACTTTTCGGAGGTCGATGTGCAATACACGATCCACGTCAATGGGAAAGCGCACGGCCTCGAGGCCGACCCACAAATGCCCTTGCTTTGGGTACTGCGCGATGTGCTCGATTTAAAGGGCACCAAGTTCGGCTGCGGCAAGAGTTTCTGCGGCGCTTGCACCGTGCATCTGAACGGCGTGGCGACCAGATCCTGCGTTACACCGATTTCAGCAGTGGGCGGCGCGTCGGTTACCACCATTGAGGCGGTCGCCGCCACGCCTACCGGCCGCGCGGTTCAATCGGCGTGGCTGGCGGTGGATGTCGTGCAATGCGGCTATTGCCAGGCCGGTCAAATCATGTCGGCCAGCGCGCTGCTCGCCAAGAAGCCAAAGCCGACCGATGCGGACATTGATCAAGCCATGTCCGGCAATATTTGCCGCTGCGCCACCTATGCGCGCATTCGCGCGGCCATCAAGCAAGCGGCCGGCATGCCGACGGTCGATACTCGGGACAAATTCCTATGATGCGGGCCGCCTCGAACATTGAATCGCGGTTGGCTTCCCGGCGCGCCTTTCTGCGTGCCAGTGTTGCCGTCGGCGGCGGTCTGCTGCTCGATTTCTCAATACCCGGCGTGATCGCCAACGCCAGGGCCGACTCGCCGGCCTCCGCCCCTGCGCTCAATGCGTTTGTCCAGGTATCGAGCGATGGCATCGTCACCATCATTTCCAAGAACCCGGAAATCGGCCAGGGCATCAAGACCATGCTGCCCATGCTGATCGCCGAGGAGTTGGACGTCGATTGGAGCAGCGTGCGCATCGAGCAGGCGCTCAGCGATCCGGCTCGCTACGGGGTGCAGTTTGCAGGCGGCAGCCGTGCGACACCGATGAATTGGGACGCGCTGCGACGCGTCGGCGCAGCGGCACGGCAGATGCTCGTGACGGCCGCGGCGCAAACCTGGTCCGTGCCCGGCGCGCAATGCGCAACAGAATCGGGAAAAGTGATTCACGTTCCGACAAAACGTTCGCTGAGCTACGGGCGCCTGGCCTCGCAGGCGGCCGCGGTACCGCCTCCCGACCTCGCATCGCTGCCGCTCAAGGATCCGAAAGACTTCAAAATCATCGGCAAGTCGCATGCAGGCGTCGACAGCCCACTCGTGGTTACCGGCCAACCTCTGTTCGGCATCGACGTCACGGTGCCGGACATGCTGTATGCGGTTTTCGCGAAATCGCCGGTCTTCGGCGGCACCGCCCAAAGCGCAAACCTGGATGCGATCAAGGCCCAGCCCGGCATACGCGACGCCTTCATCGTGCGCGGCGGCGGGGTGTTCAATGGTCTGGCCAGCGGCGTGGCCATCGTCGCGAACAATTGGTGGCTTGCGAACAAAGCCCGCGACATGCTCGAAGTGGTTTGGGACGAAGGCGCAACGGCAGCCCAAAGCACTGAAGGCTTCGCGAGGCAGGCGCTGCAGCTGTCCGCACAAGTGCCGGCCGCGAAAGTGGCGAGCGAAGGAGATGTGCTGCAGGCGCTGGCCGCATCGGCCAAGCAATTGGAAGCCGCGTACAGCTATCCCTTTCTTTCGCATGCCACCTTGGAGCCGCAGAATTGCACCGCGCATTTCCATGACGGAAAAGTCGAGATCTGGGCGCCCACGCAAAATCCGGACGCCGGGCGAAAAATCGTCGCGAAGACCCTCGGGATAACCGATGCGGATATCACCATCCACATGATTCGCTGCGGCGGCGGCTTCGGCCGGCGCCTGATGAATGACTACATGGTCGAGGCTGCCTGGATATCCAAGCAGGTGGGCGCGCCGGTCAAGCTGCTGTGGAATCGGCAGGACGATGTTCAGCATGATTTCTATCGTCCCGCCGGCTTCCATTTCTTCAAGGCGGGCCTGGACGGCGCGGGCAAACTGCAGGCGTTCAAGGATCACTTCGTGTCCTTTGGCGAGAACGGAAAAGCTGCCTCCAGCGCGGACTTGAGCGCCAACGAGTTCCCCGCGAAATTCGTGGCCAACCTTGAATTGGGCATGTCGTTGCTGCCCTTGGGCGTCCCGACCGGGCCGTTGCGAGCGCCGGGCAGCAATGCGCTGGCGTACGTATTTCAGTCGTTCATCGACGAGATTGCGCATGCGGCAGGCCAGGATCCATTGCAGTATCGATTGGGACTACTCGGCGAGCGGCGGGTGGTCGGCTCGTTCGACACCGGCCGCATGATCGACGTCCTGACGTTGGTGCGCGAGAAATCTGCGTGGGGAAAGCGCACGCCGGGCAAGGGTTCCGGCATGGGCGTCGCCTTTTATTACAGCCATCTTGGCTACTTCGCCGAGGTGGTGCACGCGACAGTCGGCGCGGGCGGCCGAGTCACCGTGGACAAGGTTTGGGTGGTCGGCGACGTCGGCAGCCAGATCATCAATCCGACCAGTGCCGAGAATCAAGTGCAAGGAGCGGCGCTTGACGGCATCGGCGAGGCCTTGGGTCAAGCAATTACGCTCGACAACGGCCGCGTCGTGCAGAGCAACTTCGACGACTTCCTGCTGCTGCGCATGAACCAGGCGCCCCCTGTGGAAGTGCACTTCTTGAAGACCGACCATCCTCCCACCGGCTTGGGCGAGCCGGCCCTGCCGCCGGTGGTGCCCGCGCTGTGCAACGCCATATTCGCGGCGACCGGCGTGAGGATTCGCAGCCTGCCCATCGATCCCAAGCTGCTGGCATGAGGCTGCTCAGCGGTCCGGCTTGAAGAATCGAGCCCTGGCCCCACTTCCCCACCGGGAGCCCTAGTTCCGAACCGCCCATAAACATAGATTGAAGGCCATGACGACAGAAACTGAAACAAAGATCAAAGAGTTCCAAGCCGAAACCAAGCAAGTACTGCGATTGGTCATTCATTCGCTTTATTCACACAAGGAAATTTTTCTGCGGGAACTGATCTCGAATGCATCCGATGCCTGCGAGAAACTGCGCTTCGAGGCGCTTGCCAAGCCCGACTTGCTGGGTACCGATTCGCTGTCGATCACGTTGACCCCGGACGGCGCGGCCCGCACCTTGAGCATCAAGGACAACGGCATCGGCATGAGCGAGGATGAGGTGATCGACAATCTCGGCACCATCGCCCGCTCGGGGACCAAAAGATTCCTGGAAACCCTGAGCGGGGATTCCGCCAAGGACGCGCAATTGATCGGCCAGTTCGGGGTGGGCTTTTACTCGGCCTTCATCGTGGCCGACAAGGTGACCGTGCTCAGCAAGCGCAGCGATGCGCCGGCTGTGCGCTGGGAGTCGGATGGCGAGGGGCAGTACGAGATCCAGGCGAGCGCCAAGGCGGACCGCGGCACCGAAGTAATCCTGCATTTGCGCGATGATGACAAGGAATTTCTCGAGCCGGTCCGCTTGCGCCAATTGGTGCGCAAGTACTCGGATCACTTGAGCATTCCGATCGTATTGAAGGCCGGCGAGAAGGACGAGACGCTGAATCAGGCGAAGGCGTTTTGGACGCGCCCGAAATCGGAACTGAAGGACGAAGATTATCAGGCCTTCTACCAGCACATCACGCACGATTCGGAAGGTGCGCGCGTTTGGGCGCACAACAAGGTCGAAGGCAACATCGAATACACGTCCCTGTTGTACCTACCGAAGCGCGCGCCATTCGACCTGTTCGAGCGCGAGCCGAAAAGCGGTGTGCAGCTTTACGTCAAGCGCGTATTCATCATGGACAAGGCGGCGGAGTTGCTGCCGCCGTACCTGCGCTTCATGCGCGGCCTGGTCGACTCGTCCGACTTGCCGCTGAACGTGTCGCGCGAGCTGCTGCAGAACAATCGCACCGTGGAGAAGATCAAGGCGGCGCTGGTCAAGCGCTCGTTGGATATGCTCGAGGAGTTGGCCGCCGACAAACCGCAGGAATACGCGGATTTTTGGCAAACCTTCGGTGCGGTGCTGAAGGAAGGCATCATCGATGATCCCGGACAAAAAACCCGCATCGCCAAGCTGCTGCGTTTCCACTCCACGGCCGCCGCCGGCGATGCTCCCGAGGTGACTCTGGACACCTACGTATCGCGGATGAAAGCGGATCAAAAAGCGATCTACTACTTGACCGCCGATACGCTGGCCGCCGCGCGCAACAGTCCGCATCTCGAGGGTTTTCGCGCCAAAGGCATTGAAGTGCTATTGCTCACCGACCGCATCGATGAATGGGTGGCCGGCCACCTGCACGAGTTTGAGGGCAAGACGCTGGCCAATGCCGCGAGCGCGGCGGCTGATGTGGCATCGGCCATCGAAACCCCGGAGAAGGCGGCGGCCGAATCCGCATTCAAGAACACTCTCGAGCGGCTGGCAAAGAGCTTGAGCGGCAAGATCGCGAGCGCGCAGCTCTCCGCACGTCTCACCGATTCGCCTGCCGTTCTGGTCGCCGGTGAATTCGGCGTGAGCTTGCGAATGGGGCGCATCCTCAAGCAGGCGGGCCACAACAATCCATTCGCGACGCTGCCGATTCTGGAATTGAATCCGAAGCATCCCCTCGCCCTGCGCCTCAAGGACACCATGGATGAAACCGCATTCGCGGATCTCGCTCATGTGCTGTACGACCAGGCGATGTTGGCGGAAGGCGGCGAATTGGACGATCCGGCGATTTTCGTACGGCGCGTAAACCGGCTCATCGTGGAAGGACTATCCGCGCAGCCGAAAATCATCCTAAGCTAAAATATGCTGATGCCCCAATGGGTCGCCGCCGACGACTCCGAGCGTGATGATTCGCCCGGTGATGCAGCCGGGCCCGGCGATGATGCGCCGTTGCTCGATGCCTACTCCGGCGCGGTGATCGGCGCTTTGGAGCGGGCCGCGCCGGCGGTAACCTTCATCGAAGTAGTGCACCGCGCGCGATCCGCCTCGCGCGCCGGCAATCGCGGTCCGGTGCAGGGCAGCGGTTCGGGCTTTCTTTTCACGCCGGACGGCTACTTGCTGACCAACAGTCATGTCGTGCAAGGTGCGGACGAGATCAAGGTGCGCTTGAATGATGACACGCGCTTCAATGCCGATGTGGTGGGCAATGATCCGGACTCGGACCTGGCGGTGCTGCGCATCGGACACCCTACTGCGCTGCCCTATGCGGAGTTCGGCGATTCTTCGCGACTGAAGGTAGGGCAGGTGGCGATCGCCATCGGCAATCCGCTCGGCTATTCCAAGACGGTGACCACGGGCGTGGTCTCGGCGCTCGGGCGCACGCTGCGGGCAATGTCGGGCAGGTTGATGCACGATGTCATTCAAACCGACGCCGCGCTCAACCCGGGAAATTCGGGCGGTCCGTTGGTCGACTCCGCGGGGAAAGTGATCGGGGTCAACACCGCGATGATCCCGCAAGCGCAGGCGATTTGTTTTGCCACGGGAATCAACACTGCAAAATGGGTGATAGGCCAGTTGTTCGCCCATGGCAGGGTGCGTCGTGCCTACATCGGAGTTTCCGGCGCCACCGTGCCGATCGCCACACGCGTGATGCGGCATTTCAATTTGCCGAGCAATACCGCCGTGCATGTGCTCGAGCGCGTACCGGGCAGTCCGGCGGCGCTCGCCGGCCTCGAGCCCGGCGATCGCATGATTGCACTCGATGGCACCGCGATCGACGGCATCGATAGTCTGCAGCGCCTGCTCGATGCGAGCTTGATAGGCCGCGCATGTGAATTGCAGCTGCTGCGCAGGTCCAGTGTGATCCGCGTGACGATCCGGCCGGTGGAAATGCCGGCGCATAAGGAGTGACGCATTGAATCCGACGCCGCATCCGATTAGCTTGGCGGTTCCGCCCGAGCACACCGATCACTTTCTGGGCTCCGAGCATGCGCGGGTGACCGTGGTCGAGTACGGCGATTTCGAATGCCCGAGCTGCAAAGTCGCTGCGACCACGCCGTTGCTGCTGCTCGAGCGGTTTCCCAACAAGGTGCGCTTCGTGTTCCGGCACTTTCCGATGGAAGAGGCTCATCCCCACGCGCTGCAGGCGGCGGAGACCGCGGAAGCGGCCGGCGCGCAAGGAAAATTCTGGCCGATGCACGAGCTGCTGTTCCGCAATCAAGCGCACCTGAAGGCCGCGGATTTGCAGCGCTATGCGGGCGAATTGGGGCTGGACATGGCGCGCTATGTCGCGGAGATGGACGATCATATCTACTTGCAAAAGGTTCGCGAGCACATCGAAGGCGGCCGCCGCAGCCACATCCGAGCGACGCCGACTTTCTTCCTCAACGGCGTGGTGCAGGACATCTCCTTCGGCATGAAGGCGCTGCACGACGCGGTGGCGCGCAGCGTGCAAGCCTAATAAAAAGGGCGCCCGCAAGGTGCGCCCAAATGGGGAAACAATCGCGAGGGTAGTTCCGCTAGCTCCAGTCGCTGCCGCCGCCGGACCCGCCGTCATCCCATGAGCCGGGATCGTTTGCGCCGAAATCCGCGCCGCCCATGTCGCTGTTGCCGGGGCCGGACTCCGCCGCGTCCGCAGGGGGTATTACACCGCCATCGCGCCGTCCGCCATCGAGGAAGTGATGCGCCAATTCTTCGCCGGCAACCACGCCCGCACCGACGGCCAAGCCGGAGGCCAGACCGCCCGCAATGCCAGACCCCAGGCCGCCACCCATCGGGGCAGGCCCGTAGCCGGGCGGGTATCCACCGGGCGCGCCGCCCACGGCCGGTCCTGAACCGGCGGGGTATTGGGCGTAAGGAGCGCGTCGGCGGAACAGCATCATCAGCAGTCCCACCGCCACCGCAAGAATCAACAGCGTGCCCCACGGAAAGCGGGAAGCCGGCGGGCCTACTGGGCTGCCGAGAGCGCGCGTACCGTTGCTGAGGCCAAGCTGCGCCTTCAGCTCTTGAACCGAGCGCGGGCTGAAGGAGCTCAGGCCGGGATTTAACTGCTCTGCCACCTTAAGTTCCGAGCGTGCGAGCGGCATATTGCCTTCTTTCGCATAAAGCTCGGCTTGCACGTAGTGCGCCTTCGCGCTGTTCGGATGATTGGCCAGAACCTGAGTGATCATCTGCTGCGCTTGATCGAGATGCCCGCCCGAAGCCGCGTCATATATCTGGTTCATCGTCGGATCAGGCGCGGCGGGCAGAGGATCAGCAAACACAGGCGAGCAAACGGCAAAAGCCAAACCTGCGCCAAGAGTTGCAGCCAGTACTAGTCGTCGCATAAGGGCCCCCGGTGGGTCGAATTGACCGTTGCTGGTTTAGATATGGGCGCGCGGCTGAAGTTCAACGGCTGCCGGCCGCAACGACGTCAAATCACGCCGCGGCGTTTTTGGTCCAATTCAATGGATTCAAACAGCGCTTGAAAATTCCCCTCGCCGAAGCCCTCATTGCCCTTGCGTTGAATGATTTCGAAGAAGATGGGACCGATTGCATTCTTGGTGAAAATCTGCAATAGGATGCCCGTCTCGCTGTTGCCATCGATCAAAATGCCGCGGCGCTCGAGTTCTTCGACCGATTCCTGATGACCGGTGACGCGCCCGGCGACGCCTTCGTAATAAGTGGCGGGCGTCTCTTGGAAATCAACGCCACGGCTGCGCAGCGCATCGACCGTTCGGTAGATATCGTCGGTTCCCAGGGCGATATGCTGGATGCCTTCGCCCTTGTACTCGTGCAGATACTCTTCGATCTGACTTTTGTCGTCTTGGCTCTCATTGATGGGGATGCGGATTTTCCCGCACGGCGATGTGAGGGCGCGCGAAAACAAACCCGTCTGCTCTCCCTCGATGCTGAAGTAGCGAATTTCCCTGAAGTTGAACAGCCTCTCGTAGAAGCCTGCCCACAGATTCATGTTGCCGCGCCTCACGTTGTGCGTGAGATGATCGATGCGAATCAACCCCACTGCCGCCGGCACCGTGGCCGGCGCCATGGGGATAAAGTCGACATCGTAGATGGTGCGGTCGCCGTAACGGTCGACAAGATATATCAAGCTGCCGCCAATGCCTTCGATCGATGGAATGTTCAGTTCCATCGGTCCTGCGGTGGCCGGCCCGGGTTTCGCACCCAATTGCAGCGCGCGGGCGTACGCGAAACGCGCGTCAGCGACGCGAAATGCCATGGCGCAAGCACAGGGCCCATGCGCGCGCGCGAACTTTTGCGCAAAACTGTCGTGTTCCGCGTTGATGATGAAATTGATGACGCCGTGGTTGTGCAGCGTCACGTTCTTGGATCGATGGCGCGCAACGGCGGGCAATCCCATGCCCTCGAACAGCCTGCGCAGCAGCTCCGGATCCGGCGCTGCGTATTCGACGAATTCGAATCCGTCGGTGCGCATCGGATTCGCCATGCTGAGCTGCGCGTTCACGGCGAGAGTACGGCTTTGGTTTTTGCCGAAATGACGGTCGCGAACACGTGGTCCCACACGTGCGTGGTGACGCCAAAGTTGCCGCGCTTCGGGGAATGGTGGTGCCGCATGTGCCAGGCGCGCAGCTCGCCGAAATAGGCCGAAGTGGGCTTGCGCGTGTGGTGATGGATCACGTGGTGTACCCAGCCATACCACCAGTAGCCGATCATCAGGCCGACCGTGATGCCGTCCGCGACGTTGAAGCCGGCGTACCACCACACCGGAAGCATCACGACACCCAGCCAGACCGAGACGCTGATCCACGAGGGCGTTGCGATGTAGGCCAACGGCGCGCTGTGGTGCAAGGTGTGCATGGGAGTAAAGATGGGCATGCGGTGCAAGGCGAACCGGTGTATCAGGTACTCCAGCAGCGTCCACAACACGAGGCCCGCGAGGCAGGCGCCGAGCCACGTCTCGCCGCCCTGCAGAGTGACATGCCGCGAATTGGCGCCCACCAGTGCGACTATCGCGATGGGATACACCACGAAGTCGGAGTAATAGGTGAATTTGGTGCTGACTGTCATCGCTGCCCCGCGCTCTTAAGAGTGGGCCGTTCGACCACGGTGCCAAATGTTAGCGGAATAAGCCTCTCCCCGCACGCCTTCGTAGGCGGGCGGCGAATCTGCTGCGCCCGGCCGACCTCCACGGCCCACCGATGTGCTGGTCGAGCGGCAGCGCAATAGGCCGCGCCGCGGCGTACGCTCAACAACTCACAGCTCACCTAGCCGGCGGCGACCGAACTCAGTGCGAATCGCTCGATTCCCGACAGCAGCCGCTGCAAGTCATCGCGCGTGCTGTACATCGAGATGCCGGTGCGCAGCAGACCGCCGCTTTGCTCGAGACCCAGCACCTGCACGGCTCGCGCCGCATAGAAATGACCGTCCCAGACACAAATGCCTTGCTTGCCGAGCGCCGCCGCCGCCTCGCCCGCGGTGGCCTTACCCAAGGTAATCGATACGGTCGGCGCGCGCGCGCGGCTGGTGAAATCCGGTCCCCAGGTGCGCACACCGAGAATGCTGCGCACGGAGTCGTGGTAGAACTTCGCCAGCTCGTGTTCATAGGCGGAAATGCCGGTCATGGCATCGACGATCCGTGCTCGCAACGAGTCACCGCTGCCCCAGCTCGCAAGGTATTCGACCGCCGCGCGCAGGCCGTCGATGGCCGCATGATTCAGCGTGCCGGTTTCGATGCGATAGGGTGCGGCCGGATCTTGCACGTTCAAGCGGTCCGTCGGCAATCGATCGAGCGCGCCGGGCCGCGAATAGAGGACCCCGACATGCGGGCCGTAGAATTTGTAGCCCGAACACAGCAGGAAATCCATCCCCAGAGATTTGACATCGAGGGGAAAATGCGGCGCGTAGTGCACCGCATCGACTACCAGAAGCGCACCGACGGCGCGAGTCAGCCGGCGCGCCAGCGCGATGTCATTCACGGTGCCGAGCGCGTTCGAGGAGGCGCCCAACGCCAGAACCTTGGTGCGCGGCGTGATCTTGGCGGCCATGTCGGCCGCATCCAGCTGCCCGGATTCCATCAGGCGCACTTCTCGAATCACCACACCCCGCGCGGCGAGGCAAAGCCAGGGTCCGCGATTGGCCTCATGATCGAGCTGCGTAATGACCACTTCGTCGCCGGTCTTCAAAGTGCGGCCGATGGCGCGGCTCAGGGCATAATTCAGCGTGGTCATGTTTTGCCCGAACGAGATGCAATTCGAATCTTCCGCACCGAGGAATTCGGCGAGAATGCGGCGCGCCGCCGCCATGCGCCGATCGACTTCTTGCGAAGGCGAAAACTGGCCATGCGTGTTGACGTTGCAGGTCACGTAGAAGTCCGCGATGGTATCGATGACCACGCGCGGTACCTGGGTGCCGCCGGGACCGTCAAGGAAGACGAGAGCAGGACCCTGCCGGTGGCGCGTGAGCGCGGGAAAATCTTTGCGACAGCGCAAGCTGTGTTCGAGGGTAAATGCCATTATAGAGTATGCAAGGGCGCGGCAGGCCTGGCAAGAGATCCAAGGACACGCATGAAATTCTCATCTCTGGTGGAGCGGATTGCGGGCGAGGGTGCCGAAGCGTGGATCATGCACTACCAAGCGCGCGCGGCACAGGAGCGCGGCGAGGATGTGATCGTGCTCTCCATCGGTGACCCGGATCTCCCCGCGCCCGCGCCCGTGCTCGAGCGGGCCCTCGAGCGCTTGCGCGCCGGCGATCTGCGCTACACGCCCGCGGCGGGGCGCCATGCCGTGCGCGAAGCGATCGCTCAGGCGCATACGCGGCGTACCGGGCAGCACGCGAGCGCTGACAACGTCATTTTTCTTTCGGGGACGCAGAATGCGCTGTTCGCCGCTTCCATGTGCATCGCCGGGCCCGGCGATGAAGTGCTGGCGTTGGAGCCCCTGTACCCAAGTTATCCTGCCACCATCCAGGTGTCGGGCGCGCGGATGGTGCGCGTTCCGGCGCCCGCGTCGCGAGGCTTTCGCCCCGATTTGAAAGCGCTCGAGGCGGCGATCACGCCGCACACCCGCGCGCTTTTTTTTGCGACGCCGAACAATCCCAGCGGCGTGATATTGAGCGAGGGCGATATAACCGCGATCGGCGAACTCGCGCGCCGCCATTCGCTCTGGGTGGTCGCGGACGAGGTGTATGCAGGACTCGCGCCCGAGGGACGTGTGCCGGGTCTCGCCGCACGATTGCCTGAGCAAGTGATCACCGTCAGCAGCGTGTCGAAGTCGCATTCCCTGCCGGGCCTGCGGGCCGGCTGGCTGGTGGGTCCTACGCAGCTGGTCAAGCACGCGGAATCGCTCGCGATGTGCATGCTGTTCGGTCTCCCGGGTTTCATCCAGGAGGCCACCATTACGGCATTGCAGGTCGCCGCGGAAGCGGAGTCGAGAATTCGCGAATTGTGCACGGCGCGGCGCGATATGCTGCTACAGGGGCTCGACGGGCTGCGCGGCGTACGTTGCTGCGTTCCGGATGCCGGTATGTTTACGCTGATGGACGTGCGCGGCACGGGTCTTTCGGGCTACGATTTCATGTGCGCGCTGTACAAATCCGAGCGCCTTTCGGTGATCGACGGCGGCGCCTTCGGCACCGAGACCCGCGGCTTCGTGCGGCTGTGCTTCGCCACCGATGAGGCGACCTTACGCCAAGCAGTGGTGCGCATTCGCCGCTTTGTCGGCACATTGCTGAGGTAGTCATGACGGCACAGAACGCGGACTTCGGAATCCTGGTGCGAACGGCGGGCGGCCCCGAAAAACTGGAGTGGACTGCCTTGGAAACACCGGCACCCGGACCCGGCGAAGTGCGCATCGTGCAAAAAGCGATCGGCGTCAATTTCATCGATACTTACTTTCGCATGGGCGTCTATCCCTGGCCGACCACGCCTCTGATACCGGGCGGCGAAGCGGCGGGAATCGTCGATGCGGTGGGCGAGGGCGTGGCCGACTTGAAGTCCGGAGACCGCGTGGCCTACGTGATGCCGGCGGGCGCGTACCGCACACGCCGAGTCGTTGCCGCCGATCGCCTCGTGAAATTACCCGCTGCGATCGACTACGAGGTGGCCGCCTCCCTCATGCTCAAGGGAATTACCGCGCAATATCTACTGAACTCCTGCTACGCAGTCAAAGCGGGCGACGTGGTGCTGGTGCATGCGGCCGCCGGCGGCGTGGGGCTTTTGTTGGGCCAATGGCTGAAAGTCCTGCGCGCGACGGCCATCGGCACGGCAGGCTCGGCCGAGAAAGTCGCGATGGCAAAGGCCAACGGCTATGCACACGTGATCGACTATCGCAGCGAGGATTTCGCATCAAGGGTCAAGGAAATCACGGCCGGCAAGGGCTGCGACGTGGTCTACGATTCGGTGGGACAGGACACATGGCGCGGATCGCTCAAGTCTTTGAAGACGCGCGGCATGTTCGTGAGTTTCGGACAGTCATCGGGAATGATCGCCGACTTCAAGTTGTCCGATCTCGCCGCCGGCGGATCGCTGTACGCCTGCAGGCCGACGCTGTTCGATTACATCAAGACCCGCGAGGACTTGAGCATGCGCGCCGCCGATCTATTCGCGCAGCTTGCTTCCGGAGCAGTGAAGGCCCATATCGGACAGCGTGTGGCGCTGCGCGATGCGGCGACTGCGCATCGCGATCTGGAGTCGAGACGCACGATCGGCGCGACCGTGCTGCTGGCTTGAGTTTCAGATTCCCAGCGGCAATGCGGTGGATTCCTTGATGACCGTGACTGCCACCGACGAATTGACCGACCGCACACAGGGAATGCGCGACAGATAGTCGAGATAGAACGCCTCGTAGGCCTTGATGTTCTTGGTGACGATCTTCAGCAGGAAGTCCCACTCGCCGGTGAGGGTGTAGCACTCGAGCACTTCGGCGCGCTCGCGAATCGCCGCTTCGAATTCGGCGATGGCGTCGCGCCCGGTGTTGGCAAGCTTGACGTGGGCGAAGATGGTCACATCCAGGCCGAGGGTATTGCGATCGAGCAGAGCCACGCGCGCCTTGATGACGCCGTCCTGCTCGAGCTGTTGGATGCGGCGCCAGCAGGTCGTGGTCGATAACTTGGTTTTCGCTGCCACCTCGGCGACCGAGAGAGCGCCCTGTCTCTGTAGAATGTCGAGAAGGCGTAGATCCAAATGATCGATTTGGCGGTGCATATTTTCCATGACTGGCCTCATTTCGGAATGATTATACTGATATATAAGGGATCATCCTAATAACAGCCATGACGCTCCGCCGGGAGACGTAAATTATGCGCATGAGCAATCAATCGCGTCTGCACTTGCCCCGCGTCCCCGCCCGTCCCGGTGAGGCGCCGGACTTCAGTTACGTGCAGCTCTCGCCTGCGGGCGCGGTGCCAAGACCGGAGATCAACGCGCGCGCG